>MPMD02051114.1_pt1 | contig 9994 bp, 3 predicted proteins | sample 1617291 | NCBI WGS metagenome assembly MPMD02 (sample SAMN05944810, study PRJNA350692) | marine metagenome | biome: marine; feature: ODZ; material: water; isolation source: 120 m water sample filtered on 30 um supor filter | place: Pacific Ocean | collected 2012-04-09 | depth 120m m | reverse complement strand
GCCCAGGTACCCAGGTACCCAGGACCCAGGTACCCAGCCACTGGGTACCTGGCTGGGTACCTGGCTGGGTACCTGGGCCCAGGTACCCAGGTACCCAGGACCCAGGTACCCAGCCGCTGGGTACCTGGCTGGGTACCTGGCTGGGTACCTGGGCCCCGAGCTCCCTCTCAGAGCCTTCTTGAAGCGGCCCTTGGAGCACCCTTCAACGCGCACATGCTTCTGTGAAAACACTGATTTTTCTATCCGGAAAATAGACTCTGCTAGATTTTCGCCCTCTGAAGAACAGAGCTGCATAGACATCATGAAAGCCACATGGAGCTCGCGTGCTCAGATTAAAAAACGCAATTTTCTAGTTGGAACACGTGAACATTTTGACTTTGCCACGTGAACATCAAAGCAGTTATTGAGAGCTTCAAGCGGTCCTCAATTAACGCCTTGACAGATCGACAATTATTTGTTTCAGTTAAACGCTGGTAGTGCTGGTAGTGCTCGTAGCTAGTAGTAATACTCGTAGTGCTGGTAGTGCTGGTAGTACTCGTAGCTAGTAGTAGTACCAGTAGTACTGGTAGTGCTGGTAGTACTAGTGGTACTTGTAGTGCTGGTGGTACTAGAAGTACTACTAGTAGTACTGGTAGTGCTGGTAGTGCCAGTAGTTCTGATAGTTCCAGTAGTACAAGTAGTACTCGTAGTACTAGTAGTGCTGGTAGTACTAGTAGTGCTAATAGTTCTGGTAGTACTAGTAGTACTGGTAGTACTGGAAGTGCTTGCAGTGCTAGTAGTACTGGTAGTACTAGCAGTACTAGTAGCACTGGTAGCACTAGTAGTAGTAGTAGTAGTAGTAGTAGTAGTAGTAGTAGTAGTAGTAGTTGAGAAGATAAGTAGTCGGATACCGCGGATACAGGGATCTAGGTTTGGGGTGAAAGGGGTCCCTTAGAATCTCTGTGCACGCACAAGTGATCCTTTGTCAATAGAGAGAGAGAAAACAACCAACGAGAGTGGCTGCAGATGTTTTTCCTATTCTGCCTACTGGGATCCTCGTTGGCTCAAGATTTCTTGCTTACAAAAGCAATCCCCTCTGCTATTACCATCATTGCATGGTAGCGGAGCGATCTGGTTTACTGACCGATCCTCCGTTTATCCTTGCTCAATCATCAGCCATGGCCTCGAGTGCGGGCACAGTGCCGACGGCGGCCGCAGCAGCCCACGGTTCCCCCGGGGGAACGGCGACCTTGCCGACGCCGACGACGACGATGCCGATGGAGATGTCGCCGGGAGCGATGGCGGCGCCGGACGAGCGCAATGCCGAAGGCGAGCACTCCCTCAAGCGCCGAGCGCGCACCCAGCCGACGTCGCCGACGAAGTTCGAAGACTGGGCACGTCGCCCCCACTCGCAGACTCCGAAGCGAGACGGCAACTCGGAGACTTCGAGCATCCAGGGCGACTGGAGCACCGGGGTGCCCGGCCCGGACTGCTCGGTGAACGACCTCCGCTGGTTCGTGATCCGCGAGATGGGCGACTTGAAGCAGTCGCTGCGCACGCTCAACGCCGAGCAGAAGAAGAAGCCCGACAAGCCTGAGGTGATCGAGGTCTTCGACAAAGGCGCAGCCAGGTTCGCCATGAAGGACCACGTCGACCGGCTCATCCACGAGAACTTCGAGCTCATGAAGAGCAACGTCGACCGCCAGATCGGCGCGATCAAGAGCGACCTTGACAAGCTCAGCAATTGGGCCAATGAGCAACATGGCAAGGCGAGCCCCGCGATCAAGGCGCTGACGGACAAGACCGAGAAGATCGCGAAGGACCTCGACGAGCACTCCGGCAAGGCGATTGGCGAGATCCAGGCGCTGAAGGGCAAGGCCGACAAGCTCACGAACGACCTCAACGGGTACGACGGCGAGATCAAGAAGGCCTTCCAGCACGTGGAGCGGGTGGAGCAGGCGTTCCACGGCCATGTGGGGCAAGCCTTCGACGCCCTCGCAGCGCAGACCGCCCGGCTCCAGGAGCACGTCAACGGCTTGGCGAATGGTACAACTAATCCTGGAGCTGCACCCCGGGACAGTACTCGTACTGCCCAGGGTGCAACTCCAGGAGTCCCTACCTTTAATTCATCTCCGAATAATGGTTTTCCCGGCGGCACAAGTCCGCCGGCTGGAGCACATGACGGTGATGAACCTGGGAGCGCGGCAGCACCGCAGTGCCAGCCATGCGGACGCGACTGTGCCGGGCACTGCTGGCACGTCGACAGCCTCTGGCAGAGCCGCTCTGACGCGCGGCGCGGCGGCGACGGCAGCGGCGGTACGGCGAGCTCGTCCGGAGGGCTTGGCGGCCGCCAAGCATGCCATTGTGCCCATCACGATCGACTGTCCGATCGCGTCGACGCGGCCGAGAGGAGACTCCACGAGGCCGAGAGCAAGCTCCACCTAATCAGGGACCACGACGCCTGGAAGAAGACTCCTGCGGCGTCGCCTGACAAGCAGGATCATCAGCCCGGAGGACCTTATGGCGGAGATCGAGATGGTGCTCCCGGACATCCAGGCAATGTTCATGGAGCTCCACATGGTCCTCACGGACACGGCCCAGGTGGACGAGGCGACGGACATGATCCAGGACGAGGAGGGAGTGGCGACGTCAGGGACTACGACCCGCGTGCGCCCTTCGCCGACGGCCCCATCGAGAACATCGAGAAGCTCTTCGACAACAGGATCGCCCTCTCGGAGAGCTTCCACCACGCGGGTGGCGACGGCGGCGATAAGTGGAGGGCTAAACTCCGAGGCCACTGGGTGGCCCGATGCCCCGTCCTGCTGCCCATGCTGGACTGGGCAGAGAGGCACGACGCCATCCGCATCGAGGAGACCGCGTGGCACCAGAAGCTATGGCGCATTGGCGGACAGTATCGACGGATCCCAGATGAGCAAGTCACTCGCCTCAGTGAGCTCGTCTGGGGATTCCTGAACATCTGCCTCAAGGAGAACGCCCGGACGATCTTCGAGAGCGCCAAGATGTTGAACGGCTTCGACGCGTGGAGAGCGGTGGTGCTGGACATCCAGAAGGGCCGGATGATCCGCCTCGACCAGCTCCGGAAGATCGTGCGCAACCCCCCCCACATCACGAAGATGGAAGACGTGAACAACGGCATCCTGAAGTTCGAGAACAGTATCAGGGAGTACATCGCCGTCGGAGGAGAGCCCCCCAACGACCGTGAGAAGAAGAGCGACCTGCTCGACACGATGCCTCAGGAAGTCCGTGAGAACTTGATGTGGAAGTTACCGGACGAGGAGCCCTTCGAGAAGTTCAGGAACCACGTGGCGGCGACGGCCAACAACATCCTCTACCACCGTGGGCGGATCGCTTGGCCGTTGAACGCCGTGAGCACGGCGCATGAGGCATGTGTGCCAGGACCGGCCAGCGACGTGAGCAGGTTAGAGGAGATGATCGGCGCCGTCATGAAGAAGATGGGCTACAGACGTGAAGGACAACAAGGGCCAAGGACGCCGCCGACGACGAGACCACCGACCTCGACGAGCACCAGGACGCCGAGGTGCGTCAACTGCGGCAGCGACAAGCACCTGGTCGCCGACTGCACGAGGCCTAAGGTGAGCCTGGAGCGACGACCCTGCTACGAGTGCGGCAAACCTGGGCACGTCGCCAGGGACTGCAGGAACAGGAAGAGCCCGCCGAGGACGACGGCCTCCGTCGAGCAGGACCAGGGTGAGGACTCGGACTTCTTCGGATGCGTCGAGTGCTCTCCCTGGCCCACCCCGAGGGCCGTCACGATGAAAGACTTCGTGCCCACCAAGACCAAAAACCCCTTCATCGCCCTCGAGTCCGACGACGAGAATAGTGATCACTGGGTAAATAATGATCACTGGGTAAACATCGCCGACGGCTCCGACTCCGACGATTTGCCCGACGAAACCGCTGGACCGTCGCGCAGACAAAGGAAGAGACGTGCAGCGAAAGCTGCCAAAAGCTTGGCACGTCAAGGCGATCGAGCAAAGGATAACAAGAACAAGATGGTGATAATCGCAGACGACGACGACTCGGACAAGGAGTCGACGGACAAGAACAAGCTCGTGGCGCCCATCGAGTACGAGAGCGACGACGAGGAGCTCTTCAACATGGACGACGAGGTCGAGATCGAGGTGGCGCAAGACTCGGGCTCCGTGGACCACTGCGCGAACCCCAAGGACATCCCGAAGGCCGTCAAGATCGTGAAGCCAGAGAACGGCAAGTTGCGCAACTTCGTGGCCGCCAACGGCGACCGGATCAAGAACTACGGCAAGGCCCACGTGTCCCTGATCCAGGAGGGCGGCAACGTGGTGGACGGATCCTTCAACGTGGCGGACGTGACAAGGCCGCTCCACTCGACCGGCAAGATCTGCGACGAGAGCAAGGAGGTCCTCTTCACCAAGGGCGAGGCCACGGTCGTCCCGGCAGGCGCCCTGTCCCAGTTCCTCGGCGCAGTCAGGCACATCGCCAAATACAAACGCGATGGTGGCCTATACCTGGCGAAGATGAAGGTCAGAGTGCGCCGCGACGGAAAGCCTGCCAATAAACCGGGTTTTGGCAGGCAGGGCGCCGTCGTGCAGACCCCCACCGGGTCCCAGCGATAGTCGAGGCGAATCCGGCCCCGAGTACCCGTAAGTCCGAAAAGGTATTAAACAACCAGGACGGTGGGGGACCGCGGGCGCAGGGGGAGAACCTGCGGATGCCACCGGAGGAGATGATCGCACCAATGGCAGCAGAGCACGAGGCTACAGGAGCCCCCGAAGGGCCTGGCCCCGACGAGTCGAAGATTGACGAGGCGCAGATCGAGGACGTCGACGAGGAGGTCGAGCCACTCAGGAAGCCCAGGTCACCTGTGACTCCCAGCCCTGCTGAGATTGAAGATCATCGAAGGTCGCATCTCCCTTACCGCGACTGGTGCATCGAGTGCCTCATGGGCCGCGGCTTGGGCGAGCAGCGCGGAGCCCACGCCGGACGAGCCCACACGATCCCTCGTGTGGGCGTCGACTTTTGGTACATCACGACCGGAGGCATCAAGCGCCGAGACGAGCTTGAGTACCCGGTGAGTGACGACGGAGACGCCCGCCTCCTGGAGGACAGGAAGAAGGGCAAGATCATCAAGTGCCTGATCATCCGATGCCACGACACGAAGTGTGTGTTCGCGCATGTGATCCCCCACAAAGGCACCGATGAGGACTCCTACATCGTGGACTTGGTCTGCACTGACGTGGCGTGGTTGGGGCACGCCAAGCTGATCATCAAGGGCGACAACGAGAAGGCTCTGGTGTCGCTGATCAACAAAGCCTTGAAAGTCCTCAAATGCCAAGTTGAAGGACTAGAAAGCGCGATGCCCGAGCACAGCCAGGAGTACGACTCCCAGGCAAACGGCGGTACTGAGGTCGGCATACGCGCCGTAAGGGGCCTCTTCCGGACGCTGAAGCTGTGCCTAGAAAAGAGGATCGGCCGCTCGATCCCCCCTCAGCACCCCATCACCGCCTGGCTGATAGAGCACACCGCAATGCTCATCACCGTCCAGGTGCGTGGCGCCGACGGCCTGACCGCTTGGGCGAGAGCGAGGGGCAGGGCATTCGGTCAGAAGCTTTACGGCTTCGCAGAGTGTGTGCTGTGGAAGCCGCCGGTGAAGGGCCCGCAACACGACACCGAGGGCAACATGGGACCTCGACTGTTCCCTGGCGTGTTCATCGGCTACCACAAGACCTCCAACTCGTACCGCGTGATCACGGACGACGGCAATCTGGTGAAGACAAGGGCGATGCAGAGATTGCCAATGGAAAACCGATGGGACGCCGAGAAGCTCAAGAATATCGTCGTGACCCCATGGAGCCTCCGCGCAGCCAACGCTCCCGAGAAGGTGGACATGGGCCCCGAGGTCGAGAAGCACCCGACGCCCATCAAAGACATTATCGCGAACCCTCGAAGGCTAAAGATCACGATGAAGACGCTGACGGACCACGGCTACACCAAAGACTGCCCGCAGTGCGACCACATCCGGGCATTCAACGAGGCGAAACCGGGCCTGCCTCACACGGAGGCGTGCCGTCAGCGGATCATCGAATCGATGACCGCGACCCCGGAGGGGCAAGCACGTCTGGACCAGTACGAGGCACGACTCCACCGATCGGCCACTGCGCCGTTAGTGGAGCCCAAAGACGTGAGCGAGGCCGCCGCTCAAGCCCCGAGCACACCGAAGACCAGACCAGATCCAAGCGACGCGCCGGCGTCGAGTGCCTCGCGACGAGGGGGCTCCTCCAAAGATGAGCCCACCGATCCGGCCACCGAGCCTGACCCCCACGCGACGCCAGTGGCAGACGCCAACGACGAAAAGATGAGCGATGATGACGAGTCCAGATGCCCCAGGGACAGCGACGACGAGATGATGCATGTAGATCCGCTGAAGCCAAAGCCACCACGAAAGGAGGAGCCCGACGACGACTGCCTCACACTGATAGCGCACCTCGGAGTCGACACTCGGAGCTACAGACGTGAACATAAGCGCGCCATGAGAAGGACGGTGTCCGAGGTCTACTCGCCACCACGCGTCACGAAAGTCCTATCCAAGGCGGGACGGCACCCTTTGGCTCCCGGCTTCGCGCTGGATATCACATGCATTGATCCTGATGATGGCGAACCCTGGGATTTCGACCGGCCGGAAAAGAGGCAGAAGGCACTGCACAGAATCCGGACCGAAAAGCCGCTATTCCTCATTGGCTCCCCCATGTGCACGGCGTGGTGCGCATGGCAGAAGCTCAACGCGCAGAGGCGCGATCCCGAAGTCGTGCGACGAGAGCTGACACGTGCACGACTCCACCTCGGCTTCGTCATCTCCCTCTATCACGAGCAACTCGAAGGAGGGAGATTCTTCCTCCACGAACATCCATGGACGGCCGCGTCATGGCAGGAGGCTATGATTCAGGATCTGCTCGGCGTCGACGGAGTCGATCTCATACACGCCGACCAATGCCAATTTGGCGCTGAAGCTCGAACCGGTGACCACCGAGGAGACCCTCTCAGGAAAGCCACGGGCTTCATGAGCAACGCCGAAGAGCTGCTCAAGCACTTGAGCCGAAGATGCCACGGCGCTGGTGGGAGGTGCACACGCAGAAAGGGCGGCAGGCATGCCACCGTCCAAGGCAGAATCACCAGAGAGTCGGCGAAGTACTCGGACAAACTCTGCAAAGCGATCCTCCGCGGCATGGTGGCCCAGATGCGCAAAGTCGGCATGGTAAAAAATGGCGAGTGCGGCGTCTATGCCATGGACGACGACGGCAAACTGGAGGAGGCGCTTAAGAACCCTGAGCACGGGTACAGCGGCCAGTATCGAGACGATACGAGCGGGCAGCTTCTCAAGGACGACCTGGTCAAAGAAGCGCGCCGCAAAGAGCTCCAGTACTTCTGCTCGAAGGGGGTCTGGCTGAAAAGGCCCAAGGACGAGGCCCGACGGAAGACAGGACGACCAGCGATCACCGTGCGCTGGGTCGATGTCAACAAAGGTGATGACCTACACCCGCGCTACAGGTCACGCCTAGTCGCTCGGCAGCTCAAGGCCCGAGACCGCTCCGGGGCGTCCTTCTTTGCCCCTACGCCGCCACTGGAGGCACTCCGTACGGTGCTGTCCATGGCCGTGTCACGCATCGGCGACTGGCAGCCCGTCTGGGACCCGGAAGCGGCGGACAGGATGCAGATCAGCTTCGTCGACATCGCCAGAGCGTACTTTAACGCAAAACTTGACGAAGGGGAACAGACTTACGTGTGCCTGCCCAACGAGGACGACGACTCCGAGACTCACTGCGCCAAACTCCTCAGGCACATGTATGGAACCAGGGCCGCGGCAGATGGCTGGCAGGAAGAATACTCCTCGTTCCTTGTAGAGCGTCTCGGCTTCAATCAAGGACAGTCATCGCCCTGCGTGTTCCGACACCCCGAGAGACAGCTGGTCGCGTCAGTACACGGTGACGACTTCACCACAGCCGGAGCGAAGCACGACCTTGACTGGTACGAACACGAGCTTGAGGCACACTACGAGTGCACGATCCAGCCAAGGATCGGGCCCGGCGCAGAGGACGCGAAGGAGGCCACCGCACTCAACCGTGTTATCCGCTGGACGGCCGAGGGCGTGGAGTACGAGGCAGACCCACGCCAGGCGGAGAAGCTGCTGGCCGAGTGTGGCTTGACGGGGGCGCGAACCGTAGCCACTCCAGGCGTCCGCGTCAGCTTCAAGGAGGTCGAGAACGACACGCCCCTCGACCCCAAAGCGCACACCGCCTTCCGAGGAGCAGCCGCTCGCGCGAACTACCTCGCTGCCGACCGCGTCGACTGCCAGTTCCCGGCAAAGGAGGTATGCCGGTGGATGGCGTCGCCGACCGAAGGGTCATGGGCCGCGCTGAAGAGGCTATGCCGATACTTGGTGGGCCTGCCAAGAATGGTATACCTCTACCGGTTCCAAGACGCAGAATCCGTGGAGGTCTACACGGATACTGATTGGGCCGGGTGTCCAAGAACGCGCAAGAGCACCAGTGGGGGGTGCGTCATGCTCGGCAGACACACAATCAAGAGCTGGTCGTCGACACAATCCAGCATCGCCTTGAGCAGCGGCGAAGCAGAGCTCAACGGCGTCGTCCGGGGATCCGGCGTCGGTTTGGGCTACCAAAGCCTCCTGCGAGATCTGGGGATCGAAGCGCCAGTTCGAGTCTGGACAGATTCGTCAGCGGCCATCGGCATCTGTTCCAGACAAGGTCTTGGAAAATTGCGGCACCTCGACACCCATACCCTTTGGGTGCAGCAAGCCGTGAGGTGCAAGCGAATAGACCTGAGAAAGATCGACGGTGACACCAATCCCGCAGATATATTCACAAAGCACTCCATATCGCGGGACAGATTGATCAAGCTCACGGACCTATTCGACTGCCAATTTCGGGGAGGGCGCGCGGAGTCGGCACCCCAGATGCGCACGACCCCCAGCTCCAAGACCACCATGGCCGAGGCAAACGCCGTCGAGGATGAGCAGACCGTATCGGCCGAGGGGGAGCACCCGGATCCGCTCATGCCCCACAGGAAATTCGAGCGAGACGTCCTCCGCAAGCTTTATCCACCGCTCGAAGTACCCGAAGGCCTCTACGACGACGGCGACGACCAGGAGAACGATCTGGACCAAGACGACGCGCTGCTGCAGGAGGGCCTGAAGATCAGGAACCAGATCGTCGAGCACGCCGAGAGCCACGGCCGCCGCAGGCGCGTTCCCTCGCCATGATCTAATCCTGTGTACCAAGTGAGATGTTCTAGTTTTGGGGTAGCTTGTGTCGGTTGCTAAACCGAATGCTTTTATTTTGTCTTCTGATCCCTCCATACTGCGGTGCAAGATGATGCGCCACTGATGAAGGTCACGTTTCTGTGTCAAAAGTACACTTTTGGGGGTCTTAAAAATAAGACCCCCTGAATGGATGCTTTCCGTGTTCTGATAGGGTCAATGGAAACGAATGAGTGAGCGCTTGTTCGTATGCTGTTGGCCCTATCATGACAGGTTTGTTCGAACCCAGTTTCTTATTTTATCTGTACTTTTTGTGCCTATCCTTGAAAAAGGATGCTTCTGTTTTATCCGACGTTTTGGATGTCTCCATTCTCCAGGGTCGATGGATCCAAGGGGGAGTGAGAAGATAAGTAGTCGGATACCGCGGATACAGGGATCTAGGTTTGGGGTGAAAGGGGTCCCTTAGAATCTCTGTGCACGCACAAGTGATCCTTTGGAGTGCACACCTAAATGCACCTTTTGGAGTGCACACCTAAATGCACCTTATCGCATCCGCACCAATGGCTCAAGCCAAAGTCTTATGCGTTCGTGCTTTCCCTCGCGTACCAGCCGCATTGCCATTTGCTGGTCACCACGTTGCGCCATTGGAGAAGAACAACAAAAGCATTGTCGAGCAGTTCAGTGATGATGCAAGCATCGATTGAGAAGTCTCCGACTCCCGCG
>MPMD02061859.1_pt1 | contig 9995 bp, 8 predicted proteins | sample 1617291 | NCBI WGS metagenome assembly MPMD02 (sample SAMN05944810, study PRJNA350692) | marine metagenome | biome: marine; feature: ODZ; material: water; isolation source: 120 m water sample filtered on 30 um supor filter | place: Pacific Ocean | collected 2012-04-09 | depth 120m m | reverse complement strand
TATTCCCAGGTCGACCCAAACTCTCAAATACTAATCATCTCCAACCCACCCAACACATTCCCAGGACCATACCCAGAAGATCCACGTCTAACACAAGTACCATACCTGCTACATAACAAAACTCCAAACTGGCACAAAACTTCTGGACACGGGCAGGAGACCAACACCCAAATTTTCTTCAATAGGGGTCGGCGGCATGGGCGAAGCCACTAAATAAAGTATATATACACTCCCACGCGCCCGATATCTGGGTGTGCGATTTCTCATGATATTGTAGCTGTTGGGACAAGCCCTCGAGCTGCAGAGACTAAGAATGCGCCGCTAAGTATGTCTCCATGGTGTCTCGTAGCACATGCTCCAAGTCCGCATCTGTGAGTTCAAATCCAAACCAGCACGCTTCATTGCGTTTCTTGCGTTTGCTCCCAGGGCCGGGCAGCATGCATCTCGACTTTGGATCTAATGAGAACTTCTGGTACATCCAGTCACGCAAGCGCTTGCGCTTGTTTTGTGGAGACATCTCTGTCCATGGCTCTGAACACCCATCCACAAATTTCCTCCAGAACTGCGAGTGGAACAGACTTGGATTTGTGGCTACTAATGGAGGCTGCTTCATGCGACTGATGTGCCCTCTGCCCTCCAGTGATCCCAAGAGCGCTCGAAAGAGGAGGTCAAGGTCATCGCCCTGGCTACGGGGGTTAGGAGGGCGACCATGGTCCGGGTGCCAAGTATCAGTGGCCAGCCGCTGCTCCAGGAGCACGCTGTTAGGTTCTTCTCCCCTGTCGCGCTTGAATTGATCTTGCAAATGTGTCCTGTGTTTCGCGACAGCTTCGACCATCAGGCTCCGCGCTGCTTCTCGACCCACCGCGACCTTGGCCAAAGGTGGTCCGACTGAGACCGACAACACCGTCATGAGTCTCTCAGCATCATCTGCATCAACCGGTGTTTTGATAGGCACCATTCCATCGAGCTCCTCATCTGGGATCTCTGGCCTCAAAGACTCCTGACAGGGCGCCGCCTTATGGCTTGCAGCATTAGGTCCAGGCAGGGTGTCCAGAGTAGCTGGCGCACTTTGGATCCCTGGAGGCGCGTCTGTCGCTGTTGGCCCGGAGTGCTCTCTCGTGGGCGAGATCGTGGCAACATGCGTTACATCATTGAGGAGGATTGTGGCGACTGTGGTGGGCACAAGGGTCGGCACATTCGTTGTCCGTGAGGATGGTGGAGTAGCACGTGGTTCACTGTCCAGGGTCGCGTGAGGTGAAGAGACGCAGGGACATGCAATTCCAGGCAATGCAATTCCAGGCAAAGGCGAGCTGTTATCAGGGAGCAGCGCTGCAGTGATAACCTTCCTAAAACCGTCTGCCAAGTGCCCCCACTCCTGAGAGGATGGCACCTGGTCCAGCCTCTTCGCACCAGCCGTCCAAGAGGTCCACCAGCTTCGAAGAGTGACGCTCATAGAAGTCAGGATTCTTCGCCAGGCCAAGATTCGTGCTTGCACGTTGGGCTCGTGGTCGCTGATATCATCAGGTCCCCAAGTGTGCGGGCCAGGGAGATGTTTACAAAAGCCGGCAAAGGCATTCTCGATGCGCTCTATAAAGGACTGCGTGGCGTCGGCGGGCCGATTTTTGTCCCAATCGACAAGCAGACACATGGCCGCTTCATTGTCGGAGAATCCAACGTTGCCAACATGCCAGTCATGCGCAGCAATGCCGCCTTCTCCCGCCTGGAACATGGTTCGCACAACTCGCGTCGATGCCGTCTCAAGAAGGTTCAAGGCTCCCGCTGACACAGGTTCCAGCCGCACTTTCTTGAGAAGCTCCGCGAATGTGAAGCCCACGCGGTCCACGAGTAGCAGAGATATGCGCTTGTCCTGGCAATCCTGCTGAAAATAGCCATGAACGGTAGGCAGAAACCTTCGAAGCGATTGGGATGTGCGATAAGATGTCCATTCTTCAAGATTTTGGTCGCGTGTGCCTGCTTGACCCACCTCCTGACACTTGAAACCCCACGGCCCGGCAGTGGCCACCCAAAACTCTCTGCTCCTCCCACAAGCAAACAACACAAACGCATCCCGAGCTGTGCTGCCATCGTGCCAAGTAATGTCTCCTGCGCATTCACGGGCCATTCCAGTTTTGGTTGACACCCGCGTCGAGCGCGCAGTAAGTGTCAGAGCCACTGCTTGCTGATGCGAGATCTCACGGCTAGCTCCAGGTCTGGACGCAACGTCAGGAGGTAATGGATAATCAGCCGGCAGATGTGGGGTGGTGTCTTGTGCAGCGTCAGCATCGCCGCCCTGTCGAAGCACTACGCCATGGGATAGATAATGCTGTCTGTGGGGGAAATCAAAACTGAGCTTCGTCCCAGCCGCGTACCGCATGTGATCCTTGCCGTGCAAATGTTGATCGTCCGCCAGCTTGCCACACCGAATGCACTGGGGATAATGTCGACGAAAGGTGGCATCAAATCTCCAATTCCATAAAGGAGGAGGTGCCCTTGCCTTCATCGTACTCGTAGGAACAGCGCTCTGAAGGAGCACTTCCATGAGACTTTTAATGGCTGGGCGACTGGAGGCGCACCAATGAATGCCATCTGCCGCCATTGTGATTCCTGGTGCCTGATGCACCACAGGGATGTTCCGCTCGCGCAGTCTATCTTGAAAAATCTTAACAAATACCGCGTACGTCTCAGCATTCGGAATGCCTGGGCAAAGATCAGCATCGCCGACAAAGATCGCCGCGCGAAGTGATGTGGCACGCAAGGCACTGCCAATGTGCTCAGCAACTGCTTTAAGCCACCGAGGCTCCCGAGCGACAGTCTGAAGAGTCAATAAGCCATTACCGTTGGGAGCGGCTATGCACAAATCAGTGCTGCAGGAAGTCGCTATGTGAACAGCTATCTCGCCTTCCGTCGCCCCCCCTTTGCCGCACCAGCATTTCACATCGTACCCATGCTTCCGAAGACTGAGGCAGCATTCGATCCTAAAAGGCAGGAGGGTGGAGTCGCTGATGACTTTCGCCGACTGTGTAGGCAATCTGATGCCGCTTTGATCCACTACCCACTGCGTACAAGGCAGCGTCAAAGAAGCCTCCAGGCCTTTGTACGCTTTCACAACCAGCGCCACCACGAAGTATCCATCCTGCTCCACATCATTCAAGGGCTCTCCCAGAAAGCACGCTGTCTCCTGTTTCTGCTGCGATGCCCAGACCAAACGCTCCGGAGTCAAAAGGAACGCCACTGACAGGCTCTCGAGAAGCTCATCCAATGACTGCAGCCAGGACTCTCGAAGATCCAATGCCTCTCTTATCTGCTCAAAGAGGTCGTGCGCTCGATGTAAGCGCGTAATGCCTACGTGGCTCTGCTCCCCAGTGGTCATGATGTCAAGAATGTCAGATACCTCGAACCTCATGGTTACTTTCCACTGCGCTTGTGTCTTGAAGCATAAAATGGCCGCCGCCTCGTATCCGCAATTATAATCCAAGGCCCGTAGCAAGATTGCAGATTCCCTTAATGGCAAGGCGATCTCGGTCAAAGCCTTCCAAAGATGCTCTTCTGAAAAGGCGAGCAGATTGAGTTCCTGCTGCGCGGTTTCGATGACCTCTGATGGCATGTCACAAAGAGAAAGGCTTCTCGCCAGTATCATCTCGTGATAGGGCTCCAAAGCCAGCACTCTCTGCAGCGAGTCCAAGGAAAACTGTGGCTCGTGGCATGCAACCTTGGAAGACCGGACTTGCAGAAGCACACAGCACCCTATCTTGACCCGACCGACCCGACCGAGTCTTTGATTAAGTGTAGGTGGTGGAGCCAGGAAATCTCTGACCTTCAGAAGGCTTTCGAACTCCCCGATCTCCCTGCATAAGCCCAAGTCGATCACATAGTCCACGTCCGGGATGGTGACCGCTCGTTCCGCCAAGGACGATGACAGTATGACGCGAGGATAATCAGTAGGCTCCTTGGCCTTCTGCAGGAGCGTCTCATCCAGCTCCGAGTGAAAAGACACGAGGGCTTTCTCCTGTGCTTATAATTATCAATCCCACCAAAGCGTCTTAATTACTTAAACTTGTGGGGTCCCAAAGTTGCAGTATCTTACTTGTCATGGGCCGCGTCCTTTCTATCCCTCTCTCTCTCTATATATATATATATATTATACAAATTACCACCAGGCACATGCAAGCGGCGTCAGCACCACGACAACGTGCGCGCACCATGGGGAGGAGGTTCCCCCGCGCACGCACAACGACCGACGACGTTTGCATGAGACCGGTCGTTTACGTAAGTATCCGCCGGCCCCCCTGGGGCCCCAGGCTGCGAGGATGTTTGTGGCGGTTACCAGTCCCCATCTTAGTGCTAGTTGCATGGTGCTACTTGCTTTTCCAGCGTTGCACTCTCAGTGCTAGCTGCATGGAGCTAGTTGCTTGGTGCTAGTTGCTTGGTGCTAGTTGCTTGGTGCTGGTTGTAAGCTGTCAGCTGCTTGCTGTATAGGCCCGCGGAATGCCATTTTACCCTCCAATGTCCGTATGATCAGGATCCTGTGGCCAGCTGGCCAGGCAGCCGAGCCACGTCCCTGCACTGCAAGAGCCCCTCGTGACCTCCAGCAGATCATCCACGAGCCTCTCAGGACCTCATCTGCACCGAAACCAGCCTACGGTGTCTCCAAAACCTCATTTTGAAGCTAACTTTGATGCCTCCAACACTCAAAACCCTCCTAAAACCTCAGGTTTTCCTATGTTTTTAAAATGTCAGCAACTTACCAGGCTTGGTGCATTTTATACGACTTTGAGCATCCAAGAGCCCCCCGAATCGAGCCAATAGGTGCCAAGATGACGCTAAGATGACCCCAAGGGGAGCTAAACTAAAGCTCAAAGGCACATAAAGTGACCCCATGATCGTCCAAAGTTAGTCCAAGACCTTCAAAAGTAAGCCCACAGGCCCTCGAGTTAGTCAAGAGGCTCCAATCAGGAGCCCAAAGAGCACCTCAGGGTCCCCCTCCCCCCAACACAAAAAACACACCAAAAACAACATACTTTCCGCAAACGCAATCGCTTTGACCCGCCAACCATATGCAGCATATCCTAGCATATACTGTTCGTGTACCCTGACTCAAAATCATAAAACGCAACAAGAAATGTGGTCCATCAATCAAGCAATCAATCGATCAATCAATCAAAAGCAGCCAGCAGTCTGCAGCAGGGGGGCGGAGGCAGGGGGCGAAGCCCTTAGGATATTTAGACACCTATGATAAAACGCTTTAGCGGGATTCATATGAAAATCCTGGATTCCAGAAGACTTCAAACTCTCCCTGGCATTGGCGATCTCTGCCTTCCCTGGTAAGAACACTAGCAGTGTGAGGTCTCTGCGCAATAAGCTCTTCACTATGTCGTTGGCAGCCCGATACCGAGACTCCTCATCCGGCACCTCGACTATGTTGGACTCCACTGGAAAGGGTCGCTCTTCACACCGAATCCAGACAGCATCTCGCTCGGCAAGCTTCCCCTGGAGCTTCTCGCTAAAAGTGGCCGAGGCGCCAGCAACGAGAAACCGTCGCCTGGATTGAGTCTTCAGGGCGATCTCCCACAGCAGAGCAAACTCAAGACTCTCCTCCATCTGGTCCATCTCGTCGAAAAGGATGCCCATGTATTTCTCTAGAAACCACGTTCCCTCACTCGCGTACCATCTGAAGGCTAAGCCAGCAGTGGTAAACATGATGTGGGCCCTGTGCAAAGAGGCTCCGCCTTCCCTTTTGTGCCCCATGCGGTAGCGAGAAGAGCAAGTAGTGCAGGACTGCATGCCAACAACATCTACTGTGGTCGTTGTCACAACGAGAAGCATGCCTCTAATCGCCGCCTGCAGCTCGTCAGGAATGTTCCTGGACTTTCCGGTAGCCGTGGCCGCGTGGATCATGATAGTTAGGTGTCCAGCTCTGACGTGTTCCCTCAGGGTATCCATGTGTTTGAGGAGCCCTGGCGCGCCACCACTGCCGCCTGGGACGACGTCGCAGCTGATGCGGTCCGCGTAGGAAGGAATGTCTGACGGCTGCAGCATGTCCATCATGTCCCACTTGTCCCACTACGGCATGCCGTGGAAGCAAACACCACTCACACGAGCGACAGAGTCCTGAGCCACTCATGAGGCTGCACTACTGGCACGGGCGCATCGACTTGTGAGCACTGGCTGCGTGCTTCTGTCTTCCATGTGCTTGGTCTGTGTAGCCGTTGGGAAAAACCCTCGGGCTTGTCCGCCGGATAACACAAACGTTGCTCCCTTACAACTACCTCTCCAAAATGTCCCCACAGTCCCGCACTAATTTGTGATCCCTTACTTATATGGGGGGGTAAACTTTTTGGGGTGCCGTTTCCAGATAGTGGTCTGCTTGGCGTTCAGATCCAACGGGAGCACACTACTTGGAAAGGGAAGGATTGGGGACATAATCATCCAAAACGAGCTTCCGGACTCACTTGCAGGATGAGAGGTCAATGATGCATGTTCAAACCCAGGTTCTTGGAGGGCATTGGTGACCAAATAAGACAAGATATTGCCGAAACTGGGACCCGCAGTGTCATGGGGTACCATTTGTGTGTTCATTGGGGTGTGTCGCAGGTTCCGATTTTTAGGGTATGAAATTCAGGACCTGGCCAGTGCTATAGAGTCACCATTACTGGAGCTTCCGGACTCACTTGCAGGATGAGAGGTAACTGATGCATGTTCAAACCCAGGTTCTTGGGAGGCATTGGAGACCAAATGAGACAAGATATTGCCCAAACTGGGGCCCGAAGTGTCATGGGGTACCATTTGGGTGTTCATTTGGGTGTGTTGCAGGTCCCGATTTTTAGGGTATGAAATTCAGGACCTGGCCAGTGCTATAAAGTCACCATTACTGGAGCTTCCGGACTATAAAGTGCTGCCTCGGTACAGAAAGCGCTCCTTCAGTGCAGAAGTGCTCCCTCATCTGAAGCATCATGGAGCCATCTGAGGCCACGGAGGCATCTGGAGGCAAAAAGTAACAACAACCTGTGTGTTTTACAGCATTTGAGCTCGCGACACCAGTTAACCATTGAGGTTAAAACGATTTCCCATGCGTGCTCGTGCTCCAACTACAGTGGCAGATGCGGGGACGTGTTTTTTTCTCCAGACGTGCCGTTGGGACAGTCCCTCGGGCCTCACTGATATCTCACTATATATACACGCGCCGTTCCAATGAACATGCGCGTTGGGACAAACCCTCAGCGCAGCTAACGGTAACGCTACAAACCGACTCTAACCCTCTTCCGCAGGCCGCCCTCAACTAAAAAACATGAAAAGAACAAGCGCCAAAAAAAACAAATATATTAGGTTGATTTGGGCATGTGAAATCAGTGATGGAAATGCGCACTACACGCATATCAATATGACGGCGAGATGGCCCGCAATGGTGTTAGGGTCGGGATGTACAGTTAGCCGCTACAGGCTAATTGGACCTCAGATGATTTCCATGAGGCGGGACGTCACCAACAAGTTGCCCTGCTCATCATACGCTTGCAGAGGGAGGTCCGCATGAAAGTGCCACACCTTCCAATCGGTGTCGCCACGATACGACATCTTCTGTAGCGTGGTCTGAAAGCCATAGTCTGCCCCCTTGCAAAGCGTTGTATAATGGGCAACTCCCAAAGATGAGAAGCGAATCTCCAGAACGAGGTGCGTGTGTTTGCTTACAGATCCCCCAATTTTGCTCTCGCGTTCGATGGCATCCGCCAGGTTTTCGCGCAAGCCAACCTTCCATTGGTTAGCTCCAGCCTCTGCAAGGCAAATGCATCCCTGTGCTTGAATTGACGGGATATCGGACACAGCGATGACTTTGTATAGCAAGAGGTCAGCAGACACACCCTGCACAACAGTGCGGTCGAAAGTAGTCATTGTCCCAAGAGGCTAAGAGAAGAGCCAGCGTGGCCAGGGCGCAACAATAACACTGAAGATTGAAGCCAGCGCTGCGTTGAGCAGACAAATGAGGTTCTGCATTTTCGTGCAAACAGTTACGTTTAAAGAGGTTTTGGGAGGATCCCTCATATAGAACAGGTAGTAAATAACCCGACGCCACTTTTTGGAGTAGGATTTCCCGCCAACTTATATATGGAATTAGTTCCGTCTGGGTTGCATGCTTTTCCAGATGTCATAAACGATACTTGTTTGACAAAAGCCCTGTGCTTCTGTGCGCGGAGGCCTCCGGTGGTTGTCTCCGGCGTTTTTTGTTCACCCCCAAAATTTGTTTTTTGTTCACCCCCAAAATTTGTTTGCGCTCACATACACGTAAAAACGCGTATATTCTATAAGACGGATGCACATACATACTTACTTAATGATCCTGATGTATCATTGTCTGGCAACAACTTGGTAGCTTGGTGAGAAAACTGAGCTGTTTCAGCGATTACCTAAAATCGGGCTTTGCGATCTCACCCCGCAAAATGAACAAAGTTCGTTGCAAATCTCAGCAGCTTCATTAGGAAACGAACAATTTCCGATGGGATCGCAAGTGGGTTCCCTTAAGAATCATACGCCATTGTCTGGCAACAACTTCGTAGTTTGCTAAGAAAACTCAGCCGTTTCAGCGACTACCTAAAATCGGGTTCTGCGATCTCACCCTGCAAAATCAACAATACGCATACATACATACATACATATATATATATATTTATATACGAATGTCTGCAATACCTCAAGATCACATGACCGCAACCTCATTAATATGCGAGACCCTGCTCCATGCGCCACAGAGCACTGCAATACCTCAAGAAAACATGACTGCAACTTCATTAATATGCGAGACCCTGCTCCATGAGCCCCTTGCGGTGTATTTGTTGTTGCCTGTTTCCGGTGATAGCATTCATGACTGCGGATGTGTTGTTATTGCATATCTCATGGCGTTCCAGATTGCACCCTATCGTGACAGATTGGACCACAAAAGGGCATGATCGATCCAGTGTTTTTTCTGTTCGATGCAGCCCTCCAAAACGGCTGGTGGCGTATATCCTGAAGTCCTACAACAACTCAAATGCAAGCCGAAATCGCGCTCACAAGCTCCTCTGGTGTAACTTTGAGGCCTGTGGAAATGGTGTACGGACGTGGACCATTATCTTGAGTGGTGACAAGCGTGGCCATACCCGTGCCCAAAGTGCGCCGAGTGGACCCCCCCCCTGTAACTGTTTCGGGCGACCGAGGACCAACTTCGTCCCGAGAGGGGCTGGGGGATAATATTGTCAAACATGGGGGGGGTCCAAACATTTAACACCGGCTTCTTATGACTCTTCCGAGCTCCATGCGGTATCTAAGGAAACATACTAACTGTCCTCCAGAAGCCCTGAGCTGCATATGCACGCATACATTCTGGCATCCTATCTCGGGACGCTCTCACTCCCATGCGCCCGATATCTGGGTGTGCGATTTCTCATGATATCTGTGTGTCCGATATCTGGGTGTCCGATATCTGTGGCTGTTGGGACAAGCCCTCGAGCCTTGTACGATATACAAATGAATATGACTCTCGCCGAAAAGCAGATTTACAAAACAAGAGACGCGCATGAGACGCGCCCCCTCCAATGGAAAAAAAGAACGCCGTCGGGCCAATCCCTCGAGCGCTCACCACGGAGATGCGAACCACTCTGTCAGCAGGGCCGTTGGGACAAGCCCTCGGGCCCTGGACCATGCAAACCATGCAACGACTAAGAACGCGCCATTAAGTATGTCTCCATGGTGTCTCGTAGCACGTGCTCCAGTGTGTAGCCGGTGGCTTGTGGATTATCGCGCACATACCACTTCTTGGCACTGAGAGCCTGGGAACGCTGCACCATGTTCAGCCACCAATAACAGAACGTCATGTGCGCCTGCGCATGCCACCCACGAGATCGCATGATGTGCGGGCCCCATGTGAGCAAATCCGGCTCCTTGAGAACATAGTTGTGCAGATCTCCAGTTTCATTCTGGAAGATGGTCGGGAACGCGCCCGGAATCCAATACGGCTCCTTGTCTGTATC
>MPMD02146110.1_pt1 | contig 10001 bp, 12 predicted proteins | sample 1617291 | NCBI WGS metagenome assembly MPMD02 (sample SAMN05944810, study PRJNA350692) | marine metagenome | biome: marine; feature: ODZ; material: water; isolation source: 120 m water sample filtered on 30 um supor filter | place: Pacific Ocean | collected 2012-04-09 | depth 120m m | reverse complement strand
TTTAGGTTGGAGAATAGTGAGAATCCCCCCCTGGCAGTGGTCTGTCTTTTTGCGCGGTATTCGCCCCCCCGATTTGTTCCAACCCAATGTACATAGTGGAGTCTATTCAGCACGATGAAACGAAGACCCCTGGAAGATACATCACTCAGGATCTGGGTGTGAAAGTGCACTATAGCGTGCACGTTTTTCGGCAGTGTGTCTCAGCATCTGCGTTAGCACACCGAAACTTGCCTGCAGCTTTACAAACTACACTCCTCAACGACACAGAAGGGCTGCTGGCTGCATGGAAGCGAATCATGTTGACGTGCGACCCAGTCGCACTCGCAGCGTTATTGCTTTTGGCTAGGTGGGTTATTCGCGTCTTCAGACTCCAGTAGGGCAATGTGCGGGCTGGCAGGATTCGTGTCTAGTGCGGCGCGACTTCGGGTCCTCCATTGCAGGTTGACACCTTGCTCGCTTCTCTGCCAGTTGGTTCGTCGCCCACTCGAGCTGGTCACAGGTCACAGAGGGACTGCGGACCTGTCTGGTGTCGGTCAAGTCGAGCTTGCACATGGTCACGATCAAGCGTTTAGTGGCTCTAAGGCATTTGAACTGAATGCAGTATGCAGCGATTTCGTTTTGGATTACGAAGCCTTTTGTACAATACACATGCTGGCGAAGGCATTGGATACACCGTTTTCTTTTTTTGGATTGCTTTCGCCAATTTATTGCCACTGCAAGCTTCTCAACGGCAGCGGTCTGAGGAAGACGGCTGTTGACATAGCGGAGAAGCTATTGGACGCCATTGTCATCGATGTTTCTCCGTCCGCCTTGTCCGCAGATCCACTCCAACCTGTAAAGCACAAGATTATGAGGTGGTGGGTGAGAGCGCAGCGAAACAGAACTCAGCAGGTCCTCGGTTTCGCGGTCGACTTCGTTGAGAACTTCCGATGCGATTGGAAAGTTTTCCCACCAAAGCTTCTTGTCCCAGAGCCGGTTTCTAAAGAACGCGCTGACAAGTTGAAATCCTCATACAAGGCAGCCCTCAGACGTATCCTGTATTCAAAAGCGTTCACAATCCCCATCCCTGCGAAATTCCGAGGGGTGTGGGAGGCTGCGCTCGAGAGCCTTTTGGCTTCTGTGTTGCACGACCTGCATGGTCGGACCTTGGTACGCCTTCTTGGTAATGAGAAGCTTCATGCGATCCTACAGGTAGGCCTTGAATGGAGCACAGGATGGATACGTAGGATGCTCCTCGTCCAGCATCCTCTCTCATCCTACCTGGGTCCTCTACGGTAGCATCCTATTTCTATCCTATCTCCGTCCTGTTTCCATCCTATAGGACGGTCATCCAGTAGGTGCATTCTTGGCCTGCCTGAAGGATGCCCACGGAAAGCGTCGAGACTCAGACCCTAAATCCTCGCAACAGTTCAGGGTTACAAAGGCAGTCAGGGCAAATAAGACTTTGCAGTTCGTGAAGAACGTGAGGCGACAATCCAATTTGCGGATCGCGGTCGAAGAACAGGAGGGGAATTAGTGGCGCTCGCCGAGCCTGCACCTGAGCAGCCACGAGAGCTACCAGGACCTGTGCTAGCACATAGTGCACGTGACCGACCGACACCTCCCAATACCAGGGCCTACCAGTACTACTCACTAGTGCTAGTACTTACTAGTGGTACTTGCGTCTTCCCAGATTTTTTGTTTTGTGTAAAACACAGTTTTTGTTTCGAAGCATCCGAAAAGTAGCGGTTTGTTTTTAGCAACTTTTAGTTACAATTGTAGTTTTTTTAAGGTCGAACTGTCAACAATTTCTAGCGAACGCTGACAATCACCAGCAATTAGCTTGACGTTTCCCGGGGGTCCCGGGTCCCCCAAACACAGTTTTCACAACATTCCTAGCAATATAACGATAGTAGTGCGAGCACGGATTTGTTGGAAGTCTTTAAAACGGGATTCTGGAGCCTGGCAGAAACTTGTTTCTGGTGCAGTTTTGCTTGAATCGATAGGCCACCCCGCCACGCGCATGGCGACCGGCAGCCCTGGCCCTGCGGTGCTGCTCGCTTGCTTCTGCGCTCAGTTGGGACTCCTGTTCGTCGGCTCTTCTATCTCGGGCACGTCGGGCCCCCCGCCGACGCCACCGCCGGCACCTGCAGCTCCGCTCGTCGCGGAGTGCGAGGTGCTCCCAGTGGTATACTCCCTCGCCTCCGTTGCGGGGTACTCCTGCGTGGGCCTGCTCGTGGGAGTGGGGCTCGGGACGCTGATCCTCGCAGCCACCAGTCTGTCGCCTGGGCTCGTGGCGGGTGCGGCCGCAAGCGTCTGCGCGGCTTGCATTGGACGAAAGGTTGACGGCAACGTTTTCCTGAAGGATCAGTATGAAGGCTTCTCAGAAGGCGGGGATGATGAAGGGTCGACGGATCTTGTGCCGTTACCGTGGTGAGCCGCTGTGGTATGAGCGGCTTCTGCTCGGCTGCGTCGGCGAGCTGAGTTCGGTGTGGGCGATTGCTACTCCTGACGGAGACGTGCACGTCGAGGATTAGACGGACGGCACGTGCATCGAGGCCATTCGCATCGTACCCATGATGGATGGGCGCCCGGCCAACACCTTCGGCAAGATCTATCCGTTCCGTGAGGCTCCTTCCGCGGCTCTGAAGGCCAAGTGGAATCGTGAGGCAATCGCTGCTATCAAGGATTTCGAGGAGGAGCAGGAGGCCATCGTCCCGAAGCCGCCTGCTGCTGATCCCGGGCCTGTCGACGGCAAGGGCGCTCCTGGCAAGGGCAAGGGCGTCAAGCCACCTGCAGGTGAACCTCCTGGCGGCGAGCCGGACGACGACGAGCCGGAGGAGCGGGTCGAGAAGCCGCGACGTTATTGGGCCATCACTGGCACTGACGAGATCAAGGCTGGAGACTCGCTTCCTAAGGATGCTGTTGTCGGGGGCGGGCACCGTGGCGTTTTCGTTTTCAATGGCGTGCGGGGCGACCCTGGTGTATGCACCAACGACAAGACGCGTCTCAAGGAGTTACAGGATCTGTGGAGCAAGGCCTGCAAGCTGGGGGATACGGCCGCGGAGCGCGACGATCTGGATGTCCGGGTGCTGCCGATGCAGTTTGGCAAGGACGATCGCCGCCACCGTTGGCTCGACGACTGCGAAGTCTTATGCGAGGAGGTGCCCTCCGACGATTGGCCCATCCAGGGCAATCGTTCGATTGGACGAGCTGTCCGCGAGCTGTCCCGGGCCAACCTCACCTGGCTTACACATCATGATAACTGGAGGACTCGCAGCGGTGTCCCGGCGGCTTCGCGCAGCGTGCACGAGCACTCTGTTCTCTGCCGCGCCCTGCATCACTTCACGACGTATGACCAGGTGGCCCTGCCCAATCTGGCCGGCGCTGAGTCGCTGAACCTCCGACGGGGGCTCATTGAGCATGCGCATTCCGTGCACCCCGAGGCGCCGGATTGGAGTGGGGCTGATGACTTCGTGGGCATGCCCTCTTCCTCCACCGGCTGCATCATTGACCCAGCTCGGATCAACTATGTTGCGGCCAAGCAGAGCGCCAAGGCGAAGATTATGGAGAGCAACCGCAAGGCGAAGGAGGAGCAGGCGCATTACCTCCGACGTGGACGCGGCGCTCCTGGGGATGGCGGCGACGGTGAAGCAGCGGACGACAAGGCGCCAAAGGGCGCCGAGAAAAAGAAGTAGCTGTCGCGACTCGTCTGGCCCATTGTTGGGGGGGCCGGGCAAGCGCTGAGCATCGCCCCAGGCGGTCATGGCTGATGCTGACGACCGCGCACCGACCCAGCGGTTCGGAGACTTATTGCCGCTGCCGCTTCCACCCTCTGTGTGTGGTGGCCTGCCGATTGAGTACCTGACCCGCACTGGACGTCGTCGCCGTTTGAGACATTTGTCTTTCGAGAGGCAAGTAGCGGAGAGTGTGTTTGCCCTCAACACGTTGGCCGGTCGTAGTCAAGATACCTGGCCGACGCATCCTTTGAACGAGGCTCAACGCAGTTCTCTTCGTTTAATTTTCACGGCTTAGACCGCGGGCGGCGCTTGCCAAGCTGCTGCGGACCTCGACCGCCTATGGGGCGGCGCAGGGAACTCAGGCGAGTTTTGAGAGTGGGAAGGTGTCCCTGCCCACGGGTCAAGAGTCGGCTTGCGACCTTGTGGGCGCGCCTCCTGAGAGGGAGGCCCGGAGACTGCTCGATTTCAGAAGCGAAATGATGTTGCCGGCGGATGAGCTCGCTGCTGTCTACGAGGACACAACGAATTTTGACTCCACACAGTGTTTCCACGATCCGGCTTTTGACGACATGTCAGTTTGGTGCGATTTTGTAGTTGAGCTCTGTCGCTCCAAGAAAATTAGTTTTCGCCCCAAGATCCTGGTCCAGATCGGACGTTTCATTGTCACCAAGAAGTCTGGAAAGTTTAGATTAACACTCGACGCGAGAAGGACTAATTCACTTTCTAGATCTTCCCCCAGAACTGCGCTCGGTGGTATGGAGGCTTAGGCTAGGATGCGTTTGCCTAAGGGCACCTGTTCTCCGTTGCACACTCCGCCATCCACGCAGCAGCCGCAATGCCACATGCCTCAGCAGCCTTCTAGTACTGCTCGGCGTAGCTCTACTCAGTTTCAGTTTGGTTGCACCGGTGGGGCAGGTACACTGTTCGTCGCGCAAGAGGATGTACGCGATTTTTTCTATCGGCTTTCGATCCCCGATGACATGAAGGGCTTATTCGGCCTGTTTTTTGTGACTACAACGAACTCTGTGCCGCATTTCATCGTGCGGGAGTAGCAGTACCTAGCGAAGTCCATCAGCTACACAGTACTGGTGCTCCTATCCATCCTGCTATGGCCGTGTTGCCCATGGGGTTCAGCTGGGCTTTTCATCTTGCTCACGTTTGTCACACCTATCAGGCCGAGCGTGCCCTTCCCGACACGGAGGTCCTCGAGGAGAGACGACCGGTCCCCGAAAGAGAAGCCAATCCAAAAACAAGATGCCGAAGAGGGCAAGCGCTGTTACGGTAGGAGGAAAATGGACTAGGAGAAGTCGTGTTCCGACGATTGAAGAATCTGAAGACGCTTTGCTTGTATATGCCGAAACTTCGGCATCAGGTACTCCACTGCAATCGGATGCTCCAGATCAGACAGACTTTGGGGCTACCCAAGTCGGTCCTGGATCGCTCCCGGTTCCATCGGTGGATCCAGAAACTTCAAGGCCCGTTCCAAGTACACTGTTTGAACTTCCGTTCGATGCCACTGAGAGTGAGCATGTGGTCGAAGAAACGCTCCCTAAGTCACAGGCCGTAGGTCCTGGATTTGGGCGGGGTAGTGCACGCAGTAAACCAGATCACATCTACATCAATTGTGAAAAGTCCTGTCCTGAAGACAGGAGATGGGATGGATATGGACTGCAAGTGCCCCAACAATGTAGTCACCACTGCGATGGAATGAGGGTGACATATGAATCTGCAGATGTTTGGGCATGCTATGTGCCAAACTTCCTCGAGTGGCAGGAATTCCAAGACCGCTATAACCCATTTAAGAAACTGAAGCAGGCTGTGGATAATTGTTAGTTTTGGAGCACTCCGCCTGGTGCAATGACACCAGCAGTCCAAGTCAATGGAAAATGGACTGGTAGGGAGCAGGGAGAGGGCGAGAGAGTACATTTGTTTGGAACATTGTTGGTGCATGTACACCAAGCCAGATGATGATCTGAACATGGGTCTCTGGTGTTGCCTTAAGCTTGGTCCAGAGGACAAGTTTGAGGAGAACTTGAAGCTCTCCCAATTGGACGAGTCACCGTTTGCCCATTCGTACGGGGCCAGTGGCGACAAGTCAAAGGGGAAAGGGGACGAAGGGAAAGGCGTACGGGATACCGTCGCCAATTCCATTGTTCCTGGACCCGGACTCGTGTGTGAGGAAAGGGTTGCGTGGGTCAACGCTTTTGACGTTTGATGTTAAGAAGTTGTCGCGTGGGGACAGAGGTTACTTCTATTGCCTGCGGGTCGGTTTCGACGATGAATATTATGCTGGAGCCGCGGCAAGGAAAGAACGCACCCCCAGATTCAACTGCGACTTCTACATGCAACTCGCTTCTGAAGCTTTCATTTCCTCCAATCCTGGCTTGCTCCATGGGGGGGCACGAGGCGGTTACACGCTCGAATTCCCCTCGGACATGCAGACGATTAAAAAGGAGGAAACCGATCCAACGGTTCACACCACCCGTGATGGAGGGATGGCAACTTTGGCCAAATCCACTCCAATCGTAATGAGGGAATTGGGCGACCCTCTTGTTGAAGACACTCTTCCATCAGACACTCCAGACGATCAATGTCTGAATCTGACGTTAAGAAATAAGGAAGGTACGGTCGCGGATGTGAAATATAAGAAGCTTGTTGAGGTCATCCGTGATCCAAACATTCCTCGGGTCAAAAAATTGATGGAAAGACATGGAAGGGGCACCGAAGGCTACATCCCATGGCATGGCCCGAACGAATATTCGAAACGGCATGCAAATGCTGATTTCGCGGTCTATCGGGGTGATTTGGATAAAGATGCCACTGATGCCGAATACCATGGTCTTGTAGAGAGACTTAAAGACCCACGATTTTACAATTGTAGATCTTGCTATGCTTTTAGCGCCGAGAATGGAGAACCATACTATGGCCTCATGACGAAGGACATGGCAATGATCTGTTGGAAACTGAGCGATTACATGGGATCTTCAAATGACAAACGTTATCGCCCACTTGACTGCCATCTCAAAGGGTGGTATAGAAATGTTTCCAAAATCACCACCAAACTTCAGAGGGGCCATGGATATCAACAGAAGTTCCTTCGCAGGGAACCTGATGGATCGTCGGTTCGACGGAGCGCACTTTGCAATGCGGTTCTCCACGACAATCGTTATTATGAACATCCTAACAATGCCCGCGTCACCAGTCAAGTCATGCTTGCCGCTCTCAAATATGGGGGCCATGAACACCCGAGGTTCCTTCCGGGCTTCGAGTGCTGCGAATATTGCAATTCCAAGCATGATGCTCACCACAAAGCGGGAGGCATTGGAAACCACATTTGGCCCGCTTTGGACGGTTCTGGCGACTGCTGTGACATTTCCGAGCGCAACGGAGGTGTGTTGTACATCAAGGCCATTGGATGCCATATTGACTGGCATGCTTTGGGGCGGAAAGAAATGGTTCGAGCTCACCATGTGGACCACTACTTCTCAATTTATCACCCCATCCTTCGTAACCTGGATTGCTTTCCGGGTCCAGCAATGTGGCATACAGCTCCTGAAATGGTCTCTGATTGGTTGCGCGATGCTGTTGGCGATCGGGCCATCCTTTGTGGTGGGCCAGGTCGTGGTAACCGGGGCGCCAAAGATGCCGGATGTGCGTCATTGAATGATCCAAAAATGGATCAACAGGCCACTGCTCAGAGTCTGGATCATGAAAGCATTTGGTCAACGTTCCCATCATACTTTTATGATACGGGAAAAGGGGGCACCTGCTCATTCAAAATTGATGCTCGTGGCATCACGCATATCGACGGCGCGCGGATTTGGGTGACAGGCGCAATGCACGCGGTCTTGTCTCACGACGTCATGTGGAATCGGATCCTCGAACCCGTCCGGCTCAGAGACAGGGAACTTCTTTGGACGAATCCCAACGCGCAACGGGATGAACTTGTCAAGCCCGGATGGATGGCCCGATGGATCATGACATATGGACGTCCCATGAAGTGGGAGAAAGGGACTTTCGATGCATCTGGGATGCCTATTCATATTGAACCTATGGATGAGGATCCCAGGAAATGGGTTGAGCGAGGTGGTACCGGTACCAAGGATTGGCTACTCGGTCATCAAGCTAAAACACCTGCTTTTGCGCCAAAGAGCACGGGGGCAGCGTCATTAAGCAAAGCTACTTCCGGCAGTGGGGAGGGAGACGTGGTGGTTACACCCGTCGACTCCGCTCTGTTGGGTCATCTGAGATCGCCCCTTGGAGGTGAACTTAAGTCACCACCCGAGCCTAGGGAATCGGAACCCAAAAGGCCGAGGGATGACTCAGAAGGAAAAGCGGCCGGTGATACAGAAGAAAAGGCAAAATATGCTAGATCAGAATGGGAGGCCTGGAGCTCGGCCAAACCGTATTTGCGTGTGAAAGCACCGCCAATGTTCCGTCCAAAGGGGACAGAGGCGGGAGCCCGTGCCGCTGCAAAGGCAGTTCAAGGCGTTCAGGCAATGACTGACGAACAAGTTCGCGAGGAATTTGCCCAGCTCAGAACCCAAGAGAGCTGGGACGAGGGTCCGGAAAGGCCGAGCCCTGTCACAGCTCCGGTAGTGCTGGGGCCTGAAGAATCTTCCCGCTCAACTGGTTCGCCTGCTATGCCCACGCAAGGTACTGTCACAGGCACATTGGCTTCGACCAAAGATCCACATCAGAATGTGGAATCTCCTCCTGAACAAGTACGTCGACGGGAAATGCACGCTGCAGCAGCCCTAAAAAGGCGAGAGCAGAATTTGTCATGAGAAAAAGGTCTGGAATTCCGCGAAATGACAGATGGCGTTCGAGCAACTCACAGGAGTGAAATTTACCAACTCAAAACGAGTCGACCCCACCACGCGGAAGAAACCGAGACTATGTTGCGTGCAAATGCTGTTCCTGAATTGGCTCAAGTGGATGTCGAAGGCATAGAGGTTACTCTTGCCGCTCCCGACCCGTTTGGCGCTGCTGACACATCCGTCCCGTACAAGGATAAGGTTGAAGCATTGATCGAGGGCATCAGTCAGCAACTTCCGAAGGACAAGTTTTGCCAGATTCTCTTTGAGGTCTTGAAGCCTGACACAGAAGCTAATCAAAAACCGGAGCGTCTAATAGAAGCGATGCATTGGTTGGTGAGAAGCGGTCAGGGCGGCATAGAATTCAAGGATATGGCGACTAAGCCTGAGGATCGTTGCGCGCAATACCTATCGGAAGATCGGAGTATTGTACTTTGCGAATTTGTGGATATGGATGCATCTGCCTATCCGTCCCTGATACATGCACAAAACATCGGACGGTTGGCTGTCTGCAAAAAGGATTGGAAAGCAGGTAGTACTCAACAGCGTTCAGCTGATGAAGGGTACACCGTTCCAAACGTCCAAGCAGGCCAAAATATGATCATTGCGCAAGTTCCAGCTTGTAATCCGAAGGCCAGATAGATTGAAAATCTTGAAGGCATACACAAGACACATTTTGTCTTGGTGCGTTTGATTTTGGATGAGTGCGGAAATGCAGATAATACCGCTGACCTCGTCGAAGCTCAATTGTCATTGGTCGAATACTCCATACTCTCAATCTGCAGTCCAGAAGAGGAACACCACATCAGGGAAACTCTGGTGTGGGAAGAAGAGAGGGAGCGCAAATGCTCTGAGTTGACCAATGCGGGTATTGTTGCTTCCAACTTGCTCGGTACGCCCGCAAGTGGAACAGATAGTTTCGTCGTTAACCAAGGCGATGTTACCCTTGTCTCGTTCGTGATCAGTGAAGAAAATCGTGAAGAAACTTCTGATGAAAGGGTCGAACGAGAAGAAAGGCTTCGGAACGAAGGGACTGCAACACCAGTTCCGGAGGACATGGAAGTTGATGGCTTTGGGGATACCCAAGCCCGTTCGACGACCATTGTAACTCCTATCGTTCAGAACATTGACTTGCCTCTGGGAGCTGAAATTCCTTCGACTGCTAAAGAAATCGCCTGGGGAGCGTTAGAAAGAGCCGACGAGGATATGATATTCATGCACCAAATGATTCGTAACCTGCGACGCAATGCGGCAGATATGAACCCAGTAGATCTTCTTGAATCAAGCAGAATGCTTGAACAAACGGCAGCGAACGGATCAGTGGCTGCCCAAATGGCTTTGAAGCTCCTTGACCATGTCTTATCCAATGTCCAAGATGACCTTGTGATTTGTCATGTGTGCGCGTGGGGCGCAAACCCTGGGGTTCAACACTGCCCGCGTTGCAGTACTGCTTTCACAACTTTAC
>MPMD02338605.1_pt1 | contig 10015 bp, 2 predicted proteins | sample 1617291 | NCBI WGS metagenome assembly MPMD02 (sample SAMN05944810, study PRJNA350692) | marine metagenome | biome: marine; feature: ODZ; material: water; isolation source: 120 m water sample filtered on 30 um supor filter | place: Pacific Ocean | collected 2012-04-09 | depth 120m m | reverse complement strand
TCCAGGACTGGCGCGTCCCTCGTCCGCCACTTGGGTCTCTTCAGTTGAGCACTCGAACACTTTCGAGTCCAAGGGCTCGAACAAGTCCGACGTTGTGGTGGCTCCTCCCGCAGGCATCCATGTTGCCTCGGGCCCAGAGCGGACAACTTCTGCCGTGGCCTTGACTCCCTCGTCGGTCGGAGGAACTTCTTCACGGCTTGCAACCTTCTTTGGCTCAGAGAACTCGAAGACTGTGGACTCCTCCTCGGCCTGCTCCTCTTCGCTCTCGTAGCCCGCGTCTTGCGGTGGCTCAGGAACCTCAAATACCTTCGACTCTTCCTCGGCGTGCTCCTCCTCGCGCGAGCTGATCACCAGGTCGAAGAAGCGCTTGACCATGTCCTCGCGGCACTTCTTGCCTCTGCGGTTGCACTGGTAGCGGCAGCACTGCCGGCTCGTGTCGATCACGTCCTCAGCCTTGTACTCCTCCATCAGAGCTTCGAACCTCATGCCAATCTCATCATCGCTGTCCTCGGAGTCGTCGTCGTCGTCGTCGCCGTCCATTTCCAGCGTGGGCTCCTCATCACTGCTGAATACCAGGGGTCCTGGGCCATCGCTGTCGCTGTCGGATTCTTCGCCGATAACTTCGAAGGTGTTGGTGACCTCAATGCCCTCCTCGGCCGCGGCCACTCGTCCGACGGCGCCTCCGCGGACTGGCTCCCAGGTCTCCTCCTCGTCCGACTGGATAAGCATGCACGCGGGCTCCTCCTCGTCGCCCTCGGCTTCAATCGCTTTTGCGTCCTCTGTCTTCTTCGGACAATCCTTTGCCATGTGGCCCGGCTCGCCGCATGTAAAGCATGGGCGTTTGGATGAATCCAGCTTGGGAGCTCGGCACTCCTGCCGGGTGTGCCCCGTCTTCCCACAGTTGGTGCACCTGGCTCTGGAGCCTGGCTCTCGCGCTCCTCCTGGCTTCCGAGGCTCATCCCGGCGTCGGCTGAAGTCTCTGCCTCGACGGGCCCCAGCGCCTCCCATACGCTTCTGCTGCTTCTTGACGACCAAGGCCATGATGTTCTCAGACGTCGCGTGCTCCCCCATGGCCTCAACGGCGTCCTCAAGCGTCATGTCGACGAGCTCATCGACGTCGACCTCCGGCTCCAGCGCGTGGACTGGCTTCGACTGTTGCACGTTGACTGCAATGAGTCTGGCTTTCTCCTTGATGTACTCCTTCATGGCGCTCCAGGTCGTGAAGTCCTGGGTTTGTAGGATGAGCTGATTGGCCAGGATCTCTGGGATAATCTTTCGCACAATCCTCTTCTTCTCTTCGTCTCGCAAAGGTTCTCCTCCGGCTTCTCGATATAATCGTTGATTAGTATCCCACTCCTCCAGCACTCGGGCTACGTCTTCGCATTTGGTCGTGCCCTTGGGGTGGTGTATGTGCTCGTAGAGCTCGTCTCGGCGCCTCTCGCCCCTGTCGTTGATTTTATTGCAAATTCGGCGCCACACCTCTAGGCCGTGGGAGTCTTCGACGTTGCAGAATATCTCCCGGGCTTCATTGACCAAATTAATATTGAAGAATGCCCAGAGAAGGTGATTGATGACAATCGGGTCCTCCTCCATGCGGGCCGCCAGGGCGTTCACGTCCGCCATAGGGATTCCCACCGCTTTGTAGTCCTCCGCCCACTGCAGCAGCCACTTGGCCATTGGGAGCTTGCCGACGATATACCCTCGGATGAGTACTCGCCAAGATGCTCCGTCCTTGCCGCCGTTGAACTGGTTACGCGTCTCTTGGGCGAACTTGGACTCAAATATCTTGCTGTCATAGTATAATCGTCTGGCTCCAGGCACCTGGGCGTAGTAGTTAGTCTGGGGAATTCCTGGGGGCTCGTAGTAACCAGGTTGAGTTCCATGAAAATGTCCATAAACTCCTGGGTGAAAATCTTGTGAAGCTCGCGGAGGTTCTTGAGGAAAAACTCGTGGAGGTCCTTGAGGAAGAGAGTCGTGAGGATCAGCTTGAGGGAATCCTCGAAGTAGCCCTTGTCCTTGGGGTCCTTGGGGTCCTGTCACTGGTGCCGTAGTAGTGGGACCACCTGTCCTCGGGGCCTCCTTCGCCGGGGTGAAGAACTGTCCGCCGAGGGCCTGGGCCGGCCCTGTCGGCTGCGGGTACTCGCTCCGGTTCGCTGCCGCCGCCGCTGCACTTGCTGCTCCGGCCGCCGCGCCCGTGGGGTCCTCCTCCGCGTTCGCCCGCGCCGGCGTGCCGAGGTAGAAGTTCGGCACCGCTGCCGCCGCTGCCGCGTACTTGCCCGTGCTGGGGTCCAGGAACGGCTGCTTGACCTTGCTCAGCTCGTTGATAATGTCGGCGTCCTGCTTGCCCAGCTCGGCGATTAGGGTGTCCATCGTGGCGAACTTGGTGTGGAGGTCCGCGATCAACGCCTGGGTCTGTTCGCGATCCTTCGCGAACTCGGCCTGGGCCTCGGCCACCGTCTTGCGCAAGTTCTGGTCCACCTGGTTGACGCCCGCCTTGACTCCATCCATGGCCGTCTGCACTTCAGCCTTGAAGAGCTTCTGGTTGGCGTAGTATATCTGGTTCGCCCCATCGACGATGTTGCCCACTTGGTCGTTGGTCTGGAGCAGCTCGTGCTCCGCCTCGTCGATCCTCTTCGCGTGGTCCTGGATGGCGCTCACCACCTCCTTCCACGCCTCCCGGTCGAGGGTGATCTGCCGGCACAAGTCCCTCACCAGCTGGCTCATCTCGACCTGGTCCATGATCCCTGCAGTGTCCTTCTCCAGAACCTGCTTGGGCACTCGTGCTCGCTTGGCCCTCGGGCCCGCAGCCGGTGCTCCTGCCGCTCCTGCCGCTCCTGCATCGCTCGGCGACTGTGGAACTGGCCTTGCCTGCGCCGCAAACGACATCTTGGCGCAGAGAGAGAGAGAGAGAGAGAGAAAACTGCGTCAGGTAAACGGAGTGGTTCAGGCAACCAGCTCCGCTACCATCAGCGGATGGCTTATTTTTCTGGAAATCTTGGGCCAAACGAGCAGTAACGATCACTGTCAACGCTAGCGCTGTGCAGTCCCATCAGTAGCACTGCTGGGACTCAGGACCGCCGTCGACGTCAGCACTGCCCGCTGACACTGCGTCTCCACCGCCGGTGCCACTGTCGCTGCTGCCAGTGTCACCGCCTCTTGACTCCCCCTCAGAGGGAAGGTGGTGACGTCGTCGCGTTTCTCGCAGCTTGCTGTGCGCCTCGAAGTGGTAGCCGTTGCCTGCCCACGCTGGCTGCTCGCCTCCTCGCAGCCCGCCTGCAACCGCCGCCGCCTGCTCGTCGCTCAGCTCGCCGCTCCTGGGCCTCGTGGACGTCCCGCTCCGCGTGGCCCGCTAGAGGCGCGTCCCCTCCGGCGCCTCGCCTGTAGTAGCGCCTCCCACTGGTGAAGACCCACCAGCTAAGAGGCGTCCTCGTTGGTCGCCTCGGCCTCCCGCTCGTCGGTGCCGCCGCCGTAGTGCGCGCTGCCGGGAAGCTCCCAGCTCGGCTGCTCCGGTGGCCCACTCGCAGCTTTTCCTGAACCCAAAGGGTGGCCGCCACGAGGCCGGGTTTGGGTTCACAGATTCTTGAGCTGCGCGTCGTGGAGGGCCAAGGGTTTATTAGCAAGAGTCCCTCGGGGTACGTGAGGAATATGTCCGTGATCCCCACCGGCAAGCGCCAGCACGGACATAAAGAATAAAGAAAAGATAGACCAAATAAACCATGTACTCCCACTTGACAAAGTAGTCGTAGTAGTAGTAGCCGACGCGCTCTGCGAAGTAGATCGTAAATCGCCACGTCCTCGAATTCCATGCCCTGCTCGAATCTCAGCTTCACCCACGAGATTCTCCCCGGCCATCACTGTCTTCCTCTCACGCCAATGCCCACGCCTCTGAGCTCCATGGGATCCTCCTCCTCCACGAGCTCATCCAATGCTGGTGCTGCATGTGCTTTCGGGAACACCTCGTTCAGGTCTCCCTGGACCTCGTGCGGCAAGACTCGCACGTCGTGCAAGTAGGCGTCTGGGACCCGCTCGGATCCTCCATCGGTGGCTTCAATGATGGCTGCTGGATACTTGTACCCGTCCTGCTCGACTAGGTCTTCTTCCGCCAAGGCGTAGACCATCTCACATGCCAGGATTCCTTCGTGCGGGCATCCAATGTCTCGACGCAGGGCCGGGGCCTCTGCGGCTCGGCCGCTCGCAAACCTGCACCCGAACAGGCCCAGCAGGCTCTTCACGCGCTCTTCGCTGGACAGATGCTTCGTGAAGACGTCGGCGGGGTTTACTTCTCCCCTTACTTTTCGCAGCTCCAGCGTGCCGTCCCGCACTCGCTGCTGCACCCACAAGCTGCGGGTATCGACGTGCCTCAGTTTTCCTAGGCCTTGCCTGCTGCATATGCCCATTGTGGCACTCGAGTCCGTCCACACTCGGATGGGCATCTGGACTCCCAGGTCGCGTAGCAACGCCTGGTATCCGAGCGCGACGCCCGAGGCCTTCACTACGCCGTAAAATTCGGCTTCCCCCGAACTCAGGGAGATCGGGCCTTGGGTGGAGCTCCAGCTTTTCATCAGATGCTTGCCCACCATGAGGCACCCGCCGCTCGTAGACTTCCTGGTGCGGATGCACCCTGACCAGTCTGTGTCAGAGTACACGTCCAACTTGTCCGCCGCCTGGTACGGGAAGTCAATGATCATGCGCTTGTGCCCTTCAAGGTATCGCCCCAGCCTTTTGAGCGCTGCAAGGCCCGCCTCTGATGGCTGAGCCATCCATCTGCAGATCTCTTTGGTGGCGTATTGCACGTCCGGCCGATCGGCTGCCAGGTAGTTGCCGCGAGCTGTCACTCCACGGAATGCCGTCTGCTTCTCAGTCGCCAAGGCTTTGTCTGCTGCAACAGCCTCCTTCGTGGGCTTCACGCCTGCTGTGCCTACCGTCTTAGCTCCCTCGAGGCCCAAGTCCAGGATGAGCCGCTCGGCTTGGCGTGGATCTGCCTCATACTCAACCCCACGCGCGGTCCACCTGATAACGCGGTTGAGTACTCGAGCTTCCTTCGCATCTTGTGCGCCTGGTCCGATGCGGTAGTTCTCCTTGAGTTCGTAGCACTTCTCGAGCTCCTTCTTGAGCCAGTCAAGCTGTTTCTTGGGCCCAGCTGTAGTGAAGTCGTCCCCATGGACGCTCGTTACCAGCCTCCGTCCACCATGGCGAAACACACAGGCACTTGCGTCTCCACGGGCGAACCCCAGCCTTTCGAGTGCCCCTGAGTATTCGCCATGCCAGCCTTCTGCTGCGGCTCTTGTGCCATACATATGGACACGTAGCAGGCCTGCCATGCCCCTCTTTTTGTCGGCATCCTCGTCAGGCAGTTCGACGTAGGTCGGGTCGGCGTCGTCCTCCTTCCGGGCGTTGAAATAAGCTCGAGAGATATCGATCACGCTGATCTGGGTTCTCTCTTCCGAGTGGTCCTCCCGCACGTGCTTCGGCTCTCCGTTGAAATCCGTGGTGGCCATGCTCAGGACCGTCCTCAATGATTCCAACGGCGGGGTTGGAGCAAAGATGCTGTCTTCTCCAGGGCGTCGGATTTCTCTGGCCACCAACCTTGACCTGTAATTCGGGTGGAGGTCGTCACCCTTATTCACATCCACCCATTTAACTGTAATGGGTGGTTTGCCCATGCGCCGATAAGCCTCTGCCCTCGGGCGTTTGTGCCACACGCCTTTGGTTTCGAAGTACTCAAGTTCCTTCTTTCGGGCCTCTGCCACCAACACGGGGTCCAAGGGTTGGCCGGTGATCGCGTCGCATGGCCCTCGCCCCAGCGCGTTCAGCTCCACGTCCGCCGTTTCCTCACTCTCCTCCTCGGGCACTGAGCCTGGCCACAGCCCTTGCTCCAAGTCGTCCACAAAGAGGTTCTGCAGGTGCACGCCGTGGTCTCTTGCGCTCAAGTAGCCGTCAACTCTCAGCTGATTCCTGAAGCCTTTCAAGATTGCTCGGCATAGCGCAAACGGGTAGATCGCAGCTCGTCTTGCTCGACTGCCCGCGCAAACTTGGTGCATGCCTCCTTTTGAGCACGCTCCCCCTCGGCCACCGCATCTTCTGTCGAGGGTCTTCAGTACTTCTGGGCAATTGGTCAGCCACTTCGTTGGCTTCTTGATAGGGTCGTTGTTCACATCCTTCTGATTGAACTGGCATTGGTCCATGTTCAGCTCCTGGACCGCGTCTTCCCGCCTGAGCCTCATCATGCACGGCTCTGCCCACGACGTGGCCGCGACAGGATGTTCGTGGAGAAAGTAGCGCCCTGCGTCTAACTGCTTTCTGTACACCTGGCATGCAAATCGTAGATGCTTCAGGGCTCGCTGGTACTGCGCTTCGACTTCCTTGGGATCTCGTCGTGCCGCGCTGAGGCGTTGCCACGTGCTGAAAGCTGTGCACATCGGACTGCCTACCACGAAGAGGGGCTTGATCTCGTCGATCAGTCTCAGCGCCTCGTCCTGCTTGTCGTCATCATCGAAGTCCCACGGTTCGCCTTTCGCATTGACTGTCGTCAGGTCCAGGGCGAATCCCGGCGTCAGGTGCATGCCCGGGAGTAGCTTTGCCGCGCTTGTGACCCTCGGGGGACTGTAGATCTCGGCGACGATTGCTCGCACCGCGCGTCTGCGCTCGCGTCCGTAGGCCTTAGTGCTGCCCCCCAGTTCCTTCACCAGCTTGAGGATCTCCGCGTCGTGGTCTTTGATCGCCTCCTTGACGTCCTCAGTGACGACTGCCATGAGCGGCTGCAGCATCGCCTCATCTTCCTCCATCCGATCCGGCTCCGGTGAGGTAGGCACGTACTCTGGCAGCTCCATGTCATCGTCTTCAGCTACTGGGGTTTCGGCAACGTCCTCCATGCCATCCTGGCTGTGAGCATCCTCTCGGCCGTTAGGGTCCCCTGCTACGGGAGACCCTACCTGGCTCCCGACCTGGGTCTGGGCTTGGGCCTGTCCTCGGTCAGTGGGCCTATCCAGCGGCTCAAACTGTTGAGGAACTTCGCGGGCGTCTTCGCGTGGTCGCTCGACTGCTTCTTGCACCTGCTTTGCCAACCATGCGTCCCGCCTTTGATCCGCTTCTGCCAGCCTCTGCCTGCCTGCGTCGGTCTCCGCGAAGATCTTCCTGAACCGCTCAATGCATGCCGCACTGTGGGGCCCGGTCTTGAGCCCCCAGCCGTGCTCCTCCGCGTGGGCGCACTTCGGGCATCTCGGCGTGCTTCCGTGTTTGATCCAGTCCGCTTGCCTGACTGCGACGGTCCGCGGTGCCCTCCCTCGCTCTTCCACGCGCGCCGGCGGCACCGGCACCTCGCCATCGAATCCTCCTGGCATCTCAGCCGCAGGGTACTTGCTGTGCACGTCCACGGAGATCTTCTCAAGGCCCTCCCTGTGCCAACGCAAGTCGCGCTTCATGCGCTGGATCGCTCTCGCCTTGATCGCCTCCTTGCCATTCCACAGCATGTATTCGTTCGAAAACCTGGAATAACCAAGCATAAGGCCTCTCCCCCATCGAGCGTGCAGCTCCCCTCGCTCGTCGTGCCGGGGTCCTTTCATCGCCAGCTTGTACAGCACCCGCTCGCCGAACTCGACAGCGCGCTTGGTGAATGGTCTTCCGCGTACCCTCTGGAATGGCGTCTGCCCGTCTTCACCGTTGGGCCGCGTTGTCAGGATCCATGCGGCATGCTCCACCAACCACGTCATCACAGGGTGGTCGTCTGGGACCTTGCGTTCCATGCGCTCTTCAAGCCCTGACTTGAGTGTGCGCAGCATGCCTTTCACAGCCTTCACGGCGTTCTCAACCGATCCGTTAGACCTCGGATCGTATGTCGGGGGGTTCTCGAAGCTGGCCTGCTCGACGTCGTCGCAGAGGGTCGTCTTGATCGCTTTCAGAGACTCTTTCAGCAGCCTGACAATCGCCCTCTCCCCGTCCGTCTTGAGTATCAGCTTCGTGTAGCCCAGCCACCGCACGTCCTCCGTGACCCTGGTCACTGCGTAGCCCTCGTCATCGACCCCTTTCTGCCTCACTGCGTGGGCGAATATGGCTCTGCTTTTCGTATCTTTTACCACCAGGATCTTAAGCATGATGTGCTTCTTGTCCTCCTCCGACAGCTCATCCTTCTTCAAGATCTTTCCCTGCGTGATAAACAGATAGTCAAAGGCGATGACCGGCACGCGGCTCTCGGGTCCTGGCACATGCGGTTCGCCGATACCTCGGCCGCGAACGCAATGTTCGCACCAGCATCTGTAAGGCCAGTGGTCGACGTTGTGCTCATCGATTTCCGACTGTGTAGGTTGTCCCGGGTCAGGCGCAACTCTTTTGGGGGCACTGTCCTGCGCGGCCGTCTCGTCCTCGGCAGCTTCTTCCACCGGACCTTCGCCGTCGCCCTCGCGCGCGTCCCCAAAGAGTTCCTGCATGATGTCCTCGCCGGGCTCCTCCCCCATAGGACCATCCTCTCCAACCAACACGTCTTCCGTCTGCTGCACTTTGTCGCCCACCACCTTCATGACCACCTTGTCAATGTTGACCGAATTCTCGAACATGCATCGCGGTCTTACAGATGGGTCTTTCACTTCGCATCCGGCCTGGGAAAACCCGCAGGCTTACCCTTGAAGTTTGGATTGCGAAGCTTCATCGTCGCGACATACAGGCCTTTCCGCCGCATGAATCGGCACACCACCTTGCCGGCCTTGTCTTCGACGGTGGCCATTTCGCTGGTGAACTTCACGGTGTACCCTGCATCGCAGATCTTGCTCACACTGAGCAGCGGTTTCGTCACTTTGGCGACTTGAAACGTCATCCTCAGGTCCCGACCTCTCTTCCCATTGTCTGCCCTGAGATTCAATTTGACTTGGCCTCGGTTCGGCAGCTTGCCACCTCCAGCCGTGGTGAATCGTTGTCCCATTCTGCTCCCGGCGGACTCTTCGACCTGATAGGTCGGGCAACTGTCGTCGTGCACCACGTGCTCGCCTGCGCCCGAGTCGAGCGCCGCTTCAAATGGCTCCTCCATGAACTCCAGCTCCTCTGTATCTGCAACGTTCAGCTCGTTGAACTCTTCTGCGTCCAGAAACCAGATGGGGCACTCCAAGTCCCCTGGCCGTGGATCGGTCTCCGTCACGCTCACCTGATTCTCCCTCTCATTGCATTGTTCTCCGATACCTCCAAGGAGTGGCTCTCCGAACCTTGAGTGGAGCCTCTTCAGGGACTTGAGCATTGCCTGCGCATACTCGTCACCGTCTTCTTCGTCGGGTCCTCCACCTCTGTCCAGGCTGTCCCACTTCACTTCCTCATCTTCCCAGGCTTGGGCTGTGATGAGATCTTCTTGCGACATGGGGTGGTAGTCGCCCTCAACACCGCCAGTGCTCTGCACTATGGCCTCCAGCCACTTCTTGGTCCTCTCCGTCACCGGCACCTCGTCATCAGCTGGGCTCATCCAACTCGCCATGCGCACGTCGTACGCCGGGGCTCGACCAGCCCTAGCGACAGCCGGTCTGGGGCTGTTGTCCAACTTCGCTTCCATGTCTTGGATCGCTCGTTGGTTGGGCACATCGCTGGCTGCGGCATCCTGGCAGTCAAGCCACGTCGCATAATTCTCGCTCACCATCTCGTTGTCCTCCAGGTCCTTCTTGATCGGGGACACTTCGCTCAGTGTCTTGTCGGCTGGGGGACTTTGGCAGCATTTGCAAGTTTCAGCAACCGTGCAGAGCCTGTGGTCGAGTCGACGTGTGCGCTGTCTCGCCTGGGCGCCCGCGGAATCGCGTGGCGAATTCGGCATGCCAGCCTTACTCCTCCTGGCCTTCGCCACCTTGTCGACCTTGACCTCTGGCATGTCCACGTGCTTGACATCGGCCTCATCCTCGACCTCGGCTCCAGGACTGGCGCGTCCCTCGTCCGCCACTTGGGTCTCTTCAGTTGAGCACTCGAACACTTTCGAGTCCAAGGGCTCGAACAAGTCCGACGTTGTGGTGGCTCCTCCCGCAGGCATCCATGTTGCCTCGGGCCCAGAGCG
>MPMD02348726.1_pt1 | contig 10025 bp, 5 predicted proteins | sample 1617291 | NCBI WGS metagenome assembly MPMD02 (sample SAMN05944810, study PRJNA350692) | marine metagenome | biome: marine; feature: ODZ; material: water; isolation source: 120 m water sample filtered on 30 um supor filter | place: Pacific Ocean | collected 2012-04-09 | depth 120m m | reverse complement strand
GGGCCAGCAGGGCACAACCCTCAGCGGCGGCGAGGCGCAGCGGGTGAAGTTGGCGACCGAGTTGACCAAGCAGTCGCGCGACCACGCGCTGTTCATCCTGGACGAGCCGACGACCGGGCTGCACTTTCACGACATCGCCCGTCTGCTCGACGTGCTGGCCCGTCTGCGCGACGCGAACAACACGCTAGTGGTCATCGAGCATAACATGGACATCATCAAGTCGGCGGATTGGGTGGTTGATTTAGGGCCGGGTGGAGGCGACGATGGTGGCCGGATCGTGGCGGAGGGGCCGCCCGAGCGGATCGCCGCAGCAGCAGGCAGTCACACGGGCTGTTTTCTCGCCGCGGCGCTTGGCATGGAATATTTGATGAAGAAACAATGAACCGATTGGTGCTGACAAAATTGAACTGGTTTCTTGCGCTGGCGCTAGTTGTGCCATTGGCGCTTGGCCAGGCGGAGGACCCGCAGGCCAAGGCCCGGGCCAAGCTGGCGTTTGACGTGGCCAAGCGGTTCTTCCGTGACGGCATGTTCGCCACGGCTGTCGAGCGGTTTGATGCCTTTGCCAAGACGCATACCGGCTCGCCCGCCGGGGCGGAGGCGGTGTTGTTGAAAGGACAGGCCCGGTTTCAGCTTGGCCAATTCGAGGCTGTAGCAGCCGAACTGATGGCCGGGCTGCAGAGTGCCGGCCCATGGACGGACCGTTATCTGTTCTGGATCGGTGAGGCACAGTTTGCGCTTGGGCGGTTTGGCGAGTCGGCGGTCAGCTATGGCCAGTTGATCGAAAAGCATCCCGGTTCTGAACGGGCCTTGACGGCGGCTCTTGGCCAAGCGCAATCGCTCTACAAACTTGGCGACCTGAAAAAGAGCATAGCCACACTCGAGCCGGCGGACGGGCCGTTTCAGCGTGCGGCCAGTGCGCGGCCAGGCGACCCGATGATCATCGATGGGCGGTTGCTGTTGGCCAATGCCTACTTCGAGCTTGGGGAACGTGGGGGGGCGCGACTGCTGCTTGAGAATTTACCGGATGCGGGATTGTCTCCGGAGCGTTTTTGGAAGAAGCATCATTTGCTGGCCTCGGTGTATCTCGGTGAGGCCAGTCTTGATCGCGCGTTGAGCGGTGCGACCAATCTCGTGCAACTAGCCAAGGGCATTACCGACCCGGTGTTTACCGCCCGTTCAGTTGACTTCCACGGTGACGTGCTGCGCCGCAGGCACGAGCCGGACGCTGCCGTCGTGTTGTACGAGCAGAACCTGGGCACCAATGTCCCGGCTAATTGGCGCCGTTCGGCGTTGCTGAAAATTGTAGATCTTTACGTCGAGGAAAACCGGCTGAGCAACGCGGTGCTGCGGTTGCAGCGCCTGTTTATTCGCCATCCCGGCGACCCGGCGACCCGATTGGCGCACCTCACGCTGGGGGAGTTGCGGCTGCGGCAGTTTTACGGGCTGCCGGATGCGAGCCGGATTATATCTACGAATCTGCTGAGCGAGGCAATAGGGCATTTTGACGTCATCCTGAAGGGGGACGCCGATGCGGACCTGATCGGCAAATCGTGGCTTGGCCGTGGTTGGGCGCTTTGGGAGTGGGGGAAGCTGTCTGGCAAGGGCTTTCAGCTGAGATTGGCGCAGCAGGCTTATTCGAACGCTGTGACTGGGTTGACTAAATCCAGGGAGCAAGCCATCGCGCAATTCAAAGTGGCTGACTGCTTGTTCCACAGGACGGACTACGCCGCGGCTTCGAGTAAGTACTGGGCGGCGATCGGCATTGCCACCAACACCGTCGGATTTGACAACCGACTCGTGGATCAGGCGCTGTATCAAATCGTGCGAAGTGGCGTAGAGCGGCAGGATCTGCCCAGTGCAAGCCGGGCCGTGAGCAGCCTCATCGAGTGGTTCCCGAGCAGTTTTTACAGTGACCGCAGCCTGCTGCTGTATGGTCAGGCGCTGAACCGGCAGGGCAAGCCGTCCGAGTCACGCACCGTGCTGGCTTCGTTCGCCAAGGTATTCCCGAAATCCATCCTGCTGCCAGAGACACAACTGGCCATCGCGCGGACGCATGTCATGGACGGCAGCTGGGTGTCGTCGATTCTCGAGTACGATCGCTGGGTGACCAACTACCCGGCGCACCCGGCACTGGCGCAGGCCGAGTTCGACCGCGCCTGGCTGAACCATCAGGCTGGCAACCCGGCCAGAGCCTTTCAATTGTTCACCAACTACGTGGTGCGTTTCCCCACCCATCCGCTTGCGCCGGTGGCGCAGAAGTGGATTGCGGATCACCAGTTCCAGTCCGGCAAATTTGCCGAGGCTGAGCAGGGCTACCGGCGGCTGTTCGAGAACACCAATCTGCTGGCCAACGCGCCCGCCATGCAGTGGGAGGCGCGGCTCAGCGCCGGTCGCTCGGCGTTCTTTCGGCAGGAGCACGCCGCCGCCGAGCTGCTGCTGGCATCGGTCGTCAACACCACCAACGCACCGGTTGCTGAGTTGGCGCGGGCGGAGTTTTACCTGGGCGACGTGGCCGCCGACCAGACCGGTCGCACGCCCACGAACCTGCTCGATGCGTTGACACACTATCAGCGCGTGGCCAACGAGATGCCCAACAGCCCGCTCAATCCGCTCGCCTGGGGCCGAATGGGCGATTGCTATTTGCAACTGGGCTATCTTGACTCGGCAGCGGAGGCTTATAGTACAGTGACCAACCTGCCAACCGCTGACGTAACCACCCGCAGCCAAGCGGGCCTCGGGCTGGCGCGCGTGTTCGACGAGCAGGCCAAGGCCGCCGCCGAGACGGCGGAGCGCGAAAAACTCCTGCAACGATCCCTCGATCAGAGCATGGAGATCGTGTTCGGCGGCAATCTGCGGTCGGCCAAAGAGAAGATGGATCCGTTTTGGGTAAAGGAAGCCGGGCTGTTGGCCGGGCGCTTGGCCAAGCGGCTCGGACGCGCGGATCAGGAACGGAGAGTGTACGAGCGCCTGGCCAGCGAGCTACCAGGCATTCCGCTTTGGCAGGCCAAGGTGGACGCGTTGCAAGTCAAGCAAGAGGCACCCAAGAAACCCTGAGTATGCTTGGCCTGAAGGATTTGGCCGCCATCGCCGCGGAGCACGTCGCCGACCTCGAGGCCGAGGTGTGCCCGTTTGACATCGCGGACCAAGTCAACTTTCCCTCCGCACAACCGGCGATCATGGGCGTGATCAATCTCTCCGCCGACTCGTGGTACCGAGAAAGCATCCGCACCAGTGTTGAGTTGGCCGTCGAGCGCGGGAGTGAGTTACGGGAACAGGGGGCCGACATCATCGATATCGGTGCGGAGTCCACGCTTGGCCAAGCGCAGCGGGTCGGTGGTGAAGAACAGCGGCAACGACTCCTGCCAGTCATTTCGCAACTCGCCTCGCAGGGCGTGATCGTGTCCGCCGAGACCTACGACGCCGAGGTGGCCAAGGCCTGCCTCGAGGCCGGGGCGAAGGTGTTGAACCTCACTGGCACGATAGACAGTGAGGCGGTCTACCGGCACGCCGCTGGGCACGATGCCGCGGTGATCGTCTGCTACGTCGCCGGCGATAACGTCCGCGATGTCGGCGACATTCCGCTCGACGACGATCCCATCCCACGGATGACCGACTACTTTTCGCGCGAGATCGAGACGGCCGGGCGCTGCGGCCTGGCCAAGGGCTTTGTCGATCCTGGGCTGGGTTTTTACTACGGGAACCTGCAGGACAGCGCGGTGCGGATTCGGCACCAGATGAAAACCTTCCTGAACGCTTTCCGGTTGCGCAAACTGGGCTGGCCGGTGTGCAACGCCCTGCCGCATGCGGTCGAGTGTTTCGGGGACGAGGTGCGGAGCGCCGAGCCGTTTTTCTCCGTGCTCGCTGCTCTTGGTCAAACCGACCTGTTCCGAACGCATGAAGTACCCCGTGTCCGCGCGGTGCTCCGGACACTGGGGGTTTACTGAGCCTGTTCCGGTGCGCCGCCGGGAAAGGTGTGAGTCAGAGGCGTGGCCAGCTTGACGGCATGCTCACTCTGAAGCTCGAACGCCGCCAATTTCACTGCATTGCGGGCGTTGATGATCTCGTGCTCAGCCTTGAGATTGTAAAGCAGCCGCCATGTCACGGCATGGTCGCCGTTGTCGATAAGCTTGATGATGCCCTCCCGATCGGGATTGATGGCAGCGGTAATCTTGCAGGCCGTTTTCCACACATCGAGCAAATAGGCCTCGACCGCCTCCGAGGCAGTCCCGTAGCCGATGTTGAACTCGACGTAGTCATAAATCCCCTTTCTTGACTCGGTGGTGAGTATTTCCACCTGTTTATTCAGTAGCAGGGAGTTGGGAATGGTCATGTTGTGGTTGCGGATGACATCGCGCAACAGGGTCAGCGTGGTACGAGTCTCGAGCACGATTGCAAGGATGTCTTCATCGGGGATGCGGATGACATCCCCCCGTTCGACATTGCCGTTGCTGATCACGATGATTCCGCTAATGAAATCCTTCAGCCAATAGTCCTTTGTGGTGAAGATCAGGACGGCCAATGCCCCGAGGAAGCTGGTGGTCTGGAGCCAGCTTTCGAGTTTCCAAATGTTCAGGAAGATCAAACCCGAGACAATCCCGAGCACCAGCAATGCAATGAGTTTCAGGTTGTTTGACGTGTACGATTCCACGTAAATTGAGGTGCCCTCGACCTCCCGCTTGCGTCCGTATTTTTTGAGGATCAAGGAATGGGTTAACTGCCAGATGAGATACGTCAGCAACACCAGCAGCCCGGTGTGGCTGATATTGGAGCCGAGCTGGAACTGGAAGGCCATGGCAAAAAAGTAAGTCAAGAAGAGAACCGCGTTTAAAATCCTCAGCAACCGCAGTTGGAACGGCGCCGCGCCGACTGTCTGGACACTCAGATGACTGATGATTTGCTTGCCGAAAAGAACGATCAGCAGATTAATGGTGAACGTGATATAATGGATCGGCTCCAGGTTGGTGAAGTAAGTCAACAGTCCCTCAAGCAAGGAGTCGGAGTGTTTGATTTGTTCGACGATGCTTCCAACTGTGTTCGTGGAAGTGACGGAGTTAGTTTCGTTCATGGTTGGCGTGGGTTAATTGGTATGGATCAATCGTATCCGGCGCACGTCCATGATGGCGTTTTGCGCCTTCTTTACCGGCTTGATCCAAAAACGGTGTTTGCCCTTGGCCAGGCGCACGGTGCCGATGTTGCGCGGCACGAAGTTCTGGAAATGGCCGGTATCCTTCACGGTGAACTCCAGTTGTTGGCCGCTGACTTCCAGCGCGACGCGGCTGCCGCCGTGGCCCTTGCCGCAGCCCTGGTGGATCTCGATCTCGAACTTCCCGCCGCTCATCACGGTGAAGTCCCAGCAGACCTGATCCGAGACGTTCACCCAGTAGCCGACCGTGTTTTTGTGCGGCTTGGTCTCGTACTGTAACTTGGTGCCGTGGATGGTTGCGTCGCGCGCGTGTAGCAGTACTGAGCGGTCGAGCGCCTGGCCAATCGGCTCGCCTTCCGGCGCGGGCCGCAGGATGAGCGCGCGGACCCGTGGCGTGTCACCGCGAAACTTGAGGCCCACCTTCTGCTCGCCAGGCTGCACAAAATAAACCTTGCCGAGGGTGATGTTGCGGAAGCGGTTGGCCGCGCCGGTGGCTTCCAGCCGGGTCGGAATCCGGTATGCGCTGATGTTGGGCACGGCGGTGCTATTGCCCTTAGCCAAGCTGTAGACAAGTTCCACCCAGTATTTTCCGGGGCGTGAGGCGTTGTAGTCCCACGCATGCGCCTGGCCAAGCGGGTTGCCGGCCGGCTTCAGGAGTATTCGCCCGTCCGGCAATTGAGGCGTGTCGCCGAACCGGTCCTTTTGGGTTTCGTATTTTTTGTCGGCGTGGGTCTTCAGGCTGGTGTCGGTGATACTGAAATCGAGATGCCGGAGCCTTAGTCCGTCCTCGACAAACACGTTCGCAATCCGCTCAAGCGAGTCGGCGGCTGCCAATGTCATGCCGGTGGCGAGCAAAATAGGAGTTGGGATCAGTCGATTCACTTGACTTGGGTGAACTTTGCCTGCTTGCGGAGCGGTCGCGGGCCGATCCAGCGGGTGTTGTATTTTTTGATCCAGGCGTCATCGAGTCTGGGGCGGGATTCGCGGCCGTAACGCTGGGCGTTCATGCCGTGCCACGGCAGCGGTTCGACGGTCCAGCCCTGGGCGACGTGGAAATCGGCGTCCTTGTCCCAGCCGCTGGTGAACAGGAAAAAGTGGCGGGTGGTGCCGGGCGGTTGGCTGGGTAGTTTGGCGGCGTCGAAGTCGAGCGTCAACTCGTCGCCGGCAGCGATCAGGGCGAGTTGGTTGTCCTTGGCTGCGATGAGTTCATCGACATCGCCGTAGCGGGTGACCCAGCCGGAGGGGGTGATGCGCCAGTTCGGCGTGTCGCTGGTCTGATCGTGGATTGGGGTCAGCGGCAGGTGGCTTGGCAAATCCTCTTTCGCGCCGTAGCCGTGCCAGTGCAGATCAGTCGTGGTTGGGTGCATTTCGGTGACGGATGGCAACGCCGTCTTTTCAAAAAGAGCGATTCGGTTCCAGTGAATCTCGAACGCTGTCGAGAGGCGAAGCTGCTTGGCGTCGTTCGGCAGTTTGCCGTCCAGGTCGACAACGATGGTTTTGGTTTTGCCCACCGGCGCGCCGACGGTTGCATCGACTTTTTGCCAGTTGCCGTCGGCGAGCTGCGCCTCGAGGGTGGGAAAGGGGAACGGCAGGTCGGTGTGGTGCGAGGCGGCGATGTTGGCCATGCCGCCGCCGAAATGCAGCCAGCCGGTCATGGCCAGGGCGAGCGGTGCGCCAGTGTCGAGTGGGCCGAAGTCGAGCTCGAGCGAAAAGCGCTTGGCCAGGCCGCGCAACTGCGGCAGCCTTAATTCGACTGGCGATACCCACTGGCTGTCGTTGGCCTGCAATGCGGCGGTGGCGTCGAGCCCGTCGCTGCGCATGGCTCGGCGGAGCGGCTTGCGCTTGGCCAAGGCGGTGAGTCCGGCGGGTGGGTACGGGCCGCTTGGGCGCAGCTTGGTGGTCGGGTGGACCTCCGCGCCGCTGGGCACGTCCACGGCGAGCAGCTTGGCCTCGTCGAGGTACAGGATTTCGCGCAGTTCCTCGGTGAGTTGCAGGCGGTAGTTGCCATCGATCGGTTTGAAGTTCGTCTCGTCGCCGATCCACACGATCTCGTCCGGGTCGGCGTCGATGTAAACGCCCTCGGCGACCGGCAGGCCAAGCGGCGATGCGCCAAGCAGGTCGGTGACGAAACGGTGCTTTTCGCCGTCCCAAGCGTAAAGATAGGGGCAGGAACCGGTCGGCAGAATCAGCTCTTGGAGTCTTATCCATGTTTCCGTAGTGAGGGTTTCGTCGCTTTTTGGAGTGAGGGTTTCGTTGCGCTTCACCTGCACGTCAAGGTTGATGAGTGAGAGGTCAAACCAGCGCGCATTGAGCGAGTTAATCATGTCGTTTTTGCCAATGCCAATCTCGACCGGCAGCGAGTGGACGGTGCGCTTGATCCGCAGGCCGCGGGTGACCGCTTCGATCTGGATGCCAAGTCCGCTGGCGTTGGAGCGGTTGCCGAACAACCGGATTTTGACCTGTTGATTAGCATTGCCGCCGTCGTTGCGCAGGTACTTTAGGCCGGATGCGTGGGCGAGCAGCAGGTCCGAGTCACCGTCCTTGTCAATGTCTGCCGTGGCAAGTTGTGTGACTTGACCGCTGAGATGATCAAGGCCAAGCGCGGCGGTGACCTCACTGAAGCCGTCGTTGCCTTGGTTGCGAAATGCTAGCACACCGCTGCCGGTGACGAGAATGTCGAGCCAGCCGTCGTTGTCGTAGTCGAGCAGGTGAACTGCAGTGCTACCCTTGGCCAAGGGTAGGGTCTGTTTTTCCTCCAACCCGTTGAAGGTGATCTCGAGTTGGCCGTTGGCCAGGCAGACGAGGTCAACGCGCAGGTCGTTGTTGAGGTCGCCGGTGGCCAGGGCCGTGGCGGACGGCAGGGTGGGAAGAGTGTTGGTAGGCGAGTGGGCCGCGCCCCGATTTTTCTGTAGGTACATCGGCGGCTCGCCGGTCCGCGGGATGAACAAGTCGAGCATGTCGTCGTTGTTCCAGTCGTCCATGACGAGCTTGAGCGCCCCGGTGATCTGCGTCGGGATGCCGGAGGTTTTGCTGATGTCCTTGAAGTAAATACTGCCGAGATTGCGGAACACCTTGAGGCCGGCGTCGCCGGGCTGGATGGCGAGCAGGTCGAGTTTTCCGGTGAAATCGATATCAGCGATAATACCATCGATAGCCTTGAGCGAAGCGAGCTTGGAGAATTTGGACAAATCGCGTGCGAGGCCGTTGGTGGCAAAACGGTAAGCGTGCGAACCTTGGTCGCCGAGCATGAGCACGTCGTCGAACCGGTCATTGTTCAGGTCGCCTACGAGACAGCGCGAGTAGCGGGCGTCCTCGATGGCCGGGAACTCGAAACCGATCGGCGTGAAGACGGCGTTGGTGTTGAGCAGTGTGCGGAAGGTGTTGGTGCGGGTGCGGACGAACAGGCTGTTGTTGCCGTCATGATTAAAATCGATGACGCCGAACGGCCCGGCGAATTGGGCGGCGTTGCCGGCGAAAGCCCTGGCGGTGTCATCGACGAACGTGACCGCGATGCCTTCGGTGTCTGGTTGCTCCAGTTTGAATGGGATGAGCACCTCGGTGTAGAGGCACTCCTCCCATGCTCCGGGCCGGGTGGGCATTGATTTGCCGGCGATGCGTCTCTGGTGCAGTTCTAGCGCGGCCTTGGCTTCGTCGGTGCGGCCGACTGCCACGAGCGCCCGACTCAAACTGTACGCCGCGCCGAGATGATCCTCCTCAAACGCGACCACCTCCTCCAGCAGTGCGACGGCTTCCTCGGCATTGCCGGCGGCCAACTGGGCCTTGCCAAGCAGGTAACCCACCGCGCCCACGGTGTTGTCGATATCATAGGCCTGCTGCAACGCCTTGGTGGCTTCAGTGGGTTGATCGAGTCGCAGATAAGCACAGCCAACCAGAAAATGTCCCGCGGCGAGATCGATGTCGATGGCCAGCGCTTCCTGCGCGTACTTGATGACTTCCGCTGGATGGTTGGCCAAGCGATGGGCGTTGGCCAGGTTCAGCAGGAGGTCGATCTCCGTGGGTTTGGATTTCAGCGCCCGGGTAAATGCTCCGATGGCTTTCTGCGCCTCGCCGGCCTCGTAGTAGGTTTTGCCGGCATTGATCGATTGGTCGAAGTCGGCATCATTTTTGCCGGGCGTGCTGGTCAGCCAGGTGAAGATCACCGGGGCGAGCACCACCAGGACGAGCAGCAGCAGGTATTTCGCCAGGAATGGCGCTTGGCCCGTGCCGGAGTCAGCGGTCATGCCCGGCAGAATAACGGCCGGTGCCGACTTGACCAAGGTGAAACCGGTGCCTAGCTTGAACGCGTTCACGTGCCCATGATGTTGCTGTCCCGGACAGATTCACGCCGCTTGGCCAAGGGTTTCACCCTGATCGAGTTGCTGGTGGTTATCGCCATCATTGCTATCCTAGCCTCACTGCTGCTTCCCGCCTTGGCCAAGGCCAAGGGCATGGCCCACAAGATCAGTTGCCTGAACAACCACAAGCAGCTTGGCCTGGCAGTCCAGCTTTACTCGAGCGACAACGACGACTGGTTGAACCCTATTCAGGAAAGAAAAATGGGAATTCGTGGAATGACTGAGACCAGTTGGCGGCCTTACCTGATGCTCTACCTGGGAGCAAGTTGGGATAGAACGAAAAGGATGTTTATTGGCGGGACCAAGCAAACTTACGATTGCCCAACTGAAACTGCAAAGACACCCACCGGTCGGAGAGACGTCTATCACGAAGGCAAGGATATGTTTGTAGGTCAATTCGCTCCGGGTGAAATCAGCATCGCCAGCGGTATCGGTGCAGTGAACGTCCACTGGACCAGTGGGGGCGCCCAGCCACCCTTTGGCCGGCCGCTCGGGTATGAGAACAACCTCTGCAACTGGGGCATGGT
>MPMD02212596.1_pt1 | contig 10027 bp, 4 predicted proteins | sample 1617291 | NCBI WGS metagenome assembly MPMD02 (sample SAMN05944810, study PRJNA350692) | marine metagenome | biome: marine; feature: ODZ; material: water; isolation source: 120 m water sample filtered on 30 um supor filter | place: Pacific Ocean | collected 2012-04-09 | depth 120m m | reverse complement strand
GTCCCGGCAGCGACCTCATCGGCTTCGGCGGGAGCCACGGCCTCACCGGCATCATCGGCTTCGGCGGGAGCCTCGGCCACGGCCTCACCGGCTTCAGCCGACACCTCGGTTACGGCATCACCGGCATCTCCGGCATCAGCGGACGCCTCGGTTACGGCCTCACCGGCTTCACCGGGAACCTCCACGGACGCCACCACGCGGGCCTCACGTTCGGCTCCTGCCGCCTCGGCCTCGACACGTGCCTCCGCCTGCTCGGCGGCACGGTCGTCGGCATCGAGCGAAGGGCCTTCGTCCTCTGCTGCAGCGATGCGGGAGTTGGCGATGTAGCGACCCTCCTCGACGGCGTCGGACAGGATGCGACAGAGCAGCCGGCCGGCCCGGATGGCATCGTCGTTGCCGGGGATCAGGTACTGGATCACGTCCGGATCGCAATCGGTGTCGACCACTGCCACGATCGGGATCCCCAACTTGTTGGCTTCTGTGACGGCGATGTGCTCACGGGCGGTGTCGATAACGAATACGGCATCGGGCAGCCGCTCCATGTCCCGGATACCACCCAGGTTCCGCTCGAGCTTTTCGAGCTCGCGCGACAGCAACAGCGCCTCCTTCTTGGGCATGGCCTCGAACTCGCCCGAGTCGCGCATGCGCTGGTACTCGAGCATCTTGCCGACACGCTTCGAGATGGTCGAGAAGTTGGTGAGGGTGCCACCCAGCCAGCGCTGGTTGATGAACGGCATCCCACACTTCTCGGCGTAGGAGTTGATCGGATCCTGTGCCTGGCGCTTTGTGCCAACGAAGAGCACCCGGCCACCATCGGCGACGAGGTCCCGCACGAACACGTACGCCTTCTCGATCCGGTCGAGGGTCTGGTGGAGATCGATTATGTAGATCCCGGACCGCTCGCCGTGGATGAACCGCTGCATCTTGGGGTTCCAGCGGCGGGTCTGGTGACCGAAGTGCACACCCGCCTCGAGCAACTGCTTCATGGTCACGACAGCCATGCCGTGCCCTCCTTTCCCATCGGTTCGACTCGCCCCGTCCCTGCGCCCGGAGGCGACCGTGGGTGGGTCGGGGTGTAGGTGGATTCGCGGCCACCACACGGTGCGGTGGCCAGCGCAGGAGTGTAGCGGCGGCCGACGGCGGCTCCCCCGGGAGTCGGGCGGCGGATCGCGACTCCCGGGACCCACGGCGCCGGTCACCCCAGGTACCCCGACAACCCGTATGCCGTGACCAGTTGGTTTGCGGACTCGATGATGAACGGAACCGCAACCCCGCCCAGGCGTTCTGCCAGCGACTGGCAGGCCGCAGGCCGACCTGCGAGGAAGAGGCTGATCTCGCGTAGGGCGTCCCGGTGGCCGACGAGGCCTCCATGGGCGTCCGTGCCGAGCATGTCGACGACGACCGTGCGGGCACCGTCGAGTTCGGCACGACCCGCCGGGACGATCAGGTCGCCGGAGGCCACAAGGCTGAGCGCCTCGACGCCCGCAGGTGCCGGACGCAGGGCACCCACCGCCAGGTCGGCGAGGACCGGCTGGCCGACCTCAGGGCGTCCGCCGAGGCGAAAGGCCTCGGCTACGCCCGGCAGCGCACCCAGGAAGTCGAATCCCTCCGCCAGGAGGTTTCCACCGTGCGGTGTCGACAGCGTCACCAGGCGCAACTGTGGCGCATCGATGTCAGCCGCCAACCGGGCGACACCCTCGAGCGCCACTAGGCCGCCCAGCGAATGCCCGTAGACCTCGAGGGTGGCACCGGGCCGCTCCCCCGCAATGTCGGAGAGGAGTTGCGCCAGGAGTTCGGCACTCTCCTCGACCGGGCGGTACACATCGCCTGCGACCTCGTGAGAAGCCTCCAACCGCGTAGCCCATTCGGGGACGGGGACGTCGCCGGCGAAGCGCCCTCCCCCGTAGGAAAAGCGTACGACGTCGTCGGGATCGATGCCCAGGGCCCGCATGTCGAGGTCGGTGATCGGTCCACCGTCCTGTCCGGAACCGAGGCCCGGCACCAGGATCGCGACGCGGCCACCCTGAGGTGACGCGACGCCGACCTCCGAGGGTGTGCACTCGGGCGTCGGCAGCGCTGCAAGGAGGTCGGTGGCGAGGTCGATCGAGGCGCCCACCGTCGCGATCGGGCGTTCGACGTACCATGTCAGGCCGCCGAGGGCTGTCCGTCCGGCGCTGACAAGCAGTTGGTGTCCGAGCGTTGCGCCCTCGACGAACTGCGCGCCCGCCCAGGAGGTCGCCGACCCGGCGGCCGCAACCAGGTTCCCCAACGCCGACCGCTCGTCGCCGAGGAACTCTCGCGCCGCAGCGACGATCGCCTCCTCGTCGTGGGGGGCCAGCCGGGCCCGAAGCACGCCGTTGGTCTCGAACAGCAGGCCCGGATCAAGGTAGGTACCGTCCGGGTCGCGGACACCGAAGTGGAACGTGGTTGCGGCGCGTCCCACAGCCGTCCCGGCGAGGACCTCCCGGCCCTGCGCGACCTCGACCGAGGCCAGGAACGAATAGCTGGTCCGTAGACCGTCTGAATGGATCAAGGTGACATGACGGGTGCCGGCAACCGTGCCGGCGAACAAGACTCTCCCGTCGGCGGCGGCACGCACCACCTGCCCGGGGAACGTGGCGTACTCGTAGCCACGGTTGCCGGGCAACCACGGCCGGGCCGGCGGTCGGAACCCGTCGATGACCGGTGTGTAGACCGGGGCCTGATAGGCGACCGGCGCATCTCCGGGGTGGTCGACACCGGTGGCAGGGTCGCGGCCACCGGGGCCGGGCTGGGCGGCGACCGGCGCAGCAGTCAGGATGCCGACCAGCACCACGAGTGCGAACGCGGCGGCGATGGGCAGCAGGGCAGGTCGTTGGACCATGTTTCCTCCCTCGGAGGATCGAAGTCGCAGGGGGGAGCGAAGTGCCAGAACTCGAACCATCAGCGCACCCGTTGGTAGAACCCCCGTTCCTCGTCGAACCAGCCCGTGCGGACAAGTCGAGCCACCGACGAAGCCAGGTCGACCGGGGCCAGGTCGACCCGCCGTGCCAGGGCATCGAGGGTCGTCGGCGACCAGCCGGCGGCATCGAGCACCCCGAGGTCCGAACCGTCGGGAGTGGTCCGGCGGTCGTCCGGCAGGGGTGCGGACCCGACGAGGCCGAGCGCCGTGAGGACATCGTCGATCCCGCACAGCGGCACACACCCCTCGGCCAGGAGATGGTTGGTCCCCCGGGATGCCGGACTGTGGATCGGGCCCGGGACGGCCAGGACTGGACGATTACGGTCCAGCGCCGCCTCGACGGTGTACAGCGAACCACCGGAGGTGTGCGATTCGACCACGACAACCACATCGGCGAACCCTGCGATGATCCGGTTCCTGGACGGAAATCGCCAGCCTCGGGGGCCCGTGCCGAGCGGAGCCTCGGTGAAGAGCACGCCCGCCTCGGCAACCCGGTTCCACAGGCGACGGTTTGCCGCCGGGTACACGATGTCGAGCCCCGTGGCCACCACGCCGATCGGTGGCGCTCCCCCAGCGGCAAGCGCACCTGTATGTGCGGCACCGTCGATGCCGAGCGCCAGGCCTGAGACCACAGCCACGCCGGCTTCGGCCAGGGCGCCTCCGAGTTCCATGGCCACATCCCGCCCGTAGCGGGTACAGCGACGTGTACCGACGATGGCCACACGGGATGGAACGGCAACCGCATCCAGGCGCCCGAGGGCGAACAGCACGGGCGCCGGCTCGGGATCGGTAAGCAGGCACCGGGGGTAGGCAGCATCGCCGAGGGTGACCACCTCGACCCCCGCCGCCCGGGTGGCCGCCCAGACGACCGCGGGATCGATGTCGCCTGCCGCCTTCGCCCATTCGGCGAAGAGCGCTCCCACCCGACCACCCACAACGTCGGCCACCTCGGGGAGGGGCCTTCCGGATCGCACAGCCGTCCAGGCCTCTGGCGGCGACCGGCCGTCCAGCAGGGCACCCAGGCGGCGCGGTCCCATCGCCGGCAGGCCGAGGAGGGAGGTCAGCCAGGCCGCATCGGGAAGCTCGGACATGGAGGCCACGACGCCGTCAGTGGATGCCATGCCCGGCAGGGCGAAACGGGTCGATGCGGAGCCCGAGGGCCGTGTCGATGAGGTCGGGGCCGATCGGGCCCTCCCGACCTGTGAGGTCGGCAATGGTGAGCGCAACGGTGCGGACCCGATGCAGGCCGCGGGCGCTCAGCCGGCCCGCATGCAGCGTTGCCTCCAGGAGGCGCGTCGCCTCGTGGGACAGGGGCGCGGCCGTTGCAAGTGCCGGTGCGTCCAGTTCGACGTTTGCGGCCACGCCCCGCGAGCGGGCAAGCTCCCGGGCCTCCGCAACCCGCGCGGCAACGGTAGACGAAGGTTCTCCGTCGCTCCCGTCGAGGAGCTCGACGGGCTCCGGCCGGTCGACGTCGATGCGCAGGTCGAACCGGTCGAGCAGGGGCCCTGACACCCGCCGGAGGTACTTGAGCCGGACGTGCTCCGGACAGCGACAGCCACCGGGTGCACCCGACCCTCCACAGGGACAGGGGTTCATGGCCGCCACGAGAAGGACCCGTGCCGGATAGTCGGCACTGCCCGCAACCCTGCTGATCTGTACTGTGCCGTCCTCGAGTGGTTGGCGAAGGGCATCGAGCACCTTCGGGGCGAACTCGCCCAACTCGTCGAGGAACAGAACCCCGCCGTGCGCCAGGCTGATCTCGCCCGGACGCATCGCAGCGCTCCCCCCACCGACAAGAGCCGCCGCCGAGGCCCCATGGTGGGGGGACCGCCAGGGCGGGCGCCGGAACAGGCTCCCCGTCGGCAAAGCCTCGCCAGCCGCCGAACGGATACGGGACACCTCGAGCGCCTGGTCGCCGGTCAGGTCGGGGAGCAGCCCCGGCAGACGTCGTGCCAGCATGCTCTTGCCGGCTCCCGGCGGACCGATCAGGAGGAGGTGGTGGGCTCCGGCAGCCGCAACCTCGATGGCGAAGCGGGCCATGCGCTGGCCCCGGACATCGGCAAGGTCGGGTTCCTCGAAGGTGTAGGCCTCCGGCGTGGGCGATCCGGCCTCGGGCCATGGCTCATCACCGCGGAGGGCGAGAACGAGGCCGCGGAGGTCAGCAACGGTGTGGACCACCGTCGGGGTGACGAGCCGTGCCTCGACCACGTTGCCGGGGGCCACAACCACGACGCCGACCTCGACAGCGTCGACCAGCGGCAGCGCACCGGGGATCGGACGCAATGAGCCGTCGAGGCCGAGCTCACCCAGGAAGGCGATGCCCTCGATCGAGTCAGGCTCGACCGCGCCGCAGGCCACGAGGAGGCCGACGGCCATGGGGAGGTCAAGGACGGCCCCCGCCTTCGGGACGCCGGTGGGTGCCAGGTTGACTGTGATGCGGCGAGAAGGCCAGGCCAGTCCGCTCGAGACGAGTGCTGCCCGGACCCGGTCACGGGCCTCCTTGCACGAGGCGTCGGGCAGGCCGACGACGTTGAACGCGGGCAGGCCGTTGTCGACATGGACCTCGACACGGACGGGATGGCCACGGACCCCGAGCAGGGTGGCGGCATGGACGGTTGCGAGCACGGATCCTCCCGGACGAATCGGCCGTGCGGGAACCGCTGGGCGGTCCCGGTCCGGCCGGGGCGGGAGGAGTCGTCAACCGCCGACTCCGAGCGGCACCACCGAGGGTAGGGGCACCCTGCGACAACCACCACGGGCGCGCACCCCGAGCCGGAGAAATCTTGTCCCGGGGGCACCTTCGTCGATGACGCCCCGGTGCGCTACTCCTCGGTCTCTTCGTCCGACTCCGAACTGCTAGTCGAGCAGGAATCGTTGGAGATCATTCCCGAGACCATCACGGTGTTGCATAAGACCGCCCCTTCGAGGACCGTGCCCGTGAGGTCGGCGTTGACGAGGATGGCGTTGGTCAGGTCGGCGCCGGTGAGGTTGGCGTTGACCAGGCTGGCCTCGGTCAGGTCGACGCTGACCAGCACGGCGCTCGAGAGGTCGACGCCCGTCAGGTCGGCGTTGATCAGGCTGGCACCACGGAGGTTGGCCGCCGTCATCACGGCTCCGGTGAGGCCGGCGTAGAAGAGGCTCGCCCCCATCAGGTTGGCGCCGGTCAGGTCCGAGGCGTCCAGGCGGGCCCTGTAGAGGTTCGCCCCCGCCAACTGTGCGCCGGCCAGGTTCGTGAACTTCATCTGGGCTCCGGCACAGTCGGCCAGCGGCTCGATGACGCAGTCGGCGACCGCTCCCCCGTCGAGAACCGTCTGCCCCTCGTCGTTGACCGAAGTCGTCGTCTCGACGACGGTGGTGGTGGGCGCCTCGGTGGTGGTGGGCGCCTCGGTGGTGGTCGGCGCGACGGTCGTCGTGGTCTTGACCACGTCGTCGCCTCCTCCGCCACCACAGGCCCCGGCGATCAACGCCAGCGCCACGAGGCCACCGCCCAGTCGTCGTCGCATGCTCTGCATCTGCCCGCTCCTCTGCTAGCCGTCCAACACCGCCAACGCATCCTCCATCAGCGAGTTGATGACGAGTGCGCCGACCGTGTCTTCGTTTTCTGTTGCCTCCAATGACGCCGCCTCCAGGTCGAGTACCAGCTCGAACACTGCGCTGCTCACGGTGGCCTGGCCCCTCAGGTCCTCGGTCGCCTGGGCTGCGGCCAACTGGGCCGTCATGGCGTCGATCGCCGCGCTGACGCCGGATGCCTGTGCCGTGCTGAAGCCGCCCTCGGAGGTGATCTCCTCGATGCCGACGCTTTCGAGCAGTTCCGAGGCCGCCTCGTCCACGACCGCTGCCGTGGATGTGGCCTCTCCACCCGCGTCGAGGTCCTCGTCCGGGCTCCACACGATCTCGCTGCCCTCCTCGTCGGTGGTCACGATGCTGCCATCGGCGTTGACCGAACGTGTGGACGTTTCGCCGTCGGCCGTCGTCAGGGTTGTGTCACCGGTGGGCTCCCACGAGGCCTCCTCGCCGTCGTCGACAACGGCAACAGTCGACCCGTCGGCCTCCACCCCGATCTCGACGGTGGTCCCGTCGTCGGTGACCACGGTTCCGGACCCGTCGGCGGCGAGCGTGACCTGACCGCCGTCGAACTCGACCTCGAGCTCGCCGTCGTCGTTTCGCTTCGCCTCGCGGGTCTCCCCGTCGGCCGTCGTGAGTACGAAACTGCCGTCCGGACTCTGCGTCATCGAGGAGCCGTCCGGTCGGGTCCGGGTGATCGAGCCGTCGGAGTTGAGTTCCTCGGTGAACGTGTTGCCGTCGGCATCGACCAGCGTCCGGCTGCCGTCCGGGTTCATGGTCGCCACACGCCCGTCTGAGAAGGACACCCGGGTCGAACCGTCCGAAAGGTTCTGCGTGGTCTGTGACGAGCCGTCACAGTTGCTGTGCGTCAGCGATCCGTCCTCGTTCTTGGTGACCATCTGCGTGCAGCCGTCGGCACCCGTGTACTCACGGCTGCCGTCCGGGCTCCAGACGGCGACGCTGCCGTCGGAGTAGGTCGTCTCGCGGCGACCGTCGCTGTACTGCTTGACGGTGCCGGTCCGGCCGTCCGGTTCGACGATCGTGCACTCGCCCGTGTCGTTGTCGCAGGTACTGGCGAAGCCGTCGGAACTCGTGTGGGTGACGGTGCCGTCCTCGTTCCTGACCTCGCGTACCACCCGGCCCGACGGGTCGACGAACGTGCCTACACCCGTCTCCGGGTCGAAGGTGCCCGATGCCCCGTCGCAGTTGCTCCGCGTGACGGTTCCGTCCTCGTTGCGGGTCTCCTCCCATTCGCAGCCGTTGGGATCGGCGCCCCAGCGACGTCCGGTGGACCGGTCCTCCTTGCTCCAACCGCCGTCGGAACAGCGCCGGGTCGAGGTGTTCGTGTCGAAGTCCTCGGACATGTTGCAGGTCATGCCGTTGGGCATGGTCTCGGTCCGGGTGCCGCTGACCGGGTCGAAGGTATCGGTCTGTCCGTCGGACGAGATCGTCGTGATGGTGCCGTCGTCGTTGAAGACCTGGCGGAACGACCGGGTGCGTCCCTGCCGGTCGGTGTGCGACATCTCACCGGTCTCGGGGTTGATCGTGGTCAGCGTGCCGTCTGGGTTGGTCAGCGTGCAGCTGCCGTCTTCGTTGCGGACGACGTTGGGCGGACAGCCCATCTCGCCCGGTCCGCCGCCGGGACCACCGGGGCCGCCTCCCCGCATGTCGAAGTCGCGGACCTCACCACTGGGATCCGTGATCGTGCCCTGGCCGGTGGCCATGTCGACCTGGATGGTGTTGCCACCCGGATCGGTGAAGGTGCAGATGCCGTCGACGATGGATCCCTCGGGCGGACAGCCACCGGGACCCTGCGGACCGTCTGATCCCTGGTGCGGGCCCATCCTGAACGGTTCGACTTCGCCGTTCTGGAGCGTGATGGTTCCTTCACCGGTCTCGAGGTTGAACGAGATCGTGTTGCCCTGCGGATCGGCGAACGTGCACGTCCCGGTCTCCTCGTCGATGGTGCCCTCCGGTGGGCAGCCCATCTGGCCACCGCCGGGTCCACCCGGGCCTCCCCCGCGCATGTCGAAGTCGCGGACCTCACCACTGGGATCCGTGATCGTGCCCTCGCCTGTCTCCATGTCGACGGTGATCGTGTTGCCACCGGGGTCGGTGAACGAACAGGTATTGGCCGCCTCGTCGATGGTGCCCTCCGGTGGGCAACCCATCTGGCCACCGCCGGGTCCACCCGGGCCTCCCCCGCCCATGGGGATTTCGTTGCCCTGCGGATCGAACATCCGGATGTGGCCGGTCTCCATGTTCATCTCGACCCGGTTGCCGGCCGGGTCGCTCATGGTGCAGATGTCGCCCTCGATCGTGGCGTCGGGTGGGCACTCCTGGGGCCCGCCGGGGAAGAAGCCGCCACCCGGGCCACCGGGACCACCCTGTGGTCCCTGCATCCGGAAGTCCTCGATGCGGCCGTCGGAACGGGTGACCGTGCCGGCTCCGGTCGCCAGGTCGAACACGATCGCGTTGCCGGCGGGATCGGTGAACGAGCACGTGTTGGTCTCCTCGTCGACGATGCCTTCGGGCGGACAGCCGGGTGCCCCGCCGGGGCCACCGGGTCCGCCACCCGGACCACCCATCTCGTTCATGTTGAATGGCTCGACGCGGCCATCAGAGAAGGTGATGGTGCCTTCCATCGTGTCGAGGTTGTAGGAGATCTGGTTGCCCTGCGGGTCGCTGAAACTGCAGGTGTTGGCCTCCTCGTCATGGAAGCCGTTGGGCGGACAGCCCTGGGGCATGCCCATGCCGGGGCCACCGCCCATGTCCATCCGCATCTCCTCGATGGAGCCGTCGGGTTTCATGATCGTGCCCCGGCCGGTGGTCAGGTCGAGCGTGATCATCGAACCGCTGGGGTCGGTGAACGAACAGGTGTTGGTCTCCTCGTTGATTTCGCCTTCGGGTGGACAACCGGGACCGCTGCCACCCGGGCCACCGGGGCCACCCCGCATGTCGAAGGGCGCCTCCTGGCCATCGGGCATGGTGATGGTGCCCTGGCCGGTCTCGATGTCGAAGCTGATCGTGTTGCCACCGGGATCGGTGAACGAACACGTGTTGGTCGCCTCGTCGACGGTGCCCTCAGGCGGACAGCCCTGGACGTCGCCGCGTCCGCCACCGGGGCCGGGACCCATGCCGGGTCCGCCCATGACGAAGGGTTGTTCGCGACCGTCGGGCAGGATGATGGTGCCCTGACCGGTCTCCAGGTCGATCGTGACCGTGTTGCCACCGGGATCGGTGAACGAACACGTGTTGGCCTCCTCGTCGATGGTGCCCTCAGGCGGACAGCCCTGGGGCATGCCACCTGGACCACCACCTGGACCGCCCATGCCCGGACCGCCCTGGCCACCCATGTCCATCTCCTGAACCGTGCCGTCGGGCAACGTGATGGTGCCCTGACCGGTCTCCAGGTCGATCGTGATCGCGTTGCCCTCAGGATCGGTGAACGAACACGTGTTGGTCGCCTCGTCGATCGTGCCCTCAGGCGGACAACCACCTGGACCACCACCGGGACCGCCC
>MPMD02319259.1_pt1 | contig 10031 bp, 22 predicted proteins | sample 1617291 | NCBI WGS metagenome assembly MPMD02 (sample SAMN05944810, study PRJNA350692) | marine metagenome | biome: marine; feature: ODZ; material: water; isolation source: 120 m water sample filtered on 30 um supor filter | place: Pacific Ocean | collected 2012-04-09 | depth 120m m | reverse complement strand
GTACAAGAACCAGTTAAAGGAAAAATTTCATCTAATATATTATGTTTTTCTAATATACCTTTAACAAACAATTTATTAGCCACAAGGAAAGGTTGATAAGTATTTTTTCCCCAAACTTTAGCTCCTATTTCTGAACCAATTTGATCTGCATTTCTTTTTTTTTCACATAAATGATAAAATCCTAAGCGTTTCATTTCTTCATTAGGAGGATTTGAAGTCATGCCAGATATATTACGCTTGCAATTATATTTTTTCATTACAATTCTTACATTTCTTTCGTTTATATATGGTTTTGCTATTTTTCCAAGGAATAATTCTTCATTTGTTAGTTTGTTTTTACCATCTTCTTTTTTTAAAAAAGGAAATTCATCACGATATTCTGGCCGTTCTTTAACTATTAATGCCATCTTTTCTAATATTTTAGGATCAGTGTCATCATACTCCATGAAATCATGAGATTTTATATTATGATTTGGTATTTTTTTCATAATATACTCAACAACATTTTCAGCATTTATTGCATCAAATGGATGATTTACATCATCTCCTGTAAATATATGTTTTTCAATTTTTGGGAAATATTTGCATAATAGGAATAGTAATGAAGCAGAATCTAATCCACCAGATACTTTAACAACAATCCTATCTAAGTCTAGTAATAAATCAACGGTCTGATCATAATATGTAAATTTCATTAGTCAATATCTTCCTTTCCATTTTTAATTAATAAATCTTTTAATGATTTTTGTACTTCTGTTAATTCTACTTTTGGTTTATTTAATTTACTTCCAATATGTAAAGCAATACCGAATCCAATTATAGTTAAAAGAATTCCAATCACTCCCAATAATATTAATTGATGATCCATTTAATTTTGCCTTGTAAATATTCCATTTCAGTTTGTAAATCTTGTTTATAAGTTGGATTTTTAAACATTGTATTTGCGTCACCTGATTTAAAACCCTTCTTATGTGATATTGTAATATGTGCTGGTCCTTTATCAACTCTTTTTAATTTTTTATATGTTTCAGTTAAGTACATACCATTTAACCAAAATGCCTCTATATTATTATTTGCTCTTTTTTCTTTAATATAAACATCAACTTTTTTACCACACAATTTATTCAACTTTTCAAAAGTTTTATTGTTTGGTTTATATGCAAGTGTAATATGGTCACCAACTACAACATCCATTGTTGCATTTCTCTTTACAACATTGCAGGATTGTTTATCCAATGCAACTGCATAATATCCATTATTCATTATTTTCTTCCATCTTTCTTATCTTCATAATCATTCTAGTAACTCTTTTATCATAGTCAGCAGTTGTAGAAAATTTATCAAGTGTCTTTATTAAGACCAAACTATCTAATTGTTTATTTTGTTTAAGCATATTTGCTCTGATTTCTCTAAATTCTTTATAAGCAAGATGTTCATTTAATAATCTAATATATTCTTTTACACTATCACACTTACTAGCAAAAATTTTAACACCCCAACCAGGCCATTTCTTAATACCTAAAGGCATAAGGTGTGGCACTTCTTTGGTCCAAGTTCTTATCCCGAATAAATTATTACCTTCTGTTCCAAATCTACTAGTTCCCCAACCTGACTCTAATGCGGCCTGACCTATAATCATCTCATATGGGACTCTACTATTTTTAGGTAATGAAAAATTTATATAATTTATACATTTGTGCATAGCACGTACAAATTGAATATCGTTATTGTATGTAAATTCAGGTTCTCGTAGGTCCATATCTTTTATCTTCTGCATATAAAACTTATCCAATTTTAAATTGACGTTCTTCACAGCAGTTTGATTGGGATAGAAAGTACCCAACGTAAAAGCAACACCACACATAATACATAGTACAGCAAATGCTTTAGTTAAAAACCAAGACCTATCTAATGCTTTCTGCCAGTTAAATTTGGCCATTTTTAATCACCTGTTTTAAATCTTTTATTGTTTTCTTTTTATCAATTGTAATAACATACCATTTATATCTAACCTTATGTTCATTTGAAGGTCCAACCCACGGTATATCATATTCTCTTTGAAAGGTTAACAAACCTTGTAAGTATAATTTAACAACATCTGATAACGTACTACCATCTGTTTGTTCTTTTTTAATTCTATCTGTAATAAACTGACCTTTACCTTTAATCAATTTATTTAATATGTCTTTATGTCTTTTCAATAATTTCATTTTATAGCCTTTCTGACAAAATATTCAAAACCACCTGGTTCAATTTTCTTTTGTATAAACACAAGATGGTTATTATTTAAAACCTCTCTATAGCCTTTAAATATCTTTTTACTAGTTCTTCCTGGAAAATTGTTTAATATGTCATTTGATAAATGACCTGTATAATATAACTCCCATTCACGTACTCCATTATTTAATACTTCATTACAGATGGCGATACCTTTTTTAATTTCTTCCTTTAACCATTCATCAATGTGATTTTTATCTAATCTACTCATAATATATCTTTCTATGTTAAAGTTGTAATCCAATATAACTCACTTTTGGTTGAAATGACCAAAACAAATCGTTATGGTTTCCTGTATCTCCTAAATTTTGCATTTGATATAAATGTACCATTTCGTGTACCAAAGTATCTAAAAAATCCTTCTTTTCAGGATAGTCAGGTAACATCTCTAATCTAAAAAGTCTTGTTCCTTTTCTTTTCCATTCCAAGGTCACTACTTGTCCTATACATTTTTCTTTTGCTAAATTTTTTATTTCTACCTGCCCGAATGGTGATAGTTTACCTTCAAATACGGTGTCATTAATATGTTTAAACCAAACTTTAATATCTTTATACTTGGTGAGATATTTTCTTTTTACAGAAAATTCTTTTTTCAATTTCTTCTTTAACTTCTGGACTTTTAATTTATTTCTTTTCTTACTTGTTCTTTTTGGCATTCAATAATTCCTCTTTACGCTTCTTATCTGCTTTTTGTCTTAAACCAGCAGCAATGCCTTCTAAAATATCAGGCAAATGTGTTTGAATAATATTAAGCATATCAATTGTATATCTATGAGCAAGTTTATGTAACTCTTGCTCTAATATAGCAGACTTATCAATATCAGTTCCTTTAATGGTTTCAGATATAACGTGGCCAATAACTGCCTTGCTATAATCAGACGCCTTCACTGCATTAAAAATGCTAAATGACCAAATGTATATAAAAACTAACCAAAAAATAAATATAGTTCTTCTCATTAATACGTCCCCAGCATTACGCATATTGTCGTTAATGTAACCCAGGTTACTCCTGATAAAAATAAAACCCAAAAATATAATCTAAACATTACAGGCCTCATCAATTATTTCGTCAATATTAAATTCGTCAATTCCAACTAGTCCTAAATTAACATCTAATTTTGTGATATTATCTTTAGCAGTTGTTTTTGTGATTAGTCCTTTTTTCAATTTATCTAGGACTTCATCAACAGCTTTTTCAGCAACATCCGTTGCCCATTGTTTTACTTTACCCATAGTAGGTTCCTTTCATAGTGTAATTTATAAGTTTTTCTCTCATTTATACTACTATTATAACAGAATTAGGTCAATAAAACAAGCAAAAAATGGTATATTTTGTCCGTTTTTTATGTTGTAAATCAAAGGGAAAATAGGGTGCGACAGATTGTCAAGTAGAATGTTCTACTTTTGTTCTCACACCCTATAGTTGTATTCTATAGAATCACTCTAAAGATATTTATATTATGAAGTTTTGTAATCTGCGTTCCATCCAAATGCTTCTTTAACCACAGCGTCTGTTAGACCTTTGTACCGTAGATTGAGTGAGTGTTCTTTAACTGCAATCATAAGTTTAGCGTCTTCAGCGTGTAATCCTTCAAGTAGTTGGATAAACATCATTTCTTTTTTAGATTTAGCAAGTTTGTTATCTGCACCCTTTACAAAGTGCCATAATTTTCTTGCTTCAGTATATAAAGTTGTGTGTTCTGTACCTGCTGGTGCGTCATTTTCTTTGTATGGTGGAGTACCATCTGGTAAATCCCACTCAATACTAGGATCAAAAGCACCTTTTAAAACTTGTCTTAAAGGTACTGAATCGTTGTCTTTTAATACTTTTATCTTTAGTGGTTTGTCTTTTGCGTTGTTAACTTTTGTTAAGATTTCGTGTAGCAATGGAGCAGAAGATCCTGCGTATTGCTTATTCATTTGATTGATTGCTTGTGTTGTTATTGGCATATTTGCCTCCTCATTTTGTTATCTATTTCAATGTAGGGCAGTAAACCGCCCTACATCTATTTATACTTAACTAAAATTAAGCAGAGTAAGCATACGGCGTACCGTATAGTTTTTTGATCCCAGCAGCGATTATCGCTTTTGAAGGTTCACCTATTCTATAAGATGTTCCTTTTGCTGTTTTGTTCACATAGATCATATTGCCTTCTGATCTCAATGTGTCAACTAGTGCTCTTGGAGACACTAAATCGAATCTGTTTCTTAAAGTTTTCCAAGTAACCGATTCTCCTTTTGATAAAAGATTTAAAACTTTAACTCTTTTTGATAAAGTTTTTCTACCTCTAGTAGATTTTCTTTTAGCTTTTGATACAACTCTTAATGAGTCGTTTCTAAATAAAAATTTAAACATTGTTTAAACTCCTTCTATTATTTTGGCATTATTATAAAAGTTATTAAAGTTGCCACGTTCAATAACTATCCCAAAGTGCTTTATGGAATTCTTAAAATTTGTCATAATCAATTGTAATTGAATATAGGTCTTTACCTTGACCTTTTGTTGTTACGGACCTATCCACTCTTGGTTGTAGAGGGTGGTTAATTTTTACTTGTCTTAATATCATAGATTTTAATGCTTCTGAAAATAGTTTATAATCTTTTAAAAAAGTTGGGGCTGTTAGATTAAAATTTTCATCTTTCATTCTTAATAAAACTATTTGTGTAATTTCTTCACTAATAGCCTGTACAAATATTTTATTATGTTGTACTCTTATTTGCTCTTGTCTTTTTTCATCTTCTTGTGATGGTGGATTTCGTCTAATTGGTATTTTAGGAAAGATTATTATGTTATCTTTTCCTTTAATTGGTTTTTTAGGGTCTTTTGGATTATCTGACATCAGCATTTCTTATAATTTCACCTTTATAATTAACAAGTCCTTGGTCTGCAAAATATTCAATTAGTTCGTTATAGCCGCCGATGTGTTTCTTTCCTATAACTATTTGAGGCATAGTTCGTACTCGTTTACCTATCGCCTCATACAGTTCTTCAGGTGTATTAAAATCTTTCCCAAACATTTTTTCTTCGTATTCAAAGCCTAAAGTCTTAATCAGTTGTTTTGTTTTTGTACAATACTGACAGTTAGGCTTTGAGTATATTTGGATTTTATTGCTCATTGGTAGCAATTATTTCTACTTCGTCATACGATTTCTTAGCCAGTTTTTTTAACTGGTAAGCGTCAACTATTTCTTCCATAGAATAGTTGTACATCTTATTGTATGGTCCCATAGGTAATCTTAATCCTATCCAAGCACGGTAGTAACCATTTTTCGTTAAAGTTACCTCTTGCTTAAATACTTCATAACCACGTACTGGTGTATTCTTAATAATGTTTACTATAGTTGTTTCAACATCAGTTACAACAGTTTTAGTTTGAGATTTACCTAACTCGGTAGTAAAAATCTTTGCCTTCTTATTCATCTCACCTTTTATTTTATCAGCAACTTCAGCCTTAGCGATCATTGTCGCCTTGTCAATTGCCAATTCTAGGTCAGGTGATGTAGAAGTTCCGACACCGAAGACACATTTTTTGTCTTTCTTTTTGCCGAACATTTTAGTACCACATTCTTTATTCTCGGAATAATCTTTCATATACCAAGAAGGAACTTTTAGTACCTGGTTCTTACTTTCTTTTTTGATTTTATAAGTATTACTTGAACAATTTGCAAGCGTGATACCTAATAAACCAATTATTATATATTTGAGTACTTTACTCATTTTTCACTTTCTCCTTCACTTTATTAAACACATTATATACTAATTCCTTAGTTTTGTCAACAGCCTGTGTTTTCTCAACTGTTGATACAAATGGATCCCAAGCAAATGCTATGATTATCCATAGTATTACTAGGGTTATTATACCTCGTATCATTATTTTCTTACCTCCCAGTTTCCATTTTTATCTAAACAAACTTTCCCAGGTTTATGGTATGCGTGTTTAGGTCGTTCATAATGCCTACAATAGGCAGGTGTATTCATATCACCATAATAAAACATAGCGAATAACTCCCAATAACTTGGTCCATCATACACCTTTCTACCATCAGCACATTCAACAACTTCTTCTTTGATGATTTCTCCATCAACTTCTGTAATTTTTACTTTTATGAAACAATATTGGTCTTTGATAGGTTGTATTTTATCATATTCAACTTTATTGTCCCCATTTTCTAATATGTTTATTTTTTTAATTGTATTTTCAAATGAATCTTCAGCAAATGTTATGTTAGCAATTAACATTAATGCTATGATTGCAAATGTAAATATTATAATTCTGTTAAAATGATTCTTCATTGTGCCTTCTCCGCTCTTGCGTTTAATATATGACTTTCCCAATCATAATCCCAATCAGGATGTACTCCTATTGGACAAGGTATCATTCCGTCTTTTGCTGAAATGAGTGCAAGTCTTTCAAATGCACCTTCACCGTTTATACTATCCAACAACTTATTCTGATGGCATAGATATAAATGAACATTCCAATTGAAGTCTGATTTAGCAATAATCCCAGAGCCGTTCTTCAGTTTCATTAAGTCATAATAAACTTTAGTATCTGGATTGCCATTCCATTTAGGACAATCTTCATATTTCAAACATTGTTTATCTATTGGTGTTGCATTTTGCAATAGTCTATCAAAAAATTCATCCATTGCTTTTAATTCTGTTTTAGGTTGTTCAGTTGGTATCATTAATACCAAAGTTAATAATATAATTTTTATCATTGAGTTAACCTCCACCTTCCATCTGGCATTTTACAAGCTTCGTGCCACTGCATTTTTCTATATGGATTTCCATATAATATTGAGTCAAAAAATCTTGTATTGTTTAAATTCTGATCGTGTGTAGTTTCAACCATTGTACACTTAATAGGTCCTTTTAAATAAAAACCTGTTGTTTTAATAATCCCATTACTAGTTGTTTTAGGGTTCATCCACGTTGTAAAACCTGGACCATTCGGTGCATTTTCTAAATGATCTACAAATGCTCTAGTCATTAATTGGTCATCCGTTTCACTATTCATCATATCAGCACCTTTAAATGAACCGATAACAGCACACGTAGCAACAACACCTGGGTTATCACTTAAATATTGCCAACAGGTTGCCCCAGCAACAGCCGCGGTGGTGCTAGCACCTATATAGGACTGATTGCTGGCGCAATTTGAGAGCAACAACAAACTACTAATTAATACTAGTTTCTTTAACATCTTCAGCTTTTTCTTTCTTTAATTCTTGTTTTTCTTTTTCTCTACGTTTATCTTCTTTTTCTTTTTGTAGTTCAGTTAAATCTTCAACTCTTACAGACTCTTTATATTCAGCGTATGTTTTTCCAAACACTGATTTATAAAAATAATCAACAGGTACAGGTGATGAATAAGCAGTAATTAAACTGTCAAAATTTACATCTAAATGTCTATAAACTCCTGGATTAGTTTGTTTTGCGTCTTTATGAGATTTTAATAACTTTAATCTGTTGGTAAAACAGTTCTCATAAGGAGCGTCTTTTGTAGATTTATTCAAATCTTTTTGTTTTGCAATTTTAAATTCTGCAAATATTTCTTTTTTAGTGACCATAGTGTCCTTTCCTAGTTTGTTAATCATATATGTTATATTCTATCACACATTTTTAATATTGTCAAGCACTCATTTTCTCTATAAATCATAATATTGACACATTATTGACACATTATTAACTTGTAAAATCCATACCATTTTTTCTGATTTTATCACATAACCCTGGTCCATCAACGGACTTTATTACATAATAATCTTCGGTATTGTCAACTACTAGTTTCATAATATCATTTTCTTTAAACCAAGTTTCTGCTCTAGCAGATACTGGTCTTATTAGACTAGTGCCATCATTGGCACTAGTATATACAAAATCGCCAGTCATTATTTGACTAGTCCTATTTTTTTTAATAAAGTAGTAATCTGCACTTTAGCATCCGCCCAACTTTTCTTCTGGTAAGTTTTTGTTTTTTCTACCTGCATTGATATATGATTAACAAACATAGTTTTTTGTTTAACTAGTTCGTTGGTTACATCATTAATATCAGCATTAGCATTTGTACCAAATACAAATACGGATGCAAGTATAATTGTTTTCAACTTATTCATAAGTTATCATCCTTTCTATTGATTTGTTTTAACTTATTCTTTAATTCTATAATTTTAATTGATAATCTATCAATTGTTAAGGACATCTCATTTGAAAGGAATATCATATAAAATAATAAGCCTAATAGTAAAATTCCTGACATTAATAAAAACATTTCCATATTAAAATACTCCTGCCGCCCCTAATATTATTGTTAATAACATTAATGGTATAACTATACTCAATGGCCAAAATTCTAAAAATTCTCTCCATCCTTCTTTCTTTTGTTTCTTCATTTGTCCTCCTCCGTTTCTTTCATATGGTCTTTTGAATTACAATTTTTATGTAATACAACTAAATTATCACTATTGGTTCTACCACCAGACCAATGAGCAATTATATGACCACCTTCAATTGTATCATCTATTCCAATATCATATCCGCAACAAGGACATTTAAAGTCTTGTCTTACTTTAGCGTCTAAAATTTCTTTCTTTGTGAAAGTTCTTTTTTTGTCAATACTTACCATACCCCAATCTTCTATATTTGAAGATAAAAAGTATTGCCAAAGTTTATACTGATACAAAAAGATAAATGCTTTTGCCTTATTGTTACCTGCCCTTTCAAACGCATTGTTTTTGTGACCATCTTGTTTTTCTTGTGGTGTCAGCTCACTCAACTTTTTAACTGCTTTGTAAAAAGCATTAACACATTTGGTATAAGTATTAATCTTATAACCATTCTTTTGAGCAGTATTTACAAAATTAAAAAATCTTATAAACATTTTCTTTGACCAAAACTCTTTAATGTTAGTTTGAGATTTAATTATCTCTCCTACTAACTTAAACACTTTGGTAAAGCTTGGCCACCAAGGTAAAGACATTTTGTTTTTGTCATCGGTATATATTTTATCAATTGCCTTATTTTCAATACCTGCGTTCTTTGTATAAAGAGCAGCACAACAAGCAACTACTTCTTCCTGGTCAAGTTTTTCATTATCAAATTCAACATATTTTGAAACTACTTTTTTTGTTTTATCCAATGTGTAGTCAAAAACATTAAAAGGTTCCACGGTAGTGCCGTTAGGAGTAGTTGTAGATTTAATAGTTTTTTTACTTTCCATTAATCTAACACTTAATCTAATTGTTGTAGCAACTTCGGAAGTAGTGGCATTTCTTAACATTTGAGGAGACATTTCATTATTAAAATTTAAAATGTCTTTAAAAAGCGTTGTCGCTTCTTCACCACTAATACCCACATAGGTTTTGAAACTTAATAATCTTTCTTTATAAAAACTTTTATAGAAAGTAGGATATGATGTTTCTACGTCTGGTAAAGTCATACCAGTAAGGTCAATTTCAGCACCATCAGTATCATAGGTCACAATCTTAGGAAGGTTGTAACCCGAGTTTAAAAAGTAATCAACAATGGTAAACAATCTTTGTAAACCATCAAGTATTTCGGCATAAAAATTTCTTTTTTCACCGCTATACAGTACTTTTTGTTTTCCGTCTGGAAATATTCGTAGGTGCATTTGGGTTATATCAAAATTTAAATTCCTAGAAAATAAAGTTATCGCTATACCATCAAGGAAATCCTTGTTAAATTTAGCAATATACTTTCTTTGATACTCTTGCGGACGTGCAGCGGAGAG
>MPMD02259624.1_pt1 | contig 10031 bp, 10 predicted proteins | sample 1617291 | NCBI WGS metagenome assembly MPMD02 (sample SAMN05944810, study PRJNA350692) | marine metagenome | biome: marine; feature: ODZ; material: water; isolation source: 120 m water sample filtered on 30 um supor filter | place: Pacific Ocean | collected 2012-04-09 | depth 120m m | reverse complement strand
GCAATCTAAATTTCCATGATTGCCAACCATAAATCCATTTTCATGAAGATCATTAGCACCATCATAATTTCTATTTGCATTAGGTACACACATACTACCTAAACGATTCATAACAGGTTGACGCATCATGTTTTGTGTACCTATAGGTCTTGATTGTATACCAGCACTAGTTAAATGATTAATAACCATTTCACGTTGACCTTTTAGTACTCCTTGTAATACAAGTCCAAAAGTAAACCAACTTGACCGTTCATGTTCTGTTTGCATACGTGCCCATGGTTGATTACCAAATAGTTCTTCAAAATATTTTTTGTTTTGTTCTCTTGTCCAGAGAAGTTTAGGAAACTTTTTAAGTTGTTCAGAACCTACAGCACCACTCATCTCTAATGGTCTTACACAATACCCAGGTGTAACAAATGTGAAACTATCATAAAATGGATCGCCAGTGCGTTTATATAATGATTCATCATCTAGTGGTAAGTCTCTACACCATCCATGTGCTCGTAATGATCTCATATAATGTGCATCTTCTTCGTTTGGTGTTAAAATCATGCCACCTTCCATTGTTTGTATATGGTGTGAGAAGAAAAACGAAAATGTTCCTGCTAAACCTAACGTACCACAGTAACGATTATTCCATTTTGCACCCATTGATTCACAGTTATCTTCTAACAATATTAGTTCGTATTTTGCACAAATTTCTTTTATTGCTGTAAAATTACATGGATTACCTAGCATATTCACTGCCAATATTGCTTTAGTATTTGGTGTAATTGCTTCTTCTATTTTTGCAGGATCAATATTAAACGTATTTGGGTCTATATCTACAAAATTTAGTTTCATACCATTTTGTACAATTGGAAAATACGAAGTACTCCAACCTAATGCTGGTACTATTATATCTTTACCACTCCATGCATGACGCCAATTTAATAATGACATCATTATTAAGTTTGCTGATGACCCAGAGTTAGTCATTACAGCATATGGTGACTCAAAGTATTCTGCAAATTCTTTTTCAAATTGCTTAACTTTTGCACCCATAGTGTACATATCAGAGTCAATAACACCCTGTATTGCATCTAGTTCTTCTTTCCCCCATGTCGAGGATGCTAATGGATAAGTCATTTTTGCTCCTTTCTTATCTTAACTGATGGAAAAACACTTGGATCATCCGCAGTTTTACCTTGTAATTTCTTTTGTCCTTTTAAATGATTCATAAATTTTTTTAATGGCGAATATGGTACTGGATCTTTATCATTTAATCCAAGATTTCTATGGTATTGCATTAAATCCATTTGTTTGCAAGACATAAAAGAATCTCTACCACGTGCCATAGTGTATTGATCGGCTTGTTGATCTGGCCATCCCCATAGTTCATCTTTAAGATATATTTCTTCCATTCTATTTGCCCAATCTTTTGCTTTTGGATGCTTTGGATTATGCATATAAAATCCAGTTTCATCTCTAAATCTTGGTCTATCAAAGAATGTACATAATGAATCTGCTGGGCAAATTTCTCTTAGGTAATCTAAATTAGGTGGAGCATGGTATAATGTATCAGCATCTGAATACAGTATTACATCTGCTGTTGAATTTTTTATTCTATGTGTTTGTGCAAACACTTTATGTGAAAATTTAACTCCATTATTTTTCCAAGTATATGAGTTCGTACTTTTTTGCCATCCATGATAAACTGGATCTTGGTGTGCATCAATCCATTCTTTTAGTTGTGGTTGTACTTTGTATAACTCATAGTACATAATGTTATCTTGAATTATTTCTGGTTCTTGTTCTTGCCAATATACGTGAAGTTTACAGTCTTTAGGCCACCACTTAACAAAACTTTCAATCATAAGTTTGCCAACTAAATCATAATAACCTTTATTATAGGTTGTTGCTATTTCTACTACTCTATCCATTTTGTCTAGTTTTCCAGTAATCATGTTTAAGATTATCAAGTCCTTTTCCTTTAAAGTCAGTCGTTTTTGAATGACCTTGTTCTTTTCTTGCAAATCCTTTAAGATGATCTAAAAACGTTCCAAGTTTTGTATTAACAAAAGGATGTGATTTACCAAATCCTCCGTGGTATGCGTTTAAATCAAATTGCTTACAATCTAAAAATGATTGTCGTCCCCAATACATTGTATAACAATCCACTTGTTGAGCAAGTCCCCAAAGTTCATCTTTAATATAAATTTCTTCTAGCCTATTTGCCCATGCTTTTGCTTTAGGATGTGCTGAATTATGAAAGTAATATCCAGTTTCATCATAATGTTTTTCACGTCCTAAGAAAGAACATAAATTATCTTCAGGTAAAATTTCGTCAATGTAATTCATATCTGGTGTGTCAAATGTAAATGTATCTGCATCTAAATATAAAATTCTATCTGATGTTGTGTTTTTTAGTCTATGTGTTTGTGCAAATACTTTGTAAGAAAATTTTACACCATCATTTTTCCAAACCCATTTTTGTCTATCTTCACGCCAACCATTTTTCTTTGGATCATCTTTGTTTCGTTTTACAAATTTTACCAACTCTGGTTGTGATTCTAACAAGTTAACGTATTTTACATTGTCTGCAAATATTTCTGGTTCTTGTTCTTCCCAATATGCGTACAATGTAACATCTTTAGGCCAGAACTTTATAAAAGTTTCTATCATTTTCTTACCACAGATGTCGTAATATTTCTTATTATATGTTGTTGCTATTTCTAATGTTCTAGTCATTTTATATTTCTTCCTTAACTAATTGATATTTTTTCATCCAGTCATTGACCAATAGTATATAAAACTGTCTATCATACGCTCGGCGTAGACTTTATAATTTTTTTCTGGAAATGTTGTTATTACACTTATTGCCATTGGTTACACCTTTCGTACCAGTCACCACTATCAAGCTCATGAGAATTATATTGACAATGTGCAAGATATTTAAGCCATAACATACGATCACAATCATATATTGACAAACATGAATTATCACTTGCTTCTACTTTTATACCATCTAGAAGTGCATTCACAAGTGTATTAGAATTATATGTAACAACCTTTTTAGTTTTTTCTAAAACTTCTGTTAAAGGCCCTGCTGAATTGTCTGTAGGTTCATCAATTTTATCCATATATCCTTTTTCTGTAATTTGCATACGAGGATTATATGGTTTTTCTCTTACTATACAATTTTCTCCTTTGTACTTTTCTAACATTCTTTCTGTCCAATTTTCTACTTTAAAAAAAGTTTTAATTGCATGAGTAGGTGGTAGTATTAAAATTATATCTCCTGTAGTTCTAAAAGGTTGTATTTTAATATCAAAATATTTTTCTAATCTATCACTGTCATTAACATCTGAGATATCCATGCCCCAATGTTTAATTTGATGATCATTTTTAATAATCCTATACCAAGTAACTTCTTCTTTACCTACTGCTTTGTTACGTTTATTCAGCCTATCATGCCCACTATCAATATAAGCATGGTCAACATAGTAAAACGTTTTTCCTTTGGCTTGTGCCTCACGATACATCAAATCAGATCCACGTAGTATTCCCCATGTCACAGCATGATTAGGAATGCCATCTTTAACATACTTTTCATATGGCCATGGTTCTTTGCCAAATGCTTTCGCCATGTTTGTAAATGCTGTTGTTACTGGTTTTCGTTTGCTACGATCAACATCGGGTAATAAAAATTCAGGTGTAAACATAATAATATATAGTAGCATATTATGAATGTTTATGTAGAAATATTTCAACGCACAGTCAAAGATCGTAAGAGTGGTATATCCTACGACCTATTACACAGTTGGAAACAAGGTATTGAATTACAAGGCGATACTGCTACAATGATTACTCAAGCAGTTAATCCTAAAATTGTTAACGGCGAAATGGATGCATCAACACCAGTAAGTGTGATATTTGGATATGGTGGCGATACACAAACTGGTCATACCAAAGGTAGACGTAGACTAGTAAGAAAGTTTCAAGAACGCATGGGCGGAGTTACAATTAATTTTGATGGTGGTGTGTTTAATGCGTTTGGAAATATTGGACACAGAGACAATGCTCACTTTAGATGTGGCATAAATTCTCCAATGCGTAATGGAGATTTCAATAATGAAAATTGTCCTGCAGACAGATTTGAAAAAATACAAAAAGTTTTTAACATCAACGTAAAACCATGGCGTACAGATGGCAAACATATTTTAATTTGCACACAACCAAAAGACAATTGGTCCATGGACGGCATGGATCCTGTTGAATGGGCAAGTAGGATAATAACAGAAATCAGAAAACATACAGACAGAGAAATAAGAATACGTCCACATCCAAATCACATGAACATTGTACCTCAATTACAACAACGTTTACAAAATATTTGGGTACGACCAAAAATGGATGGCCATGAAGTTAAAGGTACATCAGAACAAAAAGACAATTATAAAATGAGTTTTCAACAAGATTTAGACAACGCATGGGCAATGGTTACTCATAACTCAACTGCTGGTGTTGATGCCGCTGTATATGGAATACCAGTATTCAATACTGATGATAAAGCATTAAGTTGGGAGGTTGCTAATCATAATTTTGAAACAATAAACAGTCCACAAAAACCAGATCGTACTCAATGGCTAAACAATTTAGGTTATGCTATGTGGAGTAAAGAAGAAATAGAACAAGGACTTGCATGGAAACATTTAAAACCAAAAGTTGAAGAACTAATCAAAAATCACAAGTACTAATATGTGTGGCATATACGGTATAACAACTAAAGACGAAAGTTTTATACGTCAATACATTAACATTTGTAAACATAGAGGACCAGATGGAGAAGGTATATGGAGTGATGATCACGTTACACTTGGACATAATTTACTTGCTATTACAGAAAATCCAGAACAATCTAAACAACCTTGGATAACACCACGTGGTAATGTATTAATTTATAATGGAGAAATATTCAATTACTATGATTTATTAAAACAATTTAAAAATACATTTACACCTAAAACTACTTGCGATACTGAACTGTTAGCATGGGGACTTGACACGCATGGTATAAGTTTTATAGACTTGTTAGACTCAATGCACGGCTTTGCCTATTATGATAGACAAAATAAAAAACTTATCTTAAGCAGAGACCATGCTGGCATTAAACCTGTTTACTATGCTGAAACACACGAAGGGTTAGTGTTTGGATCAGAAATAAAAGGTATGTTGGATCGTGTACCAAACTCAAGAAGGGTTGATGAAATGGCTTTGAGTTGCTACTCTGCAACTGGTGTTAATGTAACTAGGCATTCTTTTTTTAACAACATTAAAAAACTTATGTGTGGTGAAACTGTAACGTATCACATTGAACAAAAGAAGTTAGAGCAAGTAAAAAGAATTTTACCTATACCAAATGCTAATCAAGGAGTCGACTTTGAAGAATTTAGATATATGACTAATAAAACAGTTAAAATGTGTAGCATTGGCAAAAGAGAAATTGGTGTATTTTTAAGTGGAGGGTTAGACTCAACAGTAGTAGCATATGAATTAAACAAGATACACCCACCAGCAAAAACATTTACAAATATGATGGTGCCATTACCAAGTGCTGATGAAGATTTTAATTCAGACCATAAATGTGCATTAGAATTAGCACAACGAGATAATTTTAATCATACCATAATTGACATTACGCCAGAGATTTATATTAACAATTGGGACACATCAATTTATTTTATTGAAGAACCAACATATAATCCTAGTCTAGCAATGTACAGTTACACAAATAAGTTTCTATCTGATAAAGGCATTGTTGTTACAATGGCAGGTGATATGGGTGATGAAGTATTAGGTGGGTATCCTGCATACTGGAAAATAAAAAAACAAATGTGGGAAGAACCAAACAGTTTAAACTCATGGGAAAAAATTATAACCAGATATCTTAATAGATTGAAAAGACCCCCAACATTACCTAACGTAAGATATAATCAAGATGAGATTGTTGAAGAGTTGGTTAACACTACTTTTCCAAAATCCATATACAATGCCAGTGATCCTGTTACGTCATATATGATGTTAGACATTACTGGATTGTGTCCTGAAGATTACTTTAGACGCAATGACAAGTTTGGCATGGCTGTAGGAATGGAAGGACGTTTTCCTTTAGCAACAAAGATGTTCATCCAGTACTGCATGAATATAAGTTCAAAACATAAAATTGGTATTGGAAAAGATGATACAAAACTACTTCCAAAAAAAGCATATAAAGGAATTTTACCTAACAGTATTATTACAAAAAAGAAAACAGGATGGACAGTACCTGCTCGTGAATGGGCAAAACAAAATATGGACGGAAAATTAGTTTCTAATGCATATAAACGATCACAAGAAAGAAAAGACAGTCACAACATACATGGTTTAGATATCCAATCAAAAGCATTAATCCCAGCCTGGATGGTTAAAGACTGGGCAACAAAATACCAATTAATTAAGGAATAATATGGTTTGATTGTTGCAATCTTTGGCAATAGATTGTAAAATTTTATTATGACAATAGCAGTAATAACGACATTTCCAGAAAAAAGTTATAAAGTTTATGGCGAAAGAATGATTGATAGTTTTGTCGCCCACTGGTCTCGTAATATTATCCTCCATGTGTATTACGAAGGATCGTGCCCTCCCGATAAGGGCGATAGGGTCAAGTATGTTGACTTACACCAAGCATCACCTGACCTTGTCGCTTTTAAAAACAAATACAAAAATGATCCTGTTGCCAATGGAGAAACTAACGAGATACCAGGTGGTGTAAGACGATTACCAGAAGCAGGTAAAAATGACAAAGGTAAAGAATCATACTTGTGGGATTCTGTTCGTTTTGCTCATAAAACATTTTGTGTTGATCATGCATTGAAAACAATAGATGCTGATATGGTGTTGTGGTTAGACGCTGACACTTATACATTTGCAGATGTGCCAGAAAGTTTTGTAAGAAATACTTTGCCTGAAGATAAAATGACTTGTTATTTGGGCAGAGGTGGTATGTATCCAGAATGTGGATGGGTAGGATACAACAAGAAGCATCCAAAGTTGATGGATTTTATGAATACATGGACTGACCTGTACACCAAAGACACAATCTTTAATGAACTTGAATGGCATGATAGTTACATATGGTATCAAATATTATTAAGAATGAATAAAGATCTTGGACATGATTTAGGTGCAGGTATTCCAGGGAAACACATTTTTATTAATAGTGTGCTAGGCAAGTATATTGATCATTTAAAAGGTAATAGAAAAAAATTTGGTCAAAGTTTTAAAAGTGATTGGAACAAATGACATTACATTTATATTGTCCACCTAACACACAATCTAAAGCATATCTTGTGATTGACAATGTGCGTAAAGGTTGGTCTGAAACTATTGATATAAAAAATTATGCTCGTACAGATGGTCCTTCATTGTTCTGGGGGTTTGTAGGTGAAAACTTTGCATTAATAAAAGATTTAGAACGCAGAGGTAAAGATTATTATTTTGCTGATATGCCATACTTTGGTAGATGGAATGGTGATAATAATGCTGAACATTATTGGCGTATCTCAAAAAATGAATTACATCCGACTGTGCATTATCATAGAAGTCCAGATAGGTTTGATAAATTTAAGATAAAAATTGATGAATGGAAAAATAATGGCAAACATATTTTAGTATGTCCATCTTCACCTACTATGAACAAGTATTATGATCATCCAAATTGGACTCAAGACACAGTTGCAAAATTACAACAATATACAGATAGACCAATTATTGTTAGAGAGAAACCTAGGGCAAGTGGAACAAGTGGTCCACGTGCAATTGAATTAGGTGGACTAAAACCATTTGTAGAACAAGTCAAAGATGCGTGGGCGGTAGTTACATCTGTTAGTATGTGTGCCATAGAAGCAGTATGCATGGGCATTCCTGTTTACACATCAAAATATTCTCCTATTCATCAATTAGGGCATCATGATTTAAGTAAAATCGAATCACCTATATATCCATCTAGAGAACCAATTTTACATAGTTTGGCTTATTGTCAATTTACACCTGAAGAATTTGCTAACGGAACTGCAAAAAAAATTTTAGAACCTTATAAATGACTTGGGCAAGTTTAGGATTATATTTGTGGTTGTTTGTATATCCAATGGGACAACCAATGAACGAGACTGCTATATTTGATCGTACATGGTGGACATTTGATAATATGTCTGATTGTGAAGATTGGGCAGATAACACAGATTACATCTATCGTTGGTTATACAACCATCCTGATTATGATTGGATTTTTGCAATGTGCTTTGATGCTAATAATAAAGGTGAAAGAACTTATATTTTACCAATCTATAGTGTAAATTCAGGTGATCAACCAAACGAGGCTTTTAATTTTATTTCTGAATTTGAACGTGCAATGGTTGAAAGAGTTATACCTGAATCATTTAATATACCTATCGACCAAATACCTAAGAAAAAAGTTATTGTTAAATCTGATTTAGATAATTAATTTTCTTGTACACGCCACATTTGGCCGTGTCCACGTGCAAATTCTCCAATAATATTTACACTTCGTCGCCACTGTGTTGGGTTTATACGTTTCGATACATTATGGATTGCGTGTTGTACATTGCAAAACATTACAAAAGTATTTCTTTTATATGGTGCTGTTGTTACAACATCACCAACATTTTTATCATATACTTGTCGTCCTGCTTTTTTATCTACTTTGTGTATCGTTTCTTTTTGTTCATGAACTTGAAATTCACCACCTGTACCTGTGTCATCTTCGTGTGGCATATACAATAGTCCAGCATATATCTCCATTGGATTATCTAAATGTGGAGTTCTTGTAGTTTTTTCTGTAATAGGTTTGTGCATTACAAGTTGACAATCTGTCCATAAATGTATATCTTTCGTTGCCCAACCTCTAGCACCTAGATCATTTTCTGTAAATTTTTGATGTAATTTACTAGGAATCCATGGTTCAAATAGTCTATTTACATTGTTAAACCACTCAGCAGAAGTGTGATATCGTGTAAATTCACGCCATATTTCCGGTTTAAACGTCTCCTGTAGCAGTTTATCTGCTTTATACCTATAACATATACCCTCATCAAATGGTTCTGTTGATAATACAGCATTCTCTGGAAAGGTACGTTCTAATTCTTCGTATATGTCCCATGGTAGAGCATCTTCTATTAATATATGTGGATATGGGGTTGTATGTACTATGGGTCCTTTTTGTAGTAAATTATATTTGCTCATTAGTATTGATTTGCTATATCCTGCATAAATGTTTTTGCACCCAATTGTTTTAATAAAGTATCTGGATCAGTACTTTCATATGGGTCTTCGTCAGCACCAGTATCATTTCTTCCAGGTTCTTCATTCCATTTTTCAACAACACCATTGTTACATACCATCGAATATCGCCAACTTCTTTCACCAAATCCAAGATGATCTTTGCTTATTAGCATACCCATTTGTTTTGTAAATGATCCATTACCATCTGGAATCATTTTTACATTTTTAATTCCTTGGTTTTTTGCCCAAGCATTCATTACAAATGAATCATTTACTGAAATACAATATACTTCATCTACAAAAGATCTTAATTTCTCATAGTTTTCTTCATAAGCAGGTAATTGTTTTTCAGAGCAAGTTGGTGTAAATGCACCTGGTAATGAAAATACTGCTACACGTCTATCATACCCAATTCCACTTAGATTAAACATATCGTCAGTAGTAAGATCAGTCCAACCAAATGCACCATTTTCATCTTCTGCTCTAACTTTAAAAGTTACGTTAGGAACTTTAATGCCTTTTCTCATTTTTTCTTCTCCTTAATCTCTCCACCAATCTTCAAATGGAAAAACCACCCAACATGGATTTTCCTTTTTGTTTATTGTAATGCCATAATAATCAACTGTAAACACTTTATTTACATTTTGAACTAAGGCACACGTCTTTATTTTTACTTTAGGATATGCTTTTGATATATCATTATATAT
>MPMD02083350.1_pt1 | contig 10033 bp, 9 predicted proteins | sample 1617291 | NCBI WGS metagenome assembly MPMD02 (sample SAMN05944810, study PRJNA350692) | marine metagenome | biome: marine; feature: ODZ; material: water; isolation source: 120 m water sample filtered on 30 um supor filter | place: Pacific Ocean | collected 2012-04-09 | depth 120m m | reverse complement strand
GTGCGATACTAATTGGCCAGAAACTGTTTTAGTAATTGGTGACAAGGTAGTTAAAAGCAATTGTCAATCCGACTATGAATACACATTAGATTTAGGTGAAGCATGGAAAGAGCAAACTGGTTTGCCCCGCCTGGAGTGGAAGCCAGATACCAGTATTCCTACGGCAAACAGAACTGGTTTGAATATTCGGCGCTGGAACACCGCGCAGTGCGCGAAGGGGTCGGCTACTTCGACATGACCTCCTTCGGTAAGTTTTTGCTCCAGGGCGTGGATGCCGAGAAAGTACTGAACAGGGTATCTGCTAACAATATTGCGGTAGCACCGGGCCGGGTTGTCTATACCCAGTGGCTGAACGACCGTGGCGGCATCGAGGCTGACCTGACCATAACTCGCCTGACCGAGACCAGTTTTCTCATCGTTACCGCGGGAGCCTCCCAGGTACGGGACTACCACTGGTTGCGCGGCAGTATTCTTTCCAGCGAGCACGCTTTTCTTACCGACGTTACCTCAGCCTGGGCCGTAATTAGCGTCATGGGGCCAGAATCACGCACACTGCTGCAGGCGTTGACTTCAGCCGACCTGTCCAACGAGGCGTTTTCGTTTGGGAACTCTTGCGAGATCGAGATGGGTTATGCGCTGGTGCGAGCAACCCGCATCTCTTACGTCGGAGAACTGGGCTGGGAACTGTACATACCGACAGAGTTCACACTGGGAGTATTTAACGTGCTGGTAGAGGCGGGTGAGCAGTTTGGCTTACAGCCAGCGGGCATGCATGCGCTCAACAGTTTGCGTATAGAGAAAGCCTACCGGCATTGGGGTCACGACATCACTGAGGAGGATACGCCGCTGGATGCAGGCCTGGAATTCGCTGTGGACTATGACAAGATCGGGGGTTTTCGTGGCCGGGAGGCGCTGCTGAAAGTTCGGGAATTACCACGCCGCCGCCGGTTATTACAGTTTCGGCTCAGCGATCCCAAGCCGTTGCTTTATCACGAAGAGCCGATCTGGCGCGATGGACAACTGGTAGGGCGGACTACTTCGGGCATGTACGGGCACACGCTGGGTGGCTCGATTGCTCTCGGGTACGTGGTAAGTGAAGATGCCGTCAACTCGGCATATGTGGAAGCCGGAGTCTGGGAGATAGAGATCGCGGGCGAGCGGGTGCCGGCGTTTGTAAGCCTCAAACCGATGTACGATCCGCATTCAACGCGAATGAAAATTTAGGATTCCAAATCCGGTGACTGAGGAGCTTTTTAGGCAGGATGCTTACCGGCGTCATTGTCAGGCGAGGATCCTGGAGTTGGTAGCTGACGGGGTCGTGGTCGATCAAACCGTGTTCTATCCTCAAGGCGGGGGTCAGCCTGGGGATACCGGTTATTTGACGTGCGCCGATGGCAACAGGATACGAATACATCAGACCGTCACCGAGCAGGAAAGTGGCCGGGTGCTACACATGACGGAGTCAAGCAACGCTCTGCCAGAGGTGGGCGAACAGATAGAACTTGAGATCGACTGGGACCGGCGCTACCGCCTTATGCGCATGCACAGCTGCATGCATATGCTCTGTGCGTTGGTGCCGGTACCTGTTACCGGGGGATCCATCAGCGATGGCCGCGGCCGGCTCGACTTTGATCTGCCCGATCCGCTAGACAAAGAGACCCTGACCCGGCGCTTGAACCAGTTGATCCGTGAGGGCCATCCTATGCGCTTGCGCTGGATCACCGATGCACAACTCCGGGCCCAGCCAGAACTGGTGCGAACCATGTCGGCCAGCCCGCCCCAAGGTGCCGGTAAAGTCCGCCTGGTAGATTTTGAGGGCGTAGATATACAGCCCTGCGGTGGCACCCATGTGGTGAATTCGGCCGAGATCGGGCCGGTCAGGGTGGCAAAGGTCGAAAAAAAGGGTCGGCAGAATCGCCGAGTGACCGTAGTATTTGCCGAGGGCGGTGGACCCGATCTAGGCACTGAGTGAGCGACTACTCAAGATAATGCGGCCGGGCGGTGGCCGTAGCGTATCGTACGCTCAGGCGTTGGAGTCGGAGATGAACGCTTTTTTTTGTGCGACGTATTCTCGGAGCGCTTCGTCAATGCCCTCATCAATGGGAGGGGCTTGGTAGTCGGCGAGCATTTTTTTCCAGATTCGGTTTGCCCGCTGACTTGCATCCTGGCTGCCCTCAGCCTGCCACTGCTCAAAACTGTTGTTGTCGGCAGTGGTCGAACGATAGAGGGCGGACTCAAAATTGGCCTGGGTGTGAGCGCAACCGAGAAAGTGATTGCCCGGACCGACTTCATGAATTGCCGCCATCGCTTGACCGTTCTCGGAGGTGTCAATGCCAGAGAGGAATACATTAATCATGGCTGCCTGATCTGCATCGAGAATAAACTTCTCGTAACTCATTACTAATCCTCCTTCCAGCCAGCCAGCGGTGTGGAGCATGAAGTGAACTCCGGCAAGCATCGCGCTTTGCAAGGTGTTAGCTGACTCGTAGGCAGCTTGGGCATCCGCCACTTTCGATGCGCTCAGGCTACCACCGCTGCGAAAGGGCACCTTGAGACGTCGGGCTAGTGCTGCACAGATATACAGCACCATGGCAGGTTCGGGCGTGCCAAAAGTCGGCGCCCCGGACTGCATCGATATTGCGCTGCTGAAGGTGCCAAAGATCGCCGGTGAACCGGGGCGCACCAGTTGAGTAAAGGCCAGACCCGCAAGGGCTTCCGCCAGTACCTGGGTGCAGGTGCCGACTACGGTCACGGGCGACATTGCGCCGGCCAGAATGAAAGGCGAGATCATGGTAGCTTGCCCGTTCTCGGCGTAGACGCGGGCAGCGCCGAGCATGGTTGCATCGAATGTCATCGGTGAGTTGGCGTTGATCAAGCTAGTGACCACACAGTTGTGCTGCACAAATTCTTCGCCGAAGACGATGTTTGCCATGTCTATGGTGTCCTGCGCGCGGGAAGGCTCGGTGACCGAGCCCATGAAGGGCTTATCAGACCAGCGCAGGTGGCTATAGATCATATCGAGATGGCGCTGGCTAACTGGGACATCCACTGGCTCGCACAGCGTTCCACCGGCGTGGTGTAGTGCTGGGGTCATGTAGGTTAGGCGGGTGAAGTTCTCGAAATCGGCTAATGTGGCGTAGCGACGTCCCCGTTCAAGGTCAGAGACAAACGGTGGGCCGTAAGCAGGTGCGAGCACACAATGGTCGCCGCCGATACGGACGCTACGCTCAGGGTTCCGCGCGTGCTGGGTGTATTCGGCAGGGGCGCTGGCCTGGATGATTTCACGGCACATGCCCCGGGGAAAGCGCACCACCTCGTCGGTCACCATTGCGCCGGCCCGGCGAAAAAGAGCCAAGGCGTCCGGGTATTGTCGAAATTCAACGCCCACGTTCTCAAGCAGCGAGTCGGCGTTGTGCTCTACCAATTGCAGAACTTCTTCATCAGCGAAATCATAGACTGGCACCCGTCTTTTAATGTACGGACTCGCCTGGTGCGAGGGCTTTTGTCGCTGGGCGCGTCGCGTGCTACGCGCGGTGCCGCGATTTCTTTTCTGTATTATCTGATCCATGGGGGCTTGTTGTGGTTTTCAGCAGCCATTATGGGTTTATTGAAAAGGTTGGAATTAACCGGCCGGCGACTCGTATCTAACCGGTTACGCCAAATTGGAAGCAATATATTGTTCTGAGCCTATTGCAACGTAACAAATGGCGCACTATGGCAAGCCTCTGTCGCAGGCCATGTTCGTAGCGTGGGCCCAGCGAATGGACTGCGCCGCGCACGGAAAATAAAATACCGCTATTGCAAAGGGTATTTGCCCGGGCGGGAATGGTTGCCACTACACCAGACCCCGGGTTAACGGTGTTTCAGAGGTTAAACATGAAGAACAAGGCGCGTGCGGTAGTCATAGGTGGTGGTGTGGTCGGAGTTAGCACGCTCTACCACCTGGCCCGCAAAGGCTGGAGTGACGTGATTTTACTGGAGCGCCGGGAGCTTACTTCCGGATCGACTTGGCATGCGGCTGGGTTATTGCCGCTTTTTAACATGAGTTACTCAGTGGGCCAGATTCATAAGTATTCGGTGCGCTTTTACCAAGAATTACAGGAAGAAACTGGCAAGGATGTGGGGTTTCGCAGGGTGTCCAATATCCGTCTTGCTTGCACGCAGGACCGGATGGACGAGTATCAGTTCTATGCCGGGGTGGCAGAGACCATTGGCGTGGACGTGCGCTTCCTGTCGCCCAGCGAGATCGGTGAAATCTGGCCGTTGTGCAATACTGAGGGCCTAGTCGGCGCGATCCAGCACCTCGAGGATGGCTACATCCAGCCGGCAGACCTGACTCAGGCATTTGCGACCGGTGCGCGCGATCGCGGCGCAGAGATTTACCGCAATACTACGGTCACTGGCCTTAGCCAGAACCGTGATGGTAGCTGGGTCGTCATCACTGACCAGGGTGAGATTGCGTGTAAACACGTCATCTCAGCGAGCGGTAACTTTGCGCGTAAGACAGGCGCTATGGTTGGCCTCGACATTCCGGTGATTCCTGTCCAACATCAATTCATCGTCACCGAGCCACACCCAGACATTGTCGCCCGCCAGAAAGCCGGGTTGCCAGAGATGGGGGTGTTGCGCGAGTCGGATGCCTCGTATTACCTGCGTGAGGAAAATGGTGGCCTGCTGCTGGGGCCGTACGAAAAAGGCGCACCATGTTGCTACCTCGACGGACCGCATGAAGACGCCGAGTACGAATTGTTTGAAGGCGACCTCGATCGCCTTGAGCCACACATCGAGGCTGCCATGAATCGCGTGCCCGCCTTCGGTGAGGCCGGGGTCAAGCAGATCTACAATGGAGCAATCTGTTATACACCGGATGGCAGCCCGATCATCGGCCCAGCCTGGGGACTGCGCAATTTTTGGTTGAACGAGGGCCACAGCTTCGGGATCACTGCGGCCGGAGGTGCCGGCTGGCAACTCGCCGAGTGGATCATTGACGGAGAGTCGACTATCGACATGATGGGGGTCGATCCTCGCCGTTTCGGACCCTATGCCTCACGTGGTTACCTCAGAGTCAAGAATGAGGAGGCTTACGCTAATGTTTTTTCCATTCACTACCCGGACGAAGAGCGGTCTGCGGGCAGGCCGCTAAAACGTGCGCCGTGCTACCAGCGCCTGCAGGAACGGGGCGCCGTGTTCGGGTCGATCTACGGCTGGGAGCGGCCGAACTGGTTTGCGCCGGCGGGTTACGGGCTGAGCGAGGAGCAACTAGACAAGCCTGGCACGTTATTGCGGGACAACCATCCGCCGGTGGGGACGGGCGAACGGCCTCGAGAGAAATGGAGTTTCAGGCGCAGTAACTATTTTGAATTTGTGGGGCGTGAGTGTCGGCATGTGCACGAAAAAGCCGGAGTGCTCGACATGTCGGCCTTTGCCAAGTTTGAGGTTTCCGGTTCCTCGGCGCAGGATTGGCTTGAAGGCCTGTTCGCGAACCGCATACCACGTAGGATTGGCCGGCTCGGGTTGTGTCATCTACTAACCAGCCGTGGTGGTGTGCGTTCAGAGTTCACGGTTTATCGCACCGGCGAAGAGCATTTCTACCTGGTTTCAGCCGGCGCCTTCGAGCGCCACGATTGGGATTACCTGCAGAAGTTGCTACCCGCAGACGCCAGTGTCAACCTGCAGAGAGTTACCGGGCAATACGGAGTGCTAGTGCTGGCGGGTCCCAGTTCACGCGCTATCCTGCAGCAACTGACTGATACCGATCTTTCGAACGAGGCTTTTCCCTGGCTGACCGGTCAGCCGATCAACCTCGGCCCGGCACAGGCCCATGCGATCCGGGTTAATTTCGTCGGTGAACTGGGCTGGGAACTGCATCATCCGATTGAAATGCAGAACTGTATCTTCGATCAACTGTTTAAGGCCGGCGCCTCCAGTGATCTTCAGCCCTTTGGTATCCGGGCAATGGACTCGATGCGATTGGAGAAATCCTATCGGTTAATTCCCCGTGAACTGTCAATCGAATACGCGGCACTCGAGTCGGGATTGGACCGGTTTGTGCGCCTAGACAAAGATGACTTTATCGGTCGTGAAGGCTTATTGAATTGGCAGACACAGGGTTTCAACTGGCAGTTTGTGACCCTTGAGGTTCACGATGTCGTTGACACCGACGCGCGTGGTTCCGAGCCGGTTTATTCCGGCGGTGAGTTAGTTGGGCGTTGCACTTCGGGCGGCTTCGGCTGGCGCGTCGGCAGGTCGTTGGCGTTGGCGATGGTGCGCTTGAAAGTCGCGCCGGTGGGCACTGAATTAGAGATTCGGATCCTTGGCCGTAAACACCGGGTGACCGTGATTGCGGAATCGCCACTTGACCCGGAAAATACCCGTTTGCGCGACAGTTGATTGCCATTGTCGGTATCCGCACCTTGGGAGTGTGCTGCTGGCTTGGCCCAGCAACTGGCCCAGTCTTGGCCCATATGTATCCAGGCCGGTACTTGTTAGACTGCGCGCCGGCATAGGTATAGGCATAGGCGTTAGTGGTGGGTTTGCCCGTCGTTAGGTTGATAGCCACTTGAGCACTGGAGAAATGACGAAAATATGAAAGTATTGGTTCCAATTAAGCGTGTCATAGACGCGAATATCAAGGTACGGGTGAAAGCAGACCATAGCGGTGTCGAACTCAACAATGTCAAGATGGCGATGAACCCATTTTGCGAAATTGCAGTCGAGGAGGCGATCCGCTTGCGCGAGGCGGGGGTCGCCGAGGAAATCATCGTGGCCTCGGCCGGCGGTACACAGAGCCAGGAGACCCTGAGAACGGGGCTCGCCATGGGAGCGGATCGAGCGATACTGATCGAGTCTGACAGCGCTTTGGAGCCGCTGGCCGTGGCCAAATTACTCAAGGCCGTAGTCGAGCGTGAGAGCCCAGGCCTGGTGTTGCTCGGTAAGCAGGCAATCGACGGGGACAACAACCAGACCGGCCAGATGCTGGCCGGTCTGCTAGGTTGGTCGATTGGTACTTTTGTGTCCAGGCTGCAGGTAGATGATGACAGCGTGGGGGTGACCCGTGAGGTGGATGGCGGGTTGGAAAATCTCGAACTCAACATGCCCGCGGTCATTACTGTGGATTTGCGACTAAACGAACCACGCTACGCATCGTTGCCCAATATCATGAAAGCGAAGAAAAAGCCCCTTGAGACGCTCACCCCGGTGGATCTGGGAGTCGACGTCAGCCCTCGGGTGGAAGTGTTGCAGGTGGTCGAGCCGCCGGCCCGAGACGCAGGCGTCAAGGTGGCCAGTGCCGCCGAGCTGGTCGATAAACTCCGTAATGAAGCCAAGGTGATCTCATGAGCATTTTGGTTATAGCCGAACACACTAACGCAAGCGTGCTGCCTGCCACCGCTAACACAGTGACGGCCGCAGGGCAGTTGGGTGGGGAGATTGATGTGCTGGTGGCAGGCTACGAATGCCAGACCGCTGCTGCGGAGGCGGCAACCCTCGCTGGAGTACGCAAGGTCCTCAAGGCCGACGCCGCTCCGCTTGGCCAGGGGCTAGCGGAGAATGTTGCACCACTGATAGAAGGACTGGCCTCCGCCTACAGCCACGTGTTGGCCCCAGCGTCTACCTACGGAAAAAATGTCCTTCCCCGGGTTGCGGCACTGTTGGACGTGCAACAGATCTCTGATATCTCTGCCGTGGAAAGCGCAGATACTTTTGTCCGGCCAATCTATGCCGGCAACGCCTTAGCGACAGTGCGCTCGAATGATCCCATTAAGTTAGTCACGGTACGGGCCACGGCTTTTGATAGCGCACTTGAAGGCAACAACGCACCAATCGAAGAAATTGCCGCGGGGGTTGATGCAGGCCTGTCTCGGTTTGCCGGTCAGGAATTGACCCGCTCGGAGCGACCAGAACTGACCACCGCTGACATCATCGTTTCCGGCGGGCGTGGCATGCAAAGTGGTGAAAACTTCGCCATGCTGGAGCAACTGGCGGACAAGCTCGGGGCGGCTGTGGGCGCATCGCGGGCAGCGGTAGACGCCGGTTACGTGCCCAACGACTACCAGGTGGGGCAGACCGGCAAAGTCGTGGCGCCAAGCCTGTATATTGCGATAGGAATTTCCGGGGCCATTCAACACCTGGCGGGCATGAAGGATTCTAAAACCATCGTGGCGATTAACAAGGACGAGGAAGCCCCGATATTTCAGGTGGCCGACTACGGTTGGGTTGCCGATTTGTTCGAAGCGATACCGGCGCTCAACCAGGCACTGGAAGAGGATGGCTAGACCCGGGCTAGATAACACAGAAGCCGGGCGCCGCCCGGCTTCTGTGGTCTCCGGGAATTGTCCAGGGGAGAAAGGCGAACGCCTGATCCCCGCACATCCTTGTGCTGTTTCGGACCAATCCTTTTGACCTGCTGATCATGGGACAACAGCGGCGAGAAGTCTGTGCGCAATCGCACAGCCAGGTTCGCGGTTTCAGGTGGGGCCGGTGGGGTCTTTATGTTGCTGGCCGGGTCCAGAGTTTAGGATGTAGTAGTTCTCCGGGGTCCCCGACCACATGCTCTGCGCCCCAGGCGGAAATCTCGGCTGCGTGCGAATAGCCCCAAGTTACGGCTGCCGTGGCCATACCGGCAGCCCGGCCGGCCTGTATGTCGCGCAGGTCGTCGCCGGCAAAAAGGGTGCTCGATGCAGAACTGCCCGTTTGCTGACAGGCGTAGAGCAGTGGCATTGGATCAGGTTTGGGGCATGCGACAGTGTCGCCGCACACTATCACCGCGGCCCGTCGGGCCAAACCGAGCGCTTCCAGTAACGGCTCGGTGAAGCGGGCAGGTTTGTTGGTAACCACGCCCCAGGACAGGCCATCAGCGTCTGCTTGGCGCAGCAACGCCTCCATCCCCGGGAACAGGCGAGTCTGGACACAGATGTTCTCGCTGTACAGGGCAAGCAATCGGTGTCGCAGGGGGCTGGCGCGGGCGGCATCCTCGGTAAGGTCAAAGGCGGTGCGGATCATGCCAACGCTGCCGCCGGTAACCCAGAAGCGGCCTTTGGTAAGTGCTACGGGCGGGCGGTCGTTCTCTGCGAGTACAGTGTTGAGCGCAGCGATAAGGTCAGGTGCGGTATCGGCCAGCGTGCCGTCAAGATCGAGCAGCAGAGTTTGTGCTATCACATGGTTCATGGATGCCGGTCCGTGAGAGGTAGGTTCAGGCCGGATACGGTCGGCTAAAATGGGCGATATAGTTGACCTCGACGCCGGGCCCCAAGCGATAACTCCGGCTAACAGGGTTGTAATGCATGCCAATCATTTCCGTCAGTTGGAGGCCAGTTTGGCGGGCCCAGGCGTCAAGTTCCGAGGGCCGGATCAACTTCTCGTAATGATGAGTGCCTCGCGGTAACAGGTTGAGAAGGTATTCGCCGCCGACAATGGCAAGTAACCAGGATTTGGCGTTGCGGTTGATGGTTGAAAAAAACGCCTGACCGCCGGGTCGAAGCAGTTTTGCGCAGGCAGTGACGGTGGTGGCCGGATCCGGTACATGCTCCAGCAGTTCCATGCAGGTAACGAGATCGAAACCACCTGGCAGCTCGTCAGCAAGTGATTCTGCGGTGGTACTCTGGTAGTTGATCCGGGCGCCGCTTTCTTTGGCGTGCAATTTCGCGACCGCTATCGGTGCCTGGCCGGCATCAAGCCCAGTCACTTGCGCGCCCCGAGTCCACAAGGCCTCCGATAGGATGCCCCCACCACAGCCGACATCCACCACCCTGGCGCCCTCAAGGGTCGCCCGCTGAGCGATGTATTCGAGACGCAGTGGGTTGATCTGGTGCAACGTTCGAAATTCGCTGTGGGGATCCCACCAGCGCGCGGCAAGGGATTCAAACTTGGCAACTTCTGTGGGATCTATGTTGTCCATGGCGGTAGTTGTTGCTCGCGATCAGATTGTAATCGTTAAGTTGGGATTAACGATATGGGAGTTGTTCTGAACGGCGTGTTCGTGCCGCGGTTTAGCGCTTTCTGATTTTCCTTTTATCCTTCTGAACTTTTCCCTATT
>MPMD02314386.1_pt1 | contig 10052 bp, 5 predicted proteins | sample 1617291 | NCBI WGS metagenome assembly MPMD02 (sample SAMN05944810, study PRJNA350692) | marine metagenome | biome: marine; feature: ODZ; material: water; isolation source: 120 m water sample filtered on 30 um supor filter | place: Pacific Ocean | collected 2012-04-09 | depth 120m m | reverse complement strand
AGGTTGAGCATGTGCCATGTGTCCCAGAACATGCTGTGGATCTGCCATTTTCCGTGCGGAGTGAGGAAACGGAACACCTTGGACTTCGCCTCCGCCTTCGACGGATCACAGTCGCCGATCTTCACCATGTCGACCGGGGGCTTGTACACGGGAAGCGACTCCCCGAGTTCCCGGTATCCCCTGTGGTCAAAATAGATTTCCTGCCGACCTGTCAGCGTGTGCCAGGGTTTGAGTGTTTCTATATTGAGAGTCCAAGGGCAATAAGTTCTCCCCGGACTTTCAATAGCCGACCAGTGTGGCGAAGTCAGGCTCCGTCGCGGCTGCGACTGCAGATCCGGGTAGACATGATGAATCTCCCGGTCCCCTTCGACTAGGTTCGCAAGGGGAACACCGCACCGCTTCTCGAGATTCGAGAAGATTTCGTGCGAAACTTCCCCGTCGCTTTCCGGCGAAATACGGAGGATGACCTCGGCAACCTGTTGGGCTTTCTCGAGGGAGGGATGGCCATTTTTCTCCCCCACAAGGTAGCTTTCCTTGAGCTCGGCGTAAACCCGGGTAAGGTCGCCCTGGATCCCCTTCGCCCCGTATCCATCCGGCTTACATACGTTGGGACCAAACTCGGTATACTTGTCCAGGATCTTCGTGTAATCCCGCTCGACCACGCTCACCTTCGGGAAAGTCTTGCCCGGAATAGGCTCGACGTCTCCCGACTTCCAGTCGGTCAACTCGCCCATCGGTTGGGCCATTTCGTCGGGACAATCGGTGATCATCGGCTGCATGACCATGTCCTGCACCGGTTCCGGCATATATTTCTTCGCCAGTTCGCTCACCTTCGCCGCGCATTCCTTGAAGGCGTCCCAGTCGTGCTTCGCCTCCCAGGGAGGATCGTGTGCCGGGGTGAAGGGATGGAGGAACGAGTGCAGATCAGAGCAGGTCAAATCGTACTTCTCGTACCAGTGCGCGGTGGGAAGCACGATGTCGGAGTAATTGGCGGAAGAGTCCATTCGCAGATTGACGTTGACGACGAGGTCCAACTTACCTTCCGGCGCCTTTTCGTGCCATTCGACCCCCTCGACGAGATCCTTGGAACGATCCTCCCCGAGCACATTGTTGTGCGTCCCGAGCAAGTGCTTCAAGTTATACTCGTGCCCGCGCATGCTCGTCCCGATGAGGTTTCCCCGGTAAATCCAGAGGACCTTGGGATGATTCTCGGGAGCATCAACATCCTCGACGGCAAATTTCAGTTTGCCTTCCTTGAACTGCTTCGCAACATATTCGCCAACTTCTTTTCCATCCTTGGCGCCAGCCGCTCTCGCGTCCTTCAGGACCTGGATCGGATTCTTCTTGTCTATCTGCGGATAGAACGGCAACCATCCGAGCCGGATCGCCATCAGGTTCTGATCCGCCGCGTGCTGCCCACCCTTCTTCGGGAATTCCTTCGCCCAGGATGCCCAGACCGGGTTGAGCACCATTCCGTCATAGCGCCACTGGTCCGTATGGAAGTAGAAATAGGAGGTGCTGTTCATATGGCGGGGAGGTCCAGTCCAATCGGATGCGCCGCCCAAGGTTCCAATGGCGGCGTAGTTCCGAATCTTCTCGGTACCCACATAGTGGGCGAATCCTCCACCGTTGACACCCATGCACCCCGTGATGATTCCCATCACCGCCTGCGCACGGTAGATCAACGGACCGCCGTGGTACCAGTGGAGCACGCCGGAGCCGGTTATGAAAAGACACTTACCTTCGGTCTTCTCAGCGGTCTCCGCCCATTCGCGCGCGACACGGATAACCAGTTTGCGGTCCAACCCGGTCTCCTGTTCCTGCCACGCGGGCGTATACGGTTTCGATGCGTCGTCGTAATCCTCAGGATAATCGCCCGACAATCCCTCGCGGGGAACGCCAAGTTGAGCAAGAAGGAGGTCGAACGCGGTTGTGACCACGACTTCCTTCCCATCCTTGGTTTTGACCTTCCGGGTAGGAACACCCCGGACGAGGGAGACGGCGTTCTTCCCCTTCCCCTCCGTCGCACCGAGTGTCGTATCGAATGTATCGGTGAAATCCCCGAAAAGAACCTTCGCCTCGCCGGAGGAACCATCCCCTTCCATGCAAGAGAGAAGAGGATCGAAAGGCTCACCCGTCACAGCATCTTCCGACTTGATGTTCCAGCGACCGGTCTTCTGTTCTTCCCAACGGAAACCAACGGAGCCGACGGGAAGCTTCACTTCGCCGGACTCCTTTTCCATCATGATCAGCTTCCAGTCACCCTTCTCTTCATCCTTGTACGCCTCCAGGTCGCTCGCCCGGAGGAATCGTCCCTGAAGGTATTGATCCCCCTCGTGGGGATCGAGCATGACGAGGAAGGGAAGGTTCGTATACTTCTTGATATAGTTGTGGAAGTAGGGCACCTGCCTGTCCGAGTGACACTCCTTGAGGATCACATGGATACAGGAGAGAAGGAACGCTGCATCGGTACCCGGGCGGATCGGCAACCAGAGGTCCGCGAACTTGGTCACGTCCGAATAATTCGGGGCGAGGTTGACGATCTTTCCGCCGTTGATCTTGTGTTCGGAGGCGAAGTGAGCGTCCGGGGTACGGGTCATGGGAAGGTTCGATCCGATGACCATCCAGTAGGCGCTCTGATACCAATCGGCTGCCTCGTGCACGTCCGTCTGGTCTCCCCACATCATCGGCATGACATGCGGAAGGTCGTGGTACCACTCGTAGAAGCTGAGCATCGTGCCGCCCAACAGGTTGTTGAACCTGTGGCCCGATATAAAACTCACCATGCTCATGGCGGGAATGGGAGAGAAGGATGCCAGGTGATCAGCGCCGTACTTTTGCACCGTGTAGAGAATCGCTGCCGCCCACATTTCCGTCGCCACGTCCCAGCTGGCACGCCGCCAACCGGCTTTTCCACGGGCGGAACGGTACGCTTTTTTCCGAACGGGATCTTCCACGATCGCGCCCCACGCCTCGATCGGATTCTTCCCGGATGCCTTTTCCTTCTCGTAGAAGTCGAGCAGGACGCCCCGGACGTAGGGATATTTCGGGCGGACGGGACTGTAGGGATACCAGGAGGCTGAGATACCGCGCTGGCATCCTCGAGGTTCGTAGTTGGGGGTGTCCGATCTGATCTGAGGCCAGTCGGTCTTCTGCAATTCCCAACAGATCAGACCATCCTTGACGAAGACCTCCCAGGAACACGATCCCGAACAGTTGACACTGTGGGATGTGCGGACCGACCTGTCGTAAGACCACCTTTCCCGGTAAAAGTCTTCCCAGTCGCGGGGTTCATCCGCGACCCTGAACCAGCGAGAACCGCCGTTGCCGTTCGCCATACGATTCTATCCCTTCTTTGCTTTGTCCGTTTCCTGCCCGGCGTCGCTGTCTGAAAGACCGTATGCGCGACAGAACGCCATGACAAACGGACGAAAATCGAGTGCGGTACCATAAATTGCGACGAAACCTCCCCGGCGGGGATCGTAGACCAGGTTGACCGCGACGGTCCTCCCCATGGGATGTGGCCGGACCCCGGGCCGTTCGTCACCCGGATCATTGCGCATCGCCTGTATGGAGGCGTAAATAAGTTCCGCCGGATGTTGTTTCCACCAGATCCGGAATTCCCACCCATCCGACTCCTGGAAGACTTCTCCCCCCTTGAGTGCAGTGTCTGCGGGATCGATTTCCCACTGAAAGACGGGGACGACACCTTTGTAGCTCGCCAGTTGCCCCTCTTCTGGATCGGTAGATCCGGGCCCATCCAGGGGATCAGGACCTTCGGGCCGATAACCCGCCCCGGGGGCGAAATCAACCGGCATTGCGGAAGCTCCGTCCGACTCCAGTTCGGGGGGAGGCACAGAATGTTTGGGAGAGCTCTTTCCCGTCCGAATGACGACCGATTCCACTCCACCGATTGCGCCCAATTCCCGACTGACCGCACCCGCCATTGCTTCGACCTGGGCTTCGTCGATCCCGTCGGGGGAAACGTCCACGTACACCTTCCCCCCATCAAGGGAGATATCCTGGATGAATCCGAGAGAGACCAGATCCCGCTTTCGTTGGGGATCCTTCATCTCCCGGAGCTTTTTCCAGATTGCATCGAGAGAGATCACGATAGTCCCTCCATCGTTTTCATGGCCGCTCATTCGTCTTCCTCCTCATCCTCTTCCTCCTCTTCCCATGGCTGGAGAGTGAGAAGGTAGGCCAAAACATGATCGATATCCTTTCCGGTGAGATTGGCCTTCCAGGCGGGCATCTGGAGGGGGGGGACAGGGCCGTTTGGATCCTTCTTCCCCGCCGGGTTCCCATTCAGGATCACCTTTCGAACCGCGTCATACTGCGCCAGAACCCGGTTCACGCCGGGGATTTCCTTTTTCTCAACGGCGGTCAAACCACCGAGAGATTTCTTCTTGAGGAAATCGATGACTGTTTGTGCGTCCTCCTTCTCGTAGAGGAAGAATTTGTCCGCCATCTCATTCAACGCGGGAACCGTTCCCTTAATGTAGTTTTCATTTTCGACCCCACCCTTTCCTTCTTCTCCATGACAGAAGAAACAACTCTGGGCAAAGATCTTTCTCCCATGGACCACGGGATCTTCGACAACCACGGGTCCGATACTTGCCACCCCGGTGCCATCGTCAGCCTCGACCGTGCCGGCGCCATCCGTCGCGATGATCACCACTGCCCCCAATAGACAGATCACAATCGACAAAATTCCCACCCATACACCATAGGCCGGAGATTCTTCCGATATACTTGCCATGATTGACCTGCACCTTTCACTAAGGTTCCACAACAACATCTGACCCGAGACAGACCCGGACCTAAGTCATCTCGTTAAACTTCCAAAGCAAAGGAAAGGCCAATACAGCGGAAAAAAATAATCTGTGAAATCGGGTTGAGCCGGAGCTTTTGGATAAAAGCCAGCTTGCCAACAAATTCGATCATGACCTGTGAGTCGGGTTGCATGACGAGAAGGTCATGCAGACGGGTTTGATTTCTTGTCCTGTTGAAGCAAACGATAGAGATGTCTCTCGCTGATTCCAAGAACCTTGGCCGATTGTTGCCTGTTGCCCCCGAGTTGTTCAATCACATCCTGAATATGGCGATACTGGGCCTCTTCCAGTGAAACCAGGATATCTCGTGGCGCGGAATCCTGGGAAAGCCCCAGATGCACAGGGTCAACCACTTCCTTCCCGGCCAAGTGGGCGGAAAAGCCTCCCCGTTCCATCGCGTGGGCCAATTCACGGACATTCCCCGGCCACGAATGGCCGCTGAGCAAATCCCGGGACGCGGAGCCCAATTTCATTCCTGGACGCAGGAAATGTTCCGCCAAGGGAAGGATATCATCCCGTCTCTCGCGAAGAGGAGGGATTTCAAGATGAAATACATTGAGTCGGTGATACAGGTCTTCCCGGAAACTTCCTTCTTCGGACAATTTCCTGAGGTCTCGATGCGTAGCCGCAAGAATCCTAATGTTCGCCGACTTTTCCCGTGAGGAACCAACACGCCGGTACAGTCCACGCTCAAGAACACGCAGCAACCGCACCTGCGCCGCAGAAGCCATATCTCCAATCTCATCCAGAAGAAGGGTCCCGCCGTCAGCCATTTCAATCATTCCGGAACGTGATGCCGTCGCTCCCGTAAAGGCCCCCTTCTCGTGACCAAACAACTCCGAGTCAAGAAGATGATCCGTCAAGGCGCCGCAATTAATGACAACAAAAGGTTCTTCCCTGCGTGAGCTCTGCGAATGGATCCATTCGGCGACAACCTCCTTTCCCGTACCGGTTTCCCCATCAATCAATACGGGTGAATCGGTCTTGGAGAGGCCTTCAGCAATCTCGAAGATCTTTTTCATAGCTGGAGAATGCACGACAACGTCCGAAGCCAAACCATCCCGCCGCTTACGCAGGTTCTCCTGATATAGCTGGTTCTTTCTGGACAGGTCGGTCTTCTCAAGAGCACGACGGACAACCATCTCCAGTTCCGCAAGTCGAACAGGCTTGGTAACGTAGTGGTACGCGCCCCGGCGCATCGCATCCACGGCAGTCTCGATCGAGCCCTGACCGGTAACAACGACCACCTCCACGAGAGGATCGGCCTCCTTGAGATGGCCGAGCAGGGTAATTCCATCCATTCCGGGCATCTGCACGTCGACAAGGGCAACATCCATCCGGGTCTGCCGGAACAGGTCCAATCCCGCCTCCGCACTTTCCGCCTGAAAGACCTTGAATCCTCTGGACTCTAACCGGTCCGCCACGTTCTCACGGAACTCGGATTCATCGTCAACCAACAAGATCGAATCGATACGCTTCATTTCACGACTTACCTTCCACCTTGACAGACAGGTTTGGAATCCAGACCAGGAACTCCGTACCCTTCCCCACCCGACTTTTCACCTCGATATTTCCTCCGAGATAATCAACAAATTGATGACAGAGGTAGAGCCCCAACCCGGTCCCTTTCCCAACGGAACGAGTGGTAAAAAAAGGTTCGAAAATTCGGGAGAGGTTTTCCTGACTAATACCCTCACCGGTATCCTCGATTCCGATCTCGATCCCGGCATCTTTTTTCCGGGCGGAAACCGTCACCCGTCCCCACGCCTCCGTGGCATCGAGAGCATTGAGAATCAGGTTCAAAACCGTCTGCTGAATCTTGGGGGGATAACTACTCGGCAACCGGAGATCCCCTTCTTCAAAGGAAGTCCGGATCTCAACCCCCTTTTTCCGTGCGATATTTTGAACCAGTTGAATCGAGTCCTTCAAAAGGATCTTGACGTTCACTTCTTCCGGGTCAAGATCATCGCCGCGGGAAAATGCCAGGAGATTCTGGATAATCTCCTTACACCGGAACACGTTATTCTCGACCTTCTTCAGATGCTTCTGAATATCCGGACTTTCCGGGGAATCCTGTGAAGAAAGAAGTTCCGACAGGATCTCTGCAGAACTGGCCACGACCGAAAGAGGATTATTAATCTCGTGGGAGATTCCCGCAGCCAGTTGACCGACCGCGACCATCTTCCCAGCCCTGACAAGCTGGATCTCCATCTCTTTCAGCCCGGTCACATCCTGCGCCAGTTCGAGAATCTGTTCCATCTTACCATCCGCGCCGCAGATGGGAGAGCAATTGATGAGAAAAAACCGTCTTTTACCGCCGATGAAAACGGATTTTTCGCAAGTACTCGGATCACCCCGGTTCAACCGAACCTGATGGGGGCACGGTTCATTCCTGCTCCATACCCTGTTACAGGTCTTCTTCTCGATTCCGGATCCGAACCACTTTCTTGCCACTTCGTTCGCCCAGACGACCTCGGTTTGCCGGTCGAGGATCATCAACCCCGCCCCGACGCTCCGAACAATGTTGTCTGTCTTTGCCCGTTCCTGCGACAGGATCTCGTCCGCCTTGAGGATCTGGTGTCCCCTGCCTCGAAGTTTCACCATGATCGTGGTGGTGAAATAGGCGGTGCAACATGCCGTGATCACAAAGGCCCCGAGGATTCCGGCAACCTGGGCGGAACTGTTCGCAACCTGGAGGCCTGTGGAAAGGGGATAGCAGGGCAGTAGTCCAATCTCAATGAGCAAGGTCATCCCGCAGAAAAAGAGACAGGCACCCGCTGTCACAAGATAGGTCTCCACTTTCCCGAGCAGGATCCCCGCAATCACGATGTGGAAGATATAGAACAGGAAAAAGGGGTTCTGGATCCCCCCGGTGAAATAGATCATGAGAGTCAGCGCCGCCAGGTCGAAAAATACCTGCGCGAAGGCGACCCGGATTCCAGAGAGTATCTTGGGGGAAAGCCTTAGGAAAAGGGAATTGTACCCGATCATGGCCACGGAAATCATGGCAAGCGCGAACGTGGATGTGTCGGAAAGGACATCAAGGACCATGCGACAGAAAACGGTCGTGAAGACGACTCCAAGAATGGCGATCCACCGAAGCTTGATGATCCAGACCGCCTGAATCGACAAATCTTTTGCCTCTGCCTCTGCGAAAATACTTCTTAATCCATCTGACGGTTGACCGGACACCTCACCCGTATTTCGCCGATGAAGAATGTACCATGCCACGATCCCGGCCAGCAGGAAGGAAGTTCCGGTCCCGCGAACAATGTGGAGGATGTAGAGGAGATTGGGGGATGCATTCGCAAGGACGGAACGTTCGAGGATCTCGTAGATTCCGAAGACCAGGGCCCATGCGACCAGGGCGACGGCCATCCAGCCAAGGGGATTCACTCCCGTCTTCCTGCAGTCCTCAACGGGAGAGTTACTCCCGATTGCACCATTCGAATCTTGCAAGATTACTGTCCTAAAAAATTAGTGGCTTATGACCACCGGAAGGAATATTCATTCCCTCTCCTCGCCATCAAAGTTTTCTTCTATCAGACAAAGCCTCCGGAAAACAATAGAACCTGAACCCCATAAAAAAAAACGGGGAAGAAGGACAAAATAGCCCTCTTCCCCGTAAAATCACATATTCCTGATCTACGAATAGTCAGGGTTTAATAACAGATTCGGTGGTCTTCCCCGCCTCGATGGTGACGGTGCGGACCTTGTCGGTGTACTTCGGGCTCATCCGCTCGTTCCAGATGCGGTAGTTGTACGTTCCGGCCGGGAGTCCCTTGATCTCGAACCCGAACTTGGACTCCTTGTCCACCACGGCGAACCAGGGAGTCTCGACCACGACCACGTACCCGACCATTTCCGGGTGAAGCTTGCAGAGAAGCGTGTAGACCCCGGGGCGCTTGAACGTGTATTCCCGGGTCTCGTCCTTTCCCCAGTTTGCGAGATCGAACGTTTCGTTGTCGGGACTGTTCACATTGTGTTCGAAATCATCGCTGTTCTTGAAGACGACCGTGGTCCCGACGAGAACCGGCACGATGCGGGGAGCGAAAGCCTTGTCCACCTGGTCGCAATTCAGTTTTTCCGTTGGAGCGGGAAACTCGATCCCCTCCTTTTTTTCGAAATAGATGACGGAAGGAGACCTCTGGTAACGCTTCTTCAACTTGAGCGTGCCCTTGAAGATACCAACTTCCGGATAGGCATCGGGAACGCCGCAGAGCCTATCCTCCTCCGACTTCTGCTCCTGGGCTCCGGCAACCACGAGGGAAGACTCCCCGACCACACAGACGACCAGGAAAGCAACACAGGACAACAACAAGCGACCGATCATGAATATTCTCCTTTCAAACTGCCAGATCTACAGCAATTAGAATGCCACGCAAAAGGGATTAAAAAAACCAATATACCCGGGAACGGGCAGGTTCCAGCCGCACCCCTGGGGAATATTTCTCCGGCAAATCATCTTCGCCCCATCGTCCTTCGAGCTTCGTCCATGAGTTCCGGTGTGACGGTCGTCACGTTCTTCCGCGAGGCCAGGCCTTCGACGGCGGAACGGACGACGTTTCGGACGAAAAATGGGACCTTCTTCAACCGGCCTTCCGCCTCCGGAGTCCATTCGATTTCGAGTTGCGGTTCTGCGGCCAGTGCTCCATCCGTTCCCGGTTGGTAGAGACACCAGGGATCTTCCGACAGGGGATCCCCCTTCAACGCGAACGCGCGCGCACGGCATCCACCGCAAACCTCCCGGTACTCGCAGGAGCCGCATCGTCCCTGCAATTCCGGGTTCCTCAACGATTGGAAGAGTTTCGACGAATTCCAGATCTCCCCAAAGGAACTCTCGCGCAGGTTTCCCCCGGAGGCGGGCATGTACGGGCAGGGAGTCACGTTCCCCTCAGGCGTGATCCGGCAATAGTTTTCTGCCGCCATGCATCGCCCCGCGTCCGACTTCAGGAGAATCGAATCGGGATCCCGTTGGGCCAGCACGCGCCGGTAAACGGGGGCGCACCTGGGGCGGACCATGATCCCCTCTGACTTCAGGCCGGCGAGAAAGCCAAGGACCTCCTCGTATTCTTCCGGAGAAAGATCCCCCAGGTCGTTTTCATCATCAAGCTTGCCCTGGAAGGGCATCATGGGAGATCCCGGCATGCCAAGGTAAAGGGTTTTCACGATGTCCTGTGGACGATTCCCGCGCTTGAAGTACCACGCGCCGGAAGT
>MPMD02097376.1_pt1 | contig 10067 bp, 7 predicted proteins | sample 1617291 | NCBI WGS metagenome assembly MPMD02 (sample SAMN05944810, study PRJNA350692) | marine metagenome | biome: marine; feature: ODZ; material: water; isolation source: 120 m water sample filtered on 30 um supor filter | place: Pacific Ocean | collected 2012-04-09 | depth 120m m | reverse complement strand
CGATTCGGGGGCGACATACTCGGCCTTTTCAACACCAGCCTTGTCGCGAAGCTCAAGCTGAAGTTCACAGAGTCCACTGATGACCTTGTGGCTCTCGGTGGTCGCCTCGGCCATCAAGACTTCCGGCATTTCCCGGCTGAATCCTTCGATCATCGCGACGGCTTCCTGGGTTCCCGAGACAATCAGGTCCAGGTCGCTCTCTTCGAGTTCATCGTGAGTGGGGAAGGGGACGAATTTGCCATCGATGTGTCCCATGCGGACTGTGGCACAGGGCCCCAGAAACGGCAGGGGAGAAACACACAACGCAGCCGATGCACCATTCATTGCCAGGACATCGCCATCGGTTTGCTTGTCGCTCGCAAGGACAAACGCTTGAACCTGCACTTCATCGTTAAAGGATTTGGGAAACAGAGGACGGATGGGCCGGTCGATCAGCCGCGCAGTCAGCGTTTCTTTGGTGGTCGGTCGACTCTCTCGTTTGAGAAAACCGCCAGGGAATTTTCCCGCGGCTGAGGTCCGCTCGCGATAATCGCAAGTGAGCGGAAAGAAATCGATTCCGGGCCTGGGGCTGCCGGTAGCGACGGCTACCAGGACGACGGTGTCGTTGTATCGCACCAGACAGCTTCCGGCCGCCTGTTTGGCAAGTTGCCCTGTTTCAATCGAGAAGGTGTGCTGTCCAATTCTTTTTTCTACTTTGATATTTTCCACGTTCCTATTCTTCCTACATAAGTGACATCAGAATTAAATTGTTTCCGTTACGTTTATCTCAAACTTGTTTTCCGTGCCGAAGCCCTATGGGTGTGCGACGCGGTTGTTCTTTGCTGCGGTGCTAGGTTCTCGGGCCCGACAAGTCTCTAGAAGTCTGCTTTCACAACCGAAAGAAGCCTCGATTGGCTGCAGCATGCAAACGCTCGTTACGGGCAAAAACCGTACAGTCGCTCAATGACTTATTTGCGAATGTTGAGCTGGGCGATGATATCCAGATATCGCTGCGGGGCAACTCTCTTCAGGTAGTCCAGCAGTCCCCGTCGTCGACTGACTTGCGACAAAAGACCACGCCGGGTGGAGTAGTCCTTTTTGTGACTTCGCATGTGTTCGGTCAACGCGTTGATGCGGTTCGTCAGGATTGCAATCTGGACCTCGGGAGATCCCGAATCGCTTTCGGACTGGCGAAACTCCTCAATCAACTCTGTCTTCTTTTCTTTTGTAATACTCATCGATAGCTCGGTTTTCTCCTGCCGGTTGGCCATTGCCTCGCGGCGCACTTCCATGCCTTTCGTTTTCGTTAGGCAAACAACTCCATAATTCAAGTTGCGGCCCACCGGTGGCGAGCCGTCGAAATAGTCTTTCTCTTACGATTTAAGCTGCTCAATGTAACACCGCACCGTGGTTTTGAAAACCCGGGAAGGGGCGGGTGGAGCCCTCATCGGATGCGTGCCGGCCGGCGAGGCGAGCCGACTTTGCCGGTTTTCGGGGTTGTTTCCCCAGGGATTGGCCGCTGGCAGCTCAGACTGATCTCCCCGTCCGCTAGACGGACCAGCACGGCCCCCGAGCGGCCGGTATGGATCAGCCGCCGCCCCGGGGCCCTGTAGGCTGCCGCCACATCGGGGGGCAAATCGGAGAGGCCGGTGATTGCGATCGTCCATTCCGGATCACTCCAGAGGGCAAAATCAACCGGTCGACTGTGGCGGCTCCCGTGGTGCGGCGCGAGGATCACGTCGCAGTCCAGCGGCCTCTCGGCGAGAAGGGCCTCAAGGCCTGCCGACTCGAGGTCGCCGGTGAGCAGAATCCGGCGTCCGGTATGTTCGATTGAGAGAACGATACTGTTGGCATTGTCGAGACTGCCGTGGTGGGTCTCTTCGATGCCGGCAGCAGTCGGATGCAGCACGGTCAACGTAGTGCCCGCAGCCGTGAGGCGGTCGCTGCGAGAGAGGGTGCGAATCGGTACCTTCGCCTCCCGGATCGCCGCAAAAAGAATTTCAATGGTGGGCGTTTCATCTTCGAGCATCAAGGGCGAAACATAGACCGCGCCGACCGAAAAGCGTTTGAGAATTTCTGGGATGGCATTGAAGTGGTCGGCGTCGGCGTGCGAAATGACGATTGCATCGATATGGCTGCGACCGCGGGCCCAGAGTGTCGATGAAATGGCCCGTACCGCGGCCGTGGGAGATCCCATGCGTCCGGCATCGTAGAGCAATGCTTTGCCATCCGGCAATTCAAGTAGCACCGCACTGCCCTGGCCGACTGCAATAAACGTACATCGCAACGAACGGTCCCGATGGAGCAACGGCACGCTGACGATCCCCACTAAAATCCAAATCGCGAGCAGTCCGCAGCAGCGGCTCGGTCGAGGTCGGTATTGCGGCAAAAGTGCCCAGCACGCAAGGGCTGCGTAGAAGAGGGCCAGCCACCAGACACCTGGTCCCGGGACCCAGGCATAGGCGTAGGGGACATTGCTCGTGGTGGTGGCGACACGTTGCAAAATTTCGAGGCAAACATCGCAGACACAAGCGCAGAGATGGGCAACCGGTGGCAGCAGCCAGCCAAAGAGCAGGATGCCGAGACCGGAAATCAGGGCCAGCGCAACAGGCAGGTAGAGCAGTGGCGTAAGAAGCACCCCTGCAGGCGAAAAGAGATGGAAGTGGACCATCACCAGAGGAAGTGCTACGAGAAAAACCGCCAGACCCGCCAGCGTGCATTGCCAGACCCAGGTCCAGCACGCCCGCAGTATCCGCGCCGGCAACGGCCGCGTGCTCGCGATCAAGGCACGGATCGGTTCACGTTCTCTCTCTCGCCAGCGCCGCCAGGCAGGTTCCAGGCAGATGAGCGTGGCGACTGCCAGGAATGAAAGCTGGGCTCCGACGCGAAACAAGTTGGCAGGATTGAAGATAAGGACGATCAGGGCTGCCAGGGCGAGGGCGTTAAAACTGTTCGAGCGCCTTCCAAGATAGAGTGCGAGACAGAGAATGACGACGAGGACCGCTGCCCGCATGACCGGTGGCCGGGCATCGGTCAGTAGGGCATAAAAAACTGTGAGCAATGCAATGGCAGTCAGATTCGCGCCCCGCGAGAGAACTCCAAATCGAAACAGAACCATCAAGGCGGAGACCAGGATACCGATATGGAGCCCCGAGATGGCCAGCAGGTGGATGGTCCCCGTTGTGACGAACGCTTCGGTTTGCGCATGTTCCAACTGGTCCCGCTCCCCAAGGAGGATCGCGGCCGCCAGGCCTGCCCGCTGGTGTGCCAGATAGCTCCAGAGGAGTTGGCTCCCGCGATCCCGCAGGCTCGCGAGCGGAGCGCCCATTTGCCAACCGCGCCCGCCGGCCACTCGCGTAACGCAGGCAGGGTGCTCTGCGCGGAGAATACAGAGTTGGCGCTGCGTACGGCGGTAGTCGGCAAAACTGAACTCACCCGGGTTGTTTGCGGGTGGAGGCCTGAGAATACGTCCGAGCACTTGAAGCTTCTCGCCGGGAGAAAATGCTTCGAGCCGGCCATCTACCAGAAGCTGGGCCGATCCCGATGCATCTCGCCAAAGGTTGCCATCTCGGATGGCCAGAACGTGTACCTTCACGCGGCTCCGCTCGCCGGTCGGCATCGTCCAGAGCGGGTCCTTTTTGGGGGCCGGCAAGTATTTTACCGGCTCGGCAGATTCTACGCGAAGTGCCACGGTTGTTGGAAACGGACCAGAAAATCGTCCGATATCCTGAGCATCGAACAGATACCACTGAAGATGGTGCCAACTGCCGGCGAGGCTGAGAATCGACAGGAGGATCAGCAATGCACCGATGTTCCTCGGCAGTCGCTTGCCTCGTGCAAACCATATGGCGAGCGAACTGGCCGCGATGAGAACCCAGAGCCAGACCGGTAGTGGAAAAAAACGGTCGACGAAGATTCCCGCGCTCGCCGCGATGAGGACCCACACGAGCGGCTGGTGGCCACCGCGCGGAGCCCGTCTCTGTTCTCTCGGAAGAGGATCCATCCTCTTAGGCTAACGCACCAGGTGCGGAGCAGCGAGCAATCGGTCAAATAGCGAGCCGTCACGGGACCCAGGCAGATCGTTGCGTCCGAGCGGAGCGGTCAACCCTTTAAGCCGAAAAACGAGACTCGTTTGCCGAGGCAATTGCCGTTTATTGCCTAGATTTGTATGTCGGAGCTTTGGCGTAATTTCCGATATTAGTAAAATCGATTTTTCCTTAAGCGCAGCAAAGCATATGAAAACACTCGTCACAGGGGCAACCGGGCTGGTCGGCAACAACATGGTCCGCACGTTGATCGAGCGCGGTGGGCATGTGCGAGCCCTCGTCCGCAACAGAGACGCTCGGTCTTTGGAAGGGTTGGACCTCGAAATCTATCAAGGCGACCTCCGCGACGCCGCAGCGATCGTCCAAGCTGCCAGCGGCGTGGACTTGATTATTCACGCCGCCGCCCGCGTTAAAATTGGCCGCACACACTTGGAACGGTTTCGCGAGGTCAACGTCGAGGGTACGCGCAACGTCGCCAACGCCGCGCGCAAAAACGGAATCCGTTTGGTTCACGTCTCCAGTACCGATGCGGTAGGCTTTAAATCGCTCGACGAGCCGGCTGACGAAGAGACCCCTTTCGACACCAGCATCCGCACGCCGTATATCGTCACCAAATACGAATCCGAGCAGGTTGTTTTGCAGCAGGTGCGCGATGGCTTGGATGCGGTGATTGTCAATCCGAGTTTCATGCTCGGCCCTTGGGACTGGAAGCCCTCCTCTGGCGAAATGTTGCTTAGCGTAGCTCGCGGAGTCAGTTGGGCTGCGCCGCGCGGATACTTTAGTATTGCGGATGTCCGCGATGTTTGCAGTGCCATCCTCACCGCTTTCGAGCGAGGGCAGAGAGGCCGGCGTTATATTTTGGCGGGCGAGACGCTCTCGTACCTCGAAGCCTGGCGGTTGTTTGCCGAGGTGACAGGTGGGCGGTGGCCGCTGTTCCGTATCGGTCCGTTGTGTTCACTCCTGGGAGGTTGGATCGGCGACGGGCTCGGGCTGATCACCGGTGAGGAGCCGAACGTAAATTCCGGCGCGATCAAGATTGCCAACAAGCCTCGAAACTACAGCAGCGCCCGCGCAGAAACCGAACTGGGCTACAGAAAACGGCCTGTGCGCGAGACTGTCGAAGACACATGGCGTTGGTTTCAAGAATACGGCTACGACAAGCGAGCGAAATAAATCCCGCGTGGCAGGGAGACCACCTTCCAGGTGCTGCGGTGCGACCGTTTGTTTCTGTTCTTCACTTAGTCCGACGGGCGCCCGCCCGCGCTAAAGCCCGGTCGCACCAGGGAGCAATGGCGTCCGCAGCGAGTGCCGCACAGATCGCCGCGAGCAGTCCGGCAACGACATCCATCGTCCAGTGGGCGCGGAGCACCAGGACCGTCACCATTTCAAAAACGGCAATCAAGAATGCCGCTATTTTGAGTTTCCGGCCACCTAGGCGACCGAGTTCAATCGCCCCGTAGACCGCCAGCGCTGTGTGCCCGGAGAAGAAAAAGTCGTTGGCCACGCCGTACGTGACCAGCAGCGAAGGAATCGACACGCCCGCCAGTTGCGGGGCGTGCCAGATCATCTCCGGTGGGGCGGGTAGGGCGACGAGTCCCTGACAGATCTGCCGGAGCGAGAAGAGGACGAGCAGACCGACCAGGGGCCGCAGCGTAGGGCCGAAAATACTCCTGAGCAGCAGGAAAATACCCAAACAGTCGATCAGCAGCGAACTGCCGGCGAGCAGCGCATCGGCAGCAGAGCGATGCTGGTGCAGCTGCGCATTTAGCGGCTCGGTCCACGCGAGCGGCAAGTCGACGATTCCCTCGCCCGTAGGCTGCCGGTTGCCGATGAGCCACTGGGTCGCGAACCACAATCCGAGACATACGATGACAAACAGAGCCCGCAGGGGCCAGCTGAGCGTGCGCGCCGATTCCTCGCTCGTTGCCATGGAAGCATTCCCTAAGTGGGTGGAGGATGGTGGCAGATATTCTGGATCATCTGACTGATTGAAGTGTGGACCGCTGTGGTGAGTGGATCGACCGCGAGCCTCCGCTCTCGCTTTGTCGCAACTTCGATCGCATCGCCCACCTGGATCACACCGTCGAGCGGCTTGTGGATCGTCGCCCGGTCGGTCAAGTTTTCCTCCAACCGCTCTACCGTTTCGAGAATCCGTTCGGTGGAAGGATTGTCGGCAAGATAATCTCGAGGATAGCAGCCCAGATCCTGGGCGATGTAGAGCTCGCGGATATGCTGCCAGCGGAGTTTCTCTTCCTTGTCGCTCAGTTGGCCTCCGATCAAGTCGGGTACGATTCGGCTGCGGAGCGCTTGCACGCGGGCGTAGACGCCGTGCGGATTGTTCCCGAGTGCGTACTGCCGCTCAAGCGGATCGAGGATCTTCTCGATCAACGATTCGACCCGATCATGAAACCCTTTGTCGTTTGCTCCGCTCTTCTGGGGCTCGCCGAGAAATTCAATCTCGCGCTTGCGCAGTAGTCCACGGCCTATTTTGCGAATCCGCTCAACAAGTGGCAAATCATCCGGTGGAGACAAGGAGAGTTGCTTTTCAAGGCGCTCGAGTACCGGGGTCACGGAAGCCTCGAGGTCTCCCCGGAAAAAATATTTAAAGGCAACGGGGTGGATCACCACCTTGCGAGGTGGATCGGCCTTGGCAAGCCGCCGGGCGGCAGTGCGGGCAATCAACGCCGCGCCGTCGAGTAGCGGGCGCACGAGGTCATTGCTCCTTGTCACGAACCCTTCAGCAAAGAGAATGATCGGCCGGTCATGGTGGACCAGTGAATTGATTGAAAAATTGAGCGATGTGTGGTCGCTCCCCTCCCGGTAGACACTGTAGGCGCCACAACGACGCGAGATGAATCGATCGATGCGTGAGTTCATGAACACGTGCCAGCTGGCCATGCAGTACATCGGCTCTTTGGCGAGTCGCGTCAACCAGCCGGCGGCAATCGGATCGCAAGGCCGCGTATGATTTGCAACAAGGATGACGGCATGACCGGCATCGAGAGATGCGCGGATCTTTTCACCATGACGACTCTCAAAACGGCGTATTCCATAGTAGTGCCGCAGGTAGGGCTGCATGAGCAGGTGGACGATCAGCCAGGGCCAGATGCGGCCCTTGTGGGGCGGTACAAACTGATACGGTTTGACGACGATGATGTCCTGCATATTGCAGGCGAGCTTAACGGGCGGTGAACTTTGCGCCAATAAGGACTTGTACGGGTCAGTAGGGTGAAAAATGACCGCTTCGGGACATCGAGCGGGAAATCCGATGAAGTCGGCCCCGGTCCCGTTCCGAAGCTACCTATATGGCAAAAAGGTCCCGTAGTTCGACGGCAAAAAAAAAGGGCACCCGGCCCAAATCGGCGGGCAGCACGAGCGCGCGATGGTTGCCGCTCTGGTTGGACTATTTGCGGGCAGAATGCCAGCTCTCGGAGAACACGCTCGCAGCATACAGGCGGGACATGCGGCGATTCTTTCTCTGGCTTGGCAAGCGACCTCTGCAGAAACTTTCGATCAAGCAACTCGGGCAATACGTGCAGTGGCTTCATGGCCAGTCCCTTGCACCGGCAAGTATCGCACGCCACGTCGCATCGATGAAGATGTTTTTCCGCTTTTTGCAGCTCGAGGGGATGCTCAAAGAAAATGCGGCCGAACTGTTGGGCAGCCCCAAGTTGTGGCAGCGGGTCCCCGATGTGTTGTCTGTAGATGTTGTTACAAAACTTCTAACGAGCCCGCAAACATCCGATCCCTACCCGCGCCGCGATCGTGCGATGCTGGAGTTGCTCTATGCAACGGGTTGCCGCGCATCTGAAATATCTGGTTTGCGATTGAATGATTTTAATGCGAAGGAAAAATTCATTCGTGCTCACGGCAAGGGAGATAAGGAACGGATGGTCCCGCTCGGCCAACAGGCAATTTTGGCGGTTGATGATTATTTGCAACATGAGAGAGGATCGTTAGCAGCCAGGGCGGGTACCGATCCTGCTTGGCTTCTCCTTTCGTCGCGTGGTGGCCGGTTACAACGCGAGCGTATTTGGGAACTCTTTAAAAAATATGCGCATCGCCTCGGGTTGGCCGACACGGTAAGTCCGCATACGATGCGGCATAGCTTTGCCACCCATCTTCTCGCCGGAGGTGCCGATCTGCGTCAGGTACAGGAAATGCTTGGCCACGCGAGTATTGCCACCACACAGCGCTACACCCATGTCGATATCTCGCGGCTCCAAAAGGTACACGGCGATTTTCATCCCCGTGCCTGAATGGGCGCCTTCGCGCAATGTGTACTCTGACATTGCGACCGATTTGTAACAGACCCAATCGTGCGGTCTGTTTCTCAAAATGGGGATGGTTCTGTCCCTCCAGGTCATGGATGTTTTCCCCAGACCCCGCTTTTTGCTTTTGAGCAGATTCTTTTCCGCAATGTGTCCGGTCTGAGGGTTGTCGCAAGGGGGCCCCGTTGATTCGTTCTCGCTGCAAAATACAATAGACGTTAGAGATCGGAACCGGTCCGGTCCGCTCATGGAAAAAAGGAGCCGAGACATGAACCCTCGCGCCCTGCGTTGGCCTCTGTTTGTCCTGCTGCTCGTTGGCGTCTTTGCGGCAGCCTCTGCGAATGATTCATTGGAGGACCGCATCGGACGACTCGAATCGCAGATGCGGCAGATCAATGCGCAGTTGGGAAAACTCGATCACATCAAAAACTCCCTCCAAGCGGTCAGACAGGATGATTTGCAAAAGCTCCAACGCGCCCTGCTCGGTGCGAGCGAGTCGGTAACACCGAATGAACAAAAGGAGCTTGCGGAACAGTCCGCAGGTGGTGAAGCGGGTTCCGCAGCGGCAGAGGAGAAAGGCGATCCTCGCAAGACGAACAAAGTTCTCGTTGAAGTAGAGCCAAGGAGTCCGGAGAGGTCAAAAGCGATCGCGAGTGGATCTCCCGAAGAGCGAACGAGCGCGCTTGAGCAAATGGTGGCGGCGATGGAACGGCGGTATGCGGATATCGACACTATTGCCGAGCAGCTACACCTGATCCGCAACGAGGATCTCCCCAAGCTCAACCGCAGCCTTCGCGGTGTGACCGAAACCGTCAAGAAGATAGGCCCCAAGGTGGCGAAAGACCCCTCGTCCGTGGTTGTGCCCGCGAAAGAAAAGCAGGTTTTGGGAACCATAATCGTGAACAACGCAACGACCACCGCCTACCGGGTCGCGGTCAACGATCAGTCGCATCTGATGGTTCCCGGTCGCACCACACTCAAAGTTCCCTATGGTCCGGTTCGCACCCGGCTGGTCGATTTTGAAGTGGATCGCAACTGGCCACTCTCGCAATGGAAAAAAGTAAACGGCCGGTACGAGCTCATTCTCGATCTGAAAAACTGACCCTGCCGAGGGAGTTTACTTCCAGTCGCACTGATCGAAGTAGGGATCATCCCGTTCCGGCTGCGGTGGTGTCAGGCTCTGCCCGCACTTCTCGCAAGTGGTGGCCTGCCGGTCCACCATCTCACTACAGCCATCATGTGGGCAGCTGTAGGGGTTCTGGTCGTGGTAGGCGACCTTGTCCTGCGGTGTTTCAGGCCAGTCGATCTTTGTGAGCCGATCCCGGTTAGGGAGCCAGTATTGTTTCTGGCTCCAACAGTCGTTTGGATCGATCTCATCGGGTAGGTAAGCGGCGGTGCTCTTGCCATGCGTGTAGGCGTTGGCCATTGTCATGTGGCGCGGTGCAAAAGCATCGCTTTGGTTCCAGACTGCATCGCCGTCACTCCAGGTGTCCTGAGGATTTCCATTCCCGCCCCCCGGAGTTCCACCGGTTTGCCCGGCAATATTCACGACAGGCTCATTGTATTCAATAATGACAATGCGACTGCCGTCCCGGCCACCCATCCCGGCCAAGCGCTCGTTAAAACCATAGCTATAGGAACCGGTTGCTGAGGGGCACTTCCAGACATCTTCGGCCTCCTGAAGTTCTGCCGAGAGTGTTCCGTCTTTTTGCCATTGCTCGGTGCCTTGCGGATCGGGCTGAAGCAGTGTGGGGTCGAGGATGTTCATAGG
>MPMD02083601.1_pt1 | contig 10111 bp, 8 predicted proteins | sample 1617291 | NCBI WGS metagenome assembly MPMD02 (sample SAMN05944810, study PRJNA350692) | marine metagenome | biome: marine; feature: ODZ; material: water; isolation source: 120 m water sample filtered on 30 um supor filter | place: Pacific Ocean | collected 2012-04-09 | depth 120m m | reverse complement strand
CAAGAAAATCCCGACTACTTGGGAAGGCATTGCGAGACATTGCCAGTCCATTTTAGATGGACGGACAAATGTTCATGTGAAGTGGATCACCTACCATCTGCAATCTACCACCCACCTACCATCTACCACCCACCATCTACCTTTATCATAGTATCAATCATCATGGCAGGGGAAAGTGCCCCAGGAAGATTCTCACAGCTGAAATCCATGAACCTTAGACAAGATGATTGCCTGGGTGGCTGGGTGGGGCTGCGCCATGACAGCAGATCAATCATCATGGCAGGGGAAAGTGCCCCAGGCTCACAGCTGAAATCCATGAACCGTAGACAAGATGATTGCCTGGGTGTCTGGGTGGGGCTTCGCGACTTCTCACCTTCTATGGAGGGGCCAACTCCTACGCAAAGGGGCCAACTCAGTTGGCCCCTTGTTGTCGCTGTGCCAGAACAGAAACGATGAAACATGTTACTTGAAAACGGTGTTCCATAGAAGTGCCATCGCGTGGGCTATGGGCCCTAATACCACCCCCTTGATTAAAAAGTGGCGATCGGCTTAAAATGATATGGAATTTGCTTCGAACGCCGACTTGCCGTTCGGTTGAACATGATGCCCAAGTAGTCGGATAAGTCTTGGGTGGGTGCCCAAGTAGTGCCCAAGTAGTCGTCATCGGTCGCGCCCTTGTTTTTCTCTCTTGAAGCCCTTCCTTCTTCTGCTTCTGAAAGCGACTGTGGGAATCCATGCGAGAAGATTCGAGCAAAAACAAAAATTGACAAAACATGGGGCCACAATTCCTACACAAATGAAAACAGACTTCATTTGAAGTCTACTCAGAAACGGCTTCGTCTAAACACAAACGGAAAAGGTCAAACCCTGCAGGCCTAAACCGGAACACCTCGCACACCTAACCTCAAACACAAAAAATATTGTTTGAAGCCCCCCCCCCAACGAGGGAAAACACTCTTAATCTGAAGATCACCACTTTTTAATCAAGGGGGTTGTAGTCGAATAGTGTGGGGGTATGGGCCCTAATCGTCCCTAATAGTCGTGCTGCTGTGCGTGTTTTAACTTTTCCTCAATGGGTAGACCTTTTCCTCGATGGGTAGACCTTGTCCTCGATGGGTAGCCCTTTTCCTCAATGGGTAGACGTTTTCCTCAACAAGTAGACCTTTTCCTCAATGGGTAGACTTTTTCCTCAATGGGTCGACCGCTTCCTCAATGTAGGCCAATGCTATGCTATGCGATGCTATGCTGCACTATGCTATTTGCTTCTCTGGACGATAGTTTTGTTTTATTGCTTCAGACGCAAACTCTTTCTGAATAACGACTTCCTGAGGAGGTCCGCTAAATGGCATCATGGTTCTGAGTAACGCACTTCCTGAGGAGGTCCGTTATTCAGGAAGCACGTCACAATACCTCCTACTCCCCCCCACACACAGGGAAACCAACAGAAGCCCACTGTGTAGAAAGATCTGCAGAAAGATGTGTCCATCCACCTTGTGTGGAGTTTTCTGTCGAGCTTGATGTCTTGATTCCAATTTTAAATGTGCGGTGAGAAGGTGGTCCAACTTGGTCCAATTAAAGTCCAATTTGGCTGCGTATGGCTTTTCTTTCCAACGAAGAAAGTAAGATAACAATAATGAAAGGCGTCAATATTTGCTGGCACATGACATGGCTCAATGAAGAATCAGATTCGTTGGCCTGCTGCTCGCGATGATATCAAGCCTTTCCCAATATCCAAAGCAAGCTGGCCAACATTTGTGGTCACGCATTCCACATTTTTGCGTACGCTCTTCGTCAGATTCGCCGAGCCATGATAGGCGATTTTACAATCAATGCAAATCGCCTTCACATGGAAATATCCCACCAACGCATTGCGTCCACACAGGGCAACAGCAAAATCAGAGAGAGGAGGGGAGAGGGAGAGAGAGAGAGAGAAGAGAGAGAGAGAGAGAGGAGAGAGAGAGAGAGAGAGAGAGAGAGAGGAGCGAGAGAGAGAGAGAGGAGAGAGAGAGAGAGAGAGAGAGAGAGAGACTTTTCAAGCACACGTTGTTACACAACTTATCTGAATCGGCATGTTAAGAAGCTCCTGAATCGGCCGTGAATCGGCAGTTGCCAATTCAGGGGGGGCATGCTAGCCCCCCTCTGCACGCACATGGGTGCCCATGTGCCTGTGAATACCAAGCCCGGGTGCCTGTGGATACCATGGTTCCCCATGGGTACACAGCCTGGGTGCCTGTGGATACCCAGCCTGGGTGCCTGCGCATATCCATGGGTACCAATGGGATGTTTTTTAATCACTTTGGTGGATGGTAGATGGTAGGTGGTAGGTATGGCACGTGTGAGTTTGAACAGCGAGCTTCTTATTTTCTATTTTGTGTATATCTCTGCCTCAGAACTAAAACACATGACCGGACATTGCGACTCTGCTGCGCATGTCTCGCCCGAAACATATTTTTTGAAGCGGGGGCCTCGCCCACTGCATGCTTTATGTACAAACACATATAGTGACAAAAATCTTTAGCATATGCTTCGCTCACGAAGCATTTCGGATAACTCTCTCCAGATGGGGCCGTCGTCTAGTATATATATATATATATATGTTGTTGTTTTTTACGTATTTATTTCAAGGGACCCGAAAGCGCCGAATAGATTAGCTTCCACTCTCTTGGGCGAGGAGGAGGCACTAAAAGGAACTGAACAAAAACACCTCACAAACCGCGCAGGAGCAAGCAAAAGGATAAACACGTTGAGCAGATGGGAACAACAAACACGAGAAAATTGTAAAGAAGGCGACTAAAAACAATCACAAATCACCAATGTGTTGATATTTGTTGGTACCTTTTGAGCTCCCAGGGCCACCCAGGGGATGATCTGGATGCCAAGGGGATACCAGGTGGGTACCAGAGACAACTTTTCATTATTTTGTATGGATTTGTAAGTCCACTGGGAACCCCTTTTCAGCACTTCTTCCTAATTTTCACCACATCATGTTCTAACGTGTTTGTTAACGCTCCAAGAATCATTTTTTCATAGATTTCTTCACCAAATGTCGGACATATGCTTATACGTTTGGGCATCGTTTTTGAGACCCCTGGATTTAGTGATTCTTGCAACCCTCTCACGCGATAGTTCAACTTGTTAGGTTCTGAAGGCACCGTCTTTTATCACTTAGTCGACATTATTTGTTGATGCCGTTCTCATACATAGCTTTTGGGGACCCTATTTGTTAATATGATGTGTACCTCGTTTGGGATAAAAACAAATGGAGCTATTTTGCAGCATATTTGCATAACTTTTAAAGTGCGATTTCGGGAACTCTGAATTTTACCAGAAATACACCGAAATGGGAGGGGGCCTTCACCTAAGACGGTAGTCATTCTCCCCCTCTCGGACTCTCCCCCTCTAGAACTTCCCCTGCAAGGTACCCTTGAGAAAGCACCTCCAGCTAGCCTGACGAGCAGGCGCTTTCCAGAATTACCGCGGGCCACATATGTACACGGCTAGCACGGCCAATGTGGTTCCAAATGTCCCCGCTGATGGGCAGTTGCCAGCGTGGTCTCTGAGCAAGCCCCCGAAACGTTCCAAATACACATATATATATATAAATGTATATATATATAGAGAGAGAGAGGGAGAGACAGCAATTGTTATATGTTATATGTATAATAAGTGAGTGAGCGAGCGAGTGAGTGAGTGAGCGAGTGAGCGAGTGAGTGAAAAAGCAAACACATGCTTAGTTTTTGCCATGCATTAAGAGCTTTGTGCGGTCATTACATGTCTGAAAGAAATCAGGTGAGCCACAAGAGCACCACAAAGGCCGTAAAAAAGGCTTCAGAGCACCTCATAGGCATTAAAACCCAAATGCAGAGGACACTAATTACATGCATTAAAACCTTTGTGCCGGGACAAGAATTACACAGGCCTGAAAACAGACGAGCCACGAGAGCACCTCAAATGCCGTAAAACAGCTTCTGAGCACCTCATAGACTTGAAGCTGACTACACTCAAGGCTGACTACTAACATACAAATTTCAAACATAAATGAACACAAAAACACAATGCGCACGTGAGGAGGAAAATGCCTGCATAGGGAAAGCATCAGTCATAACATAAAGTTATTGACAAAAGTTAAAAACGAGAACAACCAAGGCTGGTAGAGTCCTAAATACAAAAAACATATTCAAAGAACATGGTTTTAATAACCCGCACCCATAAACAGTACGCCTCCCCACCAAACTGTCCCCCCCCCCTGACCAGCAAGTGTCAAAAACAATTAGAAATTAAGGGAATGTAATCGTAAATGGCCCTCTGGCAGCAATTACCGGGTCCTAAACAATACCCCCCCCCCAAACAATAACCCCCCTCCGGCCAAGCGCAACCTCCCGTGTGTAGCAAACGTAATCGTCAGAGCTTGCCTGGGTAGCAAAAGTGTTTACTTGCTTCTGACATAGGCATGGCATGGACACCCTGAACAATAAGCCCCCCTCCATATGCCCCTACCGAATACCCCCTCCCTGGGTCATCAATTTCTGTACTGTGGGAATCAATTATGTACTGTGGGAATAATTTTCTCTACTGTGGGAATCAAATTATGCACTGTGGGAATCAATTTATGTACTGCGTTAATAAATGTCTGTACTGCGGGGATCAATTTATGTACTGTGGGAATATTTTCTGTACTGTGGGAACCAATTTATGTTCTGTGGCAATCGATTTATGTACTGTGGGAATCAAGTTATGTACCATGGGGATCAATTTCAGTACTGTGGGAATCAATTTATGTACTATGGCAATAAATATATGTACTGTGGGAATCAAATTGTGTACTGTGGGAATCAATTCATGCACTGTGGGCAGCAATGTCTGTACTGTGGGAATCGATTTCTGTATTGTGGGAATCAATTTATGTACTGTGGAAATCAATTTATGTACTGTGGGAATCAATTTATGTACTGTGGGAATCAAATTCTGTACTGTAGGATGCCATGTAAAATACTGTGTTTTTTGACACCCATGTCTCAGGATGCCATGCAAAACACGCTGTTTTAGACACCCATGTATGCCATGTAAACATAATGTTTTTGACACCCTGTCTTAGGATGCCGTGTAAAACACTATGTGTTTTACACCCCCGTCTTAGGATGCCATGTAAAACATTAGGTTTTTGACACCCCATGTCTTAGGATGCCAGGTGAAACATTATGTTTATCACGCCCCTGTCTTAGGATGTCATGTAAAATATTGCACTTTTGACACCTCTGTCTTAGGATGCCGTGTAAAATATAATGTGTTTGACACCCCTGTCTCGGGATGCCACGTAAACTATTATGTTTGTGACACCACTGCTTTAGGCCCGGAAATGTTTTTGTCTCCTGTCTTAGGAAGTCACGGAACATATTATGTTTTTGACACCCATGTCTGGAGATGCCACATAATAAAAGTTTCTGACACCCCAGTCTTAGGATGCAGCGTGAAATATGTTGTTTTTGACGCCCCTGTCTTAGGATGCCACGTCCAATGCGATGTTTTTAACACCCCTGTCTTAGGATGCCACATAAAATATATTGTTTTTGACACCACTGTATTAGGACGCCACGTAAGATGCTGTGTTTTTGACACTCCTGCCTTAGGATGCCAAGTAAAATATTATGTTTTTGGCACCCCGGTCTTAGGATGCCACGTAATATATTGTGTTTTTGATACCCCTGCCTTAGGATGCCACATAGAATATTATGTTTTGGGGCAGGAGGCAGTTAGTAAATTAGTTTCCCTCTGGGGGGATAGAAAGTACAAGGATCTAGGCATACGTACGCGAGGGGCTCATTTTACTAGCCGCTTTTTCACATTAAGTTCCAACCCCGATTGCATGCATGTATGTATGCCTGTCTGTCTGTCAGTCTGTCTGTCTGGCCCTCCAAATGCTGTCAGCCCTGCATGGCACTTAGCAAAGTCGCAGCAATAAGCACCAACCATCCACATACATGCACAGGTCAGGCGTCATCACGGCTTGCTTTAATTACACCATGTACCCTACCAGCCTCAGTATCCTCAAGGGAGGAGGCGAGACTCCTTCACTCTGCGTGCACCTTGTCGGTGAGCCAAGAGCTCGTATGCTCCTCGTCCCCCTTGATCGGTGTGACAGGCCTCAAGTAGAACCACCGGGAGATGACAAAGTACGCCAACGGCAACAGGCCCCCCCACACGAAGAAATGCCCGCCCACAGAGCGAGCCTTGGCCAAAGTCTGGAACACCTCACCCTGAATAAGCGCCGAAGAACGTGCATACCAGAGGCCGTACTTGATGGCCGTGTAAAACTGGTACATGCCCAAAGGGAACATGCTGAGGAACATCATCAAGCCGATGCCTCCTTGCAAGCACCAGAAGGACATCCTCACGAGACCTGGGGACCAATGCTCTTTGTCCACCAAATGCTGCACGCTGAAGAGGATGCTGCCCAGTGCAATGTTCCCCTTCACGCCAAACATAGCGCCATGGGCATGGTTGCCGGTGAGGTAGGTGGCATGGTTGTAGTAATTGATAATGGGAAGATTGACCAACGAGCCCAAGAGGCCCGCGCCGGCCACATTCCAAAAATTGACGCCAAGGAGGAAGAGCCAGACCTCCCCCATAACGTTTTGCTGCTTGCCCTTCCCAATCCCCTCCTCGGCGAGCTCCGTCATCTGCATATGCTTCCAAGCATCCAACGTGAGCAAGATGAGAGGGAAGACCTGCGTCGTGGAGAAGACACTCCCAAATGCGATCACACCCGTAGGCTTCGCGATCCAATAGAAATTGTGGCCGACACCGATCACTGCAGTGAGGAAGAAGAGCATGACAGCGATGTATGTGGCACGCTCGGCCTTCGCGCGCGATATGATGCCCATCTCCCGGTACAAGTAGGCGACCACCACAGTGGTGAAGACCTCGAACGTCACCTCCACCCACATGTGGACCACCATCCATCGCCAAAAGTCCGCAATGATAAAGTTTGACTTGGGGGTCATCTTGCTGCTGAAGAAGAGGAAGCCGACCATTACCGAGGAGCCATAGAAGAGCCACGCGGGGGTGGACCACACGGTCTTCCACGTGAGGTATGGCTGGACGCCTCGGAAGAGGATTAGAACCCACAAGCAGAACCCGGCTAGCAAGAGGTCCTGCCAGATCCGCCCGAGTTCCAAAAACTCCCAGCCCTGGCTACCAAAGAAGTAGGCCATCCCACCCTGGAGGTACCCAGTCTGGCCCAAGGGGATGCCAAATGTCCCCCCGGCAGCAACCACGGCGCACCCGGCAAAGAGAAGCTCGATCAAGGCAGACTGGCCGACCGGTTCCTGTTTGTAGAAGCGGGGGAGGAAGAAGATGGTGGTGCCGACCCACCCCACGAAGAACCAAAAGATCTGGAACGTGGTGTGATAGCTGCGGAAGACGGTGAAGGGAATGACACTGCACAAGCTGAACCCCCACGGCCGCACAAAATCTATCGAGCAAGCGATACCCGCAAATGTCTGGATCACGAAACCAATCATGGAGAGAACGAAGAACTTGTAGCAAGCTCGTTGAGTAGGGCGGACAACTTTGCTTTCCAAATCCTGAGTGGTGAGAGGCTGCCAATCCCGTTCGTCCTCTTCTTCCTCCACTTCGTCCTTGAACTGGCCATAGATGAAGAATGTAATGGATATGCCAATGAAGAGAACCATAATCGAGATGAGGCTCCAAAGGACAACCGCTGTTGTGGGATAGTTGCCTGCCAAAGGGTCATATGGCCAGTTGTGGGTGTAGCTGTACTCCTCGCCTGGCCGCTGTGCCGCGCACAACCAGCCACCCCAAAAAAAGAATGCCGCAAGATCCTCGACATCCTTGGAGTTGCGGATTTGTTCAATTCGGTGGAGCTGCGCCCCTTGGAAGTATTTTTTGTAGAACCCAGCTACCTCCTTCCACGCTGTCACCTGAGCATCGTTGAGAACCACGACGTGCTTCTTCTCATCGTAGGTGTTGCTGCGGAGATCCGCTCGCACCCGCACCTCGGTAGCCTTCAACTCGAACTGCGATGCGCCGTGACCCAGCTGGCTCTGGTAGTGCTTCACCATGGAGGCGGCGGTCAAGTGGAGGGCCTCGGCCGTGTAATCTGGGCCCCGCTCCGAGCCATCCCCCAAGAAGCTGCCGTACGACATCAGCCCGCGCAAGTGGAATACCTCCTCGCCATGCGTGATCATGTCCGCAGAAAAAACGACCTCCCCTGTCTCGGTCACAAAATCACAGACAGGAGGTACCTCAGAGACGGCCACCCCACCATAGTAGCCGACGCCGGCGACGGTGATGGCGACGGTGACGAGGAAGTACAAGCTCCAATACTTTCTGTCACTCAACAACGCAGCCCAATTACTGTCCGCCTTCTGGGGGATCCACTTGTCTGAGGGCGCCGACACCGTGGAACTGCGCATGATGATACAAGGATGCGTTGCCTGCAAGGAGAATGTGAGCTGCTCTCGCCTGAGGCTGATTTGGTGGAAAGGATCCTGGGGTCAGGAATTGCCAAACAAATGGCACCAGCGCGCGACCCCAAACAGCTATACTGTAGGAGAGGAGGAGATGAGGAGAAGGAGAGGAGGAGAGGAGGAGGAGGAGAGGAGGAGGAGAAGAGGAGAGGAGGGGAGGGGGAGAGAAGAGGAGCAGAGGAGGAGGGAAGAGGAGAGGAGAAGAGGAGAGGAGGAGAGACGAGGAGAGGAGGAGAGGAGAGGAGAGGAGAGGAGGGGAGGAGAGGAGAGGAGGAGAGGAGGAGAGGAGAGGAGAGGAGGAGAGGAGAGGAGGAGAGGAGAGGAGGAGAGGAGAGGAGGGGAGAAGAGAGGAGGAGAGGAGAGGCGGATGGCAGAGAGGAGGAGAGGAGGGGGATAGCCATGGAGTGACCCAAGGCCAATTTGGGCCTCGGAGGTGCATTTTGTATTGTAAATTACAGGTAAACGGACCGCGACCGACTGTTTCGCGTAGACGAGACGAGACCAAGTTCACGATTGCATGCTATCTACAGCAAATTAGAGCCAACGCCCGGGCCAGCGCACCCCGCACACAACCACTCAATTCCTAAGAACAACTGCCAGGACCCCAACAACCGAGAGCTGTTTTGGGAAATACTTTGGGGGTATTTGGAGATATGTATGAGGTCCCTGCTGAGATAATGCTCTAAAGCAAGTCCTAAGGAGGCCCCTTTGGGGCACGGCTGCATGCGGGCCACCGGCATGGTTCCCAAATTGATAAATAGATTTGCTCAAAGACAGGCGCACTACCAATGATTGCATAGCTAAATGTAAACCCCTCCTCGTGGCACCCCGAACTCAGCCTCACTTTTGCTCCGAAGGAAGTTCTGAAAGTCATGCATCTCTCCTGGCTTCATATCAGGTCCTTCATGTGAAAATGCGCAGCCACCCTGGGGAAAGAGGAGCGGGGCCCACCTAATTATAGACTCGAGACAATGCGTTTTCTGTGACAAATGCAATTAACATTTATAAAGTATGTGTATGGCAATTGTCATAAAAAAGCAACTCTGTTTGCTCAAGGCAACACATTTATGCTAGCTGTCAAGACGAGTTATGTTGCTACGACAATTGCACTGCAAACACACACACACACATTTGTATGGAAAATGATGGATGGATGGGTGGATGTATGGATGTATGGATGTATGGATGGATGATGGATGGATGGATGGATGGATGGATGATGGATGGATGGATGGATGGATGGATGGATGATGGATTTCAACAACATCAAAATTTTCAAAAGCAAGTGCACAGCGGAAGTGACAGTATACAAGGGAGCGGAAGTGACAGTACGTACTGTCACTTCTCTGCCCTTGGGCCCGATTAGCCGGGCTATCATGACGAACCCACAATCTGTTTTTCAATACTATACTCCAATACAGATCCTAGTATTCAAAACCGCAGGATCACTTTTCAATAATAGGCTTCTGCATACACCACGTCGTTGAAAAACTCACTGGATGGATTTGACAGCAGATCAATCATCATGGCAGGGGAAAGTGCCCCAGGAAGATTCTCACAGCTGAAATCCATGAACCTTAGACAAGATGATTGCCGTAGACAAGATCATGATGTTGATGTTG
>MPMD02057293.1_pt1 | contig 10111 bp, 8 predicted proteins | sample 1617291 | NCBI WGS metagenome assembly MPMD02 (sample SAMN05944810, study PRJNA350692) | marine metagenome | biome: marine; feature: ODZ; material: water; isolation source: 120 m water sample filtered on 30 um supor filter | place: Pacific Ocean | collected 2012-04-09 | depth 120m m | reverse complement strand
CATTATGATATAGTTGTGCCTATAGGTATGTTAAGAAACATTAAAGCTGCGGGGGTCTTTTGCCTTTTCTCCCTCGGTCATTACATTTATTACAACGTTGTGCTGTAATGGCATAACATATATAAATACTATAATTATATTTTGATATGTATATCCGTAAAGAGTAGGCCTGCCATTAACTCTATAAAAACTTAAGTATTCTCGGGAGGATTAAGATAAAACACTGATAAACCTAGCTATTACGGTGCATAGCTACATTTAATCATACTTCATCATTTTTATATATACTGTGTTTATACATAAACAACTATCCAACGTTGTAATTGCTCTAATTCTCTTTATATAACACCAAGATTGCAATCTGGTATTAGGGGATATTATGATATAGTTGTGCCTATAGGTATGTTAAGAAACATTAAAGCTGCGGGGGTCTCTTGCCTTTTCTCCCTCGGTCATTACAGTTATTACAACGTTGTGCTGTAACGGCATAATATATATAAATACTATAATTATATTTTGATATGTATATCCGTAAAGAGTAAGTCTGCCATTAACTCTATAAAAACTTAAGTACTCTCGGAAGGATTAAGATAAAACACTTATAAACCTGGCTATTATTACACATAGCTGTGTTTAATCATTCTTTATCGTTTTTATATATACCCTCGTTTATACATTAACAATTATTCAACGTTGTAATTATTAAAAACAATAGTATTTATAGAGAAGAGGTTTGTTTATAGTTGTAATTATTAATTATAAAATTAATATTTTATCAATGATGATTTTTTAACGTAAAAACGCCTGTTTCCTTATTTTTTTCTACCTTATCGTGGTTAAAACACCGACCATTCATAGCAATATACACGCCATGGGGCAAACTCTGCACAAATCCTAAAGCGGCTCCCAGGTTAAAAAGGCCATCTGAACTGCCGAACTTATATGGTATCATGGCCCCGGAGAGGACAACTGTTTTATCCAGCTTTGCATCCGCCAATACTTTGCCCGTTTTTGTCATTGTGTCGGTACCGTGGGTAATGATGATCTGATCTTCATCCGCATTTTTACAGTTTTCTAATATAAGGTTGCGGTCATCGTCTGTCATGTCCAAGCTGTCGATCATCATAAGGGTGCGGATATTCACATCCAGCCTGGAGCGGCCCAATTCCAGCATTTCTAACATATGGGTATCCTTGAAATAGAGTTTACCCTCAATTTCATCGTATTCCTTATCAAAGGTTCCGCCGGTAATGAAAATTCTGACAGCCATTATCTATAATAGATCTAATACATTTTCCGGGGGTCGGCCAATGACAGCTTTATCGCCCGTGACCACGATTGGGCGTTCAATGATCTTTGGGAATTGGGCCATGGAGTGGATCAAGGCTTCGTCATTATCCAATAATCCGGCAATGCCGTTTTCTTTAAAATCCGCTTCACCTTTGCGAACAAAGTCTTTAGGATGTTTTTCTAATTTGACTGACAGATTCTTTAATTCATCTGTTGTGGGAATGTTTTTTAAATATTCTATTATATTTGGTTCAATACCGTTGTCACGCAACAGCTGGAGGGTCTTCCTGCTCTTGCCTCATCTGGGGTTGTGATAGATTGTAAATCCGTCCATTTGTCCTCAATCCTTTCTCGGTTAGGTGTGATTTGGACTGGTAAGTTAAGATTATAATACCTGTATTGCCAATCTACCATAATGGATTCATAGTATGCCATAGAAGGTCATTTGGACGGAAGGTCTTTGGACGGAAGTCTATGTAACACCCCTACACCAAGGACGGCATGAACTTGGTTTGGTAACTGCCTCTTAAAATTTTTCTCCAAATCCCACATTCGCGGGGTTTTTTGTTTGTGGGCATCTCTGTGGTTACTTATTCATATAAGTAAGCATATCCTTCATCTACCACCTCGAAACAAGCATTGAACTTTTTCCAGTTCACTGATTGGTTTGCAGTAAACATCATAAAAACTGCGCCATCATGATAGATAATGTCAGGTACACTCCCTGCAAATGTTTCAAATCCTGTGATAGGATAGAAATCGGTACCATTATTAGTGCCCGCCAACCCTACCATGTGGTTGGTGGGTTGTGAACAATCTCCACTATCACAATAGTGATATGCAAAAAGATACTGATAGCCGGTGTCAGCTGCAGAACATTCTCCCTCGATCCAAGGCCAGGGAATAATTGAAGGATCTGCATATTCTCTTTCTTCAGTACCATCGTGAATATCTATTTCTGAAAAGGTTGAATCCGTAGGACCAACAAATGATATGCCATCGCTACTTGTTCCTCTTTTAATGCAGCTTTCCGAATTATCGCAGTTTCTCGTAGTCACAAAAAGTCTAAACTCGTTTTCACCAAAGTGAATGCCCGAAGGAACACCCCCCTGTCCATTACTAGCTAACCCCTGTTCTTCAAAGGTATCGTCCAATCCACCAGAAGTATAGACGCGTACGCTTTGGCCTTCTGACACATAGAGAAAATAGGTACCCATCCCATCAGTAATGATGTCAGGATCACTGAAAGTACCTGAGCTGATTTCCTTCTCTACTCTGTTTTCATCTATGACATACATGCTGTCATTGGAAAGTGCCGTAACAGCTGATCGAATATACTTTGTGCAGGGGTAATCATCATCACCATCATCATTTGAATCTGGGCATCCTGCGGGGTTAGATCCTATAATTCCAGGGAGGTAAAACAAGATGAGTTCACCGGTAGCTGAGTTGGATATCATGGATGGATCTACAAAATTCCCTACCACAACCGTAAATTCATATTCCTCTTCGATTTCTTCGGGCTCTGTTGATTCTTCGCTGCAGGAACTTATCAAAACCATACATAATATTATAACGGATAGTGTTGTAATATTAATTTTCATCTTCCTAAATCCTCATGCTTTTTTTGGATGAATTACAATTATCTAAATATTATAGAATCTTTTTTATTTAAAACAAGTAAAAACCCAAAATACTATCTTTACTTTAGCCCCGTAGCAGCGGGGTTTTTTGTTTCCCCACTATTTGTTCTTACATTACAGTATTATGAAAAAGATATTATTACTTATAGCGTTGTTTCTTTTTGTTAGTTGTGAAGAAACCAGTTCTAGCGAAGATGAGTCATTCCAGAACCCAATAGTCGTTCTGGATGACGTTGATTCGAGTCCGGTCTCCGGCGAAGAGGATGGAGTCGCGATCATTGAAGAAGAAGGGTGGTCAACACCCGTCAAATTGCCGGTGGATGACGACGGAGCAGAAGATGGAACCTACATTACGAGGGATGGAAGATATGTTCTCTTCTATCATGTGCCAATATGGGGTGGCGGAAACGGGATAGATCCACAGATCTACTATAGCGAACGTCCCTTTCTAACCAGACAGGTTCATCCCATTACCTCAGCGGATTTCAATGCTGAGGCAGGACCTTATATTTCAGAGGCCAACGACATTTACTACACAAGAACATTTATTGTTCTCGAGCCAGAACCCCACGAAGCGACACCAAGAAAGATAGTGGTGAATGATGGTTCAATAATCATCGATATGGGAACCGGGGGACATGAAGGCAATCCACATTATTGCGACGAGAAGGATGAACTCTATGCCAATATTGAATATGAATCAGGGGATACAGATATTGCACTGTTCAAAGATGGAGAAACGACAATCCTTCCGGAGCCAATTAACCTTCCAGGAAATCTGGAACTCCAACCTTTTCTAACAGACGATTGCCAGACAATGTATTTTACTTCGTCACGGGGGAAATTAATTAGTATTTTCCCTCTGCAGATTTACAAATCACAGAGATTGGGAGAATTCGAGTGGAGCGAACCGGAGCTATTCATCTCTTATCCACAACCGGAAGGAATGCTTGGAGGGGTCGGGGAATTCTCAATGACCCGAGATGGGAACCAGATGGTGTTTTTGGAGCTCACGATAACAGGGGAAGGAGAAGATTTGTTTGCAACAAATAAAATGTATTATGCCGAAAAGATTGATAATTAATTATAACTTATCAATAAACATCAAGCCCCGCAGTAGCGGGTTTTTTGTTTGTGGAATTTAGTTTATGTCAAAAAAAATGAGAATTCATCTAAAAGTAACAGAATACCAAGTGAAAAAACGATTATTAAACTTGAAAAAAGAAATATTGATTTGTTGAGATTAATTAAAAGAAAAGATATATCGGATAAACAAACAGAAGAACTTGAGTTATCAATTAATAAGGACTATGTCAGAGAATTTTGGTACGGATGTAAAGGTTGATATATGGATTACCTCTTTTCTCTCCACTCAATCCTAAAATTTTTATATAATAAGTATTTCTAGTACTTGAAGTGTTTTATTCTTTCGCCTTCATCGCCAATTTTTGTCATCGCTTCAATACCCATATCAATATGTAAATCAACATATTTTCTAGTAACAGCTTTGTCTTTTTCTTCAGTTTTAATTCCTTCGGGTATCATAGGGGTATCGCTTACTAATAGTAAAGCTCCTCTATTAATTTCATTAGCAAAGCCAGTTATGAAAATTGTAGCAGTTTCCATATCTATACCCATAACACGTACTTTTCGTAGATATTTTTTAAAATCTTCATCATGTTCCCATACTCTTCTATTTGTTGAATAGACAACACCTGTTCTATATTCTATATTTCGGTCGACTAAAATTTCAGAAACATATTTATGTATTTTAAACGAAGGCATCGCAGGTACTTCTTTAGGAAAATAATCATCACTTGTTCCTTCACCGCGTATTGCAGCTGTAGGTAGAATAAAATGTCCAATATCTGTATTCTTTTTTAATCCACCACATTTTCCTAAGAATAGCACACCTTTAGGTTTAATACATGATAATAAATCCATGATTGTAGCTGCATTTGCACTACCAATCCCAAAATTTATTATACTAAGACCATCAGCGTTGATTGCTGAGGTCATCGGCCCTCCAACACCATTAACCTTTGTATCAAATTTTTCTGAAAATTTGTCAACATAATTCTGAAAATTTGTCAATAGAATCCATTTGCCATACTCTTTTGGATTCGTACCAGTATATCTTCTTAACCAATCATAGGTTATGGTATCCTTTTTATTCATAATTAGAAACCTTATTACCATCTCTATCAAGAAGAATTGGCTCACCGTATCCAAACTCTTTCACTTGAGAAAGCTGAGTTTTTGAATCACCTGCAATAACGTATATCATATTATTTTCATTCAGATATTGATTAGCTAGATCACGAATTTCATCTAGGTTCATTTTTACTAGTGTTTCTTGCTGTTCTTCAATATATGATTCTTTTAATTGAAATCGAGTCATCGAATCAAGCATATCTAACAAATTACTTAGTGTTTCAAATCTACGCGTATTTTGTTTAATAAGTAAATTTTTAGTTTTTTCTAAATCAGACTCTTCAAATGTTTTGGAGTAATCTCTTATTAATTCTCTAAAAATCTCTAATGATTCTAAGGTAACATTTGAACGTACTTGCCCATAGGCCAAGAAGGTAGATTGAAAAAAGACTATTCTCCTATTAAAAACGATAAGATTAAAAACAAATAATTTATATTTAACAGCCCCGCCCAGCAGCGGGGTTTTTTGTTTGTAAAGATGATGATGGGTAGATTTGGATATGGTTAGATATTTCACACCACTACTATTATTTATTGGGTTGGTTTTTTGGAGTTGTGAAGATAATGGTGAATGTATAGATGAATCGAAAATATCCAATGATTCTTGTTATGAAATCTATGCTCCAGTTTGTGGCTGTGATGGACAAACTTATTCAAATGATTGCTATGCTGAAAATGTAGGTATCACAGAATGGACTGAAGGCGAGTGTGAATAAAAAACCAGAATTACATCAAGCCCCGCCCATTAGCGGGGTTTTTTGTTTCTAGACATTTAGGACTACTGGCTTTTTAACTAAAGTTTTACCATACAGCGGACAATGCATGGGGTAGGGGGACTGGAAAGAAACAGCTGCACACATTGTTATGCTATTTTTTGTTTGTGGGATGATGGGTAGATTTGGATGTTATTTGTTAGTTTTAATTATTAAAGATGGATAAAGATTCTCGCATCATTATCAGCTAGATTATCATTAATTATTATTGAGTAAATGAGAAAAGAAAACTATAGAAATATTGCAATAATCGCCCATGTAGATCATGGGAAAACCACCCTTGTAGATGCAATGTTAAAACAGAGTGGTACTTTTAAGGCTCACCAGGAGGTAGTGGATAGAGTAATGGATTCAATGGATCTTGAAAAAGAACGCGGTATTACAATCACTGCAAAAAATACAGCAATTTTTTATAATAAAGTAAAGATCAATATTCTTGATACTCCAGGCCATGCCGACTTTGGAGGAGAAGTGGAAAGAAGTTTGAATCTGGTGGATGGTGCTCTCTTGCTGGTCGACGCGAGTGAAGGACCTTTACCTCAAACAAGGTTCGTCCTAAAGAAAGCCTTAGAAAAAGATTTACCAATTATTTTAGTTATTAATAAGATTGATAGGCTTGATGCTAGAATTAAGGAAGTTATTAATGAAGTATATGACTTGTTCATTGATCTCGATGCCTCAGACGAGCAAATAGAATTTCCAATTATATACACTAATGCTAAACTGGGGATAGCGCACAATGAACTTGAGCATGAATCAATAAATCTAACTCCATTGTTTGAAACCATTCTTGAAAACATCAAAGGGCCTCTGGTCTTCGATGATCATAAACCCCAGTTTTTAATTACGAGTCTGGACTATGATTCTTATGTGGGACAGATTGCTGTTGGAAGACTAAATAATGGTAAGTTGTCTATGAATAAATCCTATTCATTATGTACCAGTGAAAATCATAAACCCAATCAAAAGTTCTCTGCCCTTTATACTTTTCAAGGTTTAGATAAAATACAGGTTGATGAAGTAGAAGCTGGGGATATCATTGCTTTCGCAGGAATAAAGGGGATTTCTATAGGCGATACTATTTCCGACAATGAAAGTCCGGAGCCATTGCCAAGGATCAAGGTAGATGAACCCACGGTATCAATGCTGTTTTACGTCAACGATAGCCCTTTTGCGGGGAAAGAAGGAAAGTTTTTAACCACCAGACATTTATCTGAGAGACTAGACAAAGAAATACTCAGAAATGTTTCATTACAGGTAATTCCTACGAAAAGGACTAATGTGTTTGAAGTTCGCGGGCGGGGCGAACTCCAAATGGCTATATTAATTGAGACGATGAGAAGAGAAGGATATGAGTTTATGGTATCAAAGCCCCAAGTAATTACCAAAGAAGAAAATGGTAAAACCCTTGAACCGATGGAAAAAGTATTTTTGGATGTTCCTGAAGATAAGGTTGGAATCTTAACTAAAAAACTTTCTGCAAGAAAGGGAAGGATGACAAATCTTCAAAATCATGGAACGGGTCGTGTCAATCTCGAGTTCTCAATTCCATCCAGAGGTCTTATAGGTTTCAGATCTCAATTTATGACGGATACAAATGGAGCGGGTATAATGAATAAATTGTTTGATGGACACGCCTCCTGGTTTGGACCTATTCCTCAAAGAAATTCAGGTGCGTTAGTTGCGGATCGTTATGGAAAAGTTACGACGTATGCTTGTATTGGAATGGTTGACCGTGGTGAATTATTTTTAAATATAGGTACAGAAGTGTATAATGGTATGATCGTTGGTGAACGTAATAGAGGTGGTGATCTGAACATCAATATCATAAGAGAGAAAAAACTTACTAACATGCGTGCAGCAGGATCTGATAATACAATAACTCTGCGCCCCCCTAAACAGCTGTCTCTTGACCAATGCATTGAATTCATTGCCGAAGATGAACTGGTAGAAGTGACACCCGATAATATTAGGCTAAGAAAAATGGAATTGGATCAGACCAAACGCGCATCTATGAAAAGAAAAATATAATTAAGGCCGTACTTTCGCGGGGTATTTTGTTTATAAAATAATTCGCCACCCATTCGTTTTCCAGTTATTTTAAAATAGTAGAATATAAGTCATCCGCCGAGTGGTGGGCAGCATAGCCATTTCATTGCTGATGCCTTGGATCACCATTTTATCTTTTAACTAATTTGTATGAATTTAGGGGTAAGTTCCCAACTTAAAATAGACTCCTTAATCTCCTTTCAAGGCACACAATATAAATGGACAATTTTAAACAGACCCGACTGCATCCGGACATTCTCAAAGCCATCACTGAAATGGGTTTTGAAACACCCACGCCAATCCAGGCCAAAACCATTCCCCATTTAATGGCGTCTGCCCATGATTTGATTGCAACGGCACAAACAGGGACGGGCAAAACGGCAGCCTTTGGTCTGCCATCCATCCATTTAACGGATATGGAGGATAGGAGGACACAGACGCTGGTTCTGTGTCCCACCAGGGAATTATGTGTGCAAATTACCAAGGATCTGGGCAATTTTTCAAAGTACATCAATGGGATGAATATTCTGGCCGTTTACGGCGGTGCAAGTATCCAGACCCAGATCAAATCATTAAAAAAAGGCGCCCAGATTGTTATTGGTACGCCGGGACGGACAAAAGATCTTATTAAACGGAAAAGATTGGATATCTCTCATGTGGCACGTGTGATTCTGGATGAAGCAGATGAAATGCTTACCATGGGATTCAAGGAAGATCTTGAAATGATCCTGGCCCAGACACCCCAGGAAAAACAGACTTTACTCTTCTCCGCAACCATGTCAAAACGGGTGGTGGGAATTACAAAATCCTACATGAATAATCCCCTGGAGATTGCTACAGCACGGATGAATATCGCCGCAGAAAATGTCCATCACATCTATTATATGGTGAATGCTAAGGATCGCTACGAAGCGATAAAACGCATCATTGATATTAATCCCGGGATCTATGGTATCGTTTTTTGCAGGACCCGGCGTGAGACGAAAGAGGTGGCTAATAAGCTTATGCACGACGGATATAATGCGGATACCCTCCACGGGGATCTGTCCCAGGTGCAGCGGGATGAGGTGATGGGACGATTTCGGAACCGTCAATTGCAGATTCTGGTCGCCACAGATGTTGCCGCAAGGGGGCTGGATGTGGAGGACCTTTCTCACGTGATTAACTTTAATCTACCCGATGATGATGAAATGTATGTTCACCGCAGCGGCCGGACTGGCAGGGCAGGGAAGAAGGGCATATCTATCATAATTATCCATACGCGGGAAATGCGGAAGATCCGAGAGATTGAGAAAAAATCCAGTATTACATTTATCCGGGAAACGGTCCCTAGCGGGTTAGATATCTGCAAAAAAAGACTCTATACCCTCATTGATAAAGTTGAAAATGTTGAAGTGGATGAACAACAAATCGATCAATTTATGCCTGATATTTATAAAAAGCTGGAATGGCTCGAAAGGGAAGAGTTGATCAAGCATTTTGTGTCTACGGAGTTTAATCGCTATTTATCCTATTATAAAAATGCCAGGAATATCAATATATCCGGGGATAGCATGGGGAAAAAAAGAAGCAAGCGAGAAAAAAGAAGCCGGGAGGATCGACGGAATACCTCATTCGCCGGTTTTTATGTTAATGTGGGCTTTCGGCATAAACTGAACCCAGGGCGACTCATTGGCTTAATCAATGAATGTTTGCGATCCAGCGATGCGGTGATCGGGAAAATTGAAGTGATGAAAACATTCTCCTTTTTTGAGATCGATAATAAATGGGAATCAAAACTGTTTGTGGGTTTCAAGGGTAAGAAATTTCAAGGGGTTCCATTATTAATCGAAGGGGATAAAGGCAGCCCGAGAAGTGAACGAGGATCGAAAGGAAAATCGAAATATCATGATAATAAGGTCGGTCGTGCCAAAGCACGAAAAAACCGGAATAAGGGCGGTGCCCGAAGAAAAAGACTATAAATTATTGTACCGATAATCCTAGGTATCTTCCGCTATATGATTAACAATTTTATTTTCGCTACAACAAATACTTTAAATGTTCGGTACTTCTTATCTTATTTTCATTAATCATTCGAACGGCTAAAACAACTGTTTAGTGGTGCGGGAAAAGGTGTTTGTTATTAAAATGGTAAATCATTGT
>MPMD02416923.1_pt1 | contig 10114 bp, 7 predicted proteins | sample 1617291 | NCBI WGS metagenome assembly MPMD02 (sample SAMN05944810, study PRJNA350692) | marine metagenome | biome: marine; feature: ODZ; material: water; isolation source: 120 m water sample filtered on 30 um supor filter | place: Pacific Ocean | collected 2012-04-09 | depth 120m m | reverse complement strand
CTATACCATTCACTCGTAGAACTATATGGACTTTCTACTAATAAAACTATATAACTACCTTTATCAAACAAACTATATAATGCATCATGGCCAGTTCCGTCTGACCCTGATTCGTGTATTACTAATGTATCTGCTTTCAATTTATTTGTTGTAGTTAAATGAGTACTACCACTCGTAATTTTATATTTACCTGCCGCATTTACAGTTGAAACATTATATTGGTAAGCAAATTTTCCAGCAAAATTAGTTCCTTGAGCATATTTCCCAGTAGATACTATTACTTGTCCTTCTTGATATGGTCTCGCTGTAGAAACAAGTCCCGCTAAAAATTCCATATCAGTATCTATCTTAATAACTGCGGCCCCATCAGCATGAACTGTTGGAAGAGTATCGTGGTAATCTCGTATTACAAATAATGTCCCAGAAGCTTCAGTTCCTGACCCAGTTATACCAGTTATTTTCATCCGTTCTTCGCCTATACTAATAATATCTTGTACAACTAAAGATCCAGTAGTGTTTATAAAAATTGAAGCTGAAGCTCCAAAGACAGGTGTACCTGAAGTATCAACTAATCCAATTGATCCACTTATAACACCTATAGAACTTGATATCTGAGAAGGCCCTATACTACCATAAGCACGACCAACATATAATTCACCAGCTATTCCATCAGGGTCAAGTGGTGGCATATCTTCACCACTACTTGCAGTACCCAAAGAAGCTGTTAAATATGCAAGAGATGGATCTTCACTAAATCGTTTAGAACCAGTTACATACACATATTCTTTTGTAAATCCTGTATCGTCAACCGCCTTCAACATTAAAATTTCACCTCTTGAAAATCCAGAGGCATTTGCCACACTCATAGTAACATCGGTTGCCGATACGCTTGAAGATCCAGCAAGTACTACACTAGCACTTTTTAATGATTGTAAAGTAGTTGAATTTGCAACCATCAATTGACCACCTACAACATTAACAGTTTCCTTTTCAAAAACAGTAGTTCTCAAAGTTCCTCTAATTCTCATATTCTCAAACTCTGCACTACCATTTCCAAGTGAAGACATTCTAAAACCTTTTAATCCACTAACAAACCCTGCAGTTTCTATTCTAGATTCTGAAACATTAGATTGTAAAATTAATCCATCTTCTCCACCGTCAAAATCATACTCCCCTTTTAATCCTGATTTTGGTATTGACCTAAATTTTGTATCATCAAGTTCCCAACCACCTATTTTATTTCCTTGTTCTCCAAGTAATACTATTTGTCCTGTTTTCTTATCATCATCATATGTACCAGTTCCATCATATATTTTTAATCCATATAATGAACCAGCCGCATCACTAATTTCTCCCATTCTAAGAATTTCATGAGAATCACCCCCAACAGATTTACGTACTGTTATGCGTTCCGCCCCTACAACTGCACTCATTGTAATTCTTGCACTTGGACTTACCATTAACTCTGGGTCAGGATTAAGTGTCCAACCACCAATTCTACCTGCTGACGCCGTTATTACACCTGATTGTTTTACATTAAATGGAGCACTACCACTTGCGGCTAATGATGCCGCTCCTGCAAAAAATCTAACTGGGCCAGTTGAAGATAATCCAGTATATGTATTAGATGTTGTATATTTGTGAAGTGTAGTATCACCAATCGTCCACTCAGCAATTTTACCAGTAGACGCTGTAAGTTGACCTTCTATAACTGCTCCACTTGCAATAAGAATACCATCATCTCTTATTGCAAAATTAGTTCCAAATCTTACATAATATTTATTACCAGACGATTGTCCACTTGGAGTAAAATCAATATAATAACCTGACATTTTCGCTGTTTGTGGGCCATACGCTTGTCTATATAATGCAGCACCTGTTGCATCTAACACCGCATTAGACCCACTTAATACCTGATTTCCTGTATCTGGATCTCTACCTATTAACCAACCACCAATGTTTGAACTTCCAGTTATTAATGCACTACTTGCTGTTATATCATTCATAACAACATCACCATCTGGTTGTACATGAAATTTAGAAGAACTTATTTCTATATTACCATCTGAACCACTTATGAATGTTGATGTAGATGTTCCAAGAAAAAACGTATCAGTTTTAACTTTAAATAATGAAGAACTATTTGGTAAACCCCCCATATTAGTTCTAAATCTAAAATATCTTTCTGCTGAACCTGTAGTTCCATCATGTATTTCTAATCCAGCTCCAGCATATTGGTCACCGCTATTTGGTAATACTGAACCACTAAAAATTATAAATCCACCATAACCATATTCAGATGCACTTGTGAATCCATGATAACCTACCGCCCTCATATACGCAGAAGTTGCTCCAGCGGATTCAATACCTTCACCAATAGCATTTCCAAAAAATAAAGAACCTGTTAATAAGTTATCATCACCATCAAGTACCAAATTTGAACCTGATATACCAATAGCTTCTAACATAGTAACTGTTTCCGCAGTATTACTATTAATATCAAAATATTCTATAACAAAATCAAAATTATCGGGTCTTGTTGATCTTGGTAATGGAACTCTTATTTTAAATTCATCTGGTGAAAAACCAGTTTCTGACGCTGGTCTTAGAGAAAGATCACCTATTTGCCATTCTCCAGAATTTGCTCTTATTTGTAAACTTGTATCACGATTTACAATTTTATCTAATTTAAAATTTGGTAAAAATGTATGTTCGACTATATCAAAATCTTTATAACCACTTATATTTTCATCAGAAGATATTCTTAAAGAAACCGCTTTACCATTTTCATTAGTAAATTCTCTTCCAAGTACTGAATTATTAACTAACTTTGATCCAACTAACCTTGAACCTGATAAATGAAAAAATAATTCTGCCTCATTAACAACATTTCCATCTGAATTTACTTTTTTTGTTTTTTTACCTTTTATGTGGGCCGTTAGTGTATAAGGAATATCTTTTCGAATCAAAAAATTATTAATAGATTTATTTTGAAAAATTATATATTCATTTTTACCATAAGTTGAACCACTTAAATGTAATGCATCTATTATTTCACTACTATCAGATGTTAATACAACATTACCACCAGTTGATGGAGCATATGAAGAACTTTGCCAATAAGTATTAATATGGTCTTGGTCAATAAAATAACCAAATCTAAAATAACCTGATGGAGACGCCGAATCTACCAACAGTTCTGGAGATTCAACAATCTGATCGGCCAATACTGAATAGTCTGCCATTTGATTTTCACTAGCACCGTGAATTTTTAATTTATATACATCTCCTGAAAAGGTTCTCATATTTCTTATAGTCATATCTAAGAACGAATCAAAATGAACACTTGACGAAACTGGAATTACATTCTCTGCATAAGAAGCTGTCCAAGCACTATGGTTAAACTTAGTTATATATTTATAAGGAGTTCTTGAACTTTTATCGGCTGGGGTAGCTGAATGTCTTCCACCAGTAGTACTTTCATAAACAGTTGTTTCATACGGTATATTAGTAACCACGGTATACCTATTAGGAACACTTATAATACTTGCTGTAAAACTACCTGTTTGTGGAAATCCCTCAGGGCCGCTACCTGTTTCATAAAAATTAGTTACTTTAGTGGCAGAAACATCTTCATCAATTATTCTAAAATTACCATCTATCTTATGTTTCGGTCTTGGAATTTCAATTGTCCCACCAACCATTTGTGAATTAAAATAATTACCATCACCAAAAGGTACATAAATTTTATACGAAAATGCTATAGGAGATCCGAATTGACCAGTTCTTCCTCTTCTGCTTGAAAGAGCCCTTGTACCATACGCCCCAGTTCTATATTTCCAAGAATCAATAACACTTTGAACATTAGAACCTACTCCTGTTCCTTGTTGCCCAGTTCCTTCTTGAGTATTAGTTTGTCTCGAACCAGCTAATCGGCGCCAACCTAACATATCGTCACGAGCAGAACCATGTGCTAAAGAACCAGAAACTGACCTATCTTCAAGTGGAGTATTCACTAATCTAGCTCGAACAACTTCTTGAGTAATTACAGTTGGATCTCGATAAAACCTAATTGGTTGTGTATTAATTGCTGTAGCAACATCAATATTAACCTTTTTTGTAAGTTTTACATTATATGTATCTTGAAATTGAGATGGAATTGGAGTTGGAAATTTTGCAGGATCAAGTTCCCCCAAAATTGTTAAAGTACCAAGACCTGGTTGATTTATAGGTGGTCTGTAAACTTCTACAGTTATATATCTATATACTAAAGTTGGATTTGATTCTCCTATAACATCTACTGGTGTAATATAAACAGTATTTCCAGCACTATCTAATATTTCCATCTTTAATGGAATATCTGTTCTTAAAAACTCAGAACCAAATATTTTAAACGCACTACGACCTTGAGTAAAAGTCGTAGGAAATTCTTCTATATTAAAATATGTATTAGTTGTATCGTTTATAAAAACTTCAACTTCGTGGTAATTTTCTTTTATAAGACGGCGTGCAATAACACCCATATAAAATCTCCAAATAATATGTTGTTTCAGTAATAAATATTTATAAACTTAATAATCAATAAAAAATATATATAAAGTAGTTAAAAAGGATGTATTACAATATTTATCAATATGGATGATAAATTTGTTACTATAAAAATAAGAAAAGAATACCGTGATATAGCAAAAAACTATTCAAGAAATCACGGATTAAAAATGTATGCGTTAATAGAACATATTATAAAAGAAAAATGTACGAGAAGAATATTACCTACAAAACAAATATTAAGTGATTAAGCAAAATTAATTTCACTAAAATCATTTTCTTTTTTAATTTCTAATAATGTATCTACTGTATCTCTCATTGAATCAATATGTGATACAATCAATGCAAATTGAAATTGTGATTTAAGATATTGAAATAATTGATATACTGAATTAATATTATCGCTATCCATTGTTCCAAACCCCTCGTCTATTGCTAAAAAGTTACTACACGGTAAATTAGATACATTAATCAACCCAACACGAATAGCAAGAGAACTAATAAATCGTTCCATACCACTTGATAGTTCTAATGGCCATACATTATCATCATCATATACAAGATAGTTATTAATATTCTTTCCATCCATTTCAAATATAATTTGAAAATCTACTATTTGTGATAAAATATTATTTACCTCACCTTCAATCATTGGAAGTGCTTTTGATATTAATTCATAAGGAACACCATCTCTTTTTACTGCATCCAAATAATATTCATACGCATTATATTTCTTTTCAAGTTTTTCAACTTCTTCAATTGTATCTAAAATAGAATACTTTTTAGTTTCAAGAACTTTTAACTCACCATAACAAGTCTGAATAGAAGACGTAAGAATATCTAACTGCTCTTTAACACCATCACTTTGTTTTTCAACTTTTTCTATTGATTCTTCTATTTGTTTATTATATAAAATATCTTTTTCTTGTTCATAATATAAATCAATTTTCTCTTTATTTGTAATTAACTTATTAGAAAGATTATCTTTCTTTTCTATCAATAATTTTTTCTGAAATTTTACTTCGGATTGTCTACTTTTAATTTGTTTTAATTCATCAATAGTTTTATCAAGTTTTATTTTTTTATCTCGTATAACAGTTAAATCTGTAATTACTTCTTCTAAATTATCTAATTTTGTTACCAATTTAGCCGCAGATTCTTTATCAGATTCGATACCTTCTTTTGTTTTTATAGCATCAAGAGTAAATGGATTACTCATACAAAAATTACAATCTGGATCATATTCTAAATCTTGAAGTTTATCTAATTTATCCAACTTATTTCTAACTTCAATTTTTAATTTATCAATATCAATTTTCACTAAATTATGTTGATATTCATATTGTTCTAACTCAAGATATTTTTGATTTACATTTTTAGTATTATATTCATTTATAAGTTCTTCAAATTTACTTTCTTTTCTTTTATTTTCTTCAAAATTTGTTTTTAAATTTTCATAAACCTCATCTATATTATTTAAATCATCTTTAAATAAAATAGAATTTTCTTTTAATTTATCTATATCTGTTATACTACCCTCAACAAGTTTTAATTGTTTATTTAATTTTAAAATTTCTTTTTCCATCTTTCTATTTATGGAAGTAAAATCTATTTTTTCACTTTCTAAAGAATCTTTAACTTTATTTTGCTTTTCAATTTCTTTTTCAATTATAGAAAGTTCACTTTCAAAATTTGTTTTTTTAAAATTACGTAAAACTGCATAAACTTCAGATATTTCTTCATGTGCTGTTACATATAATCGGTCAAAAATAGATAATCCCATAAACTGTGCTAATAACTCCTTTTTTTCCTTTTGAGTCTTATCTAAAAAAACCGTAGAATTATTTTGAGCTGATAATGTAGTTAATAAAAAATCATCATACGTACCAATTACTCTTCTAATATTTGCGTTTGTTGTTCTTCTTTGATCACCATTCAAAGAAATTTTATCACCTGATTCATCTATCATCCAAAAATTAACATCAACTTTTACATGCCCATCTCTCTGTAATCTTCCAAATCGTTCAATAAAATAATCTAAATCATTTATTTCAAAATTTATTTTACATTGAAAAGATTTCTTTTTGTTATTAAGAACATTTTCACCTTTAAACGCTCTTGATGAAGTATCAAATAAACAAAAAGATATAGCATCTAATAACGCTGATTTACCGCTCGCATTTGGAGCAAATAAACCAATCATACCTGTTAATCTTGTTAAATCTATTACATTATTTTCACCATAAGAAAACATATTAGAAAACTCAAACTTTTTAATTTTCCAATTAATATTTCTACTTATGTCTTCTTCAGGCATATATCTATTTAATTCATCATTTATATTTTTTATCTTTAATAAAACGTCATCATCAATTATATGATTTCGTTTTAAATAATCTTCTATTAATCCAAACTGATAAGATGCGTTTGTAATATCCCCAACATCTATTCTATCCTCACCACGAACTCTTTCAGTTGTAGTACCCATTTTTGTTACAGTAATTTCTCTAATTCCATATTCTTTATGAATAACAGCTAATGCTTTCTTTAATTGAGTTGCTGTAGTATTAGATACTCTAACTCTTACCCGAGCTTTTTTAGGCATGTTACCAATAATTGGAACTTTTCCATCATCAATATCTATCGTATAATAACCATAATCATTTAAAATTGGAATATAAGTAGATTTGCGTTTTGAAACATCCCATAATAAATAGCCGTGGTCTAATCCTTCACCATGATTTTGTTGAATTAATGATCCACAATAAGAAATTGTTTCTTTTTTATTTAAGTGTTGTCGTTTATGTATATCACCTAACAATCCTAAATCATAACCATTAAATAAAGATAATTTAACTTTAGATGGTAACTTAAATCCTAAATCAGTTCTTGATTGATCTACCGTTCCGTGATATAATACTATTTTAGTATCTCCACCAACATCTTTTGCTTTAATATAATCTTTATCTTTATCCCAAACATCCCATACTACAAATTGTACATCTGCACATTTGTAAATACCTGTATTTTTTAAATAATGTAAATTAGGATGATTGAGATTTTTTACAATTGGGGTTAAACAATCTAATCTATTTAGATTATTTAAATTACAATCGTGATTTCCCGCTATAATAATAGTAGGAACAATATCTGCTAAATTTTTGAATAATCGAGATAATTGATCTACCAATTCAGGAGACATATCAGTTTTACTATGTGCTATATCACCACCGATATAAACAACTGAATTGTCTTTATATTTTTTTATTTCAGTATAAGTTCTTTCAAAAACTTCTTCGTATTCCCTATGTCGTTTAAGGTTACGAATTTGTATATCTGAAATGTGGTGTATGTATTTTAATTTACGAAATGGAACTTTTACAACATTTTCTTTTATCAAGTATTACCCTTAATATATTTTTTTATTTTATTTATCAAATTATTTGAAACTATAATATCCCAGGCAGTTTCTTCTGAAAGTCCGCCGTTGCCATAATAAATAGTGGAACGTTCCAAACTAAACTTTTCTATGAGTTTGTCAAGAAGTTTACTATCTTCAATATGAACTTTCCATTCATCCTCATTAAATTTCCATATATTTTCGTTTTTTGCCATTTAATTTCAACTTTACTAAATCTGAAAAGGTTGTCTTTTTAGTGTCATTAATTAAATATACGAAATTTTTAAAACCAATCTCACTTGGGTCTTTTTTTAATAATTTTATCAAATAAACATTTATTTCATTTTTACTAAATTCTTCTGTTATTTTAATAGAATCTATAATAGCATCCTCATCTAATGCTAAATATATCTTTTTTACACTATTCTCATAAATTTTTTTCTTTAAATTACGCATTATAGTTTTACCAAATAGTGGTATAGCATTTCTTTTTATTGCTATTGCATCAAAAGGGCCTTCACATAAAACAATTGGTTCATCCCAATTAATAAATAATTCAAAACCAATAACATCTTTTGTAGTTGGTGAATTTCTATATTTCATTTTACTTTCAAATATGTCCCTACCCACAAAAAAATTCAATTGGCCGTTGTCATCATATGATGGAATAATAACTCGATTGGTGTAAAGTCCTTCATCACAATATCCAATATTATATTTTAATATATCTTCGTATGTAATTCCTCTATTAGATAAATAAAACATAGCGTGTCCATATACTGGTGATGGATGTTTATATGCTAAAGATAAAAATTCTTTTGGTAACTCTACTTTTTTAGTTTGTTCATCTTTTACCTGAACTGAACTATATGTAGTTTCCCCAATAATTTCTCGTAATTCTGTAAATTGGTCATTTGTAACATTTAATTTTTTAAATAACTGAAATAAAGTATGACCACCTTCATTAGAAACCCAACAATGCCATTTTTGAGTAAATACATTTACTTGTAATTTTGGTTTATGATGTGATATAAATGGAGACCAGTACATATACTCATCATTTTTTTTAAGTTTTGTACCTTTACTACCTATGACTCTATGTAATAAATTAAGTAATTTCTGATTCATTCAATAACTTTAATAATTCTTTAAATTCTAAAACAGCATATGTTTTACTTCTGTTTCTTTTAAATACCAATAATGGTATATGTTTTCCAGCATTACTTTCTGCTTGTTGTAATGCAGACCAAATACTAAGAGATTCTTGTGCTTTACATTCTACACTAAATGGAAATAATCTACGGGCTACAGGTGATAAGAGTATATCCTCACCTGAATCGCCCATGGTGATAGAACGAACATCATCTTGTTCTAATATATTGTTAAATTTTTCAAGGATTAAATCACGGATTTTATTTTGTAACCGTTTGCCCTTGTTTTTGGCACTACGTGGTTTCATAACTTACTATTAAATATAACCTAATTTAGTCAAATTACTTTATTTTTTTCATCCATATTGAAATGTGTTTATTTGCCCATTTTTCAGCATCTTCTTCAAACTTATTATCATCATGAAAATCTCTACCTTGATGTACTGCAATATCACCGGCTTGTTGGTATTTTTTTTCATACGTACTAACACCCAACTTTTTTCTTTGAAGTGCATGATGAATTTCGTGTAATACTGTCATTAAAAATTCTTTAGTTGTACTATAACTGGGCCTTAAATTTATTGTATCCGATTTCCACTCATAATCACCCTTATTTTTACCTCTACCAAATCTTATTTTAGATTTCAATTTATAAGATTTTACAATTTGTGTTGCGGTCTCACTAAAATCTATTCTTTCATTTATTAAATCTTTTAATTTAATCATTATCTTCTGCCCCTACCCCATACAGGTAATTGTGTTCCTTTTTCTTTTTGTTTAGTCAGCCACTTTTTATGTTGTTTAGCGGTTCTACCTTCTGTTGTCCACCTTTTATCCAATTCTTTTCGTTTTTGTTTTCTAGCTTTAGCTTTTTTGTTTGGCACTTATTTTCCCCTCCAATAATCATATGTCGCACCATCAGCATTTATACCTATATCTCTCATAATTACATATCGTCCTGAATTATAAGTTGCAACACCGTATTTTTGAACTCCACCATCTACATAAGGTATTG
>MPMD02204974.1_pt1 | contig 10135 bp, 7 predicted proteins | sample 1617291 | NCBI WGS metagenome assembly MPMD02 (sample SAMN05944810, study PRJNA350692) | marine metagenome | biome: marine; feature: ODZ; material: water; isolation source: 120 m water sample filtered on 30 um supor filter | place: Pacific Ocean | collected 2012-04-09 | depth 120m m | reverse complement strand
CTATCGAGCAACTCGGGGTGGCTTGGCAGTGCTCCCTGCGAGCCAAAATCGCCCAGTGATTTTACCAACCCACGCCCGAACAGTAGTTTCCAGAGGCGATTGACAAAGACCCTCGCCACCAGTGGATTGTCCTCTTCGATGAGCCAGTTGGCCAAATCGAGGCGGGTCCCTCTTTCGTTGGGAGCCAGCTCTAGGCTACCTAAACTCTCCGGGACTGCCGGTTGTACGATCTCTCCTGTTTCATCTTGCCAGTTTCCACGCGGGAGAATGCGGACCACTTGTGGTTCGGCTGACATCGAAACCAACACCTTGCGGGCCGCCTGCTTGATGGCCTTTTTTTCCGCGGTAGAAGCGGCAACAAGTTTGCGAATCGATTTTGTCTCCGGGGATGTTGCGCGGAAATGTTCACGAAGCAGCGCGTTTTGTTTGCTGCTGCGATCCTTTGGTGGTATTCCGAGTGCATCGTAGACCGGTTTGTGGGCGAGCAGAGGCTTGACTTGAGCAAGTGGGGTCCCGGTGGCGGTCGTAAAGACCCGCAGGCGGCCGATCAAATAACCACTGCCATAGAGTTGTCGCAAGCGGACGGTGAGCTTTTGCGGGCCGCTCTCGGCAGAGCCGATCGGCTCCGCCAACTCGAAATACGCTGAGATCCTCTCGCCGACACGGGGCCGAATCGCCCAGCCGGTTGCAGGCTCGCCATCGATGGTCGCGGCAATATCCCAGTTCTTCTGAGAGTGCGAGGCGACCGCTTCTTTGATCGACGCCTGTTGCTCGCCGCGAAAAACTTCGACTTCGGAAAGCACCAGATTACCGTTTCCCGCACGACCAGGTCCGTTTTGCGGCAGTGATGCCTCCGGCAAGAGTTCCAATTGGATCGCGCTTAACCCGCCGGCGGGAACTGGCAGTGTGATCGTGTAGGTATCTATAGGGGCTCGTTCGCTCGTCGCCAGCAAGGATCCATCCTCAAGCCGCTTGAAGGCTCCGCCCTGATCACTTTTCATTTGCAGATCGTCGACCAACTGCCAATTGCCATCTTTAGCCGATACTTTTCGTTGAACGTCTGCCTCCCATTTTGCCTGAGCGGCGTCCCACAGGGCCGACTCTCCTTCAAGAAGTTTAGTCGCTGAATGGGCCGCCTGGTCCAGATCGTACACCCGCTGCGTCTGCAGTTGATCGAGCAACACCAGCGGCTTTTGAGTCCCGACAACCGTTTCCTCAATGTCGGCGAAAAATGCCGCCATGCTATAAAAGTCGCGGATCGTATAAGGATCGTATTTATGATCGTGACATTGGCAGCAACTGAACGTGAGTGCAAGAAAAAGAGAAACCGTATTGCGGACACGGTCGGCGGCGTAGATCGTCATATACTCCTTCGGTTGGGCACCTCCCTCGCGGGTCGTCATGTTCAGGCGATTAAAACCGGAAGCAATCTGCTGCTGCTGCGTCGCGCGGGGCAACAAATCGCCAGCAACCTGCTCGCGAACAAAGCGGTCGAATGGATAATTTTCATTGAACGCGTCAATCACATAGTCTCGATAGGGGGAATGATCGCGCTCATTGTCTCCGTGATAACCTCCTGTGTCGGCATACCGGACCAAATCCAACCAGTACATCGCCATCCGTTCACCAAAATGGGGTGAGGCGAGGAGACGATCGACGAGGCGTTGGTAGGCCTGCGGCGAACCGTCTGCCAGAAAGGCGTCGACCTGTTCCACTGTGGGCGGCAAACCGGTTAAGTCGAACGAGAGTCGGCGAATTAAAGTCCGTCTGTCCGCCTCCGGTGCCGGCTTGAGATCGTGCTTAACGTGGCCGGCCCGAATGAAGCGATCGATGGGCGTCTGCCCCCAACGGTCACCCTCGGGTGGTTCGATTTGTTTTGGCGACACCCAGGCCCAGTGTTCCTGAAACTCAGCCCCCTCGTCGATCCAGCGCCGCAGCAGTGCAATTTCTTCGGCACTCGGCGGTGGGGTTTTCACCGTGAGCGGAGGCATTCGCTCCTCGGCATCATCGGTCAGCATACGCGTGATCATATCGCTGTTCGCAGAATCTCCTGGCTCGATTGCCGATTCCAGGGCGGCTTCGCGGAGATCCAGTCGCAACTCATTCTCCTGGCCGTTACGGTCAGGACCGTGGCAGGCATTACAGTGCTTTATAAGCAGTGGCTTAATCTGCCGCTGGTAATGGACATCTTCGGCAACAAGTGGGCTGCGGACGAAGAGTGGGAGAAGCACCGCTGCGAGAAGTGGCAACAGCAACTTCTGCGAATTTGGATATATGGGCTTGAGCATTGGCTTATGTCTCTCTTCCAGAGAAGCAAGATTTGCGTTGCCATCCGCCTCATTGCGACGGGTGGCAAAACATGCAGCAGTACACCTAAGGCTCACCGCCAGGGGGGCGGAAAATCGGCAACTGCGGTGGGAACATTACAACAAACCAATATTATGCCAAAAATGGCGCGTCAATAAACCACAAAATAGGGGAATCTACAAACTTTTAAAAACCAAAAACGGTGCTTTTTGAGCTTTTTGCCTCTGCGTTTTCCAATCCTCTCCAATCTTCAGTATAGGCACAAAGCCCAGAGACCGCGAGTTTTTCTTGCACTTTTGCTAGATTGCCCGTTAGGCACTTTGCGCATACAAACCAGCCACACCCCCAGCTCGCGTCGACCGCTTGCCAGAGAGGATACCGGCAAACGACAATCAGCATCGCAATTCCGAGACGTATTGAGCCGACCCATCCACTCCCAAAACGGAGCGACCCGTTGAAAGATCGACGAACCATCGAAGTTGCAAAGGGGCCGGTCTCCGGATCGATCCGACCGCCGGGCTCCAAGAGCCTGACGAACCGGGCCCTCCTCTGTGCCGCCATGGCTCAAGGACACAGCACGCTCAGCGGCATACTGCAAAGTGAGGACACGGAGGTCATGGTCCGCGCTCTGGAGGCACTCGGCATCAACATCGATGCCAGGTGGAACCAGAGACAAATTTCCGTGTCAGGCTGTGCAAACCGGTTGCCCTCCAGTGGCGCCCAGTTGAACCTTGCAGGCAGCGGTACCAGTATCCGTTTTCTTACTGCATTGGTTGCTACCGGTTCGGGAGAGTTTACGCTCGATGGCAACGAGCAAATGCGGAAGCGGCCAATCGGTGATCTTCTCCATGCTCTGAACCGTTTGGGGGCTCGTGCAACTTCAGCGGACGGCTGTCCTCCGGTCCGTATCAAGTCAGATGGGCTGAAGGGAGGATCGATCACCCTCAAAGGCAATCTCTCGAGCCAATTCCTTAGCGGGTTGCTATTGGCCGCACCGGCTGTGCGCGGAGAGGTCGAGATTGAAATTATCGGACCTTTGGTTTCCAAACCATACATCAACATGACCATCGCCCTCATGCACGCCTTCGGAGTCAAGACCGAGCAGGTCGCAGAAAACTGTTTTCGCGTCCCGCACCCGCAATCGTATCGGGCTACTGAGTACCAAATCGAGCCGGATGCTTCCGCCGCCAGCTATTTTTGGGCCACCGCTGCGATTACCGGTGGCGAAGTACTCGTCGAGGGACTGTCTCGCGAAAGCCTCCAGGGGGATGTCGCTTTTTGTGACGCCCTGCAACAAATGGGCTGTCAGGTCGATGATGGCGAGGGGGGAATTACGGTACGTGGAGGCAAACTCCATGGCATTGATATCGACATGAATGCCTTCAGCGATACCGCACAGACACTCTCGGCGGTCGCCCTCTTTGCGGAAGGAACGACCACCATTCGCGGCATCGGCCATGTTCGCCACAAGGAGACCGACCGCATTGGCAATCTGGCAAAAGAACTCCGCAATCTCGGGGCAGAGATTATCGAAATGCCGGATGGTTTCCAAATAGTGCCCCGAGCGCTGCGGGGTGGCGAGGTCGAAACGTACGACGACCATCGGATGGCGATGAGTCTATCGCTGATAGGACTTCGCCCACCCGGCGTGACCATCCTAGACCCGACTTGCACAAAAAAGACCTATCCCGAATTTTTTGACGATCTAGAACGTTTGACCGCTAGTGCGAATTGCCGCTAGTGCAAATTGCAGCCCATTTTTCAAGAAGCGACCATCCGGCAATCTCATCGGACAGAGCGGCATCGGACAGAGCGAGTTTGACCAGGCATGTGTCGCTGGCCGCGCCACCCCATCCACAACCAGTACCAAGGCCACGTCCCACAACCCCACGTCCCACAACCCCACGTCCCACAACCCCACGTCAGCGGGGCCGATTTTTGATCGCATCGGCAGCAGCCAACAACTCATCCGCCCGCTTCAGTGCAGCACTCGCTGGTTTCACGGGCGAATCGCCCTTGTCTATCGAGTCGGTTGCTCTGAATTGTGACTTACAGTGTTGGCAGACCACCTGCTTGCCCAGATACGAAATGCGGACACGAAGATTTCGTCCGCACGTTCCGCACTCCTGCATGAAATACGCAGATTTAGACATGTCCGTTCCCTCCATTGACGGGCATCCCCTAGCCCCAAAAGTAGTCAGCATTCTAATCGACTGACCAAAAAAAATCAAACAAACGGCACCTCACTCCTGCATCACATTGCCCATTCTACGCATACGTCCAGAAAAACAGCCCCTTTCAAAATTGGACCTGCAGCTCTGTCGTAACACAGCTACATTTTTCTCCGAGCGGTGCCGTTGAGAAAAACTAGGTACCGGTCGGGGTTACCTGTTTGATGACCACCGGCTGTTGTGGCGTTGACTTGAAAGAATCCTTATCGGTGATCGAAACCCGACCGATTCGATCGAGCACTTCGATTCCTTCCACGACACGACCAAAAACGCAGTAGCCGTATTGTTCGGCGGACTGGCGACTTTTGTGGTCGAGATGCGGATTGTCGATGAGGTTGAAAAAAAACTGGCTGGTGCTGCTATCCGCGTCTTCGAGGCGACGTGCCATGGCAATCGTGCCTCTGAGATTTTTGAGCCCGTTGTAAGCCTCATTGCGAATCCAAAATTGCGTGGGCTTTTCAACATACGATTCCGTATAGCCCCCACCGAGTACCATATAATCGGGAATCACCTGATGGAAGATCGTTCCATCATAATGGCCGTTGTTCATGTACCAAAGAAAGTTTTTAGCCGTGATCGGGGCCTTTTCCATATCGAGTTCGACCACAACGACTCCCTCTGACGTCACAAGCTGAATCGTTGGAAAATTCGGATCTTGCAGTGTGGCGGTCCGGACACCCTCGAGGCCCCCGCGATCGACTACTGCTGCTGGATCGGATTCGATGCTTGCGGTGACCGATCGATTCGGAGTTTCGCTGGTGTCGCAACCAGCCGTTGCAGCGAGGAACAAGCCGACAAAAACTGAAAAAAAGCGGGCTTTGGGTTCACACATGATCGCGTCGTATCCTTTAAAACAATTGCAGCCGAAAGGCGGTCCGAGTCCGCTAGAGCACGTGAGACATCCAAGGCTCTCCCACGGCGCCGACATTCCCCGGCGAGAGGAGGCCCCCAATGAGAGAAGGCAGCACCGATCGCGAGCATCTTCCCTGTTTCGGCCCTCAAAGACAAGTTCGATTTTTGGGGCCAAGGCCAACAGAACAACCCCAGCTACGGGAGCCAAAATGACTGGCCCGGAGAGGGGAGTCGTGATAAATTGTCAAATACTGATAGATGTATTTCTACAATCCGGTCCATTTTCGTTTTTGCCGTTTTCTCGATATCGGACATAGCGAACATTGAATTGCGATTTACTGAACACCTCCTGATTCAGATACGCCAAGCATGTCGATTCGTTTCTACCAGTTCGCGGTTGTTTGCTTCTGGCTTTCGACCGGCACATGGCTCATCTCCACAAAGTTGATGCCTGCCCTCCGGAGAGGCGATCCACCCAATCACCATGCAGCATCGGTTGCAAAGCTCGCGGACACCCCGCCAGTGATCTGGGATATAAAATGGAATTTCCAGTCGGTGGGCTGGGCGGCCAATAAGATCATTACGAATCGTGCGGGGCAAATTGAGTTGCTCAGTCGCCTGCAATTCACAAATTGGCCCGAGAGTAATTCCAATGCATCCTCCTGGCTGTCCAAGCAACTGGCAGAAATCGGAAAGCAAGGAGGTGGTTTCCAAATGCAACTGACAAACCGTTCGGTTCTGGATGACCAATACCGGCTGAAAACGCTTCAATCCATCATTACACTCGGAAGCGATCCGGAAATGACGACTCCATGGATACGTATCAGTGGAAATGTTATCGATAACCAACTGCAGTTGGCATTCCATTTAGGCAATCGGCATCTTGGCAGCAGGACAATTCCTATTCGCTCAGATTGTCTGATAGACAGTGAAATCTCACTCTACGGATTTATGCCGCGACTCCGCATGCATCAGGAATGGACCACCTATCAAATCAGTCCACTGCGTTCGCCGATGGGACCTCAAACGCCTATCGTCGCGAAGGTAGAGCGATTCGAGTCGCTAATCTGGGAGAACCAAACCATTGACACATTCCTAATCACCTATCGCAGGGACGAAGGCAGTGGCTCTCGATCGGTCGAGGAGTATCTCGGGCGACTCTGGGTACGACCCGACAACGGAATGGTGCTGCAACAGGAGATCGTGCTACTTGGATCGCATATTCGATTAGTGCGGCAAACTCCCAAAGCGGCCGACACGCGGATCCGCCGACTCGAGCAGGACTGGAACGCGGCGTGCAACAATATCGATTTGAAGAAGACCAGCGAACCGGTCCATAAACAATCAGGCAAGCCATGATCGAATTCGAACACATTTCGCGATCGTATGGCGATCGTGTTGCCGTCGATGACCTGAACCTCACCATCGCGCCGGGCGAGCTTTTCGCGTTTCTCGGCCCCAATGGAGCGGGCAAAACGACGACGATCAAGATAGCGGTGGGATTGCTACAGCCAAATCTCGGGAGCGTGCGGATTTGCGGTTTTGACATTGCCAAGCACCCACGGATTGCGAAAAGACGGATCAGTTATGTCCCTGACGAACCCCATCTGTACGACAAACTGACCGGCCGGGAATTCCTTCAATTTATCTCCGACATGTACGGAATGGATGCCAAGGCTGGCCCCAAGGAACAAGCGGTTCAAATCGAGCGGTTTGAACTATCCGATTTTGTGGACGAACTGACGGAAACCTACTCACACGGCATGAAACAACGACTTGTATTTGCCGCCGCGCTGCTCCATCGCCCGGAAATACTTATCGTTGATGAGCCCATGGTCGGCCTCGACCCAAAAAGCATCCGACTTGTTAAAGATCTTTTACGTGAGAAAGCAGATTCCGGAACGACCGTTTTTATGTCGACCCATACGCTTGCCGTTGCCGAGGAGATCGGAGATCGCATCGGAATTATTGACCGCGGAAAAATTAAGTTTGTCGGTACTATTGAGGAACTGGAAAAATCACAGGCACAACAGCAATCGACGTTGGAGCGGATGTTTCTTGAACTCACCGAATCGGGCGAGGATTCCGCTCCGGCAACATCGTCGGAGAGAGATCGCCACACCCACCCCGAAAAACACTAACGGGCAATCCGTGATTCATGACATTCCATCGCACGCAGAATAGCGACGCAACGCGACTGCCATCGCCGAGCCAGGAAGCCCGGACCTATCGCCGACTCCGCGCCACCATCCTGAAGACAATTTTTTGCGAACTGTGCGCGAGCGCACGACTGCGACTCGCTCTGGCACTATTGATGAGTCTTGGGATCTGGATTTCATTGTTTTTCATCATGCATGAGGGTTTCTCCTTCCTGGAACGAGAAGCGGGGGCTTTCACCCAGGAAACCGTTGAAAAAGTCTTTAATATCTTTTACGCCTCTTTAATGATCATGCTCTTCTTCTCCAGTACGATTATTTTCTATGGCGGGATGTACCGCTCGCAGGAGGTGGCGTTTCTCATCACGACGCCGACCAGTCCGAGTCGGATCTTTAACTATAAATTTCTCGAGGCGGTTGTACTCAGCAGCTGGGGATTCGTACTGATCGGCAGCCCCATGATGATCGCCTACGGCGTTGTGGTCGGTGCACCATGGTACTACTACCTTCTGCTGCCCCCCATGATTATCGCATTCGTCTACATCCCGACTTGCTTGGGAGCGATTGCCTGCCTGTTGGTCGTACACTGGCTCTCAAGATTCCGCCGTCCGGTCGTGGCACTTATGGGATTTTCGATCTTTGCCTGCGGACTCTGGCTGTTGTGGACGATTTTTTTGCGTCAACAGAATGAACTGCTGACCCCGGAATGGTTTGAAGAGACCATGATCCGGCTGAGTGCCACAGAAAATCGGCTTTTACCGAGCTGGTGGCTCTGTAGCGGCCTCCTGGAAGCTGCTCGCCATGGTGGCACTTCGCTGGACTATCAGCCCTGGGCCCAGGCATTGCTGTTCTTATCGCTGCTGGTGTCCAACGCGCTGGCTCTACAGATGGTGGCCACCTGGATTGCCGACACATTCTTTTTGACAAGCTACAGCCGACTACAGACGGAACATGGCAATCCGCGTATCGCCAAGGTGCAGTGGATCGACCACCTGCTACCCGGAATGCTGCCATTCGTGTCCGCCCCAATCCGAATTTTGCTGGCAAAGGATATTCGCACCGTACGACGCGACCCCTTACAGTGGGCTCAATTCCTCATCTTTTTCGGCCTCGTCGGGCTCTATTTTTTAAACATTCAAAGCATCCAGGATGCAACGCCTTTTGCAGGGTGGCTCAATTTGGTGAGTTTTTTGAATCTTCTGGTTGTGGGGCTCATCCTTTCAACGTTCACCACACGGTTTGTTTTCCCGATGATCAGCCTCGAGGGCCAACGATTCTGGATTCTGGGGCTTTTACCCATCGAGAGGGACACCATCCTATGGGGCAAATTCTTATTTTCCGCAATTGTCACTGGAATTCCAAGCAGTTTGCTGATCCTGCTAAGCGATGCCCTACTGCAAATTCCCCCGGTTATTATTTTTATTCACGAACTTGCCTGCTTGCTGCTTTGCACCGGACTTGCCGCCATCGCTGTCGGGCTTGGCGCATGCATGCCCGATTTACGCGCAACAAGTCCGTCTAAAATCGCTGCCGGTTTCGGAGGGACATTGAATCTTATCCTCAGCGCACTCTATATCATTGTGATCGTAGGACTGACGGCAGCACCGAGCCACCTCCACGCGATCACGCAACTTGGGGAACTCTCAGATACTCTCGATCCGAACTCGACACGGATCTGGATGGCCATTGGAGTCGGCGCCGCGGTCGTGATTGGTGTGGGTACCACCACCATCTCTCTCCGGCGGGGCTTTCGCGCATTTAGCAAGATGGAATTCAGCTGAATAAAACGCTAAGTCACAGAACACCAAACCACATCGCCACAACCGGGGAGAACCGACCCGGCGGGCGAGAGGATACAGAGCCGGTCATCCGAAGATGCCGCACTCCTTTTAAGCTTTCACGCAGTACCTTGTTCGAGCCTAAAACCCACGGAAGGGATGGGATGCAGCTTCTTTGCCGGAAAGCATTTCATCGGCCGAAGGAGTGCAACCCATTGCATTGGCGATGGAATCCTTTGTGGCTTGATAATTGTAATCATAAATTTTCTTGTCGTCCTCAGCTTCCCAGTGGATGAAGACGCCACACACGATGCAGAGCTCTTCGGCCTCATCTTTTGGAATGACGCCTGCTTCGACTGAGTCTGCAACCGCATCGGCAACTGCCGCTTGTGCCGGGCCAAACATCTGCACCGCCTGCTTGGCACCCTTGATGGTCACTTTCGTGATCATCACCGTCGATGGCTTGACGGCCAGATTTGGCTCAAGCACGGCCAACAGGTTACTGTGCCCTTCACTCTGACGGGCCAACGCATTGGCAAAGGCGACACCGACAGGTCCGTCCTTGCTACCGATGAGCAGATCAATATGCGCAATTTCATTGCCGTCGCCCACCAGGGCTTCTCCTACAAACATCGACATGGTGTTCTCCTATGTTTTCTAGCAAAAGGTTCTCAAAGGTTTCGTTATCGGAGCGACGGAAAACCGCCAGTACCGGGTGTCCAGCAGACCCGTGGTGGGGGCGAGTAACCGCAACCGAAAGAGAAACGATACCAGACGTACCCGGTTTTTCAACCCACACAGGTACTGAACT
>MPMD02116320.1_pt1 | contig 10135 bp, 6 predicted proteins | sample 1617291 | NCBI WGS metagenome assembly MPMD02 (sample SAMN05944810, study PRJNA350692) | marine metagenome | biome: marine; feature: ODZ; material: water; isolation source: 120 m water sample filtered on 30 um supor filter | place: Pacific Ocean | collected 2012-04-09 | depth 120m m | reverse complement strand
GTCGGCAGTGTTTTCATTCCACGATACGCTGGCCGTCTGCGATTCGTATTGGCCGGTGAGCGATGGATAGGTCTGGTACCAGCCGGTGACGGGCACCTCGGCGATGGTGTAGGTGCCCGCATCAAGTCCGGCGAAGCTGTACGCGCCGTTGGCATCGGTCAGAGTCGAGACCTCGCCGGTGTCGAGCGTGCCGTTGCCGTTGGTGTCGATGTAGATGGTCCAGTCGGAGAGGCCGACTTCGCCCGAATCCCAGACCCCGTCACCATCGGTATCGTGCCACTTGTATCCGGAGATGCTCCCCGGCAGGATCTCGCGATTGCCGAAGTCGACGTCGCTGACATTCTGGTCCCAGGCGATCTCGATCGAGTGCGTTCCCGGGACCCCCATCATGGAGAGTGCGGCAAACGCGTTGAGCCGGCCTCCGGTCACGGTGATCCCGTCGAGGGCGGCGATCGGATCGGCACTATCGAGAATAATCTGCTTGACCTCGGTGGCGGTCAGGTTGGGGTTCTCGGCCAGGATCAGGGCCGCTGCGCCGGCGACGTGGGGCGTGGCCATCGAGGTCCCGCTGTAGGTGTCGTAGCCTCCGCCCGGTACGGAACTGTAGATATCCGATCCGGGGGCCCCGAGGTCGACCGTGGTGGCCCCGTAGTTGGAGAAGTAGGACATTGCATCGTTGTGGTCGGTCGAGGCGACCGCGATAATGTTGTCCAAATCGTAGCTGGCCGGATAACTGGCATACGAATCGTTGTTGCTGCTGTCGTTGCCCGCGGCGGCAATGAACAGGCTGTCCGCCACGCCCGCTGCGGCAATCGCATCGTAGAGCGACTGCTCAAAACCACCCCCGCCCCAGCTGTTGTTGGTGACGCGTGCGCCCATCAGCGTGGCATACTCGACCGCCAGGAGGGCGTCGTACGTCGATCCGCTCCCGGAATCGTCGAGGAACTTGAGGGCCATGAGTTGGGCATCCCAGTTGACCCCGACGATGCCGCTGCCGTCGTTGCCCTTGCCGGCAATCGTGCCCGCACAGTGCGTGCCGTGGCCATTGCCGTCCATCGGATCGCTGTCGCTGTAGGCGAAGTCGTAGCCGTGGACATCGTCCACGTAGCCGTTGGCATCATCGTCAATGCCGTTGCCGGCAATCTCGCCCGGGTTGGTCCAGATGTTGGCGACCAGATCGGGATGCGTGTAGTCGATTCCCGTGTCGATGACGGCGATGAGGATATCGGTGCCGGTCTGGATGTCCCACGCCTCGGGCGCGTCGATATCGGCATCGGCGGTTCCGCCGCTCTGGCCGGTATTATTAAGACCCCAGAGCTGGCTCAAGCTGGGGTCGTTGGGGGTCGTGGCGGAGGCGGTAAGGGTGTAGTTCGGTTCGATGTATTCGATGCGGCTATCATTGCTCCAGGTGGCGATCGCCTGCTCGACGCTGCCGGTAATCTCCCAGAGTTCGATGCCGAGCGAACGGGTCGTCTGCAGGGTAGATGCGCCTCGCGATGCCTGCAGGGTGCGGAGCGATGTTCGATCGCTCGCGGTGAGCGTATCGGCCAGTTTTACAATGACCTGATCGCTCGCATATTCGGCGCCTTCGGGAATTTTGGCCAAAGCAGAGGTTGCTGCCGCTGTGCTGCTGCCCGTTTCGGGAATGATCAGATCGGGATAGGTCTGCATCCAGCCAGATTGAAGCACCTCGCCGATCACGTAGGTGCCCGGATCGAGGCCGGTAAAGCTGTATTCGCCATTGGCATCGGTCACGGTCGAAACTTCCCCGGAATCGAGCGCGCCGTTTTCATTCGCATCGATGTAGATCGTCCAGCCGCTGAGCGCCAACTCGCCTGTGTCCCAAAGCTGGTTGCCATCGACATCGTGCCACTTGCTGCCCGAAATGCTGCCGGGGAATTCGTTGATGTCGGTAAGGTTGATCGTGATCTGGGCCGTGTCACCGAGGCCACCATCGGTCACACTGGCGGTGATGACCAGCGAGGAGGCCAGTTCGTAGTCCATGTCCTCGGTGTCGTTGACCAGAAGCTGGTCGCCCTCGATGCGGAAGGCGGCAGTTCCGTCGTTGTCGGGATCGACATTGGAGCTGATGCTGTAGGTGAGAGCGTCACCGTCCGGGTCGGTCGCCACGAGGGTACCGACGAGGGTGCCGTCGGCACTGTTTTCGGGCACGATAAAGGTGGCATCCGCAAACACAGGCGCACCGTTAGGCGTCAGCTCGATTGCGGTCGGGGCATAGGCATAGCGGGTACGGCCCGCGGCATCTTGCATCCTTCCGGAGAGAAAATAGGTGCCTGCCGATGCGGCTGCCGTATTGAGAGACTCTGTGCCACTGCCAGTTGCCCCTCCCGTTGTGAGTAGCGTGCCTCCGCCAATCTGGATCGCGCCCGCGTTGTAGGGATTCTGGTCGGTGTCCAAAAAGAAACTGGCCACGCCGTCGCTGTCGTTGTCGTGATAGTCAAAATCGATCGGAATAGATTCGCCGACTTCAAAACTACCACCACTGTTTGCGAGATTAAAAAGGCTGGGCCACGTTGCGTTTGAGAAATCAATTGCGGCCCGGTTTGCCGACCAGTCGTCGACATCGAGCAAACCTTCCGCCGGTCGCTCGCCACCGGCAATCCGGCTAAAGGCGAAACCGGAGTCGAGTCGCTCCGGCTCAGTGCCTCCGTACCACTCAAGCGGAACATCCACGGTGCCATCGTTGGGGACCGGGGTTTCCGAACTCGGGATTGTGCCGTGGTACCAGAGGTGCACATCTAGATGTTCATGGAAGTAGCCGACATTGGTAAGGACTTCGTTTCCGCCAAGCAGTTCTTCCGAAAGCTCTCCGTCGTAGGAGCCTGCGATATGTGCACCGTCGAAATCGCCAATTTCGCCGAAGATGCCATCGGTTCGCCAGATTGAATCGGCGAACAGGACATTTTGCGGGACGGTGCTCTCCCAGACCGGATAATCACCCGGTTCGAGCGGGTGCGGGTCGAAGTACGAGACCTGATCGACAAAAACACCTTCGCTGCCCAGGTCTTCCGCAAGTACACCGACAAGTGAGCCACCACGGCTATGGCCGAGCAGGTGCATCGGTTGCTCTGTGAGTGGGGTGTCGAGTCCGGTGATCGACTCCTCGCCGGTTAAGTAGGGGACCACTGCCGCGGAGACAAAGACGGTGTTGTAGGGATCGGCGGCAGAGATAAGAGACTGGGCGGCGTTCCAATCGAGGTAGACAACGATCTCGCCACTGTGTGTGAGATCATCGAGAGCGGTCGTACTGCCTGAAAGGACTTCGGCGGTCGTTACCTCAAGCGTGAGTCCATCGGAACTGCCAACGGTGAGTTGGATTTCCGTGTAGGCGGGCGTTGCGGGTGTTGCGTCCGCTGCCCGTTGCATCATTGCGGCGCCCATTTCACGAATCCAGCCACCTTCGGCGGTGTCGCCGGTATGGCCGTGGGTGATGAGCGTGACGCCACTGAGTAGATGGCGCTGTTCGAGAGTTTCGGCGCTAAGAGGCCGCACGCTGCCTCTGCCGGCTGACACGTTGCTCGCTCCGCGCGGCGCGCTGCGACGAAGGCGGCCCCGCCGGATGAGTGATCGAAACCAAAAGGGTACTTTCGCCATAAGCTTCCCTTGCTCGGTCGCATGTCGTGCCGCCGCATCACCGAGTGGGGTGCGGCACATCCCCAAGTACCAGTCGAGCCATGATGACCTATTTAAATCCTTATTGCAATGGGTTTTGCATCCGTGCTGTAGTAAAATCACCAGAGCGGTTCAATATTCCCGCCTACCGGCACCGTAAAGATCGGATTTGGCCGAAAGAAGGCCCGTGCGGCCGCCAAAGAGCAGGCCGTGCTATAATCGCTCCGCAAAAACATTGTCACGCCTCACCGCTTCAAACCATGATGTCAAAAGCAAAACTGTCCATCCTTTACCTGCTCCTGTTTGTGGTCGCCGAAGTGCATGCCGGCGAGCCCTTCCCCCCTGCCCTGGTGCGATGGCGAGCGAGCGAGCAGAACCCTCTCTTTAAGGGAACGGGTGGGGAGAGCTGGGATCGCAAGATTCGAGAGCGCGGCTTTATTTTGCGAGACGGCGATGCCTGGCACTTCTGGTACACCGGGTACAACCTTGCGCGGAGCGATCTGCGTTTGCTTGGCTATGCCACCAGCGACGACGGGATTACATGGACCCGCCATAGCGACAGGCCTCTGATCGCCGACAAGTGGATTGAGGATATGTATGTGCTCAAACACGATGGAGTTTTTACGATGGTCGCCGAGGGGCGTGGCGATGTGGCGCATATGCTCACCTCGAAGGATGGAGTGCACTGGAAGGACTATCAGAAACTCGATGTCCGCAACGCCGACGGCACACCGATCTCGCCCGGTCCCTACGGCACCCCGACACTTTTTGTGGAGGATGGCGTCTGGTACCTGTTTTACGAACGGGGCGATCAGGGCGTCTGGCTGGCCAAAAGCCGCGACAAAAAGATCTGGACTAATGTGCAGGACGAACCGGTTTTGCGCCTCGGGCCGAAAGCCTATGACAAATATGCGATCGCGCTCAATCAGGTGATTAAAATCGATGGCCGCTATTACGCCCTCTACCATGCAATGCCGATCCCAAATGGCGCGGCGATTGGCGGATGTGCCTGGCGGTCTCTGATGATCTGATCCACTGGGAAAAATACGGACAAAATCCTATTCTCACCGGCGACTACTCCAGTGGCCAACTCGTGCACGATGGGGATGCGTTTCGTCTCTATACCCCGCATCCTAATTTGCGTCTCTATTTTAATGCGAATTCTTCGCATACGGATTAGAGTTCAGCATCGCTTTGCCCGCGAGCGTCCGTTGACCGTCATTGCTGCGAAGCGTTAATCTGTTCGTGATGAACACTTTGTTTTCTGTCTGTACATTGAGTCTCTTTGCTATGGCCACGATTACCGACGATGCCAATAGTTGTGTGCAGCGGGGCATTGCGCGATTTTGGGAAGCGAACCTTACGGGTTCGCTTGAGGCATTTGCCGAGGCGATTGCCAAAGATCCCCGGATCGAACCGTATCTCTGGCAGCGGGGGATTTGCCAGTATTATTCGGGGCAGTTCCAGGAGGGAAAGAGACAGTTTGAAGTTCACAAAACGGTCAACCCCCATGATGTCGAGAATGCCCTCTGGCATTTTCTCTGCGTTGCGCGGGCCGATGGAATCGATGTTGCGCGACAAAAAATGATCCAGATCGACACCAAACGGGATTCTCGGGTGCCGATGGCCGAACTCTATGCCCTGTTTTCTGGCGATGGTGCGCCCGAACGGGTGCTCGCTGCCGCCGATACCGCCAAGACGCCGCTCTCGGCAATGTACGCCCACCTCTATTTGGGGCTATACTACGAAGTCGCCGGTGACGCGGCGAATGCGGAAAAACATATGCGTCAAGCGGCGGCGGAAAAACTGGACGATGTGTACATGCACGACGTTGCGGATGTGCATATGCAGTTGCGAAACTGGAAGCCGTAGATTGTCCGGAAAGCGGCCTCTTCTCTTAACACGTCTTATAAGGATGGTATCGATGTACAACACGCGTATTGCGGTGATGGTTCTCACGTTGGGTATGCTGGTATGCCTCGGAGGAAGTACGGGGGCGGCCGATAAAGAAAGCAAGCCGCTGTTTGACGGAAAAACACTCGCCGGCTGGGTCCAGAAAAATGGTACCGCCACCTACCGCGTCGAAAATGGCACCATCGTCGGAAAGACGTCGGAGGGTAGCCCGAACTCGTTTCTCTGCACCACAAAGCCGTATGGAGATTTTGAACTCAGCTTCGATGTGAAGTGCGATCCGCGATTGAACTCCGGTGTGCAGATTCGATCCAAAGAGAAGGACAATGCCGAGAAGCGGGTCTATGGGCCACAGGTCGAAATCGCATCCTCTGCCGCCGGTGGCTTGGGAGGGTATGTCTACGGCGAGGCGACCGGACGCGGATGGCTCTCGCCCGAGGATCACCGCAAGCCGCATACGGCATTCAAAGATGACGGGTGGAATCACTATCGCGTGGTTGCCCGCGGCCCGCGGATCCAAACATGGATTAACGGGGAGCCGATCGAGGACTTTACCGACGAGCAGGCGTTTACGACTCACGGTGAAGGTTTTATCGGCCTGCAGGTACATGGGATCGGTCGGGGCACCGGGCCGTATGAGGTCGCGTGGCGGAACTTGCAGCTGAAGCCACTCTAAAAAAGGGGCGTCACACGCTGCGGCCATCCGAAATGCAGGCCGGTAGAGATCGCTTGGGCTGTCGCTTCGCTCGCGCCGATCTGGCATAATGCTCGCGGCCGAAGAGAGCCGCGCAGCGTAGTTCGCGGTGGAAATGCACAAAGATTGCGAGGGAATAGTGATGACACATCTATTGCGATGCGGGCTTGTGATGCTGCTCTGTGCTTCGGCGAGCTGTTCCTGGCAATCGGACCGCACCGAGAAGGCCGAGACCGGAAAAGATTCGAAAGGAACGATTGGCGTTTCGCTGATGACGCTCACCAACCCGTTTTTCAAGGTGATTGGCGATACGATTGAAATCGAAGGGGGCAAGGCGGGGTACGATGTCGTCGTCCTCGGGGCGGATGAAGATGCGGCCAAACAGACCGATCAGGTCAAAGACTTTATCGTCAATGGTGTCGCGGCTATCGTGCTTGCGCCGTACGATTCGCGGGCGATCGGTCCGGCAATCAGCGAAGCGAGCGCGGCAGGTATTCCGGTGTTCACGGTCGATAACGCCTGTCTCGCCGATGACTGCCAGGTCGTCTCGCACGTTGCAACCGATAATTTAACCGGCGGCGAGCAGGCAGCGCACGCGATGATCGAAGCGCTCGATGGAGCCGGCGGAGACATTGCAGTACTCGACCACAAAGTTACCGAGTCGTGCCTGCGCCGCGTGGAAGGTTTTAAGAAGGTTCTCGATGACCACAACAAAACGGCAGAGAATACAATACGTATCGTGAGCGAGCTTCCCAGCGGTGGAAACCGGCCAACCGGACACCGTGCAACTAAAGATATTTTGCAGGCGCATCCCGAGATTGTCGGAATCTTTGCCATCAACGACCCATCCGCCCTCGGTGCGTATGCGGCCCTCAAAGAAGACGGCAAGGAGCAGCAGGTGGCGATCATCGGTTTCGATGGGCAGCCCGAAGGGAAAAAGGCTATCCGCGACGGAAAGATTTATGCCGATCCGATCCAGTTTCCCGATCGCATGGCGGCCGAGACCGTTCGGATGATCTTGCGGCATTTTGATGGCGAGCAACTGCCGGCGGAGGTGTTGATCCCGACCGCGCTCTACCGTCAGGCTGATGGAAAGGCGGATTCGGAACTCGATGATTGAATTCTCCGCTGAAACCGTCCGCCCGAAATGCATGGACCAATGATGGCCAAAACGCTCCATTTCAAACAGGAACTGACGGCCGCGTTCGCCCAGCCGATCGCAGAGAATCCCACGCAGGCTCTAGTCGAGGCTACGAGGTGATCGATGGGCTCAAGATGCTTGTCGGAGAGGGGGTGATCGGTGTTGGATATTGGACCGGATTCAATCCCCGCGCCGATGTGATGCGTGCGGCACTGGAGGATGTGTTTGGCCCTTGACCGCGACGAAGATTCTCGCCGCCGGTTTTTCTCGCCGATTCGCTTTTCGGAGCAATAGGTTATGGACGCCACAGCTGGAGAAAACGCTTCTGCGTTGCTGTTGTCGATGACCGGCATCGACAAGTCCTATCCCGGGGTGCAGGCACTTTCCGGGGCTAATCTTTCCCTTCGCCCCGGTGAGGTTCTCGGACTACTCGGTGAAAACGGAGCTGGTAAAAGCACGCTCATGAAAGTCCTCGGCGGCGTCGTGCTTGCCGATGGTGGAAACATTGAGGTCGATGGCGCGGCGATGACGTTTTCCAGCCCGGCAGAAGCGTCCGCGGCGGGAATCGCCACGATCCATCAGGAACTGAGCCTCGTACCGACACTCTCGGCCCGCGAAAATATTTTTCTCTCCCGGCGGGGATGGGTGCGGCGCGGAGAAGAAGTGGAGCAGACGCGGAAACTGCTCGCAATGCTCGGCTCAGACATCGATCCCGAAACACCCTGTCGGGACCTATCGGTTGCGGAAAACCAGGTGGTTGAGATTGCCGGTGCACTCCGCGAGCAGGCACGCATCGTGGTGATGGATGAGCCGACCGCAGCCCTTTCTGTCCGTGAAGTTGAGCAGCTCTTTACAGTGATTCGAGATCTGCAGCGAGCCGGGATGGGGATTATTTATATCAGCCATCGGCTGGAGGAGATCTTTCAGATCGCAGACCGGGTGACGGTACTCCGCGATGGAGAGAATGTCGGTGATTATCGAGTCTCGGATATTACGCGGACAGCATTGATCGAGGCGATGGTCGGACGGACGCTCGAAAATGAATTTCCACCGCGCAATACCAGGATTGGCGATGTCCGCCTCAAGATTTGCAATTTGAATCGCGGCGATGCGGTACAGGATGTGAATTTCGAGGTCGCTGCCGGTGAGGTGCTTGCGGTGACCGGGCTCGTCGGTTCGGGTCGAACTGAAATGGCGCGGCTGATTTTCGGAGCGGACATGCGCGATTCGGGAACGATCGAGCTCGATGGAAAAATGCTTTCTCATCGTTCTCCGCGCGGCGCGATTGAAAATGGAATCTGTCTGCTCACCGAGGATCGTAAAGCCGAGGGGCTGGTGCTCGGCCACAGCATGCGCGAGAATTTCGGCCTCCCCAATCTTTCTGCCTGGAGCCGATGGGGAATCATCCGCCGTTCGGCAGAGAAATCGGCACTCGCTTCGCATATCGCGCAGCTCCGGCTCCCCGCCGGAGGGAGTGAGCGGCCCGCGAGGCAACTCTCGGGAGGGAACCAGCAAAAGTTGATTCTCGCCAAGTGGCTCGAGCGGCACTGTGAAGTGATTATTTTTGACGAGCCGACCCGAGGCATTGATGTGGGTGCCCGCTATCAGATATATGAATTGATGTGCGCCCTCGCGAAGGCGGGTAAGGTGATTATCATGATCTCCTCAGAGCTTCCCGAAGTGCTCGGGATCGCCAACCGCGTGTTGGTGATGCGCGGCGGGGGCATAGTCGGTACCCTTGCAGATGTTGAAAACGCATCGGAAGAAGAGATCATGCAGTTGGCGTTTCGCGAAGAGACAGGAACTGTGGCACCATGAAACAGACGCTTTCGCGATTTGCCGCCGATTACAGCATGTTTTTTGTGCTGCTGCTTCTCTGCCTTTTCTTTAGCCTGATGACCATCGATGCGCAGCATCCGTCCGGAAGTGAGGCGGCGGAGGAGGTGGCGAATGAGATTATTGCCCAACAGGGGACAAAGGCGTCTGTGCTGATTGTGGCCGGCAAGTCGCGCGAGGATATCGCCTTTGCCAACGCACTTGCACGTCGTCTGGAGGCATCCGGCGTGACGGTCCTCGAATCGACCGGCAGCAACCCCTCGCAGGTCCGAGAGAACCTCGAGGCGATGGCTGTCGCAGAAGCGCCTCTCTCGGCAATTGCATGTACCGAGACGATTTCGAAATGGTCGGTGGTGAGCGGTGCGGCTGACAAATATCCGGCATTCTCCCGCGTCGCGGTCATAAAGCCGAAAAGCTACCTCTTTCCCGATTTTCTCAAAGCGGGCAATTTGAAAAATGTTGCCGGGCAATCGGCCGTGTTTGCAATTATTGCCATCGGGATGACGCTGGTGATCATCACCGCTGGGATCGACCTCTCGGTCGGAAGTCTCGTCGCGCTCTCGGCCGTGAGCGCCGCGCTCGTGATCCGGGATTGTTTCGGAGGCGCAAGCGCGGGGCCGGGCGGCATGCTCGCCGGTGCGGCCGCGGCGGTCGCCCTCTGCGGAATGGTGGGACTGCTGTCCGGAGTGATGGTGACGGCGTTTGGCATGCCGCCATTTATCGTCACCCTTGCAACGATGTCGATTGCCCGCGGCTTGGCCCAGATCCTTTCGCGCGGTCAGTCGATCTATCAGGTGCCGGAAGATTTTTCCTGGCTGGCAACAGGCAATCTACTTGGTGTTCCCAACGAAGTGGTGGTGATGGTCGTGCTCTATCTGATCGCGCATTTCGTAATGACCCGTACGACGTTCGGTCGTTGG
>MPMD02343979.1_pt1 | contig 10146 bp, 8 predicted proteins | sample 1617291 | NCBI WGS metagenome assembly MPMD02 (sample SAMN05944810, study PRJNA350692) | marine metagenome | biome: marine; feature: ODZ; material: water; isolation source: 120 m water sample filtered on 30 um supor filter | place: Pacific Ocean | collected 2012-04-09 | depth 120m m | reverse complement strand
TGTGTCTATGGGGGGCAGCTCACTGCCTACTGTCCCGAGCGTGACGAGTTCCTGCACGTTCCCGCCAAGACCCGTTACGCGAATCCCTAGCTGCCTGCGCGAGGATGGCCCTGAGGCAAACCCGAGGCAAATCTCGGAGCCTGTTCCCAAGCAAGCTCTCGTAAGTTCTTGATTCTTGGGGGCTTGCGCCAGGTCAGGTTGGAGAGTGCATCGGATTTCTAATCCGATGGGTCATGTTGGGAAACATCCATGCCGGCATCGGTATCGAGGAGCGCTGCCGTCCAGCGGTTCTGGAAGACGCCGTTCGGGTCAAAGGTGGAGCAGGTGGAGCGGAAGTCATCGAACCGGGGGTAAAGAGATCTCAGCTCTTCCGGGTCGAGAGGGCAGACCTTGCCCCAGTGGGGCCGCGCATCGAAGAGGCGTGACATGCTCCCCGCCATGAACTCCGCGAACCGGAGAAACCCCGCTCGCTTATGGGGCTTCACATAGCTGATGAAGCTCAGCGCGTACCAGTCCTCCCCCGCACCACTTGCCATGGAGATCAGGGTGTCGTCGGGAAGGACGCGCCGGACGCAGATCGGATAGTGGTGACAGTGCTTGTTGTGGAGCCCCGTCAGATCCTCCTGCATCCCAAGAGCCGCAACGCGCGCCTGGTTCTCAGCGGACAGAGCGGTCTCCGTCCCTCCCGCGACCTGGAGGACCTCCTGGGAATAACGGAGCGCCTCGTTGAGACGATTCCTACGCACGAACAGCTCGATCTCGATGTGGCGGAATGCGTCATGCCTCATCACCAGCATGGACGAGGAACGATCCGCGACGCGCCAGTTGCGAACCACGAAGACCGATAGGACCTTGCGAAAAGTAAGCCGGGCCAAGCTGCGGATTCCAGCCCAACGCACCATGAACAGGATCAGGAGGTGCAGGCCGTAGTCCATCACCACCAGCCAGTAGGCCCTGTAAAGGCTCGCATGCCAGGAGCGCGCGGCGTCTGCTTCCCGGCGATGCTGCGCGAAGTAGGACCAGCGCCAGGGGATGAGATAGAACTGCTGTAACGGATAGGAGTCCTGCGCCTGAAGGACATCCGAGAGAAGCGGGTACTCCCTGAAGTGCTCCTCCACCATGTACTGCTCGCGACAACGCATCCTCACCGACAGGATGATCCCGAGGGACCCCAGCGAACAGCGCGCCGCCTCGAGAGACGCCCCTTCACTCACCTCCTCGATGACCGCCTTGCCGCTGGTCGCGTCATAACGCGCCAGACGAACGCTCACCACGTAGTGCGACACGCTATGACGTCCCGACCCGTGAGTGCCCGTCGAGATCACGCCGGCGATCGTCTGTACCGTTATCAGGCCCAGGGACGGCAGGGTAGCCCCCTCGCGATCCAGCTCCTTCAGGAGACGCTTGATCTGGCAACCAGCCCCCACCGTCGCCACGAGTGGATCGCCATCGGAGCCGAGTTCGACCGCATTCAGCCGCCGCAGATCCAGGAGCACACCGTCCGCAAGAATGGCATCACTCCAGCTATGCAACCTGCCGATGGCGCGTACCTGCTGGCCGCGGTGCCGATCGAGAATACGAAGCACCTCGGCCTCGTCGGCCGGGGTGTAGGTGGCCGACGGCTGGAGGGTCTGGTTCTGGCCGAAGTTCTTGCGTTGCACGGGAGGCTCGGTTCCGGTCGTGTTCGTCTGTCCCAAGTGGCACCGGACAAGCCCGGGGAGAATCAAGAAACCACCTCCTGCAATGTAGCCACCCGGTGTCCCGATAAGGAGTGCGACCTCCGTCAGTCTCCAGATCTTCCGGGACACCGGCATGGGAACCCGGTGCCAGCCCCCCACCCTGTGCTAGGCTGCACGCTGTGATGATGCGTCCCACTCTTCTGGTCTCAGCAGCCCTGGGCCTCGCGCTCGTCGGCTGCTCTCCCAAGGACACCGAGGGTGCCGCCCGGCCCAACCTGCTCCTGGTGAGCATCGACTGCCTGCGGGCGGACCACGTCTCCTGCTACGGCTACGGGCGGAAGACCACACCCACCCTCGATCAGCTGGCAGAGGGCGGAGTGCGCTTCGAGCGCACGATCTCGAGCAGCTCCTGGACCCTGCCCGCGCACCTGTCCATGCTCACCGGCCTGCCGGTATCGGCCCATGGAGTGGACGACGATCGGCTCTACTCACGGCGCGACGAAAAGGGTGAGGCCATCGAAGTGCCGCTGCGCGGTGTCTTCGTCTCCGAGGTGCTGCAGTCCGCGGGCTATGCCACAGCAGGGTTCTTCACCTGGAAGTACCTGGAGGATCAGTTCGGGTTCGGACCCGGGTTCGACGTCTGGGAGCGACTGGGGCACACCTTCTACTCCCACCCAGATGTGGGACCGCAGTGGGACCGACTCCAGGCGGCCAAGGATGTGGAGGGCATGAAGACCCTGGCCGCCGAACACCCCGACCTCTTCGACGCCGCGCGGCCCAGCGCCCCTGAGACCGTGGACCGCGCACTGGCGTGGCTGGGTGAGCACGAGGACACCCAGGACGACCAGCCCTTCTTCCTGTTCGTGCACCTGTTCGACGCCCACGATCCCTACCACCCGCCCGAACCCCACTACTCGCTCTTCAGCGAGGGTTACACCGGCCCGATCGACGGACACAACGTCACCAGTCCGGACTCACCGGTGCGCGGGGACATGGATCCCGCCGACCTCAAGCGCCTGGTCTCGCTCTACGACGGAGCCATCCACTTCGTGGACAGCGAGCTCGCCCGACTCTTCGAGGGCCTGCGCGCGCGGGGCCTGGAAGAGGACACGCTCGTGATCGTCACCGCCGATCACGGCGAGGAGTTCTTCGAACACGGCAACAAGACCCACCGCCGACAACTCCACATGGAGAGTATTGCCGTGCCTCTGATCCTGTCCTGGCCCGGCGGATTGCCCGCGGGTCAGGTCGTGAAAGAGACGACAGGGCTGGTGGACCTGGTGCCCACCCTGCTCGCTGCTGCAGGAGTCGACGGACCCGTACCTACCGCAGGTCGCGACCTGTTGCCCCTGGCGCGCGGGATGTCGGGGAGCAGAGCGCCCGGCTACCTGGCTGAGCTGACCCTCTTTGACGGAGAGGGTGCGCCCCAGCGACACGCATCCATCGTGTCCGGCGACGAGCAGTGGATCCTGAGAGCGCGCGGGCTCGCCGCATGGGAGGCGCTGCGCTTTGATCTGGCGGCCAACCCCCTGGGAGCAGGCCCCGGTCAGGCGGTGGACATGGGGGCTGCCGAGAGTCCCGCCGCGCTACTTGAGCGCCAGCGCACCCTCCTTCAACGCCTGCGCGCGGCGCAACCGGACCGGGGCGGAGAGGCCGCGGCCCTCAGCAGCCGCGATCTCCAGGAGCTCGCCGCCATGGGCTATGGCGGGGACGACGACGGAGCCGGTCTTGGCGAGGACGACGAGCGATTGCCCCTGGACGGGGGCGTCTGGGCCGACGACTAGCTGCGCACCCGAGCGACAGCATCTTTCCAGCGCGCCAGCCACTCGTTCCGGCCCGCGCCATCCAGTTGGGGGCTGAAACGATCGCTCTCACCCGCCGAAGCAAGGACCGCGCCGGGGTCCGGCCAGAGGCCCACACCCAAGCCGGCCAGGGCCGCCGCACCGCGCGCCGTAGCCTCGACCTGGGGCGGGCGCACGACGGTCAGCCCGGCGGCGTCGGCCTGCATGGACAGGAGCAGATCGTTGGCAGCGGCCCCCCCATCCACCAATAGCTCGTCGATGGTCAGGCCGGTGTCCGCGCGCAACAGCTCGACGATCTCGGCGCACTGCAGGGCGATGGCCTCCAACGCGGCGCGGGCGATGTGCGGGCGCCTGGTGCCGCGCGTCAACCCCAGCAGGGCGGCGCGGGCATCGGGGTCCCAGTAGGGCGCGCCCAACCCGGCGAAGGCGGGCACCAGGAACACCCCCGCGCTGTCGGGTACCTCGCGCGCCAAGGCCTCGGACTCGGCCGCGTGGTCCAGGATGCCCAGGCCGTCACGCAGCCACTGCACGATCAGGCCACCGGAGAACACCGAGCCTTCCAGGGCATAGCAGGGCTCGCCCGTCGGTCCCACGGCGAGGGTGGTCAGGAGGCCCGAGGTCGAATCCACCCTGCGCCCGCCTGTGTTCAGGAGCAGGAAGCAGCCCGTGCCGTAGGTGTTCTTGAAGCTGCCCTCGCCCACACAGCCCTGACCGAATAGCGCCGCCTGCTGATCCCCGGCGATGCCGTGGATCGGAGCACGCAGGTCTCCCGGTAGCCGGGCCTCGCCGAAGTTCCCGGTAGAGGAGAGCACCTCCGGCAGCCACCCGGTATCGATGCCCAGGGGCGCGCCGAGGTCCGCGCTCCAGTCCCTGGCGTCGATGTCATAGAGCAGCGTCCGTGAGGCATTGGTGGGGTCGGTGGCGCAGCGCTCGCCCCCGGTCAGGTGATGGACGATCAGAGCGTCCACCGTGCAGAAACGCACGCGCCCCGCGCGCGCTCCGGCGGCCACGCCTTCGCGCTGCTCCAGGAGCCACTCGATCTTGGTGCCGGAGAAATAGGGGTCGAGGACAAGGCCCGTGCGCGCACGGTACAGGTCCTCGTGGCCCGCGGCCTTGAGCTCGGCGCAGCGGCTGGCCGTGCGCCGATCCTGCCAGACGATGCCCGTGCCCAGCGCCCGGCCCGACTCCAGATCCAGGGCGAAGACCGTCTCGCGCTGGTTGGTGATACCCACTGCTGCGGGTGCGGTCTGCACCCCTTCCAGGACCTCGGTCAGGGTCGCGTCGAGGGCTTCCAGGATGGCCGCGGCGCTGTGCTCGACCTGGCCGGGCTCGGGGAAGAGCTGCTCGAACTCCCGGCTCGAGCGCGCCAGGGGCTCAAGCTGGTCGTCGAACAGGATCGTTGTGACACCCGTGGTGCCGGCATCGATGGCAAGAAGCGTGCGGGTCATCGCCCCACCCTAGCGTTGGGACAAGGGCCCTGTCGCCCATCAGGCTTGCGGAGCACCCCCCCATGCAATCGGCCCCCACCGCAACCGTGTGCGGGGGGGGCCGATGCTCTGGGCCCATGCTGCGGGCCGATGCAGGGCGAAAAACGCTCCGACCTAGCGGTCCTGAATGTCCTGGGTCACGGTGAACAGGTCGCTCGTCAGGTCGTAATCGATACGGCCTCGGCGCATGGTCTGGCGCTGCATGGTCAAGAGGGCGAAGTCATGCGTGGCCAACTTGGCTACGGCGTGGAAGTTGGTGCTCATGGAGAACCCCATGCCCACCCAGCGGGGTTGCCGCTGGACCCGACCATCGATCTGGGCCCGGACGGTCATGCCGCCACCGTTGAAACCCGCATTCAGACCCATTCCAAGAGCCGGGTTGTCATGCAGAACCTGCTCGTCGAGGACGAGGGTCACATCACCGTAGAACTCCAACCAAACCTGCCCGTTGGGCAGATTGATCGGCACGTAGTAGCCCGTGCCGTAGGCGTCCACGATCGACTGCATCAGCAACGGTCGATCGCCTGTGAAGTAGAAGGACTGGGAACCGTCACCGCCGTCTGCCGACGGCAGGCTGCCAATGGTCCCGTCACCTGCCGCACGGACTGTCGTGCCGGTCAGGGAAACGAAAGCCGCACACAATGCCAGGACCACAGCAGCCTGACACAGGAAAGCACGGCGGAGGGTTCTGCTGCCGATCTCCAGCCGAGCTTCGGCCGGGAGAGACTGCGCAGTCATGTTTTTCTTCATCCGTTCACCTCCCCGGATCCATCGCTGGACTCGGGCCCTGGACGGGAATCATCCTGGGGGCTGGTTTGACCGAAAAGCTCCGGGCAGCGTGCAAAGAACGCCTCCAGGAAGCCGGGTTGCGAATCGATGGCAGTACGGAGCTGGTCCGTCTCGCCCACCACCTGGGCCACGTCGGTCGCGCGGTCCGGGTGCAGGTCGAGAAGCTGCCGGAAGTAATCGAGCGACCTCTGCTGGTCACCCGCGTAGGCGTATGCCAATGCGATGTTGAGCCGCGCCATCCAGAACCGCGGATCCGCATCCGCGAGCCCCGTGGTGGTGACCCAACGCCAGCAGGTGATCGCCTTGCGCCAGTTTTCTTCGGCGTTGTAGAGGCGTCCCAGCTGGTTGGCCGCGTGGCCGCGATTCTCCTGTGAGAGTGCGGTGTCAAAGACCTCGCGGTAGATCTCGGCCGCACGCAGGGTCTTGCCCTCGTGAGCCATCAGGAAGGCCAGATAGATCTTGGCTTCCTCGTGATCGGAGTCGGTCTCGATGGCCTGGTGCAGCAGGCGACGACCCTTGTCGAGGGGCTCGGCGATGCGCTCAAGGCGACCGTTCAGGAGATGCCTGGCCTGGCGCCAGTTCACGCCGGTCTGGGCGTCGCGGCCCGTGAGGAGTACGCCGTCCACGAAACCGCGGCCAGCGGTCTTCGCGTCGGCATGGCTCGTCCCCGGCTCCACGGCGACGGCGGACTCGAATACGCGCTCGCGGAAGGAGTCCAGATCCACACCGGCCAGCACGTAGGCCTTGCCCAGCTGATAGAAGATGGTCGCGAGGCGGTGCACCAGATCGATGCGCTCGGCCTCGGCCGCGATATTCTGCATGGGATCGGCTCCCGACACCCCGTCGATAGCTCCCGAGAGGGTGGCCAGGCGCGCCTCGAGGCGCGCCGGATCAACCATGTCCTTGTGCAGGCGCACGTAGCGCATGGCGTCATCGAAGAAGGCTCGGCAGGCCTCGGACTCTTCCATCTGCACCATCACACGCGCCGCAGCGGCTTCATCCAGCTCACCGTCCACAAGACAGGAGAGGTTCTCTTGCAGGGCGACCTCTGTCGCACTGAGGCCCGCGCCCCAGCCCTCGTGGAACTCCCCCGTGGATCCCATGGCGCCCCCACCCTGCGAGCTCGCAGAGGAATCAGGGCGCGACTCATTGTCTGAGTGCCCGTCGCCGTAGCGGATGTCGTCCATACTACTCATGCCCCACCACCTTTCGAGCCAGAGGAAGGTCCAACGCCTGGAGCGGGCGTGGATCGCGATTGAATGCGGGTTGAATCCAGGGGCGCGGAGGTCCTGCGCTCACTGGTGGTATTGGGAAGCGGGTCGCGCGCCGGCTTGCAGTCGGGCGACAGACCATCGAAGACGCGGCGCATGGCCCGATGGATCTTGCGGCGCGCGCGGAAGATGACCATCTTCAGGTTCTCGAGCTTGATGCCCAGTTCAGCGGCCGTCTCCCGATAGCTCGCACCCTCGATCTCAACGAGGTGCAGGGCGCGCTGCTCTCGGGCTGAGAGCATGGAGTAGAAGCGCAGGTAGAGCTGCAGGTAGGTCACGTAGACCCGCGCGCACTCGGCCTGGCTCTCCATCTCGATCGCCCCACCGAGGGGACCCTTGGCCAGGGTCTCGGGTTGATCCGAGAGATCCTCGAAGGGCACCTCGCGGCGTCCACCCTTGTTGCCCTTGCGCAGCTGCTTGAGCACCGTGTTGCGCACAATCATGGCCGACCAGACCCGGAAGGCATCCTCGCGGGTGCAATCGAAGCGGTGCGGGTAGCGGTAGACGTTGAAGAAGATCTCCTGCAGCACGTCCAAGCCGTCCACGTGGCTGCTGTAGCGTCGCAGGCGCGCGCCCACCTGGATCAGGAGATGGGAGCTGTTCAGTTCGTACAGAAGGCCAAAGCAGGCCCGGCTGCGATCGATGCGGAAGCGCTCCATCAAGCGCGTCGAGAGGGCGTCGCGCACCGAATCGGTGCTGCGCGTGCGGTCCTCGAGGATGCCCACCATGAGGGTGTGCTCCTCGACCCCTACCTCGTCTGCCAGACCATCAATCCGTTCTCTCAGGCGTTCCTCTGCCCCGGGCGTCGAGAGCAGATTGCCGGAAAGGGCATGGTCAATGGCCTGCATGGACGGTGGAGACTCGAATTAGGAGGGGGGGGGGGGGGCAGCGGGGCCTCTTGGCACATTCCTGGGGGGTGGGAGGGATGCCATTCGGGGCCCTGGGGCTCCTGGGGACAGATTGAATTGGTAGCCCAGAACCGTAGACCCTGGGTGCCTATAGTAGAAGGGGTGCCCTGGGTGGTTTCTTCCCCATTGGGGCCCGAACGCTACTTTTGGGGACTCCAGTGGGGGTGGGTACCTAAACCATAACACAGCAAGGAGTTAGGAGAGTGCAAAATGGGACAGCGGCGCTAGGGTGGCCCGCACAAAGCGCCCCTGGCACCCCCCCCCCGCATGGCCTCTCCCTCCACCCAGCGCATCCTCGAGCTCGCCCATGCGGAGGGCTTCGATCTGGCCAGCCTGGCGCCCCTCACAGCACCCCCCAGGGGTGAGGAATACGGGCGCTACCTGGATCAGGGGCGTCACGCGGACATGGGTTGGATGGAGCGTGGGCGCGAGCGCGTCCAGGACCCGCGGCAGACACTGCCGGCAGGTCGCTCGATCCTGGCCCTTGGCCTGGGCTTCTCACGACCCCTGGCACCGCAAACGCCAGGCGGCACGGTGGCCCGCTACGCTGCCGGACGCGACTACCACAATCTGGTGGGCAAGAAGCTCAAGCGCCTGACCCGCAAGCTGCGCGAGGAGGGGCTGGTAAACGAGGCGCGCTGGATCGTCGACGCCGGCCCCCTTCTGGAGCGCTCCCACGCCGCCCAAGCCGGATTGGGATTTGAGTCCAAGGCCACGAACCTCCTGCACCCCCTCTTCGGCCCCTGGTTCTTCCTGGCGGAGATCCTGATCGACGCCGAGGTTGAGGGCCCCACCAACCCGCCGTTGGACATCACCTGCGGCACGTGCACGGCCTGTTTGGATGCCTGCCCCACGGGTGCTCTGGTGGCACCCGGAGAGTTGGATGCGCGCCTGTGCATCTCCTATCAGACGATCGAGAACCGCGGCACGATCCCCGAGGAGTTGCGCCCCCAGCTGGAAGGCTGGCTCTTCGGCTGTGACATCTGTTCCGAAGTCTGTCCCTTCGGCCACGACACACCAGACCTGACCGAACGCTTCGGCTTGCACCCGGCCCTGGAACACACGGGGCTGGAGACCCTGGTGGACCTCTCCGAGGAGGAGTTCGCCAAGGTCTTCGAGGGCTCGCCCCTGCGGCGCCCGGGGAGGGCGGGACTGGCCCGCAACGCAGCCCTGCTCCTGGGCAACGAGCCCGGTGACAAGGGTCCCGACACTCTGCTCCACGCTCTGGCCGCAGACCCCTCGCCTGTCGTACGCGAGGCAGCGGCCTGGTCCTTGGAGCGCGCCTTCGGAGAAGACGCTCGGGTACGGGCCGCCCTGGACCAGGTGGCGCGGTAGGCTTGGGTCCGGGCGCCGGGGGCCGTGTCTATTCTGCGCAACATCCCTGCGCGCATTGTGTCCATTCAGATCGACGTGGGACCGTCCTCGCCCGTTCCCGTCCATCCGTCCAACGCACCTAAGTGCAGGCTCTATCTCTATTTGCAACTTCCTAGTTAATACATCTTTACGGTGGCATCCCTATTGCTATACGGCCCTTCGGATCACGAACCGCAAAGCCACAAGGGAAGCCCGCGATATGGACAACGACTACTACACTGACAAGAAATGGTGCCCCTCCTGCGAAGAGTACGGGCCCTATCTGATGAGCATCGAGCACTCCTACTGCACGACCTGTGGTAGCGAGGTACGCCTGTTCTCGGATGCCGACTGGGGCACCTTCCAGGACAGCATGTCGGCCCGTCGCCCCAAGGGCGGCCGTCCGCGCAACGACAAGAACTCCGATCGCGGCCGCGAGTCCGCCTAGGGTCCTCACACCCTAGGCACCCCCCGTGGATATGGGGCCACGGGGGGCCCCGAGCGGGGCCCGGGTCGGCATGATGGGGTCATGCCTCTCGACTCCGCCGCCCTGCGCCAGCGCCTCGACGCGGCCCGACTGTTGCTGATCTTCACGCCGGAGCTCTGCGGCGAGCGGGACGCCTTCAATCAGCTGCTCGCCCTCCTACCCACAGTCGATGTGGTTCAGGTGCGGCCCAAGCCCCTGGGTCCATCCAAAGCACCGGCCCCAGCCCGTGAGAGCCTCGACTGGTCCCGCCGAATTCTCGAAGCCGCCGCGACCATGGACGATCTGCCCCTCGTTCTGGTGGACGACCGCGTGGACGTAGCTCGATTACTGTTGGACGAGGGTCTGGCCGGCGTCCATCTGGGTGCCGACG
>MPMD02099886.1_pt1 | contig 10157 bp, 7 predicted proteins | sample 1617291 | NCBI WGS metagenome assembly MPMD02 (sample SAMN05944810, study PRJNA350692) | marine metagenome | biome: marine; feature: ODZ; material: water; isolation source: 120 m water sample filtered on 30 um supor filter | place: Pacific Ocean | collected 2012-04-09 | depth 120m m | reverse complement strand
CTTCTTGTCGTTTCCTCGCGTCTTCCTCTGCCTTGTTCTTGTCCTCCTCGTCCTGGCGCTTCCTCGCGTCTTCCTCAGCCTTCTTCTTGTCCTCCTCGTCTTGGCGCTTCCTGGCGTCTTCCTCAGCCTTCTTCCTGTCCTCGTCTTCCTGTCGTGTCCTCGCATCGTCCTCAGCCTTCTTCCTGTCCTCGTCTTCTTGGCGCTTCCTGGCGTCTTCCTCTGCCTTCTTTCTGTCCTCTTCTTCTTGGCGCTTCCTGGCGTCTTCTTCAGCCTTCTTTCTGTCCTCGTCTTCTTGGCGCTTTCTGGCGTCTTCCTCTGCATTCGCCTTGTCCTGTTCTTCTTGGCGCTTCGGCGCTGCTTCGGCGGTCGCCTCGGCTTCCGCAGGCATGTCTGTTTGAGGGTCGGACTTGCTATTCATGGCCGCTCTTGCTCCCTCAGCTGAACCTGCTAGGTTCTGAGCTGCTATTCCAGCCTCGCTCAGCTCCGTTGCCGCAGCCGTGGCAGCTGCCAAGTCTGTCTCAGGATTACCCGGTTCCGGAGCAGGCATGTCAGGAATGAGCGACAGGGATTCCGCGATGTTCATGAGCTCTACAAAGGGTTCCACGGTTTCATTTCAGGCCTGCGCAGCGATCCTCTGCGCATGGAGCATTGCCGTCCAGTAAGAGCTGGGCCGCTTGTACAGCGGTAGGAGCCGCAGTCCTTGGAATGGGCCACCGCCTGATCAACCAGGGATCCACATGGCCTTGGGCTATGATCACAATCTGAAGTTGCAACAGCCGGCAGCCAACCTCTGACAGGCCTCTCCCTGCAAATCAGCTGAGGCACTAAAAGCGACAAAATCTAGGAACCTCTCGAGGGATCCGGTGGAATGGGCCATCGCCTGATCAAGCAGCGATCAACATGTCAAAGGAACGGTCTCAGATTGCTTCCGAAGGGAGATGTCTGGCCATCAGCATGGTTGAGGAAGACTTGAGATCCAATAAAGTCATCCGTGAGGGCGATGCGTTCAGCGACGATGCAACCTGGCGGCACCGTCAGCAAGTCGCCCTTGCGCTGCGTCAAGTGCCAAAAGAGCCCACCACTGTCAACGTATGCTTGCAGCTCTTCTTCTGACAACGACCGGGCGAAATATACCACTTCGCTGACTTTCAATTCCGATACCTTTCTTGTTTCTGTATCGGAGGTTGCTCGCATCTTAGCCAACACGAACGCTGAGAATGACCGGTATTCCAAGATGGCCACCTCGCGCGTACCTGCCACGCAATAGCGTGAAGTCGCTTGTCCAAATACATCCAGAGAAACAGACGAGCGGCCCTTCTGGACTGCGTACAGCATGGGCGCAGACGCTTCCATAAACTCAGGCCAACAATTATTGTCGTCCGAAGGGTTGAATTTGACTAACGCATCACTGGGGAAAATGCGTGTGATGCCGTTCTCGATGAGCTTGACAAACTCGTCGTCCAAAGGGGAGGCAACCCTGCCGATCGTGTTTCGGTACCTGCTATCTTTCCTGTCGTCAATGAAGTCGTCGACGTCACTTTTCCACATATCTTTATCTTTCTCTGGAATCTTGAGGTCAAAGATGTTGACCACCCAGGGAGTGTCTCTGATCTTCTCCAATGGTCCATCTCGCACAGCATCCTGCTTGATTTGCGGCACATTATGTTTGTTCCGAGTCTTTTTCAATTCTTAATCCCAAAGCACTTGCGAGTCCACCTTCCTCTTTGCTGCTTTTGGCTTCGCCGCTGCTTTCGCGGCCTTCTTACTTGATGGAGTGGTCGTCGTTCCACCGCCTTTCTTTGGCCGTCGTGCATCTTTCCACTCCTGTTTGGCCTTTTGGAGTTGGAGCTTCAAGTCCAAAAACGCATTCCCCTTTGCTGTGATCTTCTTGAACGAATTCTTGTAAGATTCTTCATCCGTCGTGTCCATTGTCTCCTGGAAACAGGTGCGCCACTCCGACAACGTGATCAGATCATTTTTGACAGAACTTGACTGCGCTGCAGCTGTCAGATCTCTGGAGGCAAGGGAGGGAGCAGCGCCGCCGCCCCCCTCCTCCTCTCGTGACTTTGCCTTCTTCTGTGTGGCCTTGATGTGCTCTTGAAGCTTCGAAACGTTGTTTGCCAGCACCAATGATGCAGATTCAATCCTATCAGTGAGGGAGAGCAGCTCGCGCTGAAAGCCGCCTTTGTCCGGACACGCCTGTGCTGCCGACATTTCCCTGTTGGCATCCAGCAAGGTGTCTTGCAAATACTTCTGGACGGCGTTGTATAGATCATTGAATTTACGAATCGCCTTGTTTCCAGCCATGTCTGGCGCGTACACGTCTTTGGCAGATTTCTTCGGATCTTTTCCAGTCGTGTCTTCTTCATCTGTTGAGGATTCGCCGTCATCAACACCATCGCTCCTTTTTGCCGATGCCTTGAGCTTCTTCCCCTTCTCGTCAAAATCCTCGAGCATGGCCTTGGCATCAAAGTTTGCCTCGATGTCCATGTCAATGTCTGAATCACCTTCCACTCCTTTCGCCCAATTTTCCAGCGAGTTGCGACCTGTGTTCTTCGAGATTCCGTCCTTCATCATGTCAAAATCGCCAAGTGATGAAGCAGAGGTCAAGGACAATTTTGTCATCATATCCTTGACAGATTCGTCTTTCCCGATTTTCTGGGCGCCCTCTAATCGGGCTTGCTTGGCAATCTTCCTGTAGCCCGTCAACTTCTGCTTATATCCAAAGATCGCCAGCCGCACTTGGCCTTCGGGTCCGTCATAGCCCCGTGGATGTCTGGGATCAGCAAGCCACTTGTTCCACTGGGCTTGAGCAGCTGACCTTTCCATCAGTCCTCCCTTGACGGACTCAGCATGTTTAAAATATTGGTATTCATACATGAATGGGGCTGCATCTTCCAAGCTCATGCCCTCTTCCTTTATCATGCATTGGTAAATTGTCCTCAGTGGAAAGCTCAAGCGCTTCTTTAACTGTTTGTGTCTGATTTTCTCCTGCGAAGAGGCCTGTCCGTCAACACAAAATGGCGCCAACGGTCGATGCCACAGTAGATGGCGATGATGTTGACTCAGACTCCAGACGCTCACAATCGATAGCATTAAGAAGAGGCAGCGCCTGAAGATCAAACATCCCCTGATCAGTTCGAACTGGCTTCAATGAAACGATAGTTGACAGGTTGACAGGGATGGAAGATGGAGGATGGGGTTTGACTGTGCAGGCAAATCAGCCAGGCCAAGGGCCGAGGGCCGAAGGGCCTGTCTGTCCTGTTTCTCAAGTTCCTGGTGGAAAGAGAACTTTAGTTACCTCCTCCTTGCGCCTCCTTCAAAGGTAATCGCTTCTGACATTACCTGGCCCCGCTCTCTGCACCTACCTGTGCGCTCTGCGCCCGCACTCCACCCCCCTCTGCACCCCGCCCTGGCCCTACCCCGGCACCACTCCTGCCCCCCCCTGCACCTAACCCTCTCTTGTACAGCCCCTACACCCTACACCCCCCTCTGAGCCTGCACTGCATCATCCTTCTGCTTGCAAATAGCACAGGACCACAATGACGTAAACCATCTGGCCAATTGACTCGGTCTGGCTGGATCCGCGGAGCGATTGAAATATTGTTAACATTGTCAGGAGCATGATGCAAGGCATCATCATGTCATCTTGTCTCGGATCTTAACTTGTATTTTAAAAGTGGCGTCCGCAATGTACTTTTTCTTGAGTGCTTCCACTCTCTTCGGATGCTTCGCTTCTTCTTCGTTGAAGAAGTCGACGCAATTATGGGACGCCTTGAGGTTGCTGAAGCTCCGGTCGTTATTGTAGCAATCGGTGCATTTGCCACTATATTTTTGGAACAGGGATTTGTGCTTCTGCTCTGTGCATCCATCGCAGTTCTTCATGCCTTTGTCGTCAACGTGCCTCACCACCGCTCTCTCTGCTCGTTTCGTGGTCGATTTCTCTTTCTTTCCTCCCCGCCCCTTTGCCGCGCTCTCGCCTTCATGGCCACTGTCGCCTTTTGGCTTGCCAACGCTCTCTTGGCCACCATCAAGAGCGAAGCCTGCGAGCATCCTGATTGCGTCTTCATTGTCGCCGAAGTTCGATTGAACATCAGCTTTGAGCTCATGAGACTTCTTGCGGGGCCTACCCCTTTTTTTCGGAGCTGGCGCCTCCATTCACACGCGTTAAGGTTGCGGCAGTCCGGATCCGAGGCAGACCAACAACAAATGCGCGGAACAAAAAGGGTGCCGATTTGCCTTCCTTGAACCTTGAAGTGTCTTGAGCATTTGCGCAAATGGAACAACATGGTACGAGCATATTGGTGTGGCCGGGACAACGTCAAAGGGAATTAATACCGGGTACCGGCAAGGCGGCCCAGCGGTCTGGTACTGTACCGGCAGCCTTCTGAGAGTTCCACGAGATTCCTTACAAGGCAAAATCTAGCTGGAAGGTAGGGATCTCCAGGAGTTCGTCAGGCGGCCCGGCGGTCCGGTATGGTACCACCTAGGCGGCTGTCCGCTTTGAGTATGTCTGGCGACGAGGTTCTCCAGGCGCTCGTGACGCCTCAGGGACTTGGTCCGAGACCATCGGGATGCATCAGAGGTTCCTTGCTGGAGGGTTTCTGGGAGGTGAAGCAGGGCAGGGCAGAGTCTCAGGAGGCTCTTGGGGAGTTCCCGGGAGATTCTCGAGAAGTTCTCAGGGCTCCGGAGGGCCACCAGGGATCCCTATGTTCCCTCTGCTTTCTAAGGATCCAACAAGTGTTTAACAACAAAACGAAAGCTCTGAGTTACTGAGTCCTCCGGGATCAAGCCCCGACCTGAGGATTTATAAGTAAGAGATATAGACGCTTAAGATGAATCTGCTCCGACTGAAGAATGCCACAGCATTCTCCGACGCTTGTGACGCTGACACCTGTGGCTAAACACTTCTGGTTTTCTCGTTTGGGCGCTTTTTTGTTTCCCCGGACCAAGAGACGCACCCAAGAACCATGGTCCTATGGCGAAATGTTATCATCCCCGCTACACTCAAAATCTGCTGCTTGAGAACACTGGAGTGAACGCATGCGCTGCGCTCAGCACCGGATGCTGACAAGACGAAATCCGAAAAGCGACAACACGTCAAAGGAGACAAGCAACGCTCAGCTGCAAAAGGTGCCGGTCGACAGGTCCAAAGATGCGGGATAGACCTGAAAACTAAGGTTTGCGCAAACGACTGGCAGCCTCAGAGCAAATCATAAACCACCGTGAGATCCAGTCTCATCCAGAGGCATGGCGCTCATGGCGCACGCTGCAGGCCAAAGCGTAGAGAACGACCGCCCCAATGATGCCTACCACCATTGCATTCCCAAGACCCATTCGAAGATCACGATCTTTGAGCTGATTATGGCGAATCCACCAGAAGAAGCAAGGCTCTTGCTCGAGATCCGGGCTGTCGTCATGGAGCTCTCTTGTAGGGCCAATGTCGCCTGGCCTTTGGATGTGCTCATGGGACGCGTAATGCGACGCCAAGAACATTGGTCCAAATCCTTGAACCTCCGCCATCTCGGGAAGCTCGCCCTCACGTCGCAGCGCAAAGAGCCAAGGCACACTTGCGCGAATGAAGGCTGGCACATGTGGGCCAGGAGGCACGTGCTCCGAGTTTTGGTTCAAATTCGCGACGAAGTTGGCCCGGCCAAGGCCACATTGCATGAGACAAGTCTCATGGCCAACCAATCTACGGCGACAGCCTGATCTCAAAGTCTGAAATGATGACCAGACCTTGCCGTTTGGCTGGCGAGCACTCATCCCGTATGCCATCGCGGAGCGCTCTCGGCACTCTTCCAGCATCGCTTCCGGCATGCCGAAGTATTGTGCAGGGCCAACGTCGCTCTTGATGGCAAACAAGCTGATGAACATGGCCTGCGGGTCGTGCTTGACGGCGTCATGCCAGCCAGAATAATATGAACAGCGCCTCAGGATGACATACTTCCGCATGCGTGTCTGCTTGCGCTTGAGGTTGCTGGGACAAATGCGAAAAGTCGTCATGTCAAACTTCCCGCTGCTGAGCATGGGCTTCAAGCTGTGCTGTTCATCAAACCCCGGAGTACATTCCACAACAGCGCACTTGGTGGATGGCGTCTCTTGCTCCTTCTCATCCTCGTCGAGGATCCTTTTTTGCCACAGCAACAACAATGCGGCCGTTTGGAAGCACTGCAGTTTCCTCATCTTGGTTTTGACTGCAGTTTGGCCAACGCTGCTCCAACCAAAGCAGAGACGTCCTGTGACGTTCACATGGTTTTTCCGGCGCTTCCCAGGCTTGTTAAACTTGCACCGTCGCTTGTGTCGAAAACAATCGCCTTCATCTGGCCACTCGCCCTGCCACCCGAAGACTACATCGGTCGCCGCCTTGTAGAACTTGCGGCCGATCATTTCGTAGACCGTCTTCCTTGGCTTGCCCCGTGCGATCATCGAAGATGCTTTGATCGCGAACTGTTGGTGGAGCTTGGCCAACTTCGCCATGACTGCCTTTGGAAATCCTTTCAAGAAATCACCGTACACACAATGGGGCCCACTGCCCTTTCCAGGTCCATGGTTGAGCAGCACACGGCGCCTTGTTTGCAGGATGTCGGCTGCACCGGAGAACACAATCTGCGGGCAATCCTGTGTCTTCCGATGGGCCCTTGTTTGGGGTGCACATGTGCGCCGATGACGCTTGCGAACGGCGCCATTAATGCATTGGCCTGCCAGCTCCGCTGCACCCAACCCAGACATCTGCGACTCCAGCGACACACCTTCGTCCATGCTGTCAATGAAAGTGCTGGGGAAATCTTGGCCGGCAATGTTCTTCTCCAAACGCGTCATGTACATGGACGTCGCGGAAAATAGATCGCGACGGTGTCGAAACCGATGGCCGTCTGGTTCTCCGTCACTTTCGTCACGCTCCGGCTTGTCTTCTCGAAATCGCTCCATGGTGGGCGCAGCAAAGGATGGCATCTTGAGGTGTAATTCTGGCTGCACTACATCAGGCACAAAGCGCCGTGCTCTTTTTTGTGCAGTCTGTGAACGTGACCCATCTTCTCTGCGACGCTTGGAGGACTTCATGCGCACCTCTTGCGGCGCAGACGGCGCTGTATTCGCCGACAATACTGCTGCAGACGAGCGAGGCCCTCGGCCACAAGCGGATGCCATCCCTCAGCATCCATGCGGCCGACGCTGCAACTTGAACAACCACATATGACATGTCACTCATGTGTGTATATGGATGGCGGCCATTGGCTGAGGGTTGTTTACCTAGTGAAGTCCGACACTGCTGTTGTGCTGTTGTTTCGCAGCACAAGTTACTTAGAGAGGCGTTCATGCGCGTGCACTTGGTCATATTTTTGTTCATGAAGCATGAAGGCTCAACCTCCACAAGCCACAAGTTTACGCGAAGCAGCACAGCGATTAGCCTTCCAAGAGGCTTCGGGAGAAGCTGCTACAGCAACAGAGCACGCAGCACGCGAGCTCTCTGCCTAGAAAACCTCGACAAGTTCGGGTCTCGGGTCTTTTGCCCAAGCACAACGAAGAGGCTTCTCAATTCAAGATGTCCTCCAAGGTGTCGCTGTCCTCAAGATGTCCTCCAAGGGCGGTTGCCGCCCTTCTTGCCGCCGCCCTTCTTGCCGCCCTTCTTGTCGATGGAGATTACCACTTTGGGCACTGGTGGGGCCTTTCCGATGACGTGGCCACTCTTGTAGGGCTTGCCAGTGCCACCATTGCCCTTGTCCTTGTTGACGCAGCGGCGATGTGTATGGCTGACTACCTGTCTCGTGCCGGAGCCAGCGGTGGCTTGGCCCTGGTCCTTGCTGCGCTTGCCCTCGGTGCCCTTGCCGCCCATGCCCATGCCTTGGTCACGCAGGGCCCATGGCGTGAGCTTGTTGTCGTCATCTTCGCCGTCATCGCCGTTGCCGCCGCCCTCGCTCGAGTCTTTCGCGAACTTCGCCCTTGCATCCGCCCGTGCATTCAGTGCCTTCACCCACCTGTCAAATTCACTTGAGGGCTTGCAGGGCTTGCCAGTGCCCAAGCGCACCTCTTCGCCGTTGTCCGGCTCTTCTGGCTCTGGAGCCAGCTCTGGATCCTTGACCTCCACCTTGTTGACATCGTCGTCTTCGTCTGTAAGGTCATCTTCTCGTCCCAGGAGTCGTTGAAGGACGGGTCCGTCCAAACCAGCGGAACCACATTTTTACGCGGCGGAGCCTGGGAGACAGGGAACAATGTTCCTCTTCCTCCTTTGCCTCCTCTCTTTGGCGTCGGCGGAACCGGGTGCCCTTGCACATTTGGCGCTGCTGGCGCCTGTGATGGCCCTGGCACTGCACGTGACGGCCCAGGCGCATGCTGCGAAGTAGCCTTGTTGATGTACGTGCCCTTCGCCTGGGCCACAGGGGCTGGTGCTGCCGGTGCTGGCTGCACATACTCCTGGCCGTCGTCCTCGTGGATTGCCGTCGGTGCTCCTGATGGCTCTGGCTGCGGCTCTGGCTGCGCCGGCGCTCCAGAGCCCGAAGCCCCGGCGGCCCAGTTGGTCACCTCGTTCTCGGAGAAGCCACAAGCCATCAAAAGCTGTTGCCATTCGTCGCTGGGCTTGTGCGTCTCGGGATTGGCGATGGCGAGAGACAATGCCGCTCGTGCTGCTCGCTCCCGCGTTTGCACGTCGAAGGCAACGCCAAAAGCGTCACAGACGCCTCCGGAGGCCGCCACAGCCGTCCAGAGGGCGCCCACCATGGCGCCACCAGGCAGAGAGCATTTCCAGACCTGGTACCCTTGCGACAGGTAGTGCTCCAGCAGAGTGTAGGTCGTGGAGCTGACTTCACGGCTCAATCTGTTGGTGTCGCCTTTGATGTCCTCGTCCAAGAACTTGGGGCAATTTGACGGCGCCAACCCCTCGGCCCAAGCGGACAGTGCCTCGGACTCGTAGTCGTGGTGGAAGCCCAATGTTGGCCACGTCTTCGTGTACTTGTGGCCGATGCAAATCCAAATTGGTGATCCGTCCGCTGCATTCCCCATGCGGATCTCCAACTTGTTTCCGTCGCCACTGTCAACGGCAACTGTGGACTTCAGCAGCGCAGATGCCTCGGCCAGGGCGCTGCGTTGCGCATCGCGGCTCGACATCCACGGAGTCTCATCCGCAGGGATCGCCAGTGGCAGCCGCTGCATGGACGCCACGGGGCAACAGCGCAACGGCTGCTACGTTGGAGGCTCCAAGATGAAGTGCTCTGACAACAATTTGAACCATTGATGGATGTCGAGATGGCATGATTCGAGTATCCATATGACGGATAAGCGCAGAGCCCTACAAATCACTAGAGGTCCGCTGGTCCGCCCCCCCGCTCACCCCCTCGCGAATTGAGGGAGGGCCCTACGAATGACGAGCGCTTATGGATCTACATTCATCAAGAGAAGTAAGAAAGAAATCCAAGAGGGCCCCCAGGCTCCGGCAAGCTTGGGGGACGGAGTCCCTTGGGACATCAAAACGCTTCCGGAAACCTCCAGACACCTTTCAGAATCGAAGGGGCATTGGAACTTCTACACTTACGAAAAAAGCTGTGCGAATAAGACATCTAGGGGCGGGCTCCCGAAAGCTCCACCAGCCTCCCTTAAGCTCACTCGAGCTGCAAAGAATCTTCAAAGATGCGAGAATGGAGTCATGAAGTTCTCATACCAGGTCTGGTGCGATGATGTGCTCGATGCGAGAACTGCTCGCAGCACCAGAATGGGCGACAAGCCTTGTCGTCGGCAGCTCATTCCATCCACCCATGCACCTGGCGGCGCGAGCGTAGAGCATCACAAATCTGTGCTGTAGCCACTGGCTGGCCACAGCACAGCGCAATAGACCCACCACATGGCAAATGACGATGACAGGGATCTCCAGAATGGGTCTCTATTTCCTGTTGATGGTGCTCGGAGTGTTCAACACACGTCCTTGGGAACTTAAACGACGAAGAGAGTACGATTTCATTCCGAGGGCGACATGAAATAGTCTAGTCTGGCTCCTTTCTCATGCAGGGGCCATGGGGAGCCCTGCCCTGCGACACTGTCAATCTCTCCTCGAAGAAGCCGCCCAGGTGTCTGAACTTGAGACTCTGAAGAATCCCATGGGGTGCTGGGAGGGCCCAGCCCGAAATGAGCTAGCTTGGCGGTGGCGGCCCGCTCACATGCCCATGGCT
>MPMD02088044.1_pt1 | contig 10163 bp, 10 predicted proteins | sample 1617291 | NCBI WGS metagenome assembly MPMD02 (sample SAMN05944810, study PRJNA350692) | marine metagenome | biome: marine; feature: ODZ; material: water; isolation source: 120 m water sample filtered on 30 um supor filter | place: Pacific Ocean | collected 2012-04-09 | depth 120m m | reverse complement strand
GGATTCGGGTTTTTGTCTTGTTTTTCATTATGTATACATTATAGTATATCTTGGTATTTTGTCAATCTTAAAAATCACGGTAAAAAGTGTGGGTTTTTTACAACAAAATATCCAGGTATTTTGTAGGGGTATATTAGCATATTCTTATATAAGAATTTATTAATATATGGATATATAAACCCTGGTGGTTTATTTGTAAATATAATTATCGACTCGATAAAAGATCAAGCCGACAACACTACTATTAATAGGAGGAATTGTAGATGAAAATTGTAGGAATAATTGCTTTAGTGCTTGGCATGGCTTTCGGTAGCACAGCATTTGCTCGCGATCATGGTGATCACGGTGCAGGCACCCATGGCATTGGTACAGAGTGCTGGATGGAGCAAGAGCGCAGCCAATGGCCAGTTGAAGTCTGTGGCACGATCTTCCCAGGCGCCGTTGAAGATGATGAATATGCAGATCGCCGGTAATTAAAAGCCAACTTTAAACATATACGGAGGTGTATTGGCAGATATATGTTGAAAAGGTTTACTAACCCGAAAAGGAGAACTTTGTTCTCCTTTTCTTTTAACTAGAAATAAATATTATAGGAATGAGAACACGCAAGGCCTGGCTCCGGGGGCCCCCGGATCATTTTTTACCTATGCATATTTGCTACTATGTCTCGAACGTTATACATTTCCATTGCACGAATAAATCTAGTCATACCTATACCTCCGCCCACTCGTGGGAAGAAATTCATTGACAAAAACGTATCCAACTCTCTTTCTACTCTTTCTTTGCCAAACGTTCCAAATAGTAAATCCGCATACATACCATCACTTATTGTATGGAACATATCATACATTTCTTTTGGATCTGTAGACCGTTCTGCTGATCCTATTGTTTCTTGTCCTGCTATAATAACATCAATCTTTGCGGCTGTTTCACCGTCGGGATTTTGTTTCATATTCCAGAATGGACTTGTATAGTTAGGGAAGTTTTTAATCATACAAACTCGTCCTTGCCAGTTGTGGCACATTCTTTCTTCGTGGTTATGCTCCAACTCTTTTACATCAAATATTTCACACCACTCCAAATAATCTTTTGATACAACACCACCTTTAGAACACCATCCCAGATATTCCATAAGTTCTTTTTCCATGCTCTCTAACTCGACAATAGTGCCGGGCATTTCAAATTCAAACATAGGAAATATAAGATCGTGTCGTCCTTCTACTATATTAGGTTCCTGCCTATAGGAGGTAGACATACAAAAAAACCCCGGAGTCTGGGGTCTAGTAAGTAATTCATATTCTAACCACATTTGGCCTGTTTGTGGCAGTGGCCACACCTCGCCAGCATAGTTATATGTTGCTACTGTTGTTGGGTCTTCGCAAGCTGCTAATATGCTTAAACGGTTTTGTGTATGCACTTCTACAAAACCTTTTTCCATAAAAAAAGACCTTAATAGGCCTGCGGCTTTTGTAAACTGATTAGGGTTGATTAATTGCGTCATTCGCTTTCTCCAGTCAAATTTTTTTAGACGAACTTCCGAACGCCTAAACTGTTTTTATTTATCTCCTATAAATAATGTTATGCGGTTACTCAAAACTTTTATTAACAAGTTCTTTAAAAAACCAACAATAGTTATTAACACTGGCGGCTTACCGCCGCCTATAATAGGCGGCTTAAATCAGTTACCTTGCTATTACGCAATAAACGGAATTGATTATAAAAATGGAAATGCTACAGTTTGTCCGACGCAATCAGACTACCTATACGTGTATAAAGACAAGAGTGTACTACCGTCGGACATAATCAATAGTGAAAAATTTGTAGAGATTCGGAAAGAATTAATAAACGGCAATTGGCCAGAAGGCTGCCATTTATGCGAACAACAAGAAAGAGACGGCACTGTGTCCTCGATGCGACATGACTATATAGACAATCCGCGGCGAACACCTGTTGAGAAATATCTTAATCACTTTACTGGCGAGCTTGATTTTAAAGGTTTGCAATTTATAGAGTTAAGATTTAGTAATAGTTGCAACATGGCTTGTTTACATTGTAGTAAAATTTACTCATCCGGTTGGGTAACAAAATTAAAACATTATACACCAACTAAGAAAGACTTTAATCACAATCTAGATCAAATAACTAGTAAGATGCATATGCCGCGCGAACTGGCCGATCAAGATCTCAATATTGAATTACTGCAATCTGATGCAGATAAAATTGTAGACGATTTAATTATAAATTTTCCTAACATAAATGATGTTGCATTTGCTGGCGGTGAAGTATTACATCAAAAACAATTCCTGCCGTGCCTACATAGGCTTGCTAAACATCCTAATGCCAATAACATGCAAATAGCGTTCCATACAAATTTTAATGCTAACTTTGATCCTGTTGAGTTATCTGATGCATTACAACCATTTGGAGAATCGATAATTCATATGTCAATTGATGCTGGTAAAAACATTTATCCGTATTTTAGAGACGGCAGTTGGGAAAAATTAACAGATAATATTGCTAAATTTAGAGAAGTAAATTCATTTACTAATTTATTTTCGGTGTGTACTACTTCGGCTTATCAACTAATGGATATAGAAAATGTATTTGTATCGCTATTATCCTTAAACTTAAACGAGTTTTTTATAGCAATGGTTGATACACCGTGGTATATAAACCCGGCGGTATTAATGCTAAACCATAAAAAGGATGTGTTGCACGACATAGAGAGTACGTTTACAGCAATCGACAATACAATAGCAGACGCTGACAGAAAAATAGAAGCAAAAAAAGCATTAAAACAGATAATAACATATATTGCAAATTACCAGCCAGATGCAAGATTTCTGCGTACTTATCCCAATGGTATGGATGATGCATATAACGCATTTATATATTATATAAAAGCATCCGATCGACTTTGGAAACAAAACTTTAATGACTATTATACCAATTATCAATTCACCGGTAAGGATCTAATAAGGATAAACAAGTAATGTGGAATATACAAATAAATGATGTGACCGCAATCGATTTAGAATGTACAACATTCTGTAATTTGAAATGTCCTGAATGTAATCGCGTCACTGATGCCGATATGTTAGCACCGATATTAAATACTAGTCATATAACTTTAAACAATTGTCAAAATTGGTTTAACCCAAATGAGCTTACTAATCTCAATGACATTAGATTCTGCGGAGCAATTGATGAAGCAACAATGAATCCCGAGCTCACTGATATATTAGATTTCTTTAAAAATGAATTTAATATCAAATTTGTGGATATAAGAACAAACGGTATGCCACGATTGCCAGCATGGTGGGCAGATTTAGTAAATCATTTACCCAAAGATCATACAATAATGTTTGGGTTAGATGGGTTAGAAGATACAAATCATTTATATCGCGTTGGTGCCAATTGGAATAAAATTATAGAGAATGCCAAAGCATTTATTAAAGCAGGTGGTCAAGCGTGCTGGCAATTTATAGAATTTGATCATAATAAACATCAAGTAGAGGAAGCAAGACAACTTGCTCATGAGATGGGGTTTTGTGAGTTTCGCACAGTATCTTCCTCACGGCCCGATACAACAGAAATCAAACCTGTCCGGCGCAGTGGCAAAGTATCAAAGATACAATGTGCGAAAAAACAAATAACCAAAATACAATGCGAGAATCAAGGACCATACGGGAATAGAATATTAGTTAATGCACTTGGCCAAGTTGCACCTTGCTGTTTTCTTAATGGGTTTTTTCATCATCCATTTGCCTATAATAAAACAGAATACGATCACAGCCGCAACCGATCACCATTTTCGTTTAAAGAACCACATATGACAAAATTATACAATACACACAAAGATACGACAACAGATGGGCCAGGATTCGGCTTCTCAGCAATATCGTTACATTGTCACACATTAAAAGTGATACTAGCAGGAAAATTTTTTGCGGATCTCCAAGCATCCTGGACAACAAAAACCCCAGTGGAACGATGTCTCGAAGTGTGCGGAAAGAAAAAGATCAAGGACGAGATTTACCCATCTTATTTCAACAAATAAATACTACAATGAAAATAGAAACCAATCAGGGTGATATAAAAATTAATATCCCTAAATATTTTACTAAAATAGGACTTAAACACTCCGGAGGATTGGATAGTACCATCTTGGCATATATACTTGCTTTATACAAACGAGATTACCGGCCTGAGATAGATATCATACCAATAACATTAGTGCAATCCACAAAGCCGTTTCAATGGATGTATGCTCATATGACCCAGGAAAAAATAACAGAATTAACTGGAATAGAATTTGGTAAACATTATTTCCGAATGTATGAGTCGGCTAACATATTAGAAGGGCAGGATGAATTGGTCATAGAATTATATAATGAAGAAATTATAGAGGCACATTTTTATGGCGTTACATTAAATCCACCGCTGGATGCTTTTCCGCTTATGTTAGCGACAACAAACGATGGCACTAAACTGCGAGACACTGATCGAGATCCGTTACCAAATGGCAAACTATACCCTACTCTGTGTGAAGATCACTTATGGCAGCCATTTGCTAACATTGACAAAAGGGGTATAAATGATTTGTATAATCGACTAGGTGTTATAGATGAATTATTCCCTTTGACCCACAGTTGCGAAAACTATAACGAACATACCGGTATGCAACTTGATCTATCAAAGCACTGTGGCCGTGATAGCTGCTGGTGGTGTGCAGAACGCAAATGGGGATTTGGCCGGCTAGATGGATTACCTTTTGATATGATTCGGCCGACTTAACAATGCAAATTATAACATTTAACTGCCCAGGCGAATTTGATATTAATCGATTTGGAAACTTTGATTTATTTTTTATCCAACGGTGTCCTGCAGACATGTTAGCCACTATACCATATTCGTTCGATTATATTGAGAATTATTCAGGTAGGGGATTATGCATTGTAAGCAAAGATGAATCAATGTTAAAAAATATTAGCAATGGTGAATTTTCCTGGTACAATGAGTCAGCAGATAATACTCAAGGAAAGCACTGGCAGACACTAACAACATACATCGGCCCTGGGTGTGCTCACCCTACCCCATATAAGTTTATCAATGGCTTACCTAGTTACCCGGAACCAGATGGTAGCATACTAGATAAACATCGTATACTACAGACTAAAGAATTGATAAATATGATTGACATATCATCAATGCTTGTAGGTGACTTTCATTCCACCGATCATCAATTGGAAGATGAAATAAATTTAACTAAAAATAATTTAGTTAACCATATTGAGTATGGTACATTTACATGTAATAATGGTTATGTTGATAGTATCGATAAAATTATAACAACAACTGATAGTTTAATCGTAATATCAAATGTCTCTGTTATTAAATATGATAGAGAAGATCCAGGAGGGCATTGGCCTATACGGTTTGAATTAAAGACAATTTTAGAAACTTAATATGAAAATATACATTATTGACCAAGACAAGGATGAGCACGAAGTAACATTTACCGAAGGCATGACAGTAAAGGATGCTATTGAAGATGTAGTCAATGATCATAACTTTGCTGTGTGCGGAGGCGCTTGTTGTTGTGCTACGTGCCATGTCTATGTTGAAACTGGCGTATATGATTCAAAGTCCGACAAAGAAGATAAGGTATTAAACGAGCAAGGTGAGGATACCCAAACTAACTCACGATTAAGTTGTATGTTAAAATTGTATGCGGTAAATGATGGCGATAAATTTATTATACCATCGTCATAGTCAATTGACAACACTGTGCGGTTGTGTTATTATAAATAGTTAAAGAAACATTGTTTATTTACTCGTCACTTAAAGGAGCACACATGTTTAGTCGCCACAATCAAACTGCCGCAGATCGGTACGACGGCATAGAACGATCGTACACACTTGAAGATGTCTACCGCGTCTCTGGCACACAACCAGTTGAGCACACATTAGCACGGATAGGAGCCGAAACCCTATGGCTAATGTTAAAGACTGAACCATATATTAAAGCATTAGGTGCCGTAACTGGCAACCAGGCAGTACAAATGGTGCGAGCAGGGTTAGAGTCAATATACTTGTCAGGTTGGCAAGTTGCCGCTGATAATAATACAGCAGGAACTACATACCCAGATCAAAGTTTATATCCTTCAAACAGTGGCCCGGAATTGGTTAGGAAGATTAACAATGCCTTTCAACGTGCAGACGAGATTGGCGTAGTAGAAAAAACTAATGAAGGTTTTTATTGGTATGCTCCTATAGTAGCAGACTGCGAAGCAGGTTTTGGCGGAGCATTAAACGCATTTGAACTTACTAAAGCATATATAACTGCAGGCGCTGCAGGCGTACACTTTGAGGATCAACTAGCATCTGAGAAGAAGTGCGGGCATATGGGTGGCAAGGTTCTTATTCCTGTACAACAACATATACGAAACTTAAATGCGGCCAGGCTTGCGGCAGATGTTATGCGAGTGCCTACTGTTATTGTTGCTCGTACCGATGCTGAAAGTGCTACACTATTAACAAGTAATATAGACGAACGCGACCATCAGTTCATTACTGATGACAGAACAGAGGAAGGCTTCTATAAATTAGATCCTAAACAATCGTTTGAACGATGTGTGGTACGTGGTATTGCGTATGCTCCATACTGTGACTTACTATGGATGGAAACATCTACTCCTGATTTGGCGCAAGCAAAGAAGTTTGCTGAAGCAATACGCAAGGAATGCCCAAACCAAATGTTAGCATACAATTGCTCACCGTCATTTAACTGGAGTAAGAATATCAGTGAGAACGATATTAAAATCTTCCAGAACGAACTAGGCGCAATGGGATACAAGTATCAGTTTATTACACTTGCTGGCTTTCACGCATTAAATTATAGTATGTTTGAGTTAGCACTTGATTATAACGAACGCGGCATGCCGGCATTTGTAAAACTACAGAATGCAGAGTTTGCGGCTGAGGCAAATGGGTATACGGCAACTAAACACCAAACAGAAGTAGGTGCAAGTTATTTTGATGCTGTTGCTACTGCTGTTGGATCAGTATCAACAAGTGCTGTAAAAGGATCAACTGAAGAAGCGCAATTCTAATTTATTAGGCACAGTGGCTATGATTGCATAGCCATTGATGCAGAAGATAAATCATCTTTAATTAAATTAACTAGTTCAAAATTTAAAGCATGATACTCTTTTATCATATCTTTATAGTGATTAATTGTTTCTGTTCCTTTAAATAAAAAAAACATTTTAACTACTAAGTCATGATCCTGTTCCATAATAAGTTTTCTATAATCGACTCTAATTAACTGATCAGTTGATAAATGATCCATCATACCTGAGTACCATTTCCCTGTAAATACATCCTCATCCGGGAAGTCTATACTATCTTCATTAAGCGTAATAGTATTAATATATTCAGTAAGTTTAGTTTTAAAATATGTTTTTAAATGATAATTTCTTTCGCCCCTATCGTTTGAAACATCTACTGCTTGAATTAACAGTTCGGCAAGTAATCCATTTATTGTTTCGTTGTTATTAGTAATAGTTTTTATTTCTTCAAATGTATTAAGTAATAACTTAATTGCTTCGTCACGAAATTCTTCTTGTATTAGTTGTATTTCATAAAATGTAGACAGCATGTCATAATCTATAAGTCGTTCTTCTTGTGCCTTAGTAACTGACAACAACTTTGTATAATCTATTAGTTGCTGTTCGGTAATATCAATAAGTAATATTTTTATTTTATCTATATTTTTATAATAGAAAAACGGAATAACTGGTAATACGTGTGAAACAAAATATGAAGTGTTGTTTACTTTTTTACGAAGATCAGATAAACAATTAAACAAATTCTCATCGAGTGTTTCCATTTCTTCACTTGTCGGTATGTATAATTCTTTTAATAATTTAAAACTATCAAATGACATTGTAGTTTGATTATCATCATGATAATATGAGTTAAACCAAATTAGTTTCTCTTCAAAAAATATATTCTCGCCTTCGAGGTCATGATTCAAACTGCGTTTTAATAAAACATCATCTGCTGAGATTTTTGCACCTTTGAGGTTATTTAAAAATAAATTATGTATAAATCCGGATGCACCACCAGGTGGACAAATACTAAACACAATATCATCATTATCAATTTGCTTATAATATTTAGAGTTGTTTTTAAAAAATGTTTCTAACTCGTTCCATTTATTTTGTTGTTCGATAGTCATATGACATTTCCATTACTAAATTAGTTAGTAATTCTTTTACTTTACGTACCATACTTATATTTCTATTATGATAGTGTTGTATTTGCTCTTGATAAAACTCTACAGTATTATTAGCATTGTACAATGACATTAACAATTTAATAGCATCTGGGTCTTTGTGTATAATTAAATCTTCATATCTTACTCTATAAAATTGTGTTTTAGGAAACTCATCCATCATACCCGAAATAGGTCTTGCAGTAATGCGCCATTTATCTGGGGGAGTAACTATTTCTGTTTTATTTAAATCAATACTTTCAATTTCAATTAAGTACTCTGTGATCTTTTTTCTTAATGCTGTTTCAAGTCCTATTGTTTTAAATTCATCATCACCTACACAGTTTACTAAAAGTTCTGCAATAATAGCATCACTTACTTTTTCATTTAAATTTTTAGTTATATTATAATATACTTCTCGTATTTCGTTTGCAACTTCAATTGTTTCTTGCTCTGTGAATCTTTCAAACTCTATCATCTCACTAGGGCCTAAAAACTTTAAGGTACCCGATGCGTGTCGTTTAATTGTAGCAAGTAATTCTAAATATTGCTGAGTTGGTTTATTATCAGATTCAATTAATATTATTTTTACTTTATTAAAATTCTTATAATAGAAAAAAGGAATAATAGGTAAGTGATGTGATGCCATTGGATTAATGTTTTGATATTTAAAACTGGTTATAAAAGCATTTGAAAAAATAGCATCAAGGTCTGTGTCAGCAAGATCATCTGGTATTTGCAACTTTTTATATATTAAAAATGCATTAACCATTTTATTAAAATGTTGCGTATCTCTTTTTTCTAAATCGAAAACAGTTTGGTTTTGAACATATATTGCACTATCGATCCGAGTTTCAATGCATGGTGTTAATTGTGGATAACGATTTTCATAATACAAATTTGCCGATGCTTCATATTTGGCTAAGTCGAGATCTAATAGCAAGTTATGTAAAAATAAACTAACAATAAAATCACCCGCGGCACCCTGTTTCCATACTGTAAAAGTAATATCAGTATTATCTAATTTTTTATAATATTTAGAATTGTTTTTAAAAAACGTATCAAGTTCTTCCCACTTGCGTTCTTGTTCACGTGTTAACGACATATTATTATTTACTGTTTAAAATAATCTTCACACTCGCCTTCGCGATCTAGATCTAACGTAATACAATGTAAACCACCATCCCAAAAATATCTATGTCTAAATGGCACAATGTGTGGTGTTACACCATGTTTTTCAAATGCATCGAATGCTTTTTTATTATAGTTACTAACTAATATATTTGACTCGTCTATTACTAAACAGTTTACATCAAACACGGATTCTTCTACATACCCTACCCAATCTTGCATCCATGTTTCAACAAACTCTATTAGTTCACTATCATTCTCATAGCCAGGTATCCACCATTTACCTTTATTCTTCTTTTTTAAATCTATCCAATGAGATACTTTATTCCAACTTTCTCCTGTTAAATAACAAACTTCCCACCCAGGGAATGTGTTCTCATATGTTTCCATATCAGTAATACTTAACAGGAGTCCGGGTTTCACTGGACATAAACAACCATCAACATGGCCATCGGAGCTTACTGTTTTTATTCTATAGTCTTTAAACTCCTCTCGTATAGTGATAAGTTCTGATGGATCTAAATAGTCGTCTGTGCCGAGATATAAATCCCTCCCCAATCTTACTATACCGTTTGGTGCTATAGCAGTTATTTCTGGTATTTGATTTTCATTTATAATTCTATTATTAAACTTCTGTACATATTCAACTATTGGTTTAAAAGGATCTATGTCATAGCCAGCATTAAGAAAAAATTCTAACTGTTCATCATTTTTAAATGCTACAGGATAATACTCTTTGGCCATCATACGG
>MPMD02443436.1_pt1 | contig 10218 bp, 7 predicted proteins | sample 1617291 | NCBI WGS metagenome assembly MPMD02 (sample SAMN05944810, study PRJNA350692) | marine metagenome | biome: marine; feature: ODZ; material: water; isolation source: 120 m water sample filtered on 30 um supor filter | place: Pacific Ocean | collected 2012-04-09 | depth 120m m | reverse complement strand
GGCAGCAAGGTTTTCCAGCCGGTCCACGGTGGGATCGTCCCGGAAAACATCGTCCCCCACTTCGGCTTCCGCCATCACTCGCCGCATCTCCGGTCCCGGCCGGGTCACCGTGTCGCTCCGCAGGTCGATCAGGCTCATCGCAAAGAGCCATAGGTTACCCGGAAGATCAGGGCAAGCCCCCCGGGAGCGCCCGATCCTCTCTCCCATCGTCCCCGATGAAGAAGGATCCGCAGCGCAGGCACACTCCTGAAGTCGAGGATCCCCTTGCTTCGACTGCCAAGGCGCCTGAAGATCCACCCCATGCGACTGACCTGCCTCGCTCTCACGCTGGCACTTGCCGCTCCGCTCCCTGCCAATCCGGTCCTCATTCGCGAGACCGGTCCGCTCACGCCAGAGGAGGAACTCAGGGGGTTCAGCGTTCCGGACGATTTCGAGGTGCAACTCTTCGCAGCAGAACCCCTGATCAACAAACCGATCAACCTGGCCTGGGGTGGGAAAGGGCGGCTCTGGGTCTCCTCGACGGTGGAGTATCCCTACGCTGCGAAGAAAGACAGGTGGATCGACGAGAGAGGATCGAGGGTCCGGGACAGCCACGACGCCATCAAGATCCTGGAAGATGTCGATGGCGACGGGAAGGCCGACAAGGTAATCGAATTCGCAGATGGTCTGAACATTCCCACTGGCGTGCTGCCCTGGCACAGGCCGGAACACAAGGACGGCTGTATCGCCTGGAGCATCCCGAATATCTGGTACTTCGCCGATACCACCGGGGACGGCAAAGCCGACCTCCGCGAGGTCCTTTTCGGGCCAATGGGTTACGAGCGGGACACCCACGGGATGTGTTCCAGCTTCCGGTTCGGTGCCGACGGCTGGGTTTACGCCACGCATGGATTCAACAACACCTCCACGGTCACCGCAGGGGACGGTTCCCGCGTAGAGATGCATTCTGGAAATGTCTTCCGCTTCAAACCGGACGGTTCACGTATCGAGATCTGGAGCCATGGACAGGTGAACCCCTTCGGTCTCTGCTTCGACAAAAGGGGCAATCTCTACAGCGCGGACTGCCACAGTGCCCCGATCTACCAGCTCATTCGCGGAGCCTGCTATCCCAGCTTCGGAAAGCCGCACGACGGGATGGGCTTCGGACCCACCATGATCCAGCACACCCACGGCTCCACCGGGATCTGCGGAATCGTCTTCGTCGATCGCAACCAATGGGGTCGAAAATGGAACTATCGCATGTTCATAGGCAATCCGGTCAACTCGGTGATCAACCACGATGGAATCAAATATGCCGGCACCACCCCCATTGCAGTGGAGCAACCCGATTTCATGACCAGCAAGGATCCCTGGTTCCGGCCGGTGGATCTCTGCCTCGGCGGAGATGGGGCGCTCTACGTAGCCGACTTCTACAACAAGATCATCGGCCATTACGAAGTCCCCCTCGATCACCCCGGGCGGGACCGGGAGCGTGGGCGCATCTGGCGCGTGGTCCCCAAGGGAGGAGCCTTCGGCCCCGGTCCCATGACTCTCTCCAAACCCAGTGCCAATCCGGTTGAGGATCTCAAGTCCAGGGCTCCCTACACCCGGCGGGCTGCCGCGGCTCACCTCCAGCAGAACCCCCGGGCCGGAGCCCTGGAACCACTCCTTGAACTTTACTACCGCGAACGTCCCGACGACACCCACCTGCGGCACGTGCTCCGGCTTGCAATCCGTGCGCAACTTGGGGTGCCCGCGGCCCTCCAGAGCGAGACGGCGTCCCGGCTCCTGCCCACCGACATCGCCCTCGCAAGTCACAACCAGCCCACTTCCGCATTTCTCCTCCGGCGCCTGCAACATGGCCCACGGTTACGACACACCCTCGAGATTCTCAAGCACCTCGCCCGTCACGGGGATTCCGGGGTGGTGGAGGGCGCAATCGCATGGGTGAAAACGCAGCATGATCGACCGGTCCCCGTGCGCGCCCGCCAATCAGGCGCCCTGCTGCAGGGCCTGCAGGAGCGCGGCGAGCTGAAACCGCGTGCCTCCCTGATCCGCCTGGGACAGGAAATCGCCCGCGCGCTCCTCGACGAGGAACGAGAGATCCATTGGACGGCAAGCGCTCATCCCACCGATCCCGGGGGGGCTTCCCCATGGATCATCCAGCAACGCAGGTGCCGCGACGGAAAAACCATGGATGTCATCTCCAGTCTCCCCACCGGAACTCCCGGGGCGGAGACCTTCACCGGGATTCTGCGCACCGTCCCCTTTGAAGCTCCGGCCAGACTGAGTTTCTGGCTGTGCGGTCACCGCGGGCACCCGGATCAACCTGCTCACGAGAAGAACCTCGTGCGCCTGGTAGAAACAGCAACAGGCAGGGAATTGCATCGCAGCTACCCACCGCGCAACGATGCCGCCACCCGGATCGAGTGGGATCTCTCCGGCGCAAAGGGCCGCCAGGTGCAGTTGGAGGTGGTGGACGGCGACAATGGCGCCGCCTTCGCCTGGCTGGCGGTGACACGCCTTGAACCGGAAGTGGCCAAGGTGGAATCATTTGGACCGGCCGGAATTCACAGTGAACTCCTGCAGGAACTCGCCAGCCTGCTCCTGATCAGCGCCCCCGTCGACCTGCGCGATCGCCTGCGACCCTTCCTTCCTCCTGCTCCGGCGCCGGTTCCCGCTCCCGTCTCCAGGGAGGAGCGCACCCGGCTCGACCAGCTCATCGCACAGCGCACAACCTCCTTCGCAGGAGCCAGTCCCGACCTGGTCCGGGGGGAGGCGCTCTTCAAGACCCACTGTGCCTCCTGCCATCAGGTGGCTGGCGAGGGCGCCCTCCTCGGCCCCCAACTGGACGGTATTGGGGCCCGGGGTCCCGCCCGGCTGTGCGAGGATATCCTGGACCCCGACCGCAACGTGGATGCCCACTTTTATCTGACCACCCTGACGCTCAGGGACGGCACCGCTACGACCGGTTTTATCCGGGGGCAGTCAGGAGCCGTTCTCCTCCTCGTGGATCCCGCGGGCAAGGAATACCGGCTGCAGAAGGACGCGATTAAGAGCAGGGAACCCATCTCCCGCTCCCTCATGCCGCCCACCTTCGAGCACCTGCTCAAGGAGGCCGAATTCAATGATCTCCTGGGCTGGCTTCTCTCCCAGAAGAAGCAGTAACCCGGTGCGCCCCGGTCCCACTCTCCTGGTCGATTCCCGCTACCACTTGGCTCCCCGGGGTTTGGCCCCCCTGGCCAGGGTCTTGACCGAGTAGAGTGAGGTGCGGGCCGTGATGAAGAGAGTCTCGTAGTTGTCCCCTCCGAAGCAGACATTGGCGGGATGCTCGGGAGTTTCAATCACCCCGATCTTCCTGCCATCCTTGTCGAAGACATGGATTCCGCCCCGCGAAGTGGTGTAGATGTTCCCCTTGGTGTCGATGCACATCCCGTCACAGCGAATGTCGATCTCGAAGAGGGGAGCCCCGAGCATGCCCTCCTCGACAACGTCGAAGGCCCGGATCTTGCCGACCTTGCCGGTGTCCGCGATGTAGGCGCGCTTCTCATCGGGCGAAAAGGCGATGCCGTTCGGCATGTCATGTCCCTTGTAGAGGACATCGATGCCTGTCTTGCCGATGCGCCACACCCACTTCCCACCAATCTCGCCGGGCTTGCCCCTCAATCCGTAACTGGGATCGGTAAACCAGATCTGGCCATTGGAGAGGATGGCGAGATCGTTGGGAGAATTCAGCTTCTTCCCCCCGGAGTTGTCCGCAAGAACGGTGATTTTGCCCTTCGAATTGGTGCGAATCACGTTCCGGCCCGCATGCTGGCAGGTGAGAAGGTTGCCCTCCAGATCGAGGATGTTGCCATTGGACTGCTGCACCTTGCGGTATTGCTTGAGTCCACCCCCTCTCGTCCACTGCATGAGCACGCTGTTGGGAATGTCGCTGAAGACCACCATCTTCCGGGAGGGAATCCAGACCGGTCCCTCGGTGAATTTCATCCCGCCCCCGAGCTTCTCCACCCTGACATCAGGCGGAACGATCTTCGCCAGGTCAGCCCGGGACTGAATGGCAAGGGTGAGAGAAAGAATGGAGACAAGCGCAAGGGTGTGTTTCATGAAACCATCTTGCAGGGCCCTTGACGGTTGGCAATGCCCTTATGGGCTCCGCGGGTGGAGATTGTTTCCTCCCCGTTTGCACATGAAACCCACGCACTTCGTTGTCCCGGAAACTGTTTTTGTCCCCAGGATTCATTCTCCGGACTTCTCTGGAGCAAGCCGGCGACCTAGGGTTCCCTCCACTGGAATGAAAGATTTTTCCCCGATCGTCATGGTTTTGCTGACCCTGGAGTATGGCGCGGACCGAGGGGCGGCCCAGTCCGACAAATGGGGCAACCCAACAACGCAAAAAGCTGAATTTTACGCCGCCAGTGATGTCCCCTATTCCCAGATCGAGCTCACCAGACAATGGCACGAAACAGCTGCCAAGGCCTGGGGTAATTACGGACCCCTGGAGTTCTGGATTGTCGGCAGCAGCGAAACGGCGGCAAGGAAGCTGGACAAAAGATATTGCGGGGTAAGGAAGCAGAAAGATCCCTCCCTCAGCCTCAAACACTGCCTGAACAGAGGACACAATTTTGTTTCATATGCAAAAGACGGGAATGCAGGCCTGAATACCCGGCGCAATAAAAACGAAAAGTGGTCCGGTTTCATCATAACCATGTCCGCCAGGCGTCCCGGGCCGGAAGAGGAGGATTACAAGCCTGTGGTCCTGCACGAATATTTTCATGTCTACCAGCATGCCCACATTCTCAGCAGGAACGAATCTGTCCGGGAAAGCCTGAACCAGAAAAACCCATGGTGGGGAGAGGGCGGCGCCGAATACATGGCCCAGTTGCTCTACTCAAGACAGGAAGGGGTCCGACCGGGGTATTTAAAGGAAACGATGAAACGAAAACTGAGATCGTTAAAGGACCTCCGCAAAGGCGAAAACATCAAGGATATTCCCTATGGCAGGAGAGGGCGGATCTCCTATGACCTGGGGGCGTGGTTTATTGCATTCATCATCAGCAGATCCAGCGAGGAGTCTTATCGGGTCAGGTTCTTCAAGGAGCTCAACTCGAAGGGTTTCGAAGGCGCCTTCGTGAAAAGTTTCGGACAATCGTCGAAGGATCTTCTCGATGAATTTCACAACGGGTTCCTCCAGTTGGATCTTGAGGAACAGATGAAAATCATCCCTTAGCGTTCCCGCTTACACCTTACGGGACTGGCCTGCGGCATCCACGCGACGGAAGTCTCCCTTGTTCTGCCCCGGAACAAGGGCACCCGGTGCCGGCAAAACAAGCTGTGATTATTGGCAGCCCCATTTTCATGACGGCGCCTTGTGCCCAGTCTCCGGGAATGAAATCTGAAGGTTCCCGCCCGCTTTTCCGGATGGCGGATCCCTCCTCTCTGCGCTAAGAGGCCCCCATGTTCCCGTCCCTGCGTTATCTCTTTCCGCTGCTGGTGCTCGCCCTCATTGCGGTCGTCTCCCTGGGCGGGGGCCATGAAACTCCGGTCCCGCTCCGGGCCTACGTGGGCGCACGCATTATTCCGGTGACTGCTCCCGAGATCGTGGACGGAGTCCTCCTGGTCAGGGGCGAAACCATCGCGGCGGTGGGGAAGCGCGGCGAGGTTGTCATCCCGGATGACGCCGAAGTGATCGAGGTGAAAGGCAAGATCCTCTTTCCGGGTCTGATCTGTACGCACTCCCACATCGGAAAAGTCCAGGGTGGAGATGGCTCTTCGCCCATCCAGCCGGATGTGCGGGTGCTTGATTCCATTGACGTCCTCGACAGCACCGTTGAAAAGGCCCGCGCCGGGGGCATCACCATGGCCAACCTCATGTCCGGTTCAGGACACCTCCTCTCCGGCCAGACCGCCTACCTCAAACTACGGGACGGCAACACCATCGAGGATCTCGCGGTGCGCAATGAGGACGGTTCGATGGCGGGTGGAATCAAGATGGCCAACGGGACAAACTCCATCAAGGGTTCGGGTGGCTCCCCCGGCACGCGGGGCAAGTCAGCCGCGCTGGTCCGGGCCCAGTTCCTCAAGGCCCGGCGCTACCGCGAAAAGCTGGCCCAGGGTGGCGATGATCCGCCCGAGCGCGATCTCGCCATGGAAGCCCTCGTGGAGGTTCTTGAAGGCAAGCGGGTGGTCCATCACCACACCCACCGCCACGATGACATCATTACCGTGCTGCGACTGAAAAAGGAGTTCGGCTTCAAGGTCGTCCTGCACCACGTCTCCGAGGCATGGAAAGTGGCGGATGAAATCGCGGAGGCCAAGGTGCCCTGCTCCATCATCTATCTCGACTCACCGGGTGGAAAACTGGAAGCGCGCGACCTCGAGTGGAAAAACGGGGCGGAACTGGAAAAGCGCGGAGTGCTCACCGCCTTCCATACCGATGACCCAATCAACGATTCGCGCTGGTTCCTGCGCAGCGCCGGTCTGGCGGTGCGGTCCGGAATGTCCCGGCAGAAGGCGCTTGAGGCGGTCACCATCGCGGGCGCCGAAATGATGGACCAGGCCGATCAGACCGGGTCGCTCACGGTGGGGAAGAAAGCGGATTTCGTGATTCTGAATGGAGACCCCCTCTCGGTTTACACCCGGGTGCTGGAAACCCACGTGGAGGGAAAGAAGGTCTTCGACCTCGACGATCCCAGGGACAAACTCTGGGCCGAAGGCGGGTTTGGCGCCGGTCACAAGCGGCGTGCCAGCGGCTGCTGCTTCACCAGATAGGAGAATGATCCAATGAAGATTTACTCATTACTGACGATCCTCCTCCCGCTCGCGGTGGCGACGGCCAGCGCCCAGGTGGCCGTGCAGGCGGAATTGCTCTACCCCATGACCGGGGATCTCAAACCCATCGAGGATGGAGTGGTGCTCTGCTCGAAGGACGGCAAGATCGAGAAAGTGGGACCGGCCGGGGCCGTGCCCATTCCCGAGGGCTACCAGGTGCTCAAGGCGAAGGTGGCGACCCCGGGTTTCATCGATGCCCACGCCACCGTCGGCCTCTCGGGCATCCTGAATCTCGACCGTCACGACCAGGAACAACTGGAGAAATCGGCCCCGATCCAGCCCGAATTGCGGGCCATCGACGCCTACAACGGGCGCGATCCACTCGTGAAATGGATCCGCCAACTGGGAATCACCACTATCCACACCGGACACGCCCCCGGCGCCCTGGTGGCCGGGCAGACCATGATCCTCAAGACGAACGTCCCTACCATCACCGACCCGGAGAAAAACACCCTGCGTCCCTTCGCCATGGTGGCGAGCACCCTCGGCCCGGACGGCTTCGGGAGCGGGGGCAAAGCCCCCGGGAGCCGCGCCAAGTCGCTCGCCATGCTGCGCGAAACCCTCCTCAAGGCGCAGAGCCACCTGAAGAAAAGGAAGAAGGCGAAGGAGGACGAAACGCCCGATCCCGACCTCAGGCTCGATGCCCTCGCAGACGTCCTTGAAAAAAAAGTTCCCCTCCTCATCACGGCCCGACGCCATCACGACATCGCCGCCGCCCTGCGGCTCCAGAAGGAGTTTGGATTCCGCCTTGTCCTCGATGGAGCCTCCGAGGCCTACCTGCTGCTTGAGGAGATCAAGGCCGCCGGGGTTCCCGTTCTGGTCCACCCCACCATGGCCCGGCCCTATGGTGAGAACGAGAACATGACCTTCACTCTGGCCGCCAGGTTGCACGCAGCGGGCATCCCCTTCGCCTTTCAATCAGGATACGAAGGTTATGTTCCCAAGACCCGTGTCGTGCATTTTGAAGCAGCCCTCGCAGTCACCTACGGGCTTCCTCACGGGATCGCCCTGGCGGGCTGCACTTCGGCCGCGGCTGAACTGCTTGGCATCGCAGACCGGGTGGGATCTCTGAAACCGGGAATGGAGGCCGACCTGTCCCTCTTCGACGGCGATCCGTTTGAGACCACAACCCATTGTATTGGCGTGGTGATTAATGGGACGGTCGTTTCCGAGGTGGCAAAATAGAGTCAATCTGTCCGCCGGAGGAAAAGCTCCCCCGGTTTCGCCATGTAGATATCCGGTATCCTCGCATGAAACCAAATCTCCTCTCCGCCCTGGTCTTCACTCTGACCGGCATCTGCCTGGACGCTGCCATCTTCCATGTCCCAGGGGATCACCGGACAATTCAGGATGCGATCGATGCTGCTGCTCCGGGCGACGAGATCATTGTGAGCGAAGGTTCGTATCGGGAGCGAATCCGGCTCAAGCCGCGCATCAGACTCCGGAGCGCGGGCGACGACCGGAAGGGCAAGATCGGACTCGCGCGTGCCGAACGCACCGTGATCGACGGAGGGGGCATTCTCCCGGCAGGGAGAGAACCTGTCCCGGGAGTGTCAATGGCGCAGGGTTCGATCATCGACGGATTCACCGTGACAAACGTCGGACGTTACGATGATGCACGGTGGCGCGAGAATCACGCAACTCGGGGCGAAAACCAACCTCATGAGCATATCGGCGACTTCGGGATCCCCGGCATCGGAGCGGATGGTGTGAGCGGAAGGATCATCAACAACATCGTGCACCACAACGGGCACACCGGGATCGCCCTGCACGGGAACAATCCGGAGAAAGAGCAGCCCTCGCTGGTAGAGAAGAACATCTGCTACCGCAACATGGGAGGCGGGATCGGCATCATGACCCATGCTCGTGCCAGGATTCTCGGCAACACGTGCTTCGAAAACTTCTACGCCGGAATCGGACACAACAACGCCAGTCCGTTAGTCCAGGGAAACGAGTGCTCGGGGAATATCCGCGCCGGGATCGGCATCAGCGAGGGAGCCTCGCCTACCGTTCAGCGCAACAAGTGCCACCACAACCGGAGAGCCGGGATAGGCATCCGAACTGGAGAAGCCACCAAGCCGATCGTGGAGGACAACGACTGCTACGAGAATGGAATGGCGGGAATCGGAACCGACGAGGGCGCGGCACCCGTGATCCGCGCAAACCGCTGCCTGCGGAATGAGATGGCGGGAATCGGGGCACGGCACGACGCCAGGCCCGTCATTGAGCACAACGAGGTGCGGGGGAACAAACTTGCCGGGATCGGTTTCGAGGCATGTGAAAACGGAATTGCGATCGTCCGTGACAACACCGTGTGCGAAAACGGCATGGTCGCGATCGGGGTCCAGGCCGGGTGGAAGGTCCAGATCATCAACAACACCCTCTCCCGTCCCGATGGCATGCCCCCGGTCATCATGGTCTTCAAGAACGCGGAAGCCATCATCGACGGGAACACCATCGCGGGGCCCGGCGTAGCCGGTGTCCGCCTTGGAGGAACAGCCGAAATACGAAACAACATCATCCTCGGCCGGAAACTACGCCCCAATGGACCGCCGCAATTCGGGGTCTGGGCTCTCCCGGGGTCGCATCTCAAAATAAGCGGAAACTCGTTCAAAACGTGGCGCCACGCCCTTTACGCAAGTGACTCCACTGTGACGGCGACGGGCAACACCGCGGAAACGTTCGTGAGGGTGGCCTACGTAGTCGAGAAACCGTCCGCACCCGCAACCGTTTCCGGCAATATCGCAATCAGTTCCAACCCGGGGGACACCGCCGTAAAGGTTGACCACGAGCAGGGGGCGGTGAGGGACAATCTGGTGAAGCCAACAGCGAAGTAACGGGATTATCATTCTTCGCCTTGCGATCATGCCGAGGCATGCAATTCTTCGGGCTTCATGTCCTCACAACGCTGGTCATCATGACTACCCGCCTTCTCTCCAGCGTTCTCTTTCTTGCCCTGCCGGCGGCTGCCAGGACCTTTCCCGAGGCAGAGCAGATCGCGCACGAGCAACCTGGCTCGGATTCTTGATGTTGCGCAACGATGCAACAGCTCCAGCCAATCCTGTCGGACCATCCATCACGCAGGAATCGAGTTCTACCACCCCATTCTCATTCGGAAGGCCTCCGTAGCCAACGCTGGTGTCGTCAGGGTCATTTTCCACCGGTTCGATGCCAAATACCGCAGCATCCACCGGCGACTCACCCTTGCTCATCCTCTTGACAGCGATCTCGATGGAGCGCAGGCCGTTGCCGCTAGAGATCGCCACCGGGCGAGTGGCGCGGCGGCGAGGTGGAACATGGAACGCCGGGACCACCGCGCCGGCGGCGGTCACCTTCAAGAAGCCTCGACGGGAGAGAGAGTCGTTCATTCACGCAGTGTAAGAGACTCCGGGCAGCCATCGGTAATGG
>MPMD02000601.1_pt1 | contig 10228 bp, 4 predicted proteins | sample 1617291 | NCBI WGS metagenome assembly MPMD02 (sample SAMN05944810, study PRJNA350692) | marine metagenome | biome: marine; feature: ODZ; material: water; isolation source: 120 m water sample filtered on 30 um supor filter | place: Pacific Ocean | collected 2012-04-09 | depth 120m m | reverse complement strand
ACTGGCGCTGCCGAGGGGAAGCCCGAGGAGGCACCCTCTGTGCTCAATCGGCTGTCTGGGACCCGATGAGAGCCAGACTGTGCAGCTACTGGGACCTGCTGTAGTTGCTTGATGCATCAATTGGCCTGCATGTGAGTCAGCGAGCTCCGGACTTCGGATCGAGGGGCGCTGACCAGCCGAAACCCGGAGTGCACATGCTCACCGCCGCCATCGTGATTTCCAGAGATCCATCCGATTCTTTGCCGACATGCTGCTGACATGCTTGACATTGCTTTATACACGTGCATGTGCAACACTTTCGCTTGTCGTGATGCACAAGTGACACGGGCGTCTCTGCGCTCGTCATTCGTTGACTTCTGAATTCTGAGTTGAATTCTCGTGCAGCATGGTTCAGGCAAAATTGGCCAATGCTTCCAGCGATCACATAGTCTGATCACCATACGTATGGTACCAATGGCAATGCTTGTGCATATGCGTATACATTTCCGATGGATCAATGGTCGACATTCGGTGATGTATCAGTTCAGGGTCATATCTGTCATGTGCGTGACACCGTGCATTGGCATTGGTATTGTATGTCCCCAGCATTGACCCTCATAACAGTCAGAAACAATTGTGGCACCACTGTCAGCACCACACATATCACAAATGTCGAGAGCCGCGTAACCTCGGATGCCAGCACTGACATTACACGACGCACATGTGATTGCTCGTGTCATGGCTGTGAGTCGGTTTGCTTTTGCTTCATTCAAGCGTCCATCATTGGGCTTCCATCACGATGTTGATATGCAGTGCCGGAACGGACACACATGCGTTGCCATTCGTGATCGTATCAGGCATGACTCATCGTCGTTTATATATATATATATATATCACTTGCTGTATTCAGATCGGGAGATAGCTATGTGTGTCAGACGATACATGAACCCATCACCGATCGTGTCACTGTTGTGCTTCGTCATGTGCTGGTTATTGCTGTGCCATTATACAAGCACTAACACTTATGGCGGTCATCATTAGTTTCAGTTGTTCACCGCTAGCGTCACGTTCATAGGATGATGTTCCGGCGAGCTCCGTGTCACGCACCAGTTGTATGCATAGTCATGATCGTGAGCACTCACACATCTAAGGTGGCCACCGGCATCAAGCTCTGGGAGACCGGGAAGTGGAAGCCCGAGCATCTGATCAAATTGCTCTGTAAATTGTGCAGAAGGATCCACCGTTCGATGCGTGTCCATGTCTTGACGTGTGCGACACTTGTATAGCGAGTGTGTTTCATGGTGAGTTGTGCATTGCCAGTTTGATATGTGTGTGTCGCTATCGCACGTAATCAGCTCGATTCAGTTCGGAAATCTACATGATTCGGTCTTTCACCTGTCCGTGTTCTATGACACATCTATCGTATTATCATGTATTCATTGTTTGGTGTGCAGTGTTCAACCTCAGTATTGTTGCTCAGCCACACCCAATAGTATCGCCCGCTCATGATCTGGTTCGTGTTTCGGTATGTCATCGCGGTTTGTGTTGCGCCACACGCGGCTACTGTACACAATCGACTGCCATTGTCATTGGACCAATCATATGTGAAGCGACTTTCCCTTCGATGTCTGGATAATATCGCCACGGCACCCGACCTTGCATTCTTGATTGATGACAGTCGTCGGTTTACACACACATTGTCTCTTCATAGATGGGGTTCCGGTTGTTCTGGAACTGACGCTCCTGGATTTGCGTACAATGGTATCGCCGACGCATTGCACGAATACAACATTCGAGTAACGTTCCGTCACATATTCAGCGCGGAAATATCTCGACACAAGCGCCGTTGGATACAGCAATTGATGAACCCGCATTACATCTTTGATAATGTGTTCAAGCTGTACCGCCGTCAATGTATTGACGTGAACGGCAAGTTCGTGTGTCCATATGATGAGTTCCAAGACTTGGGTTGTTACATTGCTGGTTTCGTATGCAAGAGTGTATCGAACTTGAACACGGTGCACTCGTCTACAGCTGGTACGTCCCTCACCTCCATCCACACACAAACGGGTTCCACGTTTCTATCAGTCAGACTGTTCCTACAACGAGTCCGGCCCAAAACATGCATATTGGAAAATGTGCGGGGCCTGGACAGGGACGGTCAACTCGGCTGCGTGATTGCCCTTCTGGCCGCTGTTGGCTACCATTGTTATGTACTACGAGCACTGCCACCAGTATTCGGATTGCCGCAAGATCGATTTCGGTTTTATTTCGTGTGTTTCAGAGATGATCTGGTACATGCAAGTGGTTTGACATCGTGTGCATTGGACTCATTGATCACTCGTGTGTGGACCAGGTTCCAATACGACCACCCGCTTGCTGACATCGATGCCTTCATTCAACACGATGCGAGCCCCTACATCCAGGAACACTTGCACACCGAGTCCTCTAAATTTGAAGGCAGTGTCGTCACATCCGCGTCATCTGCATCGAAGATCAAATGGTACACGAAACATATTCGTATGTTTGGCCGCACCAACTTCAACTCAAACTTTCTTGCAGGGTTCGACACATGTATCCGCAATTCATGAATTTGCCAGCCCGTGTGCAAGAATTGTTGGATGCCCGTGGGTGTGGCTTCCCACACCACACAGGAGAAGCTTGGAATTGCTCACAGACTACGATTTCGGGTGGCGCTGTAGCATCAACCGTATTGCCGGGCTCATTGGTTTGGTTCACACACCGATGTCGACGTGGGTATGGTCGGGACATGCTCGGATTGCAGGGTATTTTCCTGACAGACCACCAATGGCAGTCGGTTAGTGACATTTCCGAGACCGTATTGACAGACCTTGCAGGGAATGCATTTTGCATAGCATCTTGCACTCCCGTTCAGCTGTTGGTGTACTTGGTATTGTCGCATCTGAGTTGTTTGGGTGAAGATCGTGACACTGCTTGCGCACGAGTGGATCAGACCACCGACACCAGTGACGATGACTCATGGATTAATTTACATGCAAAGCGCAGGCGGCGGTGTGCCAACTCATAATTCACACTCTCTCACTTCAGCGTGGTTCCCCTTTTGGTCGCGTGTCGACCACGAGCACATACGTGTTCACATGGATGTGCCATGCGTTACCGCACCTAGTGTCCTTGTAAAACAAGTCGATCAATTGCACACTCATCGAATGACCGACCTGGTTTCGAACGTTGTTGCTCATTCGACCATTTGTTTATCCAATGCCAGTCGCATCGCGCACATGCCAGGTCCCAGTGTCACATGGCGATATTGTTTCTAGTCGATGTTTGTCTTACCGAGTGACATCGTAAGTGGCAACTGTCCCATATGTCGACACACGATCTACATCCTGCACAACCCCGGTATTGTAATTCACATGACGGTCGTGTCACACATCGCAACCACGTGTATCACATCCGCCACCAGGAGCGCCAACGATACCGTTTGGGCGAAGGAAAATGGAGGACGGATATGCGGTGCACGCCATCTATCATCTGTGCACGCGACTCTAGTTGTTCCATGTATCGCCATGTCAGCGTTGATTCGGTAGGTGCACTTCGTTTCCATGTAGCGCCATGTAAGTGTTGGTTCACTCATGGGTGAGCTCGCCGTTGCACATGCGATTCGCCAGTTGCATGTGAATACTGCGCCGTGCACATGATCTACATTGGTACCACCGTTGTCGGTCACACTGCGTACACGTCATGCCGTGTGTGAATGTGTGTGTGTGTGTGTGTGTGATTTGCCGTGTGCAGGTGACTGCCGCAGTATGTTGCGGTGCGCATTGAAGGGCACAGCCGAGCAGAAGGCCGAGCAGACAGATGAGCTAACCAAGAAATGCGCAAAGGATGACCATCACGAATGGTACTCATTGTGATGTATGCCAATTGGTTTGTAGTGTTTTCACACAATGCCCGTAGTTGATGTCGTCAGTTGTGATCATCGCACCCATTCGCTCTGCATATTGCCCATGTGTTCGGTGCATCACTGTTGACATGCACGGTACGCCGCATCGCCAGATGGGCCGCTTCAGACATTCATACATGCCACACGTAACGAGAAGAAACAATTGACTGCGGAGATCTTCATACACCGCACTGCTCACCGACAACAACTTGGTGGCATGCGGTCGCGTGACTGTACCACATGCACATTTCACCGTATATGGCATTGTCGCAATTACCAACATTTCTGCACGTTTGCTCTCACCATTATGTTATCAGCGGTGAACAGTCCCTAAATTCGACTTGTACCAGTACTTCCGCTGCAAAACAACTGCTTTGGGCCTATCTCTTGAATTGCCCCGACGCGTTCATGGGCTGAGTCCTGCGCATGGTTTGGCCAAACGTCCGCCGCAGTGACTTGGTCACCGAACAGGCGTGTGAAACCAACACGTCGACCAAGTGTGTTCTAACTCACTTTAGTGAGTTCTATGGGGGGGGGGTGCGACTCCCCTTGTCGGACCATGTGTATGTTTCTGGTACAACATGTTTCGTATTCCCTTAACCATGTTGGTCACCACCGCCCGCGCAGTGTGCCTTGTTATCCATATTTGTCGTGCTTCATGTTCGGTGTCGGTTCCAACGCCGGTGTGTAGCGAGCCGTGTCATGTTGCTATTGTTACATCGACGGTTTGCTGCGCCACATTGCTCCAGCAACGCAATCATGCTGCTTTGTATAGTTGCCACTTCGATGCTGCGAACCTATTCGTGTGCTCAATGTGTGCGACGACCGGTTGATGCTGACATGCGGGCTTGACACATACACATACCGGAGTTGATGATCTTGTCATATGATAGCTGGTTGTCATCGATCGTATCAATTGCCACGACCATGTCACGATCAACTCGCGTGGTTCGATGTTGCTACACCATGTGTCGATCATCCATTGGATTGACATGCATCTATGTGTTGATTGTGCGTCTCTAGGCAGTGCGGTTTTAAATGTACGGTCATTGTCGTATGTAGTGTGTATACCCTAGTGATGTCCATGTAGTGTCATCTCGCATATATGATCCGCCCTGGTTTTCCCGGAAGCCGTGGATCTTCATGCCTCAACATGTCGCTGAAATTGAGTGTGGCCGACTGCTTGCACCCGACGAGTTGACATCCTCAAAACGTGGTGCGGGTATCTACGTCAAACGACAAATTGGCAAAGTCTACCACCCAGATTGCTGGGAGTGCGAACAGTTCGACACGGACCAACTGCTCGACAACTCTGTTGTCGCAGACAGCAGGGACGCCACATCCACATTGTTGCCAGGTCAGATGGACGCCACCGCGACATCCATTGTTCAGGCGGCGCAGCGAAACTACACTGCGACATTTCACGAGCAGGACGGTGCGTTGCAACCGATCGCCGACGGTGTGTTGCAACCGATCGCCGATCTTGAGGTTGGTGTGGCTGGCGCTCCCAAACCCAGGCCGAAACGTCGTCGCAAGACACTATTCGACGACGGCAGTGACGACGATTGGTTCGATCGAGGTGCGGCGACCCCATCAGCGGCATTCCTTGAAAGCATCGTAAATAAGGATAAGCCGGCGCGCGTGCCCAAAGAACGCAAACCACGTGTATCTACCGATGACGCACCGCCAAAACCCAAGCGACGTCGATCGACGGATGGGGGCGTTGATCGTGACAAAGAGAACGCCGGTGATGCCACGGACCGGTTGTTGCGGACCAGAGCCGCAACGATGCGGACCGAGCATGCACTGAACTCGAAGATGGCCGAGATTGACGCAGCGGAATTGAAGCTTGAGGAACTGTTATATCCGAAGCTCTATTCCAAAGCCGTGTCTGGTAAATTCGATACCGACACTATGATGCCCGATAAGCTCAAGTTGCCGTTCGCCAAGCTGTTAAAGGCCAAGAACGACGACACGATGAAAGCAAAGTTTAACACCGACAGCGGTTACCCGGACCTCGTGTTGAACTATTTCTCGCAACTTGACGCATTGATTGATTCGTACATCAGCTTCGGACGTCTTACCAACGCAGCCAAGAGTTTCGCGGATGATTTGGATGTGATCGCAGATGCGCAAGAATCGTACATCCTGTGCGTCAATGCATTTGCAAAGCTCCGTGGTCTCAACCCAATCTACGAGGCTCGGTTGCCGTCTATTATATTGTCTGACATCTTCGTCGAGCAGGCCAGGTGTATGTGGCAATTGTTGTGCCGGCACAGCTGTGGCGATACGTCTGTCGCCGTTTCGTTCGACATCGATACAAGTCTGCGTGCCGTGTTCTACCCCGATGAAGCTCGTGAGTTGTGGTCGTCGATCTTCCCAACCGCAGTCAATGCCCCTGATCGATTCAAAGTGGTCACGCGCGCGGATGTCGGTGTGGGTTATGCGAACCATTGCGACACCGTCGGTCTCATGCTGAATGTCGCCATAGCAATGTGTGGCCACGACTTCGCCGATGCCAAGTTCATCAAGTCGTTCGTGACGGGGCTAGTGGCACTGCCCGTGTGTGTACCACCCGCCGCAGTCACTGCCACTGACACAGCACTTGCCTCCGCCGACGCTTTGGACGTACAACCCCTGTCGGAGGTCGAGGTCGAGCTGCAGCCAGACGCTCAGACGCCCCTGTCACCCCTGTCGCCGCCATCGGGTGACTCGCCGCCCGTACAGGCCGAATTGTTCTCTGGCGTCATCCCAAAAGAGCACTGTCCCGCCATCGACTGCATCAACACGCTCGTCTGTACCGACTTGACGTCAGGCATTGCCAATCTCGACCAGTTATCCACACTTCGCAAGGATGTCAAATCTGGGTCGAAATTGCTCCGGCAATTCACCGCATCGCCATTTGGGTCGAAGCTCGTCCTCGGCATCGACCGTTTCCTCACCACAGAGCGACGCGCATCGTCCGTCATTGCCAAATTCATTCGGCTCATCGACGACTTCGCGGAGAACCCCATCGTCATCGAATTCGAGTCCAGCCCCAGTCACGATGCGGTGGCATCTGTTATCGCCGCGGCGCACACACTCCGCACTGGCGCTGTGAACGAGCTATCGAAGCTGCCACACGACGAGCGTTGTGCATTCATGTCTGCCCATGAGCACGATGATGGTGTGTGTAAGCGATCGGCGGACACCATCAACACAGCGATCACGCGTATTGGTTCTTTATACGCGTCACTGGCCTTCAAATCCATCATCAGTGTCACGATTCAAGTCCATACTTGGATGTCTTCCACCGACTTCCATAACACCGATGAACCAGATATGGAGGTCACATGTGCTGCGTTTGTGCGTGCGTTTGATCGTGCGCCCACTGTTATCCCAGACGCAAAAACGGTCGGCATCGCTCAAGCCGGTACCTGGTGCTCACTACGGATCATTACGTCATATATGCCACATCTCTGGGTCCGCCATCCGACTTCGGACATCGTGTGATGCGTGCATGAGTGATGCCATGTGAGTGGAGACACGTTCGGTATTGCTGGCGTTGATGATGTGAACTGGACGAATGATTCTGCCGCATTCGGGCGGCTCTGCTCGGGCTGTTCATCATTGACGCGTGTGGTGATACGTCGCTGTCATATGGCGGGGTTACCCTGTCTCGATTCAGTACGCATTCAACCTGCCATATGCGGTATTGACATCGCACCCACCATCGATGTCAAGGCGGTTAATCTGGCATGTCGGGTTCTCTTCCCATCTCGCACACCGGCTGCATCCGACATTACTACTCTGGTGAACCACAACATCCTTAGTGAGTCAACACGCGAAACACTACTCGCTGCCAATCGGCTGGTTGGTGGGATGGCCGGCCCACCCATACTGGATTCGACTATGATTGGCGCGTTTAACACCGCTTGGCAACCCCTCGTCGCCACGGGACGACAACGGTGCACATCATATGTGACTGAATTATTCGAGTCTGTATCCACCAACCAGGATGGCAAGGCGCTCCTGTCCGCCTACGACGCGCTTGTGTCGCACGCGCTGCCCTCCCTTGCAGCGACCGACGCGCCGTGCGACACCCGCATCAGATCGATACACGCCATTGTCAAGAAGCACATGTGCAAGATCAACCTTGAGGTGCTCGATGTCCAATCGGATACATGTGTCGCCACACTGGTCGAGCGTTTGCGCCTGGCTGCTCGTGTGGCGCGCATGCTCGATATCGACCCCGTCTTCAAACCGCACCACCATAACGCCAAATCACCGATCAGTACGTCCACATTCGAGTTTACCATCCACGTTGGTTTGGTGGTCGCATCATGGTGGCGGTTGTACAAACTCTTCGACACGAAGAGTTTGGACCGTTGGCCGTCTGATGACGAGAGTACTGTGTGGGAGAAAATTCAAGCCGACGTCGATGCTGCCATTGGATCGTTGCGAAGCGCCGTCGCACATGCATCGCGTGCCATCACCGAGTTGAAAGTGCCGGACTTCTTCAACACCCATGGTTTGGATGCGACGACACTCATCACCAATCTCGACATCCTCCACACGTCAAGCTCCATCATGATGAAATTGTTTGTGGGTACCCATGCATCGACCCATTTCGCGGAATTGAGAACCACCTTATCGAAGGCTCACGCCGGTATCGACTCTCAGTCACTGATCACTTCAGCGACAACCATTCAGGTGTCAGATGCATCGCTTGAAGCCTTGAAACAGTTGTGTACTACCCGTGCTGTCATCGATATGTACCACGAATGGACCGAGTACGATGACAGCTACGGCACGTTCTCCACTTTTGCACAATCCATGGGTGTTGACATCTCATCGGTCGGCGTCGAAGGCATCGATGGTCCCATACTTCTGCCGATCACGGCGTTGGTATCGGTTGTGCTGGCCGTCGAAAAGTTGACAAAAAAACCAAGTGCGCGCAACAATGAGACACGTGCCACATTATGTCTGGCTGGCCTACGTGACGCACGTCGTCCACCGCTTCGCCCTCCAGTTCCATTGTTCAATGCTATGATAACGGAGGTGACGTCTGCTGGCCTGGTGCCACCGTCGGACGTTGTCCCGTCCGAGCTCATCGTTGCCGATCCAGCCGATCCAGCCCTTGCCAAACAGGCTACAGTCGCCCGAAGCTTGGTGAACGCACTTGCCGCGGTGTCTAATTCCGATGAACATGTTGTGGATATGCAACGCCACCCGCATCCCAGTTCGGTGGATCCATCGGAACACACTGCGACACAGCCCACGGATCAATCCGCCGACGTTGCTGGCCAGCCACAACCATCAGCGCCGGCTGTCGACGCTGCTGTGGAGCCACATCCCGCAGAGCAACTTGCCGATGCTGCTGCTGAGCAGCCACAGCCATCAACACCACCCGGTGCGGTGATTGCGACCGCCGCCAACAACACATCATCGGTTTCCCCGAGCGGTGTGGCACCGTCTGCCGAGGTCGAGCTTGAGGCAGCACCAGCACCCGAGCCTACAGAGCAGTTGCCGCCAAAAGCGGAGGCATCGGAGGCAGCGAGCACAGAGCTTGAGCTTGATGCGTCATCGAAGGAGGTTCCTGCCGATGCCACGGACGGCAAGGGTGGAGGCCGTGGCCGTGGCAAGGGTCGAAGCCGTGGAAACGGCATTGCGAAGACTGCGAAGGCCGCGAGCAAGGTCGTGGCCACGAAGAGCTCAAAGAAAGGCAGCCTCGACCAGTATCTCACAGCGGGGCCTGCAACTTGGCTCGGCACGAATTAGTCGGCACGTGCACGGTCAATTGGCATGGTGCCATCCGCGGCTGCCATGTGCAGCCGATGTTGCATGCAGTGCACCGCTTGTGTCAGCTCGTGTGGGTGACAGCACTCGCGTGCCACTCGTGTGCCGGCCCGAGCCGGATGTCATCAGCTACAACTCTGCGATCAGCGCCTGTGACACGTGTGTTCTGTCGGGCTGTCACTTGTCTGCACCTTTGCACCGCTTTTGCGTACACAGGGTCGTTGTGCGCACCTGACGGCGTGTTGCTCATGTGGTGTCCGATCACCATGTTGCCAACATATGCCATCACATTGCCATGATTTGCTGGACCATCTGCGTCTGCGATTTGCGTGTCAACCTGAGGAACCCAATTACAAAAACATGCATGGATTACCAAACAATGCATGGATCACGGTGTGTTGATTGAGCAGATGTGAACAACTCCAGATTGTGATGTACATACATTGGCAACGGAACAACGTTGTTTGCATCGAAACCCATAGGACGCAACACTCGGTAAGCCTGCATAACGAGTTATCATTTCGCGTACTAGTTCTTCTACTAGTT
>MPMD02093716.1_pt1 | contig 10240 bp, 10 predicted proteins | sample 1617291 | NCBI WGS metagenome assembly MPMD02 (sample SAMN05944810, study PRJNA350692) | marine metagenome | biome: marine; feature: ODZ; material: water; isolation source: 120 m water sample filtered on 30 um supor filter | place: Pacific Ocean | collected 2012-04-09 | depth 120m m | reverse complement strand
CTCCTACTGGTCTACTACAACCACAACTAGTGCTACTTGTGCTGCTCGTGCTCTTAGCACTGCTGGTATTACTCGTACTAGCCTTAGAAGGGACCGGTCCCCAGAGATTCTGGGATTCCAGAAATAATTAAATTTAGTCAAAACTTTGTTTGGGGTAAATTAAAAACTTAGCCGAAAGTTTGTGACTCTGTTCGTAGCTAGCTCTCGAGAAGGAAAGTTTGAAGCCTTTGGGAGACGAAGCATTGAGATGGGTTGTGAAACATTTCTACCCTTGTGATAACACAGACTCTTTAAGAGGTAGCGGAGCCCCATGTCAAGTCTACGAAGATGGTGCTAGTGCTAGTGGTACTAGTGGTAAAGGCCTGACGAAAGGAAGTATTTGTTTTAAAAACTTTTGAGCAGCGATACACGATGCACGAGTCGTACAAGCACTAAGTGCAAGTACCAATTACGCACAAAGCGACAACCACCATCTCGAAAGAGATGCGACAACCGTCGAGCAGCTAAAAAGGGCAATCATCCCACCACTGATATACCATTCGCAGCCACCACAAGGTCCCATCAACGATCAAGCGCCGCCAGCAGGCAATGGCTCAAGAGCCTCCCAGGCAGGTTCTGGAGATCGAGATTCGGAACGAGGTCGAGGTTTCTCGCACTCTGCCCCGCAGAGATGGAAAAAGGTCGTCTCCAAATGCATCGGTGCCTTGCATGCAACCATCGCGCCGAAATTGTCGTCGTCCTGCGATGCAGAAGGGCAGCAAGGTATCGGCACAAGAACGCATGCGTAGCCGTTGGGGTGGCCGACCACCAAACAATCCTCCAATTTGTCGTTGAAGAATTCCTTTGGGACAGCAAGGTCGTCTTTCGTGAATTCCAAAAGGTTGTCTTCTGGTATCACTTGATATACATCCGCACCCACTGTCGTGTCGAACGTAGTGCTGCACACTGTGCAGCGCCAAGAGCAATACAACGGCATTTCGTGTGACAGATGCCAAAGCCTTGCAGAGGTCAGCAACAACAGCCTGAGTAAAAAGGTCCCCACATATATACGGGATTCTTTAAATGGTTTCAAGCCTGGAATGTGACCAGGGACCAGGGACAACCTCAAGGAGTTTAGAGTCGGGGATGATCCAGTTCACTTGGGGTCCCAGCTTGTTTCGGATCGAGCCAAGCTTCCCTTGCAGTCGGACCACGTGGCTTTGCATTCGTGAAGATTCCACTGCTCTGGACAAAAATTGAAAAAACCTTCAGAACCTTCAGAACCTTCAGAGCATGGAGTTGTCTCAGTGGGATCGCTAACACGACAAGAACGTCAAAGGAGGGAAGCTTTGAGGACAAGTTGAGAAGGCGAGACGTGTTTGATCACATATGCTTGAACCAATTTAAAAAATCCGTATGTCGAAAAAAACGATAAACCCGGGCCAGATGCCCTGTCGACGCACAGCCGTTGTTCTCGATGTCCGCGAAACCGGTAAACGCTTCAGAATACGAGGCAAGCGACGGAAGTTCCAGCGAAATACGAGCAGCTGACGGAAGTTCCCCAGAGTCGAGATCCTTCAAGTGCCGCTAGTGTCGGTCTGCTGGCGCCTGAGGTTCTCGACTTGCAGCTGATGACGCTTCTGGCAAGCCGCGGCCATCTTATACAACCGAGGCAGGCCCCAATCACTTATTTGGATTTTTGCGGGTTGGGAACCAAAACTTAGGGCAGAAGTAGATTTCCCAGCTGCAAGTCGGGCCCCAGCCAAGCTCAGCGCCTTTTGAGGACGTCTTCAGCGGGCGACTCATCAGAATGCATGCGAGGCGTTTCTCATCACAGCCGAGCCAGGGCCCAACAAGCAATAGGGACACCACCTTCGGAAACGGTCGTGGATACATCCTGACTGCTCACTATTCCGAATACCTTGACTGCATGACGGCTTCGACCTTGATCTTCTTGTGCGCAAGGTCAGTGAGCAACGTGTCCACTTGGAGGTCTCTGTCCGTCCTTTCGCTCTCCTCGCCGTACAAGAATGCCATCAGCAAGCATTCCGTCTTTGTGATGTTGAACCTGATGTCCGCATGGTTCACATCTTGCAAGAGCTTGCGCTCCTCCTCCGTCGAAGGCAGCGACTTTGGATCGATCCAATCACGGAACTGTGTCCGGTTGTGAGCGTAGCGGTTCTTGTCCTCAGAAGTAATTCGCACGTTTTACAAACAATGACTTTAAACTTTAAACAATGTTGATGACGTATATTAAAAACGAATACAATCCGAATTGAGCTTGATCACGAGCATTTCCACTTCAGGCCCCTCCATTGTGCCAAGCGTTTTGGCGTAATGGGCCATGATGGCATCCTTGTCACCCCACAAGTCGTCCGCACCATGGTGCCACACCTTGCCGACCGCAGTGCCCCCAACCTTGAGTCTGGCGTCACCCAGTAGCAAAAGAAGTTGTCGGCGCTGAGCCACCAGGAACTCGAGTCCCTTGCGACCGATTTCCGTGCCGATGTCTCCACTTGACGTGCTCAAGATGCCGTTGATGACTGAAAACAGCTCGGTCTGCATCGACGTCAATGCCAGATTCGCGACTTTGAGATCCTGCGCGCTCTTGAACGACTGGGAAGCATCTCGTACCTTGAAGAGTGCATCAATAATTTCGGAAGGCGATTTGTTCATCTCCACAACCTTGTGGTAGGTGTGTCTGGCCTCGAGTACGTCCACCGCAGCTTTCGCTTGCTTGTTGAATGTTGACGAATCTGCCTTCTCTGTTTCAATTTCCAAGCCTGTGGCCTGAACGAGTGCATGGTCAGTGGCAAGCTTTGAGTTCAATTCAATTGCACTTTCAATGGTCTTGTGATTGGCATCTTTCGTTTTGACGGCCGAGACAATGAATTGCCACAGCTTTTCTCGCGACCTCTCCAGCGACACCAGAAACTCGTTGTCTTTGACGACATTCAAAGTCTCCTTGTACGCCGTCAAGAAGGCATCCACTTCGGACTGTTTGCTCAGTGGCATCGAGACACGGTCTTGCAAGACTCCGAGGTGAGTAGACTCAGTCGAGATAGCCATTCGCTGGGAAAGCTTGTCGGAGAGTTTCTCCTTGAGTTCGCCATCGCAGAAGTGCAAGCACTCCAGCATGAAGGTGAAGAGCATGCAGCTGATCTCACCAGCTTCACCTGCGGCGTCTTGTTTGTAATAGGTGAGAGCCCCGTTTGTCCAGCGATCGATGATTCTCAGCGCCAAAGTGTTGTGGCTAGCCTCTGCGCCCTTCCGTTGCGCACGCCAAGCAGGAAACTCTTTTGCTAGCTCGGCGAAGAGATGTTCGAGATCAGCCCAGAAGATCTTGGCAACTCCGCCTTCGTCCATTTCACTGGTGAGAGTGGGCCAGCACACAGCACAATGTCCGGTGGTGTCGTCGAGCTTGTCCAAGATCTTGAAAGCCAGGTTCTCCAGTTCGTCCATTTTGGGCGCAGAGGCGTACCCAACCTGAATGAAACGTTTCCAACTCTCGAACAAATCTTGCCACCCTGGGTGGTTGGTGAGAATTGATTGCAAGCTTTGGAAGCATCCTCCAACAGCTGCACCCAGAGCCTTGGTCTGATGAGACTCCAACCAAGGAAACAACTGAGCGACCATCTCGGCTGTCGTCGCCATCACTCCATATCGCGGATGTGCGACAGCCATGCAGGCGCCGAATGCTTGAACGATCATTCGGAACCACGCGGCCGCCGATTTCTCCTCGGCACTCATCGCATCGTCTCTTGGAAAGGGATTGTTAAGCGCGTAGATGAAGAACTGGCGCAACATATCCACGGTCTGTTTGAACGTGTCCTTGTCCTTGTCCAAGACGCCTTGAATCAAGTCAAAGAAGCTGCTGGGCATTGCGAGCCTGTTCCACACTGTGTGGATGTGCTTCTCCTGGAAAGGGTACTGCGACATCAGTGTGCTCATCTTGACATTGGACGGGAACGACCATTTGCCTGTCCCAGTCCGCGGATACCAAGAGTCCATCCAATTCATGTAGAGGCCCGCCTTGAAATTCTCGTCTGCGATTCGCCGTTGCAGGAGGTGGTAGGAATCCTCCACAAGCTGGTAGCCGTTACGATCTAACAACTTGATGTCCCTCTCGATATCTGCGTCCTTCGAAGTGAGCAGCGGCTTGCCTGGACACACGTTCCGACCTGCATCGCAGCAGAGTACAAACACGTTCTGGTCGCCTCTCAGTTGCGGATCCATCGCGTCCAATTTGTTTCTTACCATGTCTCCGCAAGTCTGGATCCTCTCAGGCCAGGCTCCAGATTCAGTCTCATGAAATTTGGTGAGAGGGGTTACCACAAGACTCCTTGAGAAGAACTGTTTTGCGGCTAGAGTTTAGCCGAGTCGTTTTTAGCTTGTTCGATTCAAGCCGTATTTTTAAACGTCGACACCGATAATGTTAGCTAACAAAAAATAGTATCTCTACGGGCGTGCCCCCTATGCATGCATAGGGGGCGCACTCGATTTGGGGTACTGCATTCACCGTCTTCATGCCCTTCCAACCGGCGACGCACGCTGACACGTGCTCCTTTCTCAAAATATAATCGGTGCCCATGATTTGGAGATCCTTGAACTGGCCTTGGTCCACATCCGGCACATCTTCTGGAATATTCGACGACCTCTTTGCCTTCGACCCTGCCGCAGTGGCACTGTCACCTTCGGTTTTCGTCGTTGGGACATTGATCGTAGAAGTCCTTGGAGCCTTCGCAGCTCGAGCTGAAGTACTGCCTTGGCCACTCCTGAGCCTGCGTTTGCCGCCGCCTGAAGTGCCTTTGCCAAGGTTCTCAGCTGCTGGCTCAGACTTCACGATGCCATCTCCTTTCGCTGCCGCTGCAGGCGGGACTGTGATCGAGAGGCCTGCTGGTGCTGGCGGCCTCACTCCAGGTGGCAATGCAAGGTTGTCAGGGGCATGCCCCTTGCCTGACAGTCTTTGTCCACGAGCTCCGGCTCTTGCGGGCTGCTCCTGACCCTTAGGCTTACCCTTGCCGGTCAAACCAAATGGCATGGCAGCGAAAGCACTGGCCCTCTGCACGACAGCTTCAGGCTCAATGGTTGTCTGTTCGTTCGTGTGCCCGAGGACTGCCAGTTCAGCCTCGCGCCTCGCCTGGGCACGCTGACGTTTCTTTTCCTCAACCTGCCATTCGTAGTCTGCCTTCCTTTTCAGGAAGGAGTCGTATGTGTTGACTTCCAGCTGAGACCCCTGAACTGAGGCCGGAAGCTCGGATTTGAGCTGTTTGCAACCCATGGTCCATACTGTCCTGGCATGGTTCAAGCGAATTTGATTGTGCTTGTCCAGCAGTTCCTCGTCGAGCAACACCTTCTTCTTGGCAGACATCCGGATCCGTTTGTACGGCACAGTGTGGTTATCCAGGGAAGCGATTGTGGCGGTGAAGCCGGGAATCCACTCCATCAGTTCCTCGTCGAAATGATACTCCGGAATTATGCCGCATGAATTGAAAGTCCCCTGCGTCTTTGACCACCATTCTTCTGAAACGAAGCCAACATCCCAGAACTGCTTGGCGCTAACTGATGTAAACATGTGGGCTGATGCCGGAGATATGCCCTGAGCTTGCGAAGTCTCCTCCCCCAGAACGACTTTGCTTGCCGCAAGAATGATCTGCCGCATTGTCGCCTGCTCCTTTGTTGGTTCGCCATCTGTCCCCTTGATATATTCGCAGATCGAGGTCCTCTTATCGTAGTTGGCTTTGGTATCTTTGCCCTTCTCTGGCTCTTCGATGGTGTCGATCGCTGAACCGCACCCGTAACACAAGTCCAGATGGGGAACGCCGAGCAGGTATGCCCCCCAGCGAATCGCCTGGCAACTACTTATTCTCAGACAAGATGAAAACTGTGACTCGGGTCTCAGGTGATGCGATGGCATCGAGGTCGAAGTAGAGAGGGGGAGCAGTGAACCAATGAGTAATCGAGCTTCCCAGCTCCCAGAATCGAACAAAATCCGAAAAGTTCCTTGGTGGCCCTGGGCCCTGGGTGCCTTGGAATTCTCCTAGGGGTTGATGGGACGAGTGTAAGGATGCGTGAAATCTGGCGGTATGGCGATGCTGAAAAGGCCGCACGTCGGACTTCCTGGTGCAAACATCGCACTCGCGAGCACACTCCAACTCATGTTCGTCGCCTGCAGCGACACTTGGTGCTGTAGACACCGCCGCCGTGTGATACGCTGCTGGCGATTGATAACCAGACTCCTGTGAGAAGGCCCACAAAGCAAACCACAGACATCAGAACCCAAGGGAAACGTGGATCTGAGGCTCTGATGGGCGCTCGGAAAGGATGCGTGGTTATGCTTCTGAATGGTCGCTAGAATCCAGTCAGAAGTGTTCGATAATTTGTCGTGGACACGATGACACGATCAATGTCATCAGCTGTATTAATTCCACCACGACAAATTATCGAACCCTTCTGACTGGATTCTAGCGACATCCCCAGTCTTACAACATCCTCAGTCTTACAACATCCTCAGTCTTACATTTGTTCGTCGTAGGGGCTCCTCTGGATCTCGATCTGCGAATGAGGGGCTATCGATTCGCCGCAGCCTCGCAAGTCTGTCATGCTCGATCAGGTCGCCGCAAGCTGACCGACGCTGCTCCGATATGCCCGCAACATCCGCGCCAGCGACAGAGGAAGTGGGGCTGCCAGCCGGATGCCTGGGCAGAGGAGTACTGGCTTCTGCGGCTGGACGCGATTTGGAAGAGGGGCTTACGAAAGACGATGGCTTCATCCACTGGTTCACCTTGGCGCGCACACGCGAAGAGGCCATCGTCGCCTTCGCCGCCGGTGCAGCCTCCTCCACCTCCATCAAGGAGTCTGCCCCACCGACTTCAACATCACCGCCACCTGTGTCCGGAGCCCGGCGCTCCAAGTCGGAGAGAAGAGCGCAATCCAAGAGGCCGCGTGCCACAGCTGCTACAAAATTCGAAGTTTACAAGAAACTAGGATGCGAAAACGGGATGACACGTAAAGAGCTCTGGAAGTCTTCTGATCACCATCGTGGAAATCTTAGACTACCCTGGACAGAAATCGTAGATCACCCGATCCCGGCAATGTTTAAAAGCTGGCAACCGAATTTGACGCCAAGATCGAGTCGTCATCTGTAAACTCTCCGAACGATGTCGCCTCTGCAGCGAGCGATAGAGAGGCGCCGGTAGCGAGACTTTGTTCCGCGTCCCAGGCCGCACAAGAGTCCATTGCCTGACTCTCTGGCAAACAGAGATCCAGCTGACGGTCACCGGCTTCTGTTGGCGGTTCCTCGTCACTGGATATCTCGTGCGACACTGCCGGCGGCGCTGCCGGAGCTGGCGGCGCCTGCTCCTCGGGCAGCACCGCTGGGTTGGACTTTCGCCGAAGACTCGGTACAGCGAAAGACATCGTCGAGGACCACGCCCTCGTCGAGGGCCACGCTTGAGACTGACAGTAGTCTGTTGGCGTGGCGTAAATCGAAAAGAAATAGTTGCCATTGAGACTTGAGAGTAGTGTGTTGGCTGTTGGCGTGGCGAAAAGAAATAGTTGCCATTTTGGCGTGGCGTAAAGTCCGTGATGCCATTTTAGTGAGTCCCCAGTTGCGCAGTTCAGTCGGCCATGTTTTTTTTCGCGATGAAACCACGGATTGGACGTTGACATCAATATATCCCCCTACCGCCTACTGTTGGTTCATCAAAGCGGCAGATGGCCCTGCCATCTGACGCTCCCCATACAACAGCAGATCAAAGACGTCAGCGCCAGTAGGGCATACAAAGCAGAAGAGGTAATGTGTCGAGCGTCGAGTTCAGGGATGGAGAGAGATCAGATGACCAAAGGGGGTACCCGAGACGCTCCAAGCTGGGATGAAAGAATGTCGATCCTAGCGCATCCCTTATGTTGTAAGGCAAGAGCCATATCCGAAGCAATCAGTCGGCACCCGAGGCCAGATGGCGCTGGCCTCAGGCTGGCAGAACAGACCCCAATGCCAATATGCACACGATGCAGCAGCTGCAGCGGCAGAACACTGAGCCCAGAGACTGATGTGCCACAACACAGCTCCAGCACTCACTCCGCCGGGCCCAGCCAAGGGCCATGCGGATTGGCCAAATAGGCTGCACACGCCATGCCCATTGCAGGAGCACAGAAGGAATCTCCCATGCAGACCCGAATCGCGTAGTCGGTAAGTCCTTGTGCCTTCAAGATGTCGGGGTCGTGTCCTTGGGCCAAGGCGTGAGTCTCTGGCGGCAGAATCGTGTCGAACTGGAACGAGTATATGGTAGTTCCGCGAGGGCTAACCAGAAGACACGATGATTAAGCCGATCCTCAGATATGAATCTCCCACTTTCCCACGAGGAAGCTTCCAAGAATGAATCCCTTAAACATTCCCCGGACTATATCGGACAATCTAGAGTCGAGGAATCTAGAGTCGAGTTTCGAAAATCTAAAAAATCCGACGGGGAATCTAGAGTCTAGAGTCGAGTTTCGAGAATCCAGATTTCGAAAATCTAGAGTCGATTTCCAACAAGGATCATCCCATTGCTAAAGGCGCTGGCCTTTGCAGAGCGTCTGCAGGCCCTCTCCCCAGGGAGAGTTCTGAACGGCTTGGCCAAAATCGACGAAGTAGTCCACCCGGGCAATCTCTTCTTGTTCCAGGGTCAAGGCACCCGTCTCCTCGAGACGGTACAGCCAAGCTACATTCACGACGTCGACGGACCGTTGGCAATGCATCGGGAAACCGCGCATCTGGATGCCCTGCCTGGATGTCCATGGTTGGTCATCCTTGTTGGCGAGGACCGCGGTCCGCATCTTGATGGAATTGCCAAGCCACCCAGGAAACTTCCTCGTGGTGAGCTCATTGGTGAGCCTTGCCTGGTAGAGTTACTAAATACTAAATTGAAGATAGCACAAGTCGGGCACTCTAGGTCTAGGTGCTCGTGATGGTGCTGGTGCTGGTCTAGGTGTCGGTGCTTGACGGGATTTGCCGCAGCCCGTTTGCAGAGATTAGAAATTAGAAATTGGAAACCGGAAGCTTTCAAAAGTCGCAATGAACAATCTTTTAAATTCAGAGGCCTCGCCCACGTGCTGAATGCATGTTGCATGTTGCATGTGCCAAGTCCTCTGCCCATTCCGCAAGCCTCTCCAAACACTCAGAGCCAATGACCCAAAGACGCGCGCGCACACAGGCACAAGCACAGGAGCGCGAGCACGCAACGGCCACATGCCGGGTTAGTCGATCCCGCGCCCCAAGCTGACCAGCCAGCAGCCCGCCGGCTCCCCGGGTTCCAGACCCCAGCGCCCAGAGCCCCAGCTTATGCCAACACGGCAGCGCCCCCCCAGATTCAACAATCCTCGCAGGCCATCCCTGAAACGCAAACCGGGCCGCAAACGACCACCCTCCCCAACGTGTCAGGCGCTCGAGCGGCCAGCCCACCGACCCGCCAGCACGACCCCCCAGAACCCGCGCCGCACCAGCGCGGCGCCGGGCGACGACGGCCTGGGTAGCTTCCCGGGCGCCGCCCAGTGGCGCGCCGGGGCGCCGAAGGCAGGGACTGACCGCGCGCACCGCATTTTGCACCCCGCAGGGGCCGGTCGCCCAGCCGCTCGTGCTGCGGCCCGGCGGCGGCGGCGGCTGGCCCGCTGGGCAAACAGGGAGCGCCGGGCAGAGCGGCCGCCACCCCGGTTGGCCGTCCTCGGCCGGGCGCCGGCCACCGGCCCTGGTCCTCTCAGCGGCCGGCTCGGCGCTCCGGACCCTCCGCGGCGTAGCCGGCCGGCAGCAGAAGAAGCGGTTGCCTTCGCCGAGCGGCTCGCCGGGCTCCGGGGCCCCGGGCCGGCCGTGCGCGCCAGAGGCCGCCGCGTGGTTCGGCCTGCGGCTTGGCCCGGCGGCTCGCCAGGGAGGCTCTGCGGGCTGCCGCTGGGTGGCTCCGCCGTGGGCGCGAAATAATTTGCCAAACCGTCGCCTAGATTGTTGCTGAAACTTTGCAAAAACTTTGCCGGAACTTTGCCAACACTTTGTTTTGCCCGTGGTGGAAAAATGCCTTGCCGAAACTTTGCCAAAATTTTGCCGGAACTTTGCCAAAACGTTGCCAAAACGTTGTCAAAACGTTGTCTAAACTTTGTCTGGCCCGTGGCGGGGAAATATTTTGCCAACACTTTGTCAAAACGTTGTCAAACTTTGCCACAACTTTGTCAACACTTTGCCAACACGTTGTCAATGAAATTCCTAAATTGGAATCGATTACTCGAAGGATCG
>MPMD02141088.1_pt1 | contig 10241 bp, 7 predicted proteins | sample 1617291 | NCBI WGS metagenome assembly MPMD02 (sample SAMN05944810, study PRJNA350692) | marine metagenome | biome: marine; feature: ODZ; material: water; isolation source: 120 m water sample filtered on 30 um supor filter | place: Pacific Ocean | collected 2012-04-09 | depth 120m m | reverse complement strand
TCAATATTTAAAGTAACTAATAAATTCACTCCAAATGCAGCTGCACCAAATCCACTTGATATTATGCTTGGTGATCCCATAATTGGGACTGTTGGAATAACTATCAATGCTAGTGTTATTAATACAATAGTTGATACTTTACATAATTATGTTTGTCCTATTACTAATTGGGTTGGTATTCTTAATCATACTGGTATTGAAAATTTAATGGGAGCTAAGAATTTAATAGGACCTGAAATAATAGCTGCTAATAAAGCCCAGGTTGGTGCTGAGGTTAGATCTGGTAATAAGTGTGATAATGGAGCCAGGGTTATTAATGGCCCATTAGTAGCTGGTCCATCTGTCATAGCTAACATCCAGGGAAAATGTAGTGGAAATAAATCACTTCCATTTGATATTCCTCATTTTACTAAAAAAGGTAAGAGAATAAGACATATTGTAACGGAAGGACCAGAACCTGGAATTTATATTAGAGGACACTTAAAGGATAAAAATATTATTGATTTACCAGAATATTGGAATGGGTTGGTTGATCCCGAAACTATTACAGTTACTTTAACTCCATTTGGAAGACCACAAAATTTATATGTAGATTCTATCCCATATGGCAGACAAGTAATTGTGAAGGCAGAGGATGGAAGTCAGCCTAATTGTCATTATGAAATATGGGTTTCTCGTTGGTTAGATCCACTAGATCATGAGAAAAAATTGCATGTTGTTTATGATGGAGAAACACCTGATGATTATCCTGGAGATCCTGAAGACTTCTTGGTTGGTGGATGGGATTATGATCGACGAGAGACCAATTGGAGGAGGAATGATTAAATGGCTGGTTTAATAACAGATATTCAAGCAAAAATATCTGTAAAAAAAGAAGAAATTGCTTGGATGGGTGATAATATAGTTTTATTTGATACTGAAAAAGAGCCGTGGGATAATGCTATTCTTAGAGTAGATGCTCATATTTCTAAAGAGATTGAAGCTGTTAATACTACAATTATTGATGTAGCCCAAGCATATGAGGATAGAATAACCGCTGGTTGTAGAACAGATATGTTTTGGAGAGTAGTTGGATACACACAAGGAGGGGGAAATCAAGGAAACGAAACTATATGGACTGTTGAATGTACCAAGATTAATCATATTGGTTATGGTGATACTGAAAATGTTGGACATACTACCTCTTTGACTTTTTATGATTCTGCTAGTGGTATAGGAACTTACCCTTTAGATACTAAGTATGGATTTGTAGTTGATTTTTTCCATGGAATTAAAACCTTTGATGAACCATGGACTAAAGATATTGGAGATACTACTGTAGGATCTTTTATTGGTACTGTTGGTAGTGGTACTACTATTTTAACTATTATGCAACCAAATTCTCAAGGTTTGGGTGAAGGTTTTGAAGTTGGACAGTTAGTTACTTGTGAAAAGGATGGTGTAATTTCTGGAACTCATAATAATATTTACGGTTTTGGTACGGCGGAAGTTGATTTAACGGGAATTAGTACTGTTGGAATAGCTATAACGGAAGTTACAACTATTATTCTTGAAACTCAGACTGTTGGATTTGCTTCTGTGCCACCAGCTGGGGAGTATGTTACTTTTACAGTATCTGATGATCCTGTTTCTATTAGTACTTATAGTGACTATAAAATTCCATGGGCTAAAAATCCAATGTCTCCACAGACAATAGGAATTATGGGTTCAGGTCCTCTTGGAGTAGGAACATTTATTCAATATGATAATTCAGGTATATCGTCAAATACTCAAAGTTGGAGAACAGAATACAGGACAGATACTCTTCCTTCTAAAGCTCAAAGTGAAATGGATGATGATGATAAAGTTAATCCTCCTCAAGTTGGAGCTGGTAGTACTCACTATAGGGATGGGTTTACTAAATATCCGGCAATATTTGGCAATGCTGCAACAGAGGGTGAAAGGAGATGGGGTGGTAATTTACATAATATAGCTCAATATCAAGATATTGATCAGGAAGATTGTTCAGATGAAGAAACGAATCTTACTAATAAGATTGCTATCAGAGATGATAAGGAATCCGCTTTTTCATCAGATGTTGGGACATTTAATGGTATTGTAAGTGCTGGTAATGCATTAAGAAATGAAAGAAATTCTTATGAACAGCAGATATGGGGTGTAAGAATGACTATAGGTGAAGAATTGAGAAAAATTGATGAATATGATTCACTTGATAACTACATAGATACATATCCCGATATTATTGATCCTTAGGAGGTTGAATTAATGGATAATATTTTAATGGCTCATGGGATGTTAGTGCATGAGAATATTATTAGACTACCTGAAGAATGGGAAGAGTTGATTGATGAATTTACTATTACAGTATCAATAACTCCAATGGGATCTCATCAGGATATAATTGTAAAAAGGTATTCCTCATCAGAAATATTACTACAGGCTAAGGCTGGAATCCCAATAAGGTGCTTCTATCAGGTATTTGGAGAGAAGTATGTGACAGAAGAGTAAGTGGGTGGAAACACTTGATTTTCTTCATCAAATCTGTTATAATATATGAGTAACACAACGGATTGTATGGATTTTAAATCAGAAAATTTTATGGTCCAAAGCGATGATGATGAATGGATTACACGATGTGTAGTTAATACTATGAGGAGAAGGATTAGTCTCTATTCAAATGAAGGTGATGAAAGGCATGTAGATTGTGAAAGTGTTGATCAATTTATGGATGTTTTAGAGGTAGTTAGGGCTTTTATTCCTGAAAAGGTTTTGGTATATTCAGATCTAGTGTCTAGTGGAGAATAAATTGGAAATTTATACTGTGGAAGAATTTCAAGAAAGATGGGATGAGATGATTAGTCGTGTAGATAATGGAGAGCATATAGGAATAACAAATGGAGAAGTAACAGCAGTAATGATTCCTGTAGATGAAGAGGTATATGCACATCAAAATAATGAAGGTTGCTAATCATTATGAGGGTAGAGACAAGAGAATCAATGGAAATGCTGTTTAGGGCAAGATGGAATATTCCTAAAGCAGCAAAACATTGCAATTTAACAAATAAGGAAATGAAAATTACATTCAATGAGTATTGTAATTTTCATGATAGTACATATAATCCAGAAGATTATGCAATCCAATTGAGTCTGCAGGTTTAGCAATTTGGAAATGCTCTGTTCTCATAAAGCAGCTAAAGTGAGTTCGATCCTCACAACCTGCATCAGGGAGTGTGATGAAATCGGTAAACATTGCGGACTTAAAATCCGTTGCCTGTAATGGGCTTGCGGGTTCGATTCCCGCCACTCCTACTAAATAAGTAATAAAAAATGCAAATAAATCTATGGTATTCAAAAGATACAAAACAATGGCGTTGGTGCCTTATTAATAAAGATCCAAGAAATTATGGAATTGGTGATAGACAAGAATCTGGACAGAGAGAGGATTTAAGAGAAGCTATGAATGATGTAGCAACTACTGTTGAATATATGATAAATAATCCTGTGTAAAGAACGAATACTACCACCAAACACTTGGTGGTTTTTTTGTGCGGATAAATAGAGAGAAGTAGAACCATCGTGCGAATAAGATGCCACTAAGTCGCTTAGATAATTTTTTAAAGAATGTCCGCGGAAACGTAATTTATGTAAGTCCAAATGATTTAGATGCTACTGATGTAGTTGATAATCAGGGCAACTCAATGGGTCGTCCATTTATTACTATTCAAAGGGCATTAGTTGAAGCAGCTAGATTCTCATATCAGGCTGGATTGGATAATGATAGATTTGGAAAAACAACAATTCTATTATCTCCTGGAGATCATTACGTTGATAACCGGCCAGGATGGATACCAGATGGACCTGATAATTATTACCTAAGAGCTGGTAATACAACAGCAGATTTCACACCATGGGATACCATTACAAACTTTGATATTAGTACTGTTGATAATACTCTTTATAAACTTAACAGTATATATGGTGGTGTTATAATTCCCCGTGGTGTATCAATTGTTGCACAGGATTTAGGTAAAACTAAAATTAGACCATATTATGTTCCTGATCCAATAAATGATGATATTGAAAGAAGTGCTATCTTTAGAATTACTGGTGGATGTTATTTCTGGCAGTTTTCTTTACTTGATGCTGATCCGAATGGATTGGTATATAAGGATTACACTACTGCTCAATATAGTCCCAATTTTTCCCATCACAAACTTACTTGTTTTGAGTATGTTGATGGTGTAAATTCTACAGACATTTATGATAAATTCCTTAATTTCTATACAGATAGAACTGATTTAGATTTATACTATGAGAAAGTAGGACTTGCTTATGGTCCTGCTTCTGGTAGGACTATTGAACCAGATTATCCAGCTTCTGGTTTAGATATTCAACCCAAGGTTGATGAATATCGTATTGTTGGTCCAACTGGTGGTGAAGTTGGTATTAGTAGTATTAAAGCTGGAGATGGGGGATCAAATGCTTCTACTACAATTACAGTAACACTTATTGATCCTATTCCTGGATTAAATGTTGATACTGATATTCAAGTTAATGATGTTTCTGATTCTGATTATAATGGTTCATTTAAAGTAGATGAAGTAGTAACTTCAAGCGATCTTGGTACATTATCATTTAAATATTCTTCAACAACTGTTCCTACAGATGCACTTCCAACTGTTGCTGGATCTACTGTTAGTTTAGATACTGATACTATTAATTCATCTTCTCCATGCATTTATAATGTATCAATGAAGACTCTTTATGGTATGTGTGGTTTACATGCTGATGGAAGTAAGATAACAGGATTTAAAACTTTATTAATTAAAGAATTTGAAGGTATTGGATTACAAAAAGATGATAATGCTTTCTTAAAGTATAATAAAACTTCTGGAGCTTTTGATGATTTAACAACTGTTGATAATATTCACAGTGATTCTAAGGCATTATATAAGCCTTCATATACAAATTATCATATTAAAGCATCGAATAATGCAATTATTCAAACTGTATCTTCTATCTCTAATGGCTTTGCTAAGCAATATTTGAGTCATAGTGGTGGTGAAATAACAGTTAATAATTCGATATCTAATTATGGCCAAACCGCACTTTCTGCAAGTGGATTTAAGAAAGATTCATTTAGAAGAGATGATGTAGGTTATATCAGTCATATCCTTCCACCAAAGGCTAACAATGACAATGATATTAAATTAGAGTACGGATCAATTGATGCTGTAAAAACTATTTCTGTTGCTAATTCTACGAGGTTGTATCTAAATGGGGAGAATAATCAATATGATCCACCAGAATCAGTAATACAAGGATATAGAGTTGGTGCTAAGAGTGATGAGAGAATTGGTGTTGTAATTAACTCTATAACACAGTACGCTAACGTTGTAATGCATGGTACTGATGATGTTGGAAAGAAAACTTCTATTGTAGAAAGAACATCATCTGGTAATACTATTAATGGATCTACATTAACATTTACAGCAAATCATGGTTTCATTAATGGTGAAACAATTAGGGTGTTTAGTGATAATACTAAACTACCTGATGGACTTAATAGTAATACATTATATCATGTAATTGTAGTTAGTGCTAATCAAATTAGAATTGCACAATCTGTTAGAGATGCTTATAATAGTAATTATATTAATATTAATAATTTTGGTGGTACTATAACAGTTGAGAGTAGAGTATCTGATAAAATTTGTGGTGATTTAGGTCATCCTATTCAGTGGGATTCTTCTCAAAGTAATTGGTATATTTCTGTAAAATCTGGAAATTCAATTTATGATACTATAGTATCTGTTGGTTCTAATGCTTTAAATGGAGTAACTTCTAGAACTCATATTACCAGAAAGCCTGATACAAGATCAAGTTCTGATAAGATTTATAGATTCTTATATGTTATTCCATCCGGAAGTGGAATTACTTCTGCAAGATCACCAAAAAATAATTTTGTTATTCAAGAATCTAATGATGTAACTGGCGATTCTGATGCTGAAGTATCACTTCAATATAGTCCAACTTCAGTTTCAATGAATAATGTTGATGAGATGAGGAACTTTAGTTTCATCTCTGGTGTTAGATATAATTTTGATATTACTAATCTTGTAGGAATAACTTCTTTCTATACTGAAAAACCACACAAATTGACAGTTGGTACTGAAGTTGAAATTGATAATATAATGAGTTCTACTAATCCAGTTGGTGTTGCCAATTCTGCATATAATGGTACATATACGGTAGCTGGTATTTCTAGTGCAAAAGGATTTTATGTAATATCTGATAAAAAAGAAGATGAAGGTTCCATTCTTGGAGATTGGAATACTAATACCTCAAGTAGAACTACAAAACTTCCTACTTTTAAAAGGAAGAAAATTGATAGTACTCTGAAGATTTATGATATAGATCAGGTTCGTGAATATGTTGGTGGTAGTCAAGATGGTGTTTATTATATAACAGCATTAGATTCAAGTAATCAACCATCACTCTCACCATTTAATTCGGCTGATTATTCATTTAATCAGTGGCCAACAAATCTTTATCCACAATTTGATAGAGATAATGTAAATGATGATCCTAAGGAATCTATTTCTTATGCATTATCAGATACTATGGGTCAGGTTGTTATTAATGACCCTAAGGATAGTATTACAAAAGAATCCTTATCTAATTTAACTCGTGGATTAAAAATTGGTGTTGGTATTAAAGATATCGTATCAAATCCAACTGGTACTTCTCATACAATCCATACTTCTTATGATCATGGATTGAATAGAATTATTGGTGTTAGTATTGAAACTGCTGGATCTGCTTATGGTAATGCTACTGGTGCTGTTGAGAATATCTATAATGCTACATTGAATGGTTCCGCTACTGGTGTTAATGCAACAGCAAGAATTACTGTTAGTTCTGTAGGCGCAATCACTAACGTTCAGATAATGGATGGTGGTACACTTTATGCTGTTAATGATGTATTAACAGTTACAGGAACTGCTGTTACTACTGGTTTTTCTGCAGGTACTGTTAAAGTAACTAAAATTCATGATAATATTTCAGATACTATTAGAGTTTCTAATGTATTAACTGATGAATTTTCTGAATATAATCAACTTTATAGGATTAGTGGAATCTCTTCCAGTAATATGGTTCAGGTTTTATCTACATCAACAATTGATAATAAATCTACTACTGGTATAGGACAAACAGTAACATCTAAATCTGATCAATATATTACTGGACCTACATTAAATGTAACTTCTTTATCTTATAATAATATTACTGGTATTGCTACTGTTGTTACTAATCAATCTCATGGGTTTGGAGCTAATAATGCTGTAGCAATATCTGGAGCTGATAGTTCATTATATAATGGTGAATTTATTATTACAAATAATGTTAATTTAACAACTTTCCAGATGAAAGTTGGTGTTACTACTGATTCTATTCCAGCCACTAGTGGTACAATTTATGCACATTCTCCAGGAATTACTGCTCAAGGTGGAAATATTTTACCTTATACATCATCATTTACTGGAAGATCGTGTAATATTTACGCTGGTATAACAACTACTATCAGTAGTTCTATTAATAATTCAACTAATGATGAGGTATCTGTTAGTAATATTGCTAATTATGATTTTGGTATTGGTGATTATTTTAGAATTGATGATGAAATCTTTAGGGTTAAAACAACAGTATCTGGTAATCCTCTTAAAGTTTTTAGGGGTGTACTCGGATCACAAGCAGAAAGTCATGTTTCTGGTAGTGTAATTAAGAGAATTGATGTAATACCTGTTGAACTCAGAAAGCCATCATCCATACGTTCATCTGGACATACATTTGAGAATGTTGGTTTTGGACCAGGTAATTACTCTACAGCTTTACCAGAACGTCAAGATCGTGATTTGTCATTAAGAGAGGAATTGGTATCACAATCATCTTCTACTGATGGTGGTAGTGTTGTTTATAGTGGAATCACTGGTAATGGTGATTATTATATTGGAAATAAAAAAATATCTTCTACTAATGGAAAAGAGGAGATATTTGATACTCCAATAGTATCAATAACTGGTGAAGATGAATTCTCTACAGGAAAAGAAGCTTTAGAGGAAATTAAACCATCTATAGCAATTGTTGAGAAATCATTAAAAGTTGAGGGTGGAACGGATAAGAGCAGTCTTTCAGAATTTGAAGGACCTGTATTATTCTCCAAAAAAGTTACTTCCACATCTGATGAAGGTATTGAAGCCAATTCAATTTATTTACAAGGTGATGTAGATGTTTCTAGAAAGTATACAGTATCCAGTTCAATTCCTACAATATCTGGAAATCCTGGTGATACTGTTTATAACTCTAACCCTACTTCTGGTGGAACCATTGGTTGGGTTTATACTTTAGATAATGGATGGTATGCATTTGGAACTGTTAGTTCTTCTTTAGATGGTAATAGTAGTACTTTTAGTAAAATTGGTGTTGCTACAGATTCATTTGGTACTAATACACTTCAAGTTGGCTCAGGATCTTCAATTGTTGTTGTAGATCATTATGGTGTTGGTATTGGTTCAACATCTTGTGGAGAGAAACTATTTGTTGATGGTGTTATCAAAGGACAATTTGAAGGTGATGGTTCCAAATTAACTAATATTGATGGTATTTGGACAGAAGATTGGGATAATAATGGATCGTGGTTATGGACAAGAATTGATGCAGATTATAGAGTTGGTATTGGTACTAGTATTGGTGTAGATTGTCAACTTAAGGTGGCTGGTACAGCATCTACTGCTTTATGTGTGGATGGTACATCAAGGTTTATGGAGACTGGATATTTTGATAATGGTTTAACAGTAACTGGTGAATTAAAATCCACTAATTTCAATTTATCTGGTGGTAGTGGAAATTTGAATGTTGGAATTATTACAGCTCAGACATTAAATGTTGGAACTGGTGGAAATACCATTAGAACTAATGGTAGTTTTGTTGGCATTGGTACTGATGCTCCAAGAGAATTGCTTGATATAGAAGGTCCTGTTAGGCTTAAGAGTTATTATGAAATACCACAACCACTTCAAGTAACAAATAGTAGTCAAGTTGAGGTTGACCTTTCTAGAGGAAGAACATTTGAGCTTGATGCATCAACTAATGTTACTGAGTTTAGATTATCAAATGTACCAACTGGTTCAACTACAGTATTTACTATTAAGATTAATCAACCATCTAATACTTACTATGCTGTTGATGTTAATAACTTCAATACATCTAGTGGAAATGATATCCCTATTAGATGGCCTGGTGGTGTTGCTCCATCTGTTACTAATTCCGCCAATTCGACAGACATTTATTCATTCATGACCTTTGATGGTGGTACTAAACTATTTGGTGGTGTTGGTGGTCAAAATTATGCAGAGTCTGGTAGTGGTGCTATTAGTGGTGGTATTTCTGGATTAACTTATAATTCTGGAACTCAAACAACAACAGCTCTTGGTGATTTTGTAATTAATAGAACTCTTGAGGTAGTTCAAGAATCTACATTTAAAGGACCAATTACATTAGGTGATGCAACTTCCGATTATGTTGAATTTAAAGGTCATATAAAGGATGGAACTTCATTAATACCTCAAAGTACTAATGTTGATTTAGGTAGTCCATCTCTCCCATTTAATAATGGATATTTTACCAATATAACTGGTAATGTAACTGGTAATGTAACTGGTCTTGCTGGTTCTTCAGTTACTACTAATGTTGATTTTATTAGTGGTGGTAATGATACTTATTATTTGACTTTTGTTGATTCAAGTAATGGTCAGAAAGCATTAAAATCGGATATTGATTTATATTATAACTCTAATACTAATGCATTAGTTGCTGGAAACTTCAATTCTTCTTCTGATATCAATCTTAAAACTAATGTAAGTAAGGTTGACAAGGCTATGGATATTGTTAGTAAGTTAGATGGTGTTAAGTTTACTTGGAAAAAGGGTGGTAATGATTCTGTTGGTGTTATAGCACAAAATGTTGAGGAGGTTCTTCCTGAATTGGTAATAACGGATGATGAAGGAATTAAATCAGTTAATTATAATGGTTTAGTTGGTGTTCTTATTGAAGCTGTTAAAGAGTTGAATGATAAGTTAGAAAGTAAGTCATAAATAATAAAAAAATAGGTTTATATAAATGAGTCCATTCGGCGGAATCGGAAGTGGTGGGGTAGTAGGATCTACTTTAGATGTAGATGG
>MPMD02465436.1_pt1 | contig 10267 bp, 4 predicted proteins | sample 1617291 | NCBI WGS metagenome assembly MPMD02 (sample SAMN05944810, study PRJNA350692) | marine metagenome | biome: marine; feature: ODZ; material: water; isolation source: 120 m water sample filtered on 30 um supor filter | place: Pacific Ocean | collected 2012-04-09 | depth 120m m | reverse complement strand
CCCCCCACAGACAAAAGTTAAAACATCAAAGCAACTTTTGACTGGATTCAAATCTTCCAATCCTTACGGCGCCAAAACTGCGTTGTGCCAGTCCAAGGTTTTGAAAAACATGCATGGGCACTGGACCGGCTGGTCCAGTTGTCGACAACTGTAAAAGTTTCACCACTGTCGACGAATTTCCCGCTTGTCACTCTCGTCGCTGTTAAAGTCCTCACGGGAGGTGCAGCTTCCACTCGCAGAGGGGTGAACCTGTTCATTCGCGGCCTCGAGTGGATTCTTGTGACGGTCAGCTCATCCTCGATCCACTCATCTTCAGCTGCGATGACTGCTCCAAGCCTCGGGGCCGCACTGGCACGATCTGAATGCCTCTCGAAGTTCAGATGTTCGATGTGCCGCTCGATGTCGACGGCTGCCAGGTGCTTGGTCATCAGGTCAGCGGGGTTGTCAATTCCCGCGACCTTCTTGACCACCATCGTGCCGTCTCTGACGCGCTCCTGCAGCCATAGGTACTGCACTCCAATGTGCCTGAGCTTGCCCAGGCCTTGTCTCTGCACAATACCCAGCGTCGCACTCGCATCGGTGTGCATCTTCGCGTTGACTGCAATGCCCAGATCCGCCGCTAGTGCCATCAGACCAATGGCTTGGCTAGCCCCCTTTGTGAGGCTGTACAGTTCGGACTCTCCGCTTGACAATGCCACCGTCGCCTGCGTGCTCGACCAAGTCTTCACGCAGTGCCAGCCGTGCATCAGCGCGCCGCCGCTCGTGCTTCTGCACGTCTTCTTGCACCCCGCCCAGTCAGCATCCACATATGCATCGATCACGCCTGGGTCAGCTTGCCATACAAACCTCAGCATGCCCCTCGGGGCTCCGACCAGGTAGCGTGCAATACGCTTGAGGAGTACCCAATCGTCAGCTCTGGGGGTTGCCATGCGCCTGGCAACTTCTTTGACTGCAAATTGTATGTCGGGCCTGTCTTGTGCCAAGTAATTGGCACGCGCGGCCAAGGCCCTGAATACCGATGCGTCCTTCTTGTCCAGCAATGGCGACTCCTCAGCATCGCCGTCGAACTTGAGCTGCAGCGGGGCCTCGGCCTTCACGGCGTCCAAATGAATTTGATGAAGATCTTCGCCTACCGACTCACGAGGTCCAGGGAGATGAAGAGGTTCTTGGGCGTCAACATTTGGTCCACCTGCGCGTCCGGCATCATCTCGAGTACCTGGGGTCGTCACTGCCTTCTGAACGTCCAAAGCCTTCATGATGATCTCAGCGTGACGTTGATCGGGTTCGTACGTGATGCCGTCGTCGTCCCACGTGAGCACTCTGTTCAAGACTCGAATTTGGCTCGAGTGACCCACTCCGGGGCCCAAGAAATCAGTCTTTAATTGATATCTAGCTCGAAGTTGACCATCTAGCCATTTCAGATCCTTCTCACTCCCAGTGGAAGTGAAATCATCCCCATGGACCGTGAGGGAGATCTTCAGGTCGGAGTGGAAGAAGTTGCAAGGGGAGGCGCTGCCGACGACAAAGCCAATGTCCACCAAGTGCTTCGTGAAGGTGTTCGTCCAGTTGACGGCGGCGTCGCGCGTCCCATAGAGCGACAAGTTGAGCTGCCCGACGTTGCACTCGTCGCCCTCCTCCCAATCCTCGTCAGGGATGATAATGAACATCGGCCTAGACACTGGGGCATAGAAGTAGGCGCGCTTGATGTCATTGCTCATCACGATGAAGTTGTCCTCGGGGTTCATGTTGTACTGGTTGGAGGCGCAAATCGACAAGATCATCCGCAGGCTCTCTAGTGGCGGCGTCGCAGCAAACAACCCTTCTTGCTTCGATAGGTTGAGTTCGCGGCCTACTAGTCGAGCTCTGTAGTTTGGACACGCCTCATCGCCCTTGTTGGTGTCTATCCACTTGGTGCTGATCGGCCGCATCCACGTCTCGCGCTTGATCTTGGTGTAGACGCCCATCTCCTTGAAGTACTCGATTTCGGTCTTTCGGGCTTTGATGGCCATGTCTCGATCAAGGTAGCGGTCATGCACGTCGTCGTAGAAGTTGAAGCCGTCATAGATGCCCTCGAACGGCGTTTCTTCGGGCGGGATAGCCATCTTCTCAATCTTCTCCTGCATTGCCATCAACTGCCCAAACTTGGTGCCTATGTCGAATACTTCGTACATCTCGTTGCGCCAGCGCACGGTGTCCAACTCCTTCTTGATCCCTTCGCATATCAATCGAGCAAACTTGTCTGGGTAGACCTGACAAGGGCCTGCTTTTCCACCGACAAGCTCCATGTGCCAGTGTTCGCCTCGACATTGAGCGCCATGAAGAAGGTTCGCAACCGCATAGGAGTTGGTAAGCACTCCAGTCCTCTTTTTCGCTGGGGCGGCACGTCCCTGGTTATCGGTAGTCTCCATACCCAGCATGCAGAAGTCGAACTTGACGTGGTGCACTCCGTCGACGTCGGCCAGCGTCTGGATCACCTGCGTGTCCCATGACGACGCGCTCGCGGGGTGCTCGAAGAGGAATAGTCTGCCTGCCGCATGCTGCCTTGCGCATAGCTCGACCGTGAACTGGAGATGCTCCATCGCTGCGCTAATCTTTGCCTCCACCTCGGATCGCTCCATCTTGGGGTAGTTAAAGACTTCCTGAAGCTTGGAGAACGGCCCGCACATGGGCGACATGATGAGCATGAAAGGCTTGTCCTTCTCCACTCGCTGCAGTGCCTTCTTGCGCTTGCTGATGTCGGTGAAGTCCCATGGCTTGCCGTCCTCCTCGTCAATCTCGGTCAAGTCAAGCGCCCAACCACCGCTCATACCCAATTGGTTCGCCATCTTCGTGATCCTCGGTGGTGAGTAGATCTCGGCCACTTCCATGCCAGGAGCCTGGCGCAAGATCTCACGCTTGACGTCGCGGATTTTGGGCATTTTGGACTGGCTCACTTTTTCCAACTTCTCGATGATCTCCTTGACGACGCTGCTTCTTTTGATCTGTTGCACCTGGTTAATCGACTTCACGAGCTCTTCACGAACGGGGTTTGTGATCCCGGCCAGATCGCGGGCAACCAGAGTCTGCAGATTCATGATGTTGGCGATGCGCGGTCGCTTCGAGGAAGGCTCGTCCTTCTCAGCGTCGCCCTCGTCGTCGGACTCGTCGAATGATTGCTTTAAGTCACGCAATGGATCGTCCGCCGCGTCGTCACCCATGTCCACATCTGACTCAAGCTCGAGGTCAGGAATGCTCATATCATCGTCGAGTTGAGTTTCTGTATTGGGCTCATTCTTCTTGTCGACCTCCGTTTCGCTCTCTCTCACTTCGCTTTTAAATCCATCTTTCTGGTCTGCGTCGGCGCGGCTGTCAGCAGGCGCGCTTGCTTTGCGGCGCCGTGCCGCGTCCACTTGGTCACGATCACGCTCATCTTGCATCATTAGGTCAGCAATTCTTTTGCGGCATTGCTGGGAGTGTGGTCTGTGGTCTTCATGTCCAAGTGCCTTGTGTACACATCCTGCACAATCGTCGGTGAAGCCGTACTTGTCCAATAGCTGCTTCGTGATGCGGAAGTCGCGTACGTCTTGGTGAGCTTCGCGTGGTACTGGATCTTCGGCAACGTCGTCTGGCTTCTCGTGGTCCACGTCGCGTGCCGCTCCACGGGTATCCACCTCGATCTCGTCGGCGACTTTGCTCTCGAGCTTCTCCGGATTGCGGCTTGCAGGAGCAGGGCACCTGGGAGTGGCGCGTATGAGCAGCGCGCGCTCTGGGTCCCAGCGGCTTTCGACTGGAACACGCTTGATCGTCCTGCACTTCACTGCGTTGCCGGAGTCGAGGACCACAATGTGCTCACCAGTACGCGCATCTTGTCCGACCCAAATTGCATCGGTGCAACGGTGCGTGAGCTTCTTTTTCTGCTTCCTGACGTTGCCACGCTCACGCCTCCTGAGCGCCATCTTTGCAAGTACTCGCTCGCTAAATTCAACTATTGGCCTCCTCCACTTGCGACCGGTGAGGCGCTCGTAGGATGTCATCCCGTCACTCTTGTGCACGTTGAGCTTGTTCAGGAGGAACACGGCATGCTCCAAGGCCCACTGCATGATGGGGCTGTCGTCGTGCACCTTGACCTTCAACCGGTACTCAAGCGCAATCTTGATGGAGCGAAGTTGGGACGTGACATCCTGCACCGCCTTCTCGCATGGACCATTACTCTGCGGATTATAAGCTGGTGGATTGCGAGGAACAGTTCGGCCGTGTCGAAGAGCTTGAATGCGGTTCTGGATCGCCTTGATCGCTGGCTCGCCGTCGGTCTTCAATATTACATCACTTCTGCCTAGCTCTTCGAGGTCCTTGACGATCTTCTTGCAGATCCAATCGTCCGTGAGGCCTTTTGCAACGACATTGTGCGCGAAGAAGTTGCCTGTGGCCTGATCCACGCCAACCAACAATTTCTGGGGCTTCTCGGAGTCCTCATTCAGCTCGTTGTAGTCCATCGCTATAATAGGGAGCCCAGTGCGGTCATCGTCATCCTCTTCACGTTGCCGGGGATGAGCGTCTTCGCGTCCGCGTGACATTACACATACTGGGCACCAATCACGGTAATCCACGTGTCCAGCAACGAAATGCTGATCAATTGTCTCTGCCGAAGGTCTGATAGGTGACTTGAGGGACTTGGGGATGCGCGAGTTGCCAATCGGGTCGCTGATCCAAGGTTCTGTGGTGGCCTGCTGGGGAATCTCGTCTGACTTTTGCTCCTTGACGCTCGCATCGTGCCCATCCGCGTCGCCGAACAACTCGTCCAAACCATCCATATCCTCAGCAGGTCTCGCATCGCCTCGCTCAGTCGGTTCATAATCGTCCTCATCCCCCCCATCGATGCTGCCCTCATCATCTTCACCACCACGTCGTCGCTTCGGCAGAGGACCTTCAGCGGCAAATAATGGCGGCCTTACGGGGATAGTAGCTGCTATCGGCCCTGCCCAGGAAAATCCTGGTTACCGCCTGTCATAAGATTCGACTCACGTATCTTCTCCTGCACCATGGAGATCTGGTCTTGAGGAACAATGAGAAGCCGCTGCAAGTAGTTGACACCATCGTCCTCCATTCTATTTACCTCGCCTGTGACGCGGTTGATGATCACGTGGTCCTCACCAGTCGGCCCCAATCCAAAACACACCGCGTTCTTCGACTTGACCATCGCTCTGACGGCCTGCAGGGCCTTTCCAACGTCGGCGCATTGAGTCTGGTATCCGCGCAGCGTGCCTTCTTGCGTGAGAACGGCCATGCGCTTCTGGCCCAGGTTTGGGAGCGTGTCGTTGTTGGCGAGCTCGTACTCCACGCCGTCCCTCGACGCCTGGGACTCCTCCAACTTGTAGGCCGCTCCAACTTTCGGGTGCAGGACGGGCACCGTGGCGCCTGAATCGACGATGGCCAACAGTTCTTCCCATTGTCCAGGCTTCAACCCCGGAGGAGCTGTGGTCTTCGTCGCGGCGTTCAGATTCAACTTGTGCCTCTCAACGAACATGTTAAGCTGCAACAGGCTCTTGAGTATCTCGTTGTCGTCACAGTGCTGCATGTTCACGGCCTCGATGTCGCTGTTGCCCTCCGCTGACTCCAGCACCAACTCACCTGGATCCTTCATGATGGGCAAAACCTCGATCAACTCACCTGGATCCTTCATGATGGGCAAAACGTCGTTCAAGATGGGCACCTCCGCGGACTCCTGCACCAACTCACTTGGATCCTTCATGATGGGCAAGACCTCGATCAACTCACCTGGATCCTTCAAGATGGGCAAAACGTCGTTCAAGATGGGCAAGACGTCGATCAACTCACCTGGAAGTGATCTTGCGGGGCTAGGACCTCGGTTCCGACGATGAGGACGAGCTAGTGGAGTATGTATGTACGATGGATTGTCATATTTAATATTCGCCTTCAATACATCCCACTGCTGTTCAGCCATAAACTCATCATCCATGATGTGCTCGAGGACCTCGGTGGCGTGCTTCTCGCGGCAGCACGTCTCCAGGCAAGTATGCTTCTCAACGATGGTCAGCTTCTTGTGCTTCTTGCGCTTCCGGTTCATCGACTCGGGCTTGATGGCGTCCAGCAGGTTCACCTCCAACGGCGTCGTGAACTTGATGCCGGAGTTATCGTGCATGTTAGAGACGTTTCGGCCGAGAGCCTCATCAGCAGGGAGACCGATGCCACCCTGGACGTCCTCGGACGTCACTGAGCTCCCGTCCTCGGCCGACTCGTCCCTCTCCAATGCAGAGAAGGCGTTCTTGTGCTCGAAGGCCCTCTCAGGCTTTCCCTCAACGGTGTACTTCTTCTTGATGCCGAACTCGTTCTTGTTCTCGGAGTCGATCTTCGGCTTCTGCTTGACAGTGAGGCTGTAGGCGCCGAAGGCGACCCCAGGCTGGAACAACTGTTGTATCGGCGTCGCAGAATTGAAGTTCCCACCGCCTGAATGCTGCTGCATCACCTGCTGGATTGGTGACAGCGCTTGTGGCACGTCGAAGATGTTCGCCCCGGGTTTCCCCTTCTCGGCATGCGGATACCAGGTGTTCCACATGGCCTGTGAAGGGCCAGGATACATATTGCGCCACTCCGACTGTGACGGCCACCAACCTTTGCCGCCTTTTCCTCCTTTGCCACCTTTGAAGCCTTTGTAGTCACCCTTACCCTTGCCGTCCTTGCCGCCCTTGGGCAGGATGGGTGGTCCTCCCGCTGCAATGCGCGCTTGCCTCACTGGGCAATCGCGCCCGATGTGGCCTTCTTCTCCGCATTCAAAGCATGTACGCTTATCCTTAGCCCCTTGGGCAATTGGGGAGTCAACATCCATCGAGGATCCTTTACCTCCTGGGTTCTGGGGACCTTTGAAGCCCTTTCCTTTGCCCTTGCCGAACTTGTTCTTCACCAACGCATTGATCTGCTCCATGACGTCCTTGGTCCAGTCCAAATTCCAATCCTCTTCTGCCTCGCCGCCGTCGTTGTGAGGATAATATTGATGGTCTGGATGATCATCATGGCCTGATGGTTCAACATGACGAACTCCACCTGACTTCTTCCCCCAGCGCCGTTCGTTGTAGAAGTAGGTGTCGATGGCCTTCTTGTAGTCGGAGTACGTCTTGATGCGGTCGTTGTCATAGAGCTCGGTCAGGTGCCGCTGCAAGACTTCAGGGCACATGTCCTCGAGGCACATGATCTTGTCCTCGTCGCTCATGACGTCATCCGACCTCTCGCGATTGTACTCGGCCAACTTCTTCTCCCAAGCGTTGATGGCGTCCGTCAAGTTGTCCAGCGACGACTGCTTGGGATGGTATAGGGCACGGCGCTCATCACGTAGAGGCCTCTTCCTGGAGCTTCGTCCCTGGTCCGTCATCCTCCTCCACGACTCCAAGGACTTAGAAACTCCATTCGCTAGGACCATCGCCAGTATGTCACCTGATGTGTACGTCTTGAGGTACTCGTACAACTGCTGCTGGAACGCGAAGAAAAGCTCCTTGCAGGTGAAGCCCAAGTCGTCCTGAATCTCGATGTAGTCCTGGTCGTTCAGGGGCGCTTTGGACCTTATCTGCACGGCCTTCAGCAAGGATGCCCAGCGCTTGTCGCGTCGGCGTAGAAATCCGGTGAACTCCTCGGACCACAAGTCCCACTTCTGGCCGTTGAACTTGTCCGGCTTCTGAATATCCTTGCTGTCGATTTTCGGCGGCTCGTCCGGCTTCTCCTTCTTGTCCAGGCGCTCCGTGAGCTGGATGAGGGACTTCTGCATCTCAGCCATTGTCTGCATCATCACCTGCATGACATCCAACGGCTGACTTGCTGAGGCGCGCGACTCGTCATCCAGCACGGTGGGCTGTCGGTCAGGCGAGCTCTGGGTAGAGGCAATCCTGACTCGCATCGGTGACGCGTCTGGCGACGGCAATGGCCCAGGAGATTGAGGGAATCCTGAGATGTCGCCTGGGTCTCCATCGCGGCGTGAAGGGCGATCGGCGCGAGGCTCACGGCTCGACTGCCTCGAACCTTGGCGCTTGCGGGTGCCTGGAGGGCGCACAGTCCCAGAGGCGAGTCCTGGTGGCATGCCGGTACTCGACTGGGCCGTTGACTGGGCTGCATCCATCTGAGCAACTTGCTCTCGAACCCGGCGCGGCATGGACGAGACACTCGTATCCAACGTGGCCTCCGGGTCTGCCACGTCCATGGGATTGATCACGGGTGGCAGGCCTTCCGGTGCATTGGCTGCGTCCGCTGGCGGCGTCGGTGTGGGCGGTGGTCCTGTCCCAGTGTAGGTCGGCTGAACTCCCGCCATGGTGGGAGAGGAACTTTGCGAAGAGAGAGAGAGAGAGAGAAAGAAGCGGGGTCACACTTCACGGAGATACCGCAGATCGGTAGAGCTCCGCTACCATGTGAATTTGGTCGCTTTTTCTCGAGTAGCTTGACAACCACGAAGTTGATTACAAAATGACATAAACGCCAAACATCAAATACAAGAGATAATATATCGGTGTGAACGATTCACTCAAAAGACAATCGTCATCTCTTGCGCGTGTGTGTGTGTGTGTGTGTGTGTGTGTGACACCACGGCGAACGACGGATGGATGGAAGGATGGCATAGGGAACCCCGATTCCCCATATACTACTACTACTACTAGCACTACTGCTACTACTACTACTACTACTACTACTACTACTACTACTACTACTACTACTACTACTACTACTACTACTACTACGGTAGCGATGCCATTTGGAGCAATAGCAACGGCACTCGCCACAGTAGCGGCAACAGTAGCAGAGTTAACTCTCGCGCTATCAGACACAAGCTCTCTGTCCGATATCGCATTTCCAAAATAACCCCATTACCCCTGCTTCACCGGCGGCGAAAGATAATGCAACGACATTGGAAATGTTGCTATTCACTAAGAAAAGATCAGCACTGCTACTTGGTCAGCATTCCAAATCTTCCACAGTGGCCTGCGGGCGTGTGGAACCATGATAATTTATCGTTCCTACGCGATTTCAATGTTTTTCAATGTTTCTGCGAAGCTCATCAATCCTTTGAAATGTGTTTCAAGGTTTTTCATTGTTTCGATAAGGTGGGCCTGTGGAATGCATTTCCTTTGGGTTTCAATGTTTCCTACAGGTATGTGATGCGAAATTCAAGGGGAATCAGCAATACTAAGCTACCTGTGGACTACATGCTGAAATTGTAGCAAAACATAGTCTTTGGAAGTTCAACCTTTTGCTCAGCTGAGCAGGCAAGTTGCGCCACACACAACTCAAACAAATGTTGCACCACCATGTCGCACCCTTGATAAACTAAGAACAAGGCAAGTCTTTTAAAGGGTGCCGGTGAGGCAGAGGCTCCCATGTCGCACCCGAGCCGCAAATGCAGCTCGAGGCAGCTTGCCTTGCTCCCCTTGGCGCGCCCGGCTTCGCTCGGCGCATGGCGCTCGTCGCGTCTCCAGGCCTCGCAGCGACGTGGCCTGCCGTCGAGGCGCTCTGCGAGAGTGGTGGCACCGCCACGGTGCTCCTCGCGACCTATGGCGTGGCCATGATCGTGTGGCAAGCGCTGGCCCTCGTCCGGCCGTTGCTCGAGGTCCGCGATGTGCTCGCGATGATACTCGGCTGGCTCGGCTTCGTGAGGACGACTACACCGACGCCTGCACCGGCGCCTGCACCAACGCCTGCACCGACGACTGCACCGCCTGGGCCTTTCTGGGCATGCGACAATATTCGCAGGTCGCACTGCTACCACATGCGGGCGAACTGCTCTGAATTTATGAGCATGACACGTGTCTGGCCAATGGTGCAATGCGCGATCTGCGCGGAGTAAGTTTGAAAAAAAGAAAAAGTGAAAAAGTCATCGATCGACGATCGGATCGGTCGTTGGTCATTGGTCATCGGTCATCGGTCATCGGTCGGTCATCGTGTCATCGTCACCGTCTATGCCAATCAGAGACTCGATTGACACGAGTTATGGGAGGTCAAAGTCTCAGAAATTCGAGAGTCCACACTTGTGAAAATTGGACCGAGGAAGCTAAACAAGATCAGTAAAGCTAAGCAAGCCAAGTAAGCAAGTCCCGCGATAAGGGTGTATATATGCTCTCTCTCTCTTTCTCTGCTCTCTCTGCTCTCTCTATATATATGTATATATGTGTATATATGCCCCCTCTGCTCTCTCTGCTCTTCTCTGCTCTGCTCTGCTCTGCTCTCTCTCTCTCTCTCTCTCTCTCTCTCTCTTCTCTTCTCTTCTCTTCTCTTCTCTTGTCTCCTCTTGTCTCCT
>MPMD02053515.1_pt1 | contig 10290 bp, 8 predicted proteins | sample 1617291 | NCBI WGS metagenome assembly MPMD02 (sample SAMN05944810, study PRJNA350692) | marine metagenome | biome: marine; feature: ODZ; material: water; isolation source: 120 m water sample filtered on 30 um supor filter | place: Pacific Ocean | collected 2012-04-09 | depth 120m m | reverse complement strand
GACTGTGCGTTGGCTCGAGGCTGGCTTCATCGCAAGGATGCTTCTATCGGTGTGTTGGCTGTTGCGCTGTTGGGCAGTCGCTGCGTCGAGATTTGAACCGCTAATCTGTGCTGGTGATACTGGTTCCGAACGCACCGGTACTGGGCAAGAGCAACCTGAACAACACTTAAGCACTGACCAACTAAGAGGGGTGCCAGGTGACCAACGACAACTAGTCAATCCCAGAGCACACTTATGTCGAGCTATTGTACCAGACTGCATCCAGGCGATCATTTTCCCAACACACACACACACACACACACGCGAAAACGGCTATTGGTCAGACGAACGAACGTCAGGAGAGTACAATTTGCAAATGACTAATTCGACATAGGCTGGACACGGGCAGGCCAGTTCGCAGTTGACGTTGAACGTACAAGGCTCGAACTAGCACACGCATCAAAGATATTGCAACACACAAAGGCGATTGGCAAAACGAATTCGAAAGTACTCCTTAGGCCTGAGCTGTGGACTCGACAGCTGGCACAGGAGCGACAGAGGGGGCCGCTTCTTGAACTCCCGTAGCCTCTGCAGGAATCGAAGCTGGAGCTCCAGGAGCCCCCCCTGCAGCTACAGGAGCGACCGCAGCACCAGAAGGCTCGGCAGCAGGAGTCGAAGCTGGAGCCACAGGAGCCGGTGTATTAGCAAGTGCAGCTATGGGATTAACACGCGCGAGCAACGTATCAGGTACTTTGATCCGTTGCTTCACGATTAAAGCTAACGACCTGGTCGCGAAAGCTGGGTCATTGCGAACCAATGCTTTGGCAGCAAACACGATTCCTACCAGCGATTTGGCATTCGTGGTCAACGTTGCCGCCGATTTCTGCACGGTATCCTGTCTAGATGATGCGGGCACAAGGTGCTGGTACAAGATGGATGGTCCAGGATGGTACAAGATTCCAGTACAAGAGCTTGTTTTTTTTTCAAGTTTGGTAAGTTTCCTAACCGAAGGTTGGAACCCCCCTCCCCACTGTTTCGGAAAGGTGGTTTGGACGAGCTGACTTTGGATGCTGGTACGAGCTGGCACGGCTAAGGGTCGAGGACACGCTGGCGGTGCGAGCTGATAGAAACTCGCAAGCTCCAATGCTGGCACAAGACGGATGATGCGGGTGCCGGATGCCGGTACAAGACTCCTGCACCAGCGACATGTCCGCACACTTCTCCTTTGCGAAGGCAATCAACCTGTTCACGGCGAAGACCAACTGCGAGATGTGCATGACATGATTGTTGCCGTTGCATGCGAGCATGTCCCTGAAGAGCTGCACGTCGACAGATTCGAATGACTTGTGGGCGTCCTTGAAGGCAGTGATGTGGTCGACCACAGGCTGCAAGAAGCCCAACAGAGACTGGACCAAGGAGCAGTATACTCCGCGGAGTTCTGTGAGGCGATCATTGTACCAACGGTCCGATGCTGCTGGCCAATCCTTCAGATCCGTAAACGAAAAGTCGGACCACTGCTTCCACTTACCGTCAAGGTCCGGGTTGCAAGCCGCACGGTTGAGTCCAGCGTTCGTGAAGTCGATGAATTTGTTCCCACAGCGGACGTCGCGCAGCGCTGTTGTTGTGGTCTCCCTGACTGATCGGAGCAGTTCAACCTTGGCGATGATGGATCCGAGGAACTCATCGAGCGACTTAGCGGTGCTGGTCTGCATGGTCAGGGACGAATCCTCGAAGGCGACGTCCAGAAGCACAAAGTAGCATCGCATGTAGATCGTGCCAGTGCACACTGGTTTCCAAAGTGCCAACGCACCAGCCAGTGAGTGATTGATGAGGCAGGCATGCCACATGTCTGCAATGTCTGACAGAGGATGCCCAGGCAACTCTGACAAGGCGGTGATCTCGCAGCACGGTGGGTCGAACTGTTGCACAAAGGACGCCCCGTCGCCATACGCATCAGGCAATGATGCGAAGAATCCAGTCTGATCGGACGGTGGCGTTGCAAGAATAGCATTGAGGAGGGTCATGCACTTGTCTGGGTTGCCGAAGGTGGACGTCAAGAGGCCGAAGACTTTATCGGCGTTGGACACCAGACAACTTGGAAATGCATGCCGATACACTCGAAGTTGGAACTCCGTGCTGAACTTGTCGTAGCACCCGTGCATCTCGGAGGTCCGCCACGCCATGCCGCTCGTCTTGTTGAAGCAGCCGATCGCTCGGGCGATCACAGTTGCCAGCGGAACAGGTGCTGCCGCATCGCAACCTTGAGCCCCGGCCAATTGAGACACATGCGCATGCGTCTCGATGTAGGCTGAATACGCGATGGCGTACGACAGGTCATCATCAGTTGCGTCGTGGCCAACCATTTTCTTGAACGCGGTGTGATGGGCGGTGGCATCCTTCTTGCAGGCACTGCCGAGCGCGAGCGCGGTTTCACGTGAGGCCACGACCTTCTCAGCTGGAATGTCCTCGCTCAACTTCGCAACGTACGCCTCCAGTGCACTGGCAACCTTACTTCGATAATCCGCACGCAAGTCCTTGACCATGTCCCGGTAACGCGAGAGGATGTCAGCGTGCTGTGTGGCAAACGCATCGTTGCCGGCAGTCTGTGCACACACCTCGTCGTAAAGGGATCGACAATTCGTGAAGGACTCGTTGGGATCCTCAAAGATGGCCTGGCAGGAATCGAGCAAGGTTGTCAGCCGCTCAATTTTGGAGACAGCGAGATGAGCGCCGATGATGGCTCCGCAATACTTTGCGGCGGTGCTCTTGATCTCGGACGACTTTCTTTGATACCGTAAGTGATGAAAGAGCCCTTCTGTTGAATTTTTACATGCAGCAAGTGCCGCGTTGAGCTTCTCACGCGGCTTGTCCGCGGGGAAGAGCAACGTGTCCAGAACATCGAGCTGCGTGCGGGTCGCCTCACTGAGGATGGCACGGACTCCTTTGAAGGCGGTCGTGAGTTGCTGGAGCGTCGGGGTCGCGTAGTTCTTCGCAAGGGCGTGCCCTATTTTCTCTGTAACGGCAGTAGATTGTAAGCTTTCCAATTCGTGGGAAGGAAACCCACGCGCACTGAGGTCCATGATCGACAAGATCTTCTGATTCCGGGCGCCCTTGATACACGTGGACATGCACTGCGACAGCAGCTCAAGGTCGAAGTCATGGAAAAAGGTGTCGACTCTCGCCTCCCAGGTGACCCTGTAAAGGTAGAAGCCTATACTCAGGTGATGGTGTTCGAAGATGAGGAGCGCCCCGAATAGCGCAACAGAGTCACATGACTTTTTGGTGGTGGTCACTGTGGCGCCCTTGGCACCAGTGCGCTGCTTCTTCTCAGCCACCTGCAGAGACTGGTTCTCGGCGACAACGGTCAATTGGTCCAAGATTGTACCGGTTGTTCCGAGCATCTCGGCGATATGTGCATGCGTGGTCTTCAGCTTGGTTTTAAGCTCAGTGCACTTCTTTGTATGTGTATCCACAGTTGTGGTCTTTACCTTGGCCAAGTCGTCACTGCCAATAGGCGTCAAAGTGGCACCAATAAGTTTCTCGATGATGTCCTTCGGGCGCTTCGGCAAAGACTCGATCGCCTCCGTCAGCTCTTGGCAGAAATCTGTCCGAATGGATGCGTCGCCATCCGTAGCTTCTGCGCTGCCGTGCTCATCACCAGCGGGCGGCGGTCCGCCAGCAGGGGGCGAGCCACATGCTGACCTGGGTGGCGCTGGTGCAGCTGGCCTGGCCGCAGCGACCACAGCTGGACGCTTAGGAGCTGGTGCTGGCGGGGGATCTGACGCACGGCGGCGCTGTCCAATCACGCTGTCGCCCTCCAGCAAATCCAGCAACCCAGTCGACACCGCATGGCGTTGCCCCAGCACGCAGGTGTTGGTGGGAGTTGTATCATCAACGGGGACAGCCTCCTCAGTCGTGGCGGCCATCTTGCCCTGCATAAACGAGGCCAACTCCTTGAGGTCATCGAAGACGCCCGCGTCAGAGCAGAGACTTCGCATCTCGGCAGACAAGTTGAGTTTGCTGAGTGCTTCGACTTTTTCGCCACCTTTTGGACCAGAGCCAGCCATGATGGCGGAACACGAGTGCATCCCGTCGTCGGTGTCGATGGATTTGGCCCAGAGCTGCTGCGTCATACCAGCCTCCAGGTCATCGGCAGTGCTACTCAGCTTCTGCGACTTCACAAACTTGTAGTGATCGGTTTCTTTCCTGGGCGACAGGTTGGCCTATGCATGCGCCTCATGAATGATCCCTTGATCACACACGATCGCACGCGATCGATTGTCCAGCCCAGACGCACGACCGAGCAGTGGTCTACCGCGAAGGACGACACAGCCGATAGCATCCCGGAGGGCAATTGTAGTTCGGTGCATACACGACGATGCCCCGAATGGGTCTCAGAGGCGGTTCTTGGTAAAACTCCACAACCGGAACACCATGCTCAAGCAGGTCTTTCAGTTTAATATTGGGAGGCAGATACAAGGGCCGAATTAGCTGACAGGCGGGGCGAATCAGACAACGCATCTGGGTGTCAGACAGCTGGGAACAAACAAACACATACCGGTATGGCGCATGCATATCTAGCCAGTGATCCCAACGAGTACTTGGGCAGTCTCTCCAATGGAATCAGGTCGTGTTTCGGCTTGGACAGGCCAACAACAGTTTCAACGACACGATGCACTTCGATGGGTGGCACTGCCCACTGTCGTTTGAAGTCACCGGAGATCAGTCTGTTCCGCTCATTGTCGACAAAAGAGTCGACGAGCTTCACATGATCGGTTCGGATATCCGGTTTGGTAAGGACGGCCAACATGACAAGCATAGCAATCAACAATCTAGCATCTGCATCGCTGAGATGTGGTGCGATGGCGGACGAGTCTAAGATGGCTGCGTTAGGGCGATGACTGACAAATGGTGATGATGGTGACAATGACACCCTGTCACAGCATCCTGTGATAGTAAGAGGGCACGTTCAGAAAGTCACCCTTAGTTTTGAAGTGAGGATGCCTCTGACTGAACCAAGCGCGGTTCAGTGCGACCGAGCAAACGTGTGGTAAACAAGCATAACAGACTGGTGTTGATACATGTTCAGTTTTTCCAACTTACAGGTCCGAGGATGAAAGGTGCGACCCCTCCAGACATTCAGCGGAGTTTCGGGGAAGGGGGGGGTGTAACTGAGGCATGGTAACGGCACTGACAGACGGACGAGTACAATGATGATGCAGCTGGAATCGTGTACCGAAGATGCTAACGAGGGACCTTGCAAGGCGCGCAGCAATCGCCAAGCGCTTGCCCATTCTCGTCCCGGGCGACCCACGGTGTGGGCATACCGCGGAACATCTGAGTACCAGATGTGATACAGCAAGCATCCTCGCTCTGCCGACCATCGTAGGCACACTTGACGTCGGTCACCGATCGAGACACTGTTGTGTTCCACAAGCGACAATCATCCTACTGTGGTGTATCTAACACATTCCACCGCACACCATCTCGACTGGCCAGAAGTATGGAGCCGTGAACGCTCGAATGCAAAGGAGAACGATGAGTGCTGACGTACTGGAACTGATGTGAGCGGCAGGGCAACAGCGACACGAGAGTACAGGCCGCGGGGCGGCGTCTCGGCGAGATGGCCGCCCAGACCGAGGCGTTGTCGATGCAGCGCTGCGAGGTCAGGTGCTGGATTGGCACGCCCCTGCGCGGAACAACGTCAGGTACAGCAGTTCTAGCGCATGTGACGTGATTTCTCCGAAGCGGTAGTGGTGATGGCAGCAGCAGCACTAGTGGCGGTGGCAGCAGCAGCACTAGTGGAGATGGCAGCAGCAGCAGCAGCAGTAGTGGTGGTGGCAGCAGCAGCACTAGTGGAGGTGGCAGCAGCAGCAGCAACTAATGAAGACTGTTAATAGAGCGCGTCAGCTATCGAATAGAACACCCACACTGTCTGAAACTAGATCCGATCCGTTTACTATTCTATGTCACCTAAGTTAAGAAGCGAGTCAAGTGGAGACAACATAGACGTGCAACAGTACGGTCGCCACGGCTTAAAAAGGCGCTGATACAAGGTCTAGGTTCCAAATTACAAGCCCAAGGATGAAAGATGCGATCCATCCAGGCATTCAGAGAACTATCGGGGGGGCCCAGCCGTGGCCGTGGCCAGGCGGGATGCACGGAGCGTATGTTGGCTCGGTGTGTAATCATGATCGGGCAACAGGACGGTTCCAACAGCTTAAACATAGCTGGTACAATTTCCAGGTTCCCAATTACAAGTCCAAGGATGGAAGATGCGATCCCTCCGGGCACTCAGCGAAGTTTCGGGAGCTCTGTCATTGCAACTACGGAGTGGCATCGGCGCGGCCAGGCGGGATGCGCGGAGCGTTTCATAATCGATCTGCTTGTGTTGGCTCGGTGCGTAAACACAGGATCGCGATTCTGACAGACAGCTTGACATGTGTCACTGCAAGAAGTATACATGGACACGTGCGTAAGATACGAATTTGGCAGCTATTACTGCAAAGGAACTGCTGACAGGCCAGATGGCATGCAGCTGATGGGCCAGATGGCATGTGACTCCCAGATCTAACAAGACCATCTATACAGCTGAGCACACGGGCACACATGCAATGATTAAGTCATCAGTCGACGCGCGCGTGCAAGGTTAGAACTCGTCCAACAAGCCGAAGTCAGCCATGCCAGCGAAGCCTTGAGACTCCGGATTGGGCTCTGCGCACTGGCCATCCACGTATATGGGAAGCTCATCTGAAGTCTGATCCTTGGCAGTGTTGAGATCGACCTGGAGCTGCGTGGTGACGCGATCGAAGTCCTCGGCGCGGCGCTGCTTCGCATCGGCGACGATCAGACACATGATGAGTATGAGGACCAGAGGCCCGCAGAACGCGTTCCCTGCCAGGTCACTGAGCAGATCCGCGTCCCACTTCTCCGCCTCCGCGCGAGAGATCAGAATGCCCTGTAATGCGCAGAGCTCGTGCGGAACCCAAAGGCGGTCCAGCACTGTGTCCCAAATACGAGCGACCTTAGCGATGCACTGGATGACGGCTGCGGCGTCGGGACCCGACAGGAAGGCCCTATCCTTGTCCTGCGAGATGTCGACCGACCGAGCTGGAGCGGAATCCGGGACACTGGTTAGGCACGATGTCTCTCGTGGCGTCAACGTGTCCAGCCACGGCAGCTGACTGGCCAGCTGCGGGTCGGCATACCGGTTCAGCGGCTGCGCGCCCTTGCGCCGGTCCTTCTTCGCCCACTGCTGCGTGGCCTTGGCGCGTTGGTTGGACTCCGCATGATGCGCGGCGGCCTGCAGATGGGCGTCGAGGCTCGACCCGATGAGCGGGTCGTCCGGATGGAGCGTGAACGCGTCCACGGGGAGGAGTGGAGCCGCTACCTTGACGGCGTCCAGGGTCGATGCGACCTCTTTCAGTGAGGCCATCGAGAGAGTCCGGGAAAAAATGATGAAGACCCTCCAACGCATCTGTGGTATCATGAACTCGTGAGGTGAACCGACCACGGAGAGCACGTTATAGCCCAGTTGGCTGAGGTCCCGCTCGCACACTTGTAGGTTGGACCGGCAGTCGTCGGGCAGCTCAGAGGTACGGGCATTGATGTTGAGCACGTTCTCGCCGATGCCGTGCTCGGGGCGGTGGGTCCGAACGTATGACAGATTCCACTGCCACGTTGGTCCGGAGTTCTTGCCGCCGGACGCGCACAGGGGCGTGTCCGCGGCCAGGTTCTCACCAAGGGCTTGCACCAGAGCACCACACACTAGGATTCATATATGATGCGCGATCATTCTGGTATTGGCTGATGGCGATCACCCGATCGTCCTGGCTGCGTGGGATGACGTGACCGCATCGGGCGTTACGGCTGGAAAAGTCCGTGCGCATGAATCCGAACAGAAAAAAGCCCGCTGCGGTCAATGCAACGGGCATGAGGGTCGGATCGAGGCAGTTGATGGACCGCGACTTGGACAGAGTCGACGCGCAGGCAAAGCATGCCGGCAACTTCGGGTGACGGTGAGCAATGAAGGAGCGGCACCGCGCGTCGTTGTCGCAAGCGAAAGTCTGTCGCAGCATGGCGCCCACACCGAGGTGTTCCCCCATCAAGGCGATCCAGTCAGACACATTGTCACTCCCCGAGCAGGACGTAGCGAACGTGGTCGAGCGAGACGCATCCCGTGTGCGAGCGTCAATCCAATTCTTCAGCAGCTGGATGTCCTCTGGCGGGAATGCGTTCTCAATGATAGTGCAGATGCGCGTGATCAGGGCACCAAGATCATCTGGGTTCAAATGCGAGACGTTGGCCATGTGCGGATCCGCCTCATCTTCATCATCCGCATCCGCATCCGTCTCATCATTGTTCTCCTCCGAATTCTCATCCGGATTCGCCGCAGCCGTCGCACCCGCAGCCGTCGTATCCGCATCCGCCTCATACGTGTTCTCCTCCGCATTCTCATCTGGATTCTCCGCTGCCGTCTCATCATTGTTCCCATCCGCATGCTCATCCGGATTCTCCGCAGCTGTCGAACCCGCAGCCGGGCGAGATGCACGTGGCGATGTGGTGGGGGACTTGAGCAGCGGCGCCAAACAGTGCTCACCACCAAACAGATCCGTCATCCGTGTGTCGTCGTCATCGGAATCAGAATCCAAACAGCTCTCACCACCAAACAGATCTCGGCATGGCGCAGCGACATCTCTGTTTCCTTCGTCATCGGATGGTTCCAAAGCGGGCATCTCATCATCAGAATCACGATCAGCACGTATCATTCTCATGGTTCCGTCGTCAGCGGTGATGAGTGCGGAGGGCTCTGACGTAGACACCGCATCATTGCATGCAAGCTTCTTCTGCACCAGGCGCTCCAACGGCTGATCAGTCTCGACTATGTCGGTGTCAGCAAGGTAGTAGAATTCGACTGTGCGCGTAAGAATGTCGATGCCAGTGATCATGACAAGGCAGGCCTCCAACATCGTCACATCAACGGAAGCGGACTCGGGGTAGATGTCATCCGCGATGACAAACCACGTGTCGCCTGTGCGCACGACGGTGTCGCGCCACGCCAGGCTGCAGACATCAGTGGATGCGTAAGCGGGATGGGAAGCCAGCCGATCAAGGCGCTCAAGGAGCTCTTCCCCCTGTGAATCGGTAATCTTTCCATCGGGTCTCAGTCGCAGAGGTGACTGGTCCACCGGGGCGGCAACCGGTGTGGCCACTGGCGATGGCGAGGAGGGCGACGATGTGGAAGAGCGCACCGCGGCAACGCTCACAGCTGGCGACACGGCTCCACCTGGACCAGCAACGCTCAGGGCGTCGAGAGGTGCGGGACTGGATGAGAGCATGGGCGGCCCGTCGACACTTGGTGTGACAGGTGCAGCAGGTGGTGTGGGCGACGGCGGAGCGGACGGCGCGCGCGCGGCAGGTCCCGCGGCACTGTCATCAGCCCAATTCGCACCTGCCGACGACCGATAGACGATGCGCGTGACGTCGGTAAGATGCAACTGACGCTGAGGCGGAAGTGGGGGCGCCGGTCCGACTCGGCGCCTGGACTGGACTCGGGGGACCTTCGGCGCTGGCGCGCGGAGAGCCTCTGCGTCTGTGGCACTCGCTGGCGCGGTGGTGCGCACTGTGGCAGTGGACTTGCCATGAATGCGAGTGCGGCGTGGCGATTGCGCGGCACCGCGGTTGCCCGGCGCTGTGGCAGGCGCCTTGCCTCGCGCCCGACCTCTACCGCGCTGTTGGCAACGCTTTCGCCCACCGCCGCGACCTCTACCAGCAGGTGGGGGGCTGGATGAGCGGGCGGCGATCACCGCAGCCCTGGCCGTTGCGCACTCCGCGCGGGCGCGCGTGCATTCACTGGCGAACGAATCTGGCAACACATCCTCGAGCATGCGCTCCAAGACTCCATCGGACACTGACATGGTGACGGAAGTGCGAGCGGGATGTCGATTGCGTGTGTTTAGCTCGGACCAATGCTGTAAGTCAGCAGGGTTAAGTTGGGGGAGATGCCCCACACACCCCAACCCTGGTCGCCACCCAGATCCCCTCGCGTCTGTCCGCGCCCGGCCACCCCGCCCACTCCCTCCATACCCACCCCCGCCCCCACCCCGGGACGGGGGGGGAGGGGTGGAGGGTGGGGTTCCGGGGCGGGGACAGCTTGACGTTGCAGATGGTTGCAGGGGGGGAGGGGTCCAGGACTGGGACAGCTTGAATTTGCGACTGGTTGCAGGGGGGGTGCATGTCAGGGACGACTTGACTTACACACTGGTTGCAGGGGGGTGCATTGCAGTGACGACTAGACTTTTCGACTGGTTG
>MPMD02463068.1_pt1 | contig 10291 bp, 9 predicted proteins | sample 1617291 | NCBI WGS metagenome assembly MPMD02 (sample SAMN05944810, study PRJNA350692) | marine metagenome | biome: marine; feature: ODZ; material: water; isolation source: 120 m water sample filtered on 30 um supor filter | place: Pacific Ocean | collected 2012-04-09 | depth 120m m | reverse complement strand
GCATTTGTAAAAAATTTCGGACTCTCCCGGGGCGCTTTTGCTTCCTCTGTCGCGCACGATTCACATAACGTGATTGAGGTAGGCATACGCGACGAGGAGATTTGCGAGGCAGTGAACCTCATCAGCGAATGTGGGGGCGGACTCTCCTTGGTAGTGGATAACGAATGCCATCTGCTTCCACTCCCGATTGCGGGCTTAATGTCCCCGGAGTCCTGCGAGCAGGTGGGCGGAAAGTATGCCGAATTGGACAAGGGGGTAAAGGCCCTGGGCTGTCCGTTGCGGGCACCCTATATGACACTCGCCTTCATGGCCCTTCTGGTGATTCCAGAAATCAAACTCAGTGATCTCGGTCTGTTTGACGTGACCCGGTTTGAGTTTATGCCACTGTTCAGAGAGAATCGCGATGGAAATGCTTGTTCCCGTGATGCTTGAGTCATCCCTATTGGATTGAAGTGAGTCATGAACAAAACGATCGACTGTATTGTTTGCGGATCATGTGTCGTCGATATTCTGGTCCGTCCTGTACCCCTTGAAGCGGCAATCGGTGGCGGACGTCTGGTAGAGGTCGATCCTATCGAGGTGACGACGGGCGGCATTGTATCCAATACCGGAATTGCAATGGCACGATTGGGCATGAGCGCGACTGCATTGAGCTATGTGGGCAACGACCAATGGGGAGATTTGCTCCGCAACCGCTACCAGGAGGAGGGGCTTGGCTTTGAACATCTCGTAACCCATCAGCAAGCACCCACAAGCACGACAGCAGTGTTGATCGACGAGGGTGGAGAACGGAGCTTTGCCCACTGTGTCGGTGCGCCTGAGAAACTGGACCGGGAGTTTTTTCTGGATCGCATTGAACACTTTGCTGCAAGCCGGATGATGCTTCTAGGTTACTACTCATTGATGCCGAATGTACAACAAGATTTGGCAGAAGTTTTTGCGGAGATTCGCAAACAGGGTTGTCTCACGGCCCTCGATGCGGCGGGGGACGGTGGGAGCATGCAGCCTCTCGACGCAATTCTTCCACACCTCGATATTTATGTACCGAGTCATGCCGAGGCTACCAATCAGACAGGCCGCACCGATCCACGGGAGATCATCGGTGTCTTTCGCGATCAAGGCGCAGCGGGACTGCTGGGCGTCAAATTGGGTGCTGCCGGCGCTCTGCTGCAGACCTCCGGGGGCTGCTGGATCGACGTGGAGCCGGTCTTGCCCCCGGGTGAAATTGTCGACACGACAGGTGCCGGCGACAGTTTTTATGCGGGTCTTTTAACCGGATTACTCCGCGGGATGGATGAAGCGGCGGCGGGACGATTGGCGGCGGCCTGCGGTGCATGCTGCGTGACCGGTCTGGGGGCCACTGGCGGGCTGCGAGACTATCAAGAAACCGCCCGTTTAGCCGGGCTGCTTTAGCCGGGATGCTTTAGCCAAGCTGTCTTCAAGATGCCTACATTAGAAAACTCAGCAGCGGAAAACTCAGCAGCGGGACGCGGCGCAGAATCGCCGGCGTCCCGCTCGAGTTTTCTGACTCAGTCCGCAAAAGCCGCATCAAAGGCGACATTGTTGGGCGCGAAATCTAGTTTTTTCACAAACTCACACGCTTCGCGAGCACCATGCTCGCGATCCATACGGGCATCTTCCCACTCTACCGAAAGTGGACCTGAGTACCCGATGTCGTTGAGCGCCCGGATGATCTCCTCAAAATTAACACTTCCTCGTCCCGGCGAGCGAAAATCCCATCCGCGACGGGCATCGCCGAAGTTGAGATGGCTGCCGAGAATTCCGCTCCGCCCGTTGAGCGTGACGATGGTATCTTTCACATGGACATGGTAGATGCGGTCGGAGAAGGCACGGATAAATTCGACGGAATCAACACCTTGCCAAATCAAGTGGGAAGGGTCGAAGTTAAATCCAAATTCCTCGCGATGATCGAGTGCTTTGAGCGCCCTTTCCGCAGTGTAGATGTCAAAGGCGATCTCCGTCGGATGGACCTCCAAAGCAAAACGCACACCACATTCTCCAAAAACATCCAGAATGGGATTCCAGCGTTCGGCAAATTGTTCAAATCCCGCATCGATCATCGATTCCGGAACCGGCGGGAAGGAATACAGTAAATGCCAGATGCTTGACCCAACAAATCCGTTGACAACATCGATCCCCATTTTCTGGGCTGCACGCGCGGTATTTTTTACGTCTTCTGCCGCGCGGTCGTTCACGCCTGCAGGATCTCCATCGCCCCAGACGTACTCTGGTAGAATGGCCTGGTGACGTTCGTCAATAATATCGCCGACCGCCTGGCTGACTAAATGTGTGCTAATTGCGTGGCATTGCAGGTCGTAGCGGTCGAGCAAGTCTCGTTTTTCAGTGCAATAATTGTCGTCCGCAATGGCTTTATCGATCTCAAAATGATCGCCCCAGCATGCAAGTTCCAGTCCTTGATAACCAAAATCACTTGCCTTGCGCGCCATGTCCTCCAGCGGCAGGTCGGCCCATTGGCCCGTAAACAGTGTGACAGGACGTGTCATGGTGTACTCCTTGTAAAATTCGGAATCCAGGATCTGTCATTCTGACAGATATGCGTGCCGCATCAATAGCCGCAAGGCTCCCGTTTGTCCTTAAGAGGCCGGTCTGCGTCCGCTAAAGTGCCCCGAGGCGTTACAGATTGACATCGGCAGCAACTGCTACCGCTTTAGAACGACCGTGAAAGAGATTACGACCTCGTGAAACCGCTATCGGCAATGCTCTTTCGCATATCTGTATCGGCCTGGATATTGCGGAGTTTGTAATAGTCCATAATACCAAGTCGCGAACTCTGAAATGCATCTGCAATTGCCCGAGGAACTTCTGCTTCTGCCTCGACAACTTTGGCACGACTCTCCTCGATGGAAGCCACATTCTCCCGCTCTTTTGCCACTTCCATGGCCCGTTTGCCTTCAGCACGGGCGCGGGCAACACGCATGTCGGCTTCTGCCTGATCGGCCTGTAGACGGGCACCAATATTGCTCCCGACATCAATATCGCCAATGTCAATCGAGACGATCTCATACGCTGTCTGCGAGTCCATACGACGGGCAAGCACGGCTTTGGATATCGTATCGGGATTTTCCAGCACATTTTTGTGCGAATCGGCCGAACCGATCGCACTGACGATGCCTTCACCCACACGGGCAATAATGGTCTCTTCCATCGCCCCACCGATGAGCCGCTTGAGATTGGCGCGTACGGTAACTCTCGCCTTCACTTTCAACTGAATCCCGTCTTTAGCAACCGCATCGAGCGTCTGCCTTCCCGAATCGCTTGCGGGGCAGTCGATCACCTTCGGATTGACACTGGTCTGGACCGCCTCCAAAACATTGCGGCCAGCGAGATCAATCGCCGTGGCTTGCTTGAAATTGAGGTCAACGATTTTTGCTTTAACGGCAGCAATGCAGGCCCGAATGACTAACGGCACATTTCCTCCGGCCAGATAATGGGCTTCAAGATTTTTGCTAGTAATGCCGCTCGAGTCATCAAGACCCGCTTGAACAGCCATGATTTTGCTGCGGACAATGATGGCCGGATTCACTTTGCGAAAAGTCATGCCGAGCAAATCAACGATTCCGATTTGCGCCCGAGTAGTGACACATTGGATCCAGAGTCGAAAATACCGGGCGAACACTGCCAGCAAGACAAGACAAATAATAATAACGATCGCGAAAAGGACGATCGGTATCCAGACGCCGGTACTTGCGCCGAACAGTGGTGGGGCAAAGAATAAGCACGGCATGACCGAACCTCACAAGAATTTGACCGGAGAGCAACCTCCAATCTTTGTAACCCGACTCGATCGGTTGTTCAAGAGAGCGGATCTTCGAAAGGATCGATTCCCAGCGAATCGATCGACTGAGAGAGGGGGTCCTCTGTACCGGTTTTTGCCGAATCCTCGTGTCGTTTTGTGAGATCCACTCTCTTGACGACCATGCGATTGTTGCGAATCCGCACAACCTCAACAGTATCTCCCCGGTCGATCGCTCCCGATTCACTCACCGCCTCACACGTTTTCCCATCGATCACAATGGCACCACCTGGAAGCATGGCCGACTTGGCAATCCCATGCTTGCCGATCAGTTCCCGATATTTTTCTCTTGGATCTTCTTCAGGTAGTACATCATCGCTCTTCGGGGTACCGAGCAGGAGCCGTTTCCCGACGGGAGTATGGGGTAGCCATTTGAAGGCAAAAAGAATCACCACAGGCAAACCAACCGCAGCGGTGCCTATAAACACAAATCCCGAAGCGGTAGAGCCAAAAGAAAACGCCAGCACGACCGAACCGATGATGGATGCGATGGAAAGGAAACCAAGAATTCCCGCCGAGGGAATAAAAATCTCAAGAGCGGCCAGGCCCAGTCCTAGAGTCATCAACAAAATTGCCCAAATGATCGGGTGCATAATAAACGACTACATCCAGTTTGTTAAAAGTTTTCCAACCGTCAACGCGACTCTGTAGGCCCAGCATATATTTTGTGAACCGGCAAAGTCAAATTGGAAAACGCCTAGACGGACAAAATGCGGTTATGTCTTACCAATTCATGAAAATATTACGATTCAACCGCTCGAACCAGGACATGTCCGCCGTGGACCTCGACCACCTCAACATCCGTACCTTCTGGAATAAGTTCTGCATCGGAAATCACATCGACCAGTTCATTGGCAAATGATGCTTTACCCGACGGCGTTAGTTGCGTTGTCGTCCGACCAATTTGGCCAAGCAATTGAGAGCCGTCCAACGGCGATTCATCTCGTCTCTGTTGTCTCTGGCGGGCATCCGTGGCCGGCAGCATGAGCCGACTTAATATTGGAGTATTTGGCAAATAACGCCGCAAAACAAATGAGAATAGAACTAGGGCAACAACAGCTCCACCAACAATTAATAATGAGTCGCGAAGCTGTTGAAGGTCGCTGTCGCTGCGGGGCAATACAAATGTCTGGCTCGCCAGAATCAGAGAGACAAGAATCATGATGCCCCCACCGAGGCCAAAAATACCGAATCCGGGAATAATGAAAACTTCCAAAATGAGACAGGAAACGCCAACAATAAATAAGATGATTTCCAATTCAGTTGCAGTATGATTCATGAAGTTTGCCCAAAAGTAGAGCGCAAATGCAACCGTTGCGAGAAAACCACCCACCCCGATTCCCGGCATTTGCACCTCGGCGTAAATCCCTGCCATGCCTATAAGGACCAGCAGCCATCCCAAACCGGGTGAGGCGAGTGCACCAATGAGCTGATCGACCCAATTGGGCTCAACGAGTGCCGGATCATCCAGCAAACCATATTTTCTTTTTAATCCCACAAAATCATCAACGATCGCTGTGGCAATGTCAACATTTTCCGCCTCGATTCCGGTGAGCTGCAGAGGCTTCCCGGGAGTTGTGATTTGTTCACCACGCTCCCAGTCCTGCTGATCGTTAAGTTGTATGAACTCTGCTTCGTTAAAATAGCGCACCAGATTAGTGCGCCGATTGCGAAACTGATACACTGGAAAATTCTTCTTGAACATTGCCAATGTCAGAGCAGAGCTGCGTACTGTGTTGGGGATGATTACATCTGTGATCGTGGAGTCGATATCGGCCTGCTCTTCAGGCGAAAGTGACTTCTCTCCCCCTCCAATAACTGCATTCGGTTGCATGATGATGTCGTCGCAAGCCAATGCAATGAGGGCGGCAGTGCCTGTAGCAGCCCCTGGGATGTAGGCGACCGTAAACACTTCTGTTGCATCACGTTCCGCGAGATAGGCGGTTAATTGAGCGATCGCTCCGAGGTCGCCGCCCTTGCAGTCGATCCAGAGGCAAAGCAGGTTAACGCCGTCGTTTTCAATGGCGTCGTTCATCATTGCCAGACGTGTTTCCACAAAACGTGGATTGATATAGCGATCGACAAGAATCATTCGGGGTTTTAATGTCCCTGCCCGCAACGGATCTATTTGAATGCTCTGTCGAGAAATGCCGAGATATCGTGCAAGTTCTTCTCGATCTGAAGCAAGATGGGCCGCCACGCCCAGTTTGCGAGCCTGGTCGCCTGCAAGAAAAGCGGGCTGTCCCCCCGGAAAAATAACGGTCGTGTCGTCCTGGTCGATCGTGCGGGTCTGCTTTAGTTTTGCCAATTGACTAGCGAACACTAGCTGCGTCCCTTCGTCCGTTTTTACTCTCAATAATCTCCGCTTGTCATCGAGCATTGCCACGGCAAGTTCAATAGGGACGGTATGGCGACTCTTTGAGATCTGCTGGTAGCCACTCAAGATGGTTTTGTCGATAGGATGGTCTAAATCATGTCCCGCGCCAGCATTTCCGATGACCGCATCCGGTGCCATGACAATCTGATCACAGGCCATTGCAGCGAGTAGAGCATGGCCCCCGATCGACCTGGGCAGATAGGCAACCGTTTTCACGCCGTCCAAGGCGGGAGAGATGAGGAATCTTGCCAATTTCAAGGAGTCTTCGAACACACTACCAAGTCCAAATTGCGAAGCACCCGGATCAAATTCCAAAACCAGTACGCTCCGCCGACCGGCAGCACTTGGCTCAGATTGCAATTGTCCGACAAGATGCTGGATCTCCGCTATAACGCGGCGATCGACATTGCCGGTAATGGGAAGCGGGACCCGCAACAGGCGACCCGCAACAGGCTCACCCTCCGCAACCGTGGCACGGGTTCGTAATGTCAGGTCCGCACGGTCCGGTTCGTTGATATTCTCGCTGAATACACTTCTTGCGACGCCAACGCACAGAAGTAACAGCGCAAAGAGCCCGAGTATGCGATTGATGGAAAATCGATTTAGAGCCATATGTGCTTCATAAAAAACCGTTGACTGCTGGAGCAAATTTTATCGTCGCGATCTTTATGATGTCAATGATTGGAAAAAAAGCATTCCTACGCAGTTTACATTGTACGCCAGTAGCAAGCGACCGAATGTTGTTTTCATAGAAATAAAAAACCGCGGCCGAACATGTTCGGCCGCGGTACTCGATGAACTGAGTATGAACCAGCCCGTTCTTTAACGGATGGCTTCGTTCAACATTCGGGTATTGGGAACGCTGCGTCGATGCATGAGACCATTTTCTTCCGTCTCAATGATCGTCGCGACCGGTCCGACTTCACGCACGGTACCTTTCATGTCCCCAATATGGACATTATCGCCGGTTTCCATTCGCTGCCGCACATAATACCCGGCCAAGATGCCTCCAACCACATCCCGTCCGCCAAGACCGAATGAAAGTCCGAAGCCAAGTGCCAGGGCAGTAAATGCGATGAGAATGGCATAGTTGAACAATTCAAATTTGATCTCCAACTGATCAAATGCTGCCATGAAGATCATCAATGCCAGAATGTAATAACAACCGCTGGCCAATTGCTGGGCATACGAAATCCCTGCACGATCTGCACTGGTAGCGATTACACCTCGGAGAAACGTTGCAATCAACAGACCGATAACAACGACTACCGTAGCGACAAGCAATTTGGGAATATAGGCAACGATGGTCTCCATTCCGGATGAGATGCCTTCCCAGCCGAGGATATTAAACCCGGCTGTCAGGAAAACGCACATCAACAGCCAGAAAAACATCAAACCGACAATGGAGGGAATGCTTCGCCGGATGCCAACCTGTTGCATCGATTCGACCAAACCACTTCTTTCGGCCGCCATCTGGAGCCCGATCTTTTCACAAATAGCGGTTGCTAGTCGGCCGGCAACTCGAGAAATGAGATAGCCAACGAGCAGGACGATGATCATTGCCAGAAGACTGGGAACGATGGAAACGATCTGTGTAATCGCTGTCTGGAAACTGGAAACGAAGCTATCGCTCCATTTCTGAGCATCTCCCTGGCCTAACAACTGATACTGGGACAGAAAACTTTCAGCAAATAAAGTATTCATGTTAAATTCCTCCTAAAAATTAAAATGCCGAGCCGATCCATCAGCCCGTAGTTTGACAAATCTTGGTTCCCCTGTTTGCCAAATGGGTATCGGGCAAGTGTGGGGAGTTTTTAACACATTCCTTCTCATGGCGATTTGCAACAGTCTAATGTTGATTTTTTCGAATGGTTTCATAACAACCGGTCAAGCTATAACGAACCGTAGCGACGACAGCCGGAATGAAGTGTTTTAAAAACCAAGGCAGGCATTGTGTGCACATTTCGAAACAATGCATTGCCAGCAACGTCCGGTTGAGTCGCCAATGAACTTGCTGATCAAACTGTTCCGGAGGTGGCGGAACGTCTTTGTCAGCGAGTTGATCGAACAGATCGTTTGCCATCGTATTTATATTTGATCCGGGAATTGTTGTTTCAGTTTGTCTTTCGCTCGGCTTAGTCGCATTTTGCAGGCACTGACCGACAGGTCGAAGATATCCCCGAGTTCTTCGTAGCTATATCCTTCAGCGTGCTTGAGAATCAACATGGCGCGATCTTTTTCATTTATGGTTTCCAATATTGTCATTAAATCCATGCCGAGGTCAGGTTTTGCTGTTCTGGATTCTTTTGTTGCTGTATGAAACTCTTCCAGATCCGTGGTTTCGTGCTTGCGTCTACGGCCTCGCGAACGGCGAAACATCAAGCACGTTCTTACGGCAACACTATGGACCCAAGTAGAATATTTTGACCTTCCTTCAAACTTGCCACGGTTAAGAAATAGTTGAACAAAAACTTCCTGGGCTGCATCATTCGTGTCTGTTTCGTTGCCCAGCAAACGAAAGCAAATTCGCCAGACCCTCTGACGAAAACGCCCCAAGAGGCATTGAAACGCCGGACCGTCTGAACCCTCGCGTGCGGCGTCGACTGCCAACTGTTCGTCGGTTTGGCTGGAGACGTCCAAGGGCACTGCCCGCATGCAAACCACCGCGAAAGCGATGTTTGATGCCTTTCGCGAAGTAAGTTGCCGGAAGAGAGACAAAGGTCACAAAAAAATCGAACGGTGCAATAGAAATCCCTGCAAGCCATATCCACATAAAGAGATAGCGTTTTTTGAAAACCGTCCAGTCGCATCGGGATACTATCGGGCTTGGGCGAAGGGAACGCTGTTTTTAGACTTTTGCAGCTATCGTAATGGCCTACCATTTCAACCCAAATTGTTCGCCCCCGCTAGCCTGATCGGTACCACCTTTGAGTTCGTCAAGATTCTGCTTCTTGATGTGCGAGGGTGGGTCGAGAGGCTCCTTTTCTCCCGGTGTTTCCCCCTTTGCGGGCAGTTGTTCCAACGCCTTTCGTGAAAGGCTGATTCGCTGTGCGTCTAGATCGATGGAGAGTACTTGTAGTTCCAGCTGCTCCCCTTCACTCAAAACATCACTCGGATGAAAAACTCGCTTGTGCGATATTTCTGAAACATGTAGCAGTCCCTCAATTCCCGCCTCAAGCCGCACAAAGGCACCAAAGTCGGTCAGCTTCGAAACGGTTCCGGTAACAGAAGAATTTGGTTGGTAGCGGGCAGAGGCCGTATCCCAAGGATTGTCAACGATATCGCGGTAGCTTAAGCCGATCTTGCCTGTCTGCGGATCAATCCGAGAAATTTTGACCTTGATCTTTTGCCCTTCTTCAAGAATTTCTTTCGGATGTCCAATCCGATCCCAACTCAACTGGCTGATATGGATTAAACCATCAATCCCACCAATATCAACAAAAGCACCGAAAGGCTGTAATCGCGTGACAATTCCTTCGCGAACAGAACCCACTTCCAATTCGGCAATAAGTTGCTCTTGCGCTTCTGCCCTTTCACGTTCCAGTATTGCTCGTCGGCTAAGCACCAATTTGTGTCGGTTGACATCCAATTCTATGACGACACACGAACATTTCTGACCGACAAATTCTTCCAGATTGTCGACCCGATAAAGTGCCACTTGGCTGATCGGCACAAAACCCTTGAGTCGGTTAACTTCGACTTCCAGGCCACCTTTGTTGTGGCCTGTTACCATGGCGTCTACAACCTGGCCTTCAGAAAGCTCGTTCCAGCTAGCAACATTGACCGCTGCTCCGCACATTGCGAGTTCATAGAGGCCTTCTTCGTGATCGAAGCGACTGACCACAACATCAACCACGCTTCCAAGTGGTGGGATTTCCTTTAATTGTCTACGCGACACGATTCCCTGGTTTCGTTGTTCCAAGTCGATGAAAATATTTTCCTCGTTCATCGACAGGATACGCCCCTTCGTCCGGTCCCCTTCAGCGAGTTCGCCTTCTGCGATGTTGCCAGCACCAGACTGCATCAACGCGTCGATCGCTTCACTGCCAAGTGCCATATCCATTTCTTTTTGAATATCG
>MPMD02019824.1_pt1 | contig 10293 bp, 6 predicted proteins | sample 1617291 | NCBI WGS metagenome assembly MPMD02 (sample SAMN05944810, study PRJNA350692) | marine metagenome | biome: marine; feature: ODZ; material: water; isolation source: 120 m water sample filtered on 30 um supor filter | place: Pacific Ocean | collected 2012-04-09 | depth 120m m | reverse complement strand
GTGATGACCTCTGGGAGAGCAGATTCTATGCATAATTACGGTGCTTAAGCTCAATTTGCCTTCTTGGGATGACCTCTGGTAGAGCAGATGTTATGCATATTTACGGTGCTTAAGCTCAATTTGCCTTCTTGGGATGACCTCCGGTAGAGCATATGTTATGCATATTTACGGTGCTTAAGCCCAATTTGCTTTCTTGGGATGACCTCTGGGAGAGCATATGTTATGCATATTTACCGTGCTTAAGCTTAATTCGACTTCTTGGGATGACCTCTGGGAGAGCGGATGTTATGCATATTTATGGTGCTTAAGCTCAACTTGCCTTCTCTGTGTCTGTGCTCCGTAAGACTTTGGATCAAGACCTCCTCTGCGTTTTGATCTTGCTTCCTGCCCGTGTTTTCTAACCACACATGGCGCGAGCAGAGTTGGATTTCGAGCGATGTGCGGAGCTTCGGAAGTGGCGCCTCGAGCATGACGGGAATTTGCCTAACCGCCGAAGCGAGGATGCTTTTGAGAAAAGCCTCGCAAATTGGCTCTCCATGGCGCTGCCGAGGAGGAGCCGGGCCATGGGATCGTCGCCCAGTCAGAGGCAACTCACTCCCGAAGAGGCGGTTCATCTGGACGGCATTCTCGCAAATGGCGGTGTACATGGACCCGCACCCTCCAGCAAGCGGTTGCGTCACAAGTCGCTTGCACCAGCAGTTCCAGGCCTACGCCCCGCGGACGCTGGTAGCAGCAACGTTGGACAGCAAGCCATCATGGCACCAGCAGCTCCAGGCATGCGCCCGCCTGCTCCAGCAGTTCCAGGCCCGTGCCCCACCGCCACAGGTGGCAGCAGGAGCTCACCCTTCGTCGCTGTCCCATTCACTTCGAAATACCAATGTTCAAACTGCGAGTTTCAATTGACGTGCTTGACAGAGGAGGCCGCGGGCATTGCATCTACAATGAATTGTCCCAAGTGTAAGGCGCCAGTGCGGCAATGTGCCGATTTGCCAGCAGCTCCAGGCCTGTGCCCCGCCGCCAATAGTAGCAGCAGCAACGGCAGCAGCAGCTGGGCCACAGTAGGTAGCAGCTCCGAGCAGCAGGCCGCAATGACAAGTCCGACAGCTCCAGGCCTGTGCCCACAGGCTGTCGGAAGTGGTGCCGCCTTTAGCGGAGACGCCAGCAGCGTCGATCCACCAACACCCTCGCCTCACAAGCGTTTGCGACAGAAGTCTCCTGCTCCAGAGGCTGCAGGCTTGAGCCAGCAGCTCACCATCAGAGGACTGAACATACAATATCCATTTTCGCAGTTGATTCTACTAGGCTGCAAGACAGAGGAAATAAGGACCTATCCACTGGGCCGCCGAGGAATAGCTGAAGCGGGCGAGCAGATGTTTCTCATAGAGACGCCTGGCGCCAAGAATGCGCATGGTGCTCTTCTTGAGGGTGCCAATGTAGGCCCACCGCCACAGCATGCGCAGGTGGTCGGCACGGTGGCTTTTAGTTCATCCCGCCCCTATGCCAACATCTCTGAGTGGCAAGGCGACCGCCAAAGGCATCGAATCGCAGAGGGCAGTTCCAGATACGATTGGGATGGGTCTGGCGACATGTATGCGTGGCATGTCGATGAGGTGCAACGCTTTTCTCAGCCAGTGCCAGCAGGTCAGAAAAGCCAAATAGGCTACCGCACGCCGCGGACATTGGAGGTCAAGCTTCAGTCCGCCAGCAGCGCCTCTTGACAGCCAGCCGGGCCACACCCTCCAGGCCTGTGCCCATCGGGTGTGGCTGACGGCTTGCCCACAGTGCCGGAGCTTACAGAAGGTGACGCGCGCTCTACAGGCCTATGCCCTCTGAGTATGGAGGTTTCTCGGCAGAGCAGCGGCGCAGTAGAGCGAAAAGAGGTGACAAAGGGTAGCTCGAAGTCTCCACGCCTGCGCCCAGCGAGTGCAAAGCAGCGACAGAAAAGAGCAGCGAAGGCAACAGTGGAAACAGGAGCAGCGGCGGCCGCTGGCAGCGGCAGTGCTGTCAAGGCAGGGCCGCCGCGTGAGCGCACCCCTTTTCCACGGCAGGCCGATCCAAGTTTGACCGGCGGCGTAGACGCAAGCTGGAAGGCGACCGATGATCGCAGGTCGCGGCCATACTATGAGATTCAGGTTGACGGTTGGTGTGGAAAGCACGCCTTAAACAATTTCCTGGAAGGCCCTTATGTCACTGAAGACGATTGTCGGCGCGCGTGCTCGCAGGTGGTCAAGGCCTTGTCGGAAGCTGGTGGCGGGCGCGTAGAAGACAGCGCACAGCATATGCACCCAGGGACTGGCTGGTTGAGCATTGACGTCATTAATGTTTTGGGTCAGGGCCTGTTGGGTTATCACGTGCAGGGCAGCAGCACAGCCTTTGATGAGTTCGTTGCGCTAGGCGCAGCAGATGCGTTAGTGAATTGGAACAATCAGCACTGGACGGTGTTGCGCAGTCGCTCCTGCGACGGCCCGTGGACTCACATCAACAGCGTCTACGAGGGCAGCGAATCATTCCACGGCAGAGTGGAGACGGCGGATTTGAAAGACGTCAGTGAGATCCTGGCCGATATCCAGAGACACTGTGGAGGCGTCACGCTGCACCGCATCGCCAAGGCAGCAGGCGATGGCCGTCATCTCCTTGAGCCCGCGGGGCTGAGGGCCATGCTACCAAAAGAAGACGAGTTGTGCCAACCTTGTGAGCCGGAGACGTCTGAGGAGCTCTCAGAGATATCGGTGGTGACGGTCAACGTGGACGGCTTAGGTGATTATCCGATTCCTCCTGTGCAGCGCATTGTCGCTATTCTAGATGAGGTGCTTCTGAGGAGCCCAGATGTTTTATTGTTGCAAGAGGTCACAATGCCGATGTATGCAGAGATTCAGCGACGCCTTGTCAATTGGAAGGTATACAAGAAGCAAGCGCAGGCTGAAGAGTATTTCGATGTCACTTGCACCAATTGGCGTTGGGGCGGCGCGGGCAGATCCAGCTCATATTCTTTTCCTTCTTCAAACAATGGTCGTCACACGCTCACAGTCAGGACAGGAGATTGGGCTGTGATTAACGTGCACCTGGAGTCAGGGCCTCGCAGTGTCGACCGTGACGCGAGGGCAGAGCAACTTCTATATTTGAGTCGAGTCCACGACCGCGATGCTGCGAAAGTGCACGTTGTTGCCGGTGATCTGAATCTGCGGCCGGGCGAGGATCAATGTCTTCTAGCTGAAGGATGGCAAGATGTGTTCAAGGACGCCGGCCAGGATGATTGGACGTGGCGGCAAAGTTCCAGCCGTGCTCGATATGATCGAATTTACATTCGCAGTTGCACATCCGCTACGGTCGGATGCGTCCAGACACAGAGGCTGCACAATGTCTGGGGGAATTTCACCGACCACGTCGCGCTGCAAGCTGTGTTGAGAAAGGTGTCCCAGGGCCCGCGCAGAAGAGCACGTGCGCAGAGCGCTGGCGGACAGGTGCCGGCTGTTACAGCAAGTGCTGATGCCGGTGCAGCAGCAGGACAGAGCTCGTCCAGCAGCTTCTCCATCCCAGCTACCGCCTCTTCTGGTACCGGCAAACAGAGACAAGACGTGGATTTAGTTCGTATAGCAAATGCAGTTGATGCGGCCTCTGCTAGCTTTCATCAACTGATACAGCTGTGCGAGGAAGATCCTTGTGAGAGAGACGATCTCGAGGAGGAGTCCCTGCCAAATTGGACAGACATACCTATGTTTTGTGGTTTTCGAATTCTACATCCGCAAGAAAATGGAGTCCGGCGCTGGGCCACGCCGGCAGACAAGCTGGCACAGCGACAACAGTATGCGAAGTGCAGGACATGGATTCAGCAGTGCGACTTGAGCGAAAGCGAATTCCGAGCAATGCTGGAAGATGTTCCCACCGATCGGAATCAGCGTGGCCGCGCTGAGCTGCCTCAGTGTCTGCAGCTTCCGAAGTGCACTGCGTGGCAGCATGCCATGCGGCGTTGCATCGACGTTGCGATTCGCAAAGCGGCGGCAGTTGCAGGCAAGAAGCTAGGATTAGACACTCGATCCTGGAAGCCTTTTTGAGGGAAGCTTTGCTCAACGATGAGCTCAATAGTGCTTAATAGACTAATAATAGTGCTTTGGTAAATCCTGGGGGTTCATGGCTTCTAGTGTGCATTATTCGACCAGTCTTCAACTACTATTGAGCATTATTCAAGCACTATTGCCTATTATCTATTATCTAACCACTACTCAACCGTTATTCAACCACGATTCAACCATTATTAAGGCATTAGTCAACCACTATTCACACTATTAAACCACCATTGAGCATTATTCATCCCTACAAAAGGCTTCCAGGATTGAGTGTCTAACTAGGAGCTGAGGAGACGTCTGCGCAGGCCGCCACCGAGATTGCAGAATTGATGTCGTCGGAAGGGGCCAGATTGAGCAGATGGGCTTCCCTGTCGAAGAGCTGGTGCAGCAAGCGCGGTCTAAACACTCTGGCGGACGCATGTGAGAAGCTTGGCTTGATCAGATGTTCCCAGCCAGGTTCGATGTAGGCGGCCCACGGGTTTGTCCCAACGGCGGCTTGGCGAGGAGGCCGTTAGATGTACATGCCGTTATCTGCAGTGACGAGTTTCCGTGCATACCCTAAGTAGGGTTCTGACCCGGCTTTTTAATACCCTGGCAAATGAACGCTGGGATTCAGGTTGCCCCGGCTGCGACCCAGCGGTTCCCCTGGCCACAGCAGCCTGGTTCACCAGCCTCGGGTTCTGACACCAAAGCCCCTGAGCCAAAGCTCTCCAGCTGGAGCTTCTGAGTTACTGTTCCCAGATATTTCTATAAATAAATGCTCATATTTAGGGTCGCGCTGGTATAATGTTGGTAGGTCCATGCCGCTGCAATTGTTTCGCTCGGTCATTGTTGGTTTCCAAGTGGCACCCGGGCCCGAGGCTCCAATTACGCACTGCGCTTCAAGAATCAAGATCAAACTTGCTCCAAATGGGTCACAAGCTGTAAGAGATGACAAATATGTTTTCAAAATATAAGGGTTCCCATCGGCGCTAGCCTGACGGATGGGGCAGCTATAGATACAAGCTTGGGTAATTCTCAAAGCAAAATGCAAATATCCGTTTATCCAACGCGAAAGGACCAAGAAAATCCAGCCCTCGAGTAAGAAACCAGAAAACGAAGAAGATGTGTGAAAAGAAAGGAGCCGAGTGAAACAATCCAATCCCTGATAATTCAACATACATGCTATAAGCGGTGTATTCTTCGCTATAATGTGACATCCTATCTAGGTATCGTATTATGACGCTCCAGAAAAGACACGTGGCCGTAGAAAAAGAAGACAAACGTAAGTAACAAGGGGTGGCTCCGTCTGATCCCTGACCAAATTTGAGAGGATCAGCATGAAACGCACTGAATACCTTTTCTCGAATGTACGCGCGGCCCGAGGGTTTGTCCCAACGGCACGGAGTTTGACCCCACCAGATCCGATGGGAGGGGTCATCCCACCCGTCTTCTTTCTCGCAGAACTTTCCATGCTTCCAGCGGTATCGGCGAAATCATATCGCTATCATATCATAAGGCAATCAGGTGCTCGGAAGAACTTGGGGCTGGGTGCATCGCAGACGCGATGCAGTGCCAAAATTGTAGTGCCGAAATTGCAGTGCCCAAATTGTTGCTTTCCAATTCTGACCGCCTTTAGAAGATTGCCTGAGGGTTTGTCCCGACGGCGGGCGGGCATAACACATGGGTCTCTCTGTGTGAAATACCAGCATTCTCTGCCCTGCATGCTATCAAGGATGTCCTCGGGCATCACACCCCTGTCGGGTTTCTTCGAGCTGTGGCTGCGAGATACCGGAGCAGCCCTCATGGGAGCACAGGCCGAGGAGAAGTGGCTAGCGGTGCGCAAGCAAGCCCGAGCAGCCTGTTCTGAGTCCGAGGGATTGTCCCAACGAGTCGGGGCGGAAAGCAGCGCGCCCCTGCAGTTCAGCCTGGACGGCGCGGTATTCGATGCAGTCCAGGCAGTGCAGCTGTCCGTGCAAGTTTGCATGCCTGTCACACACACATGCGTGCAAGCATGCAGGATGCTGATGTTGTTTAAACTTTGTGCGCTCATTACACCTTGGAGTTATCCGTTGCGTGGAGTCCCGCTCCATACCCCTCGAAACCAGAGCTCCCTCACCCTATTCCATCACTCCGCAAGGATATCTAGCGCTAGAAAGTCATCTTTGATTATGACCTCAGCCCAATTGAATAATGTCAGCTTCATGTTGCTGTCGTCGACCATCAGCCCACGTCTGATCATTCTGTGTGCGCTCTGCGACATGAGATACATATCCCGCGCTAAGGTCCACTAAATGCCATTTGTCATTTTCATCTCGGGGTTTACCTTTTGCCCTGAAGCCCGATCTATGCTTTACAAGGTTGTGGGAAAAAGGCTGCTTTCTCTTTGTCCATGTTGTTATCTAGTTCCAGCCAGTCAGTGACCCCACCCCGATTTACGAATCACAGCTTCGTGCACAAGTATTTGGTCATCGAGCCGGGTGTAGGAAACAAGCCTGCGCTCCGCGACGTGGGTTCTGCAGCTGCGCGTGTACATGCTCACTCAGCCCACTCTGCGCGCGGTGTGTTTGGGTTATATATGCATTTGACCAGACGTGTTCTACTTGTTCGCATGTGTGGTTTTTGTGATTTCCATGCCAATCCGGCCTGAGGGATTGTCCCAACGGCGTCGTCTTGAGCAAATATGTGTGCGACAACAGCCGCAAAGTCATGTCTGCAATGTGGCCCAGGTATCGCCGGACCACCGACTGGGTCGACACAGGGCCACAGAAGAGTACCCAGTGGCAGCTGCGTGGCATCGCTTTGTTTGGTCAGCCACACAAGGTGAAGTGCTTGCCCGATTTGGCACAGACCATCGTGTACACATCTCGCATCAGAAGGGAGCGCCCGAGGTGAATTATTCGATGGCTGAGCTGCATGCTCGCATCTTTCAAGGCTCGCAAGAGAGCAGTAGTGCGGAGCGGTGGCGAAGTGAAGTGAATGCAATGCACGACGCTGTGCACTGCAAACTAGGCGAGAGCAGCCAGTGTCCTGTGTGTACTGGGGTCAGACTTTGGAAAGATAACCGTTGGTTGAATGTGGATTGGAATCCCAAGGCTCTGAGCCTGCTCTGGGGTGCCATCGAGAGCACGGTTCGCCAGCACGGCATCGGTTGGTCGGCGTGGCGCCCATGTCGGTCCAAAGATGCGCCCAGCGTGCGACCGCGCCTGCCAGCCAAGCTTCAGCTGGAGAACATACCGCGAGACGCAGTGCAGGAGTTGCCTGGTGGCGTTTTCAAGTGGGGCAGCTGGACCACAGGGCCGGACGTGGAGAGCGCAGAAGCGGGTTGGTCCATTTTGAACCAGCAATGGCAAGAGCACCGCAAGATACGTATCAATTTGCTGTTGGAAATGGATGAGCAGACGGACAAGAGGTCTCAGAACCAACCCGGGGATAAGCTGGTCCTGCGCCGGGGCGATCAAGGCCAATGCTTTACTGGCAGAGTGTGGCGCTTTGATGAGGAGTGGTCGTTCCAGGAAGAGAACACCGGCATACAGGTAACAGTGGAAGTGAACCAAGATCTCGGCATCGTTCGCAGGCATCAACAATGCGAAGAGAGGCTGTACAGGGCCATGAAGGCGGAGCATGTGAAGCGCAAGCAGGCGGCTGCCAAAGCAACGAGGAAGGAGGCAACGAAGGCGGATGTGCCGCGGACGACGTCGGACATGATAGTGAAGGGCAAGACGAGCGAGGGCAAGCTGCTCTACGCCTGGGGCAGTCTAGAAAGGGGCCGAGTTGAGGTGCAAGTCACTCCTCGCGCCATGCGTGTACCAGCGCCCGAGGAAAGCTCGGAGTTCAAACGTACAGCCGCTCGCGAGACTACGCCAGAGAGAGCCCTTCGGAAAATGACAACCAAGGTCCGGAAATTGCATGCCAAAGCTTCGCGGGGGCAGCAGGAGCGCATTGTAGCCAGGGCAGCGCCAGGAGGTGAGACGCCGGAGCGACAGAGCGCCTGCGTGGAGGAGTCTGCTTATGCACCAGCCCTGCGCACACTCAGCGATCCACAGGCGCTGGGATACGTCATAGAGACTTTCGAGTTTTTGTCCAGCCTCCGATTGCATTATTGTTGCAACTGTGACGAAGAGTGGCCTGTCTTTGATGCCGAGTGGCCACAAACAGGCGTGCCGTGGGTGGGGCCCAAGGCAGGCAGATGCGAGACCATACATGTCCGTCATGGTTTTTGGGCGTCGAGCAAAGATGCGACGAGATGCGGGCGGTGCGATGGGCCCACAGCTTACAGGCAGATGTACTGTGCTGAGAATCTGCAGCATCTCGGCCTGCGCCGCCCGGCTCTCTCAGCTGCTACGTGGTATGAGTCGCTGCTCATTGCCCGCGTGCATCCGGTGATGTCCGTCATCACGCTGACCGCCACGGGCCTCTTGTGCTACGCGGGCCACGTCTGCAACTACTACGTTAAAGTTATGGAGTGGATCCGAGGTCTACCGGCCGTTCTACGGGACAAGAAATGGTTTCTCATCAAGAGACGCCGCAGCATCAGGGCCGGCTACACCGACACCCGCCAGAAGAAGCCCACCACGGCCAATCGCCATCGACTTGAGGCGGCGATGCGGGAAGCCATGCAGTATATGCCAACAGTCTATGAAGGCAGCGTGTCTTTGCCAGAAGAGCTCAACAAATTCCCTCGTGATGGCGAACAGGAGATGCTCGAGCAAGAGGAGTCAGTAGATCTGGGCAGCGAGGTCCACTTGTCCCAGGAGGTCTTCGAGGTGTGGTTTAACAGTGGTGCGGCTTCCGCGGCGCAGAAGCCGTGTGCTGCCATCATCCACCGATACGCCGTGGACCAGCAAGGACTTGACTATAGAGGCTCCGTCTCCGCGGGTACGGCGTGGGAGTTGTGCTGCCGACTGTTATCCTTGGCGCCGCAGCAGAACAAGATCGGCACGCGAGATGTTGCGCAGTTGCTGGTGTACTGGCTGGCGGAGTGCCAGGTGCCGTCGCAAATGGGGGAGGCCGTCTACAAGGGCATGTCGGAGCATTGGCGCCAGAACAACAAGCGCGCAGAGACGGAGGAGGACGATCAGCTCTTGAAGTGCCGGTGGGTCAGATGGCTTATCCACGCGGAGCTCGACGCCGTGCGTGAGGAGTGCGCCGCCCGAGGTGAGGATCTCGCCGTAGATCTCGAGGTGGAGCGGTGTGTGCCTGTATGCAGACTGCCTTAGTATTGATAGCCCGAGGGGTTGTCCCAACGGCGACATTTTCTGTTCTGGAGCAAGGCGGCGCCTCTCTCTCTACATATATTTCTCCCTCCCTCTCTCTCTCTCTCTCTCACTCACTCACTCACACACTCACTCACACACACCTGTGCGCCCGTGCCAGCGTTCTATATGTTCGGTCATGCAAGCTCTCAGAATTAACGTTCTAGCGTTAGCCCGTCAGTATACTATCAGAAAGGAATGTTCGGAAACTTTCCAGAAGTTTGTCGGAAACCGGTAGGCGATAGCTGTGATGGGCGGCACCTGCCACAGTTGTGCTAATTCCCTTGTGTCTGCTTCAACCCGAGGGATTGTCCCAACGGATTCATGCGTAAACGGCAGCGCAGCTGCAGCCCGGAGGCTTCATGCGTGACCCAGTGCCGTGTATCGGAATATTGTAGTCGTAGGAGAAGTGGTGTCCAAACTAACATGAAAGCATCTGTATGCTGAGCGTGAAAGCATTTGTATACTGTAAGGTGGATGGCGAGATCTTGTCGATGGAGCAGCGGCCGGCAAACGCTGAAGCCCGAGAGCAGGCCACCACGCTACTGCAAGAGTTGCAAGCGCAGCGCGACGGTTCACGAAACCACGTCTCGGATTCACTTGGCGACGCTTTTGTGGACGTGCCGCGCGAGGGGCTATGGGATGAGGATGCTGAGGCGGACGGTTGGGGTGCCGGGTTGGCAGACGGTGACAATGCGAGTGGCCTCGCAGAACCAGCCACCCTTACAGCGACGACTGCGGCTGGGCAGGCAGCTGACATTTCCACAGATGGGCTTCCGGCATCGACAGATCCGATACCTGCATCAAGTGCCAAGCCCTTAGTGGAGGCGCCGGAGTTCGGGGACCGCGTTCGAGATACAGACAAGGAGCCGTATTGGATTCCGGGCGCGTTCCCGACCATCTTCCAGAATGAAACTGGAGATCTGCACAACTATGTTCTCAAGGAGCCGGATTTGCTCACATGGGGCCCGCACATCATGCGATCTCGTGGGTGG
>MPMD02044234.1_pt1 | contig 10297 bp, 4 predicted proteins | sample 1617291 | NCBI WGS metagenome assembly MPMD02 (sample SAMN05944810, study PRJNA350692) | marine metagenome | biome: marine; feature: ODZ; material: water; isolation source: 120 m water sample filtered on 30 um supor filter | place: Pacific Ocean | collected 2012-04-09 | depth 120m m | reverse complement strand
CATCTCATAGAGGCGGAGGGCATCGGCACCGTATTCTTTGACCACCATGTCGGGGTTGACGACGTTTCCACGACTCTTGGACATCTTGTGGGCACGGCTCTCGAGCCTGATCTCTGGGTTTGCCGAAAGCACAAAAGACTCACCCTGCTTCTCGCACGATTCGACCGGCACGCTCACAGGCTTTAGAACCTCGCGACTCGTTCTTTCCAGCCACCGGCCATTTTCATCCCGACGTACATCCGTTGCGCTTATCCAGTCGCCATTCTCGCGCTGGTACCCGGTAAATTCGACCTGACCGAGAATCATCCCCTGGTTCACTAATTTTTGATAAGGCTCATCGGCACTCACAAAGCCGCGATCGAACAGCACTTTGTGCCAGAATCGGGAATAGAGGAGATGTAGTACCGCGTGTTCTGCGCCCCCGATGTAGAGATCGACCGGCATCCAGGCACGTTCTATGTCCGGATCGACGAGCCGCTCGGCATTTCGGGGATCGAGAAAACGGAGATAGTACCAGCAACTACCGGCCCACTGGGGCATGGTGTTGGTTTCGCGCTTGTAGCGGACACCGTCAATGACCGGATACAACCAGTGCTCGGGAGCCTTCTCGAGCGGCGGGTCGACGCGACCGTGTCGCTGATAATCTTCAATTTGCGGCAAATCGACCGGGAGAGATTCTTCGCCTACCGGGCGAACGAACCCCGTTGGCTTTCCATGCTCATCCAATTCATGCAGGATCGGAAAAGGCTCGCCCCAGAACCGCTGCCGGCTGAAGAGCCAATCCCGCAGCTTAAAATTCGTTGCCGCCCGCCCCAGACCCTGCTCGGAGAGATCTGCTGCGATTTGCTGCTTGAACTCTTTTGTCGTGAGCCCATCGTATTGGCCCGAACCGACCACAATGCCTTCGCCGGCAAACACGGCCCTACCGGCAAGCACATCCTCGCGAGGTGGCCGCGAGGCCGCCTGCGGGCCTTCATCCTCAGCCCCGGGGTCGACCACCGGCACGATGGAAATATCAAATGCTCTGGCAAATTCGAAGTCCCGTTCATCGTGGGCCGGCACCGCCATGATCGCCCCGGTGCCGTAACTGATCAGCACATAGTCCGCAATCCAGATCGGCACGCGCTCACCGTTGACTGGATTTTTTGCATAGGAACCGGAAAAAACGCCCGTCTTTTCTTTTGCCAATTCCGTCCGATCCAAATCGCTTTTTCGCTGTGCGGCGGCGCAATATTCCTGAACCACGGCTCGCGTCTCATCGGTTGTGAGCTGCGCAACGGCAGGATGCTCGGGAGCGATGACCATGTAGGTGGCTCCGAAGAGCGTGTCGGGCCGTGTTGTATAAACGCGCAACACGCACTCTTGGGGCTTTCGTGGAAAACCTCCTGCGGCCCGTTCGGCTTGCCAGAGTTCGGAGTCCGCATCGCTACCAACAAAAAAATCGACTTCTGCTCCCGTACTGCGACCAATCCAGTTACGCTGCAACGTTTTGATGCTTTCCGGCCAGTCGAGCTTGTCCAAACCCTCTTCAAGGCGTTCCGCATAGGCGGTAATACGCAACATCCACTGTCGCAGTGGCATCCTTGTAACCGGATGTCCGCCAACTTCACTGACACCGTCGGTCACTTCCTCGTTCGCAAGTACCGTTCCCAGCACCGGACACCAATTGACCGGTGCATAGGTCTGATACGCCAAGCGGTGCTCATCCCGGTACTGCCGCAGGGCATCTTCGCCATCCGCAGAAACACTTTCCGGAATCGGCAACTCGGCAATCGGTCTGCCTCTCTGCTCGGACTCATCGAACCAGGTATCGTAAAGCTGCAGAAAAATCCATTGTGTCCAACGAAAATAACCGACATCAGTGGTCGCCAATTCCCGATCCCAGTCGTAACTGAAGCCGAGCATTTTTAACTGGCGGCGAAAGTTTTCAATGTTCTTTTCGGTCTGGATGCGTGGCGGGGTGTTGGTTTTGATCGCATGCTCTTCGGCCGGCAATCCGAACGAATCGAACCCCATGGGATGCATTACCGTTGCGCCGCGCATGCGGGCAAAGCGACTGACGATATCGGTTGCGGTATAACCCTCCGGATGCCCGACGTGTAATCCATCGCCGCTCGGATAAGGAAACATATCGAGCGCATAGACCTTCTGCCCCTCTGGCAATCGCGGGGTGGCAAACGTTCGGTTTTCCTCCCAGTACCGTTGCCACTCCGGTTCGATCTGAGCGGGATTGTAGCGGGGCATGGGGCTATCGAAGACAGGGTGCGCAAGTGGCAGACGTACACCACGATTCTAGTGATTGCAACGCTGGCAGCGTAGGGTGGCTGGTCTGTTTTTTGCCCCACACCGCCAAAGGAGCCGGGAAACTGCGCTGTGTTGGAAAGCAAGACTCCGAGCCGATGTTGCTTGCCGGGAGTCGGGGAGAATGAGGTTGTTCTCATAAACCGATTTCGCTAAAAGCAGCGGCTTGATACGGTTTCGCGCCAATGTATCCAAACTCTCAACGCATTGACGGAGGTTCGCCATGCGGGCTGGTTGGTTTTTATTGATGTCCCTGATTGCCTTCGGCCCTACGGTCGCACTTGGCGGGGATGATTATCCCTACACGGCCAAGGTCCTCCGCGACCAGACTCCCGTCCGCAGCGGCCCGACTGAAAAATACTACCCGACTGACCTTCTGCCGCGTGGCGAAGAAGTAGAAGTTTATCGTCACGAAACGGGCGACTGGTATGCGATCCGGCCCCCTAAAGGAAGTTTTTCGTGGGTCAGCGCTGCCAAGTTAAAACTGCAGGACGACAATCTGGCCGAGGTGATGGTAACAGGAGCGGTTGCCTATGTCGGCAGCCGACTGAGCGATGCACGCACGGTACGACAGATCTATCTGGAGAAAGGAGAGACCCTGGAGATTGTTGGCGAAAAAGAGTTCATCCGGCAAGAAGGTGGCCTGGCTGAGAGATGGTACAAGATCCTGCCACCGAGTGGAGAATTTCGCTGGATCTCGGGCGAGCACATCGAACAGAGAGTCGCCCTCGCCGATCGCCACAATTCGTTTGAAGATGATCCAGAGGCCTACGCCCAGCTCCAGCATCAGACCGGTATCGTCTCGGGTGCTCCAGAAAGCCTGGAACCGGTAGAGAAACCGATCCGGATGGATCTCCAACTTTCGATGATCATCACCGGTCCCCTGGCAACCTGGGATTTTGACGAACTCACAATGCGGGCAGAGACCGAGCTTCAAAATGCCCCGACGGCCCTCGAGCGGGGTCGGGCCCGGTTGGTCTTAACCGAGATTGCCCGGTTTGAGGCCCTTAAAGACAAGACCCTGGCCAGTGGCGAGAACATGCCGGAGAAAAGCTCTCCTCAGGTAACGCTTGCCACACCCCCGCCAAATCCCCTTAAAAAGATTCCCGCCTTCCAGGGTGTGGGGCGACTGACTCCGGTAGTTTCCAAAAAACAGGGTGCACCGAAATTTGCACTCACCGATGTCAAAGGCAAGGTGATCATGTTTGTCTCACCCGCCACCGGCGTCGATCTGCGACCCCATCTCGGTAAAGTCGTCGGAGTGTCTGGCGCTCGTGGCTACATGCCGCGACTCAAGAAGGCACATCTCTCCGTCAGCCAGGTCGAAAGGCTTGAGCCGACCGCCCTCATTGCCGACCGACCCGGGCGACCCCGGCGGTAGTTTCTCTCTCAAGATCGCTTGTTGGTTCTTCGCGAAGAGGTCTTTCTCTCTGCAGAGCGAACGAGCGGATCTATTCCGCGCCCCCATGCCCCGTTGGCGGCGGCGGCATTGCTAATAATGACAGCATTGCCATTCCCTTTAACGAGAGGTGTCCTACGAAGCGATTTGCCAGTATTTCTAGTCCGGTTTTATCCGACCGCTGTAGAAACGGACGCTTTTAGAAGCCCGCAGAGGCCGGTTTCCAAAATTAACTGACCCGAACACCTTACCTGAACCGAATACTTGAACAGCGCATGTTCCAATCGATACCGGTTCGGGGTTCGTGATGAAGCGAAGCTGTGCAGACAAAACCGCGCAAAGAGTCATCTCGGTGTGCAAGAGCACATTGTGCCTGCTCCTTTTGGTCGCGGTGTTTTTAGCGACAGCAAAAAGTGCAATCTCGGCCCCTCCCCTGTTCTTCGGCGGCAAACAAAAACCGAAGGCCGAGGGCCTCAACCGGATTCCTATGGATCGACTCGATGCCGATGCACGGGAAAAAGTATTGTCGGTCATCAATCACACGAGCGTTTACCGCCAGATGACACCACAGATGATCGACTGCGATCCTCGCTACTACATGTTTCTGATCCGTCATCCTGAAGTGATTGTTGGGATCTGGCAACTGATGGATGCCACCGAGATGACGATCACTCGCGATGGACCGGGTCGGTTTACGGCCACCGATGGTGCGGGCACCATCGGAAATCTCGAGTTTCTCTACGGCGATCAGAAGGTCCACATTCTATATGGCAAAGGTTCGTATACGGGAAACCTCACCAAGCGACCTATCCGGGCCGACTGCCTGCTCGTACTGCATACCGAATTTGTCCCACACGAGAGTGGGCGGCAGTATGTCCGCAGTAAAATGGACCTTTATGTTGATGTAAAAAATGTGGGCGTCGATTTGATCGCGCGAACGTTTCAAAATCTCATCGGGAACACTACCGAACAGAACTTTGTTGAAACGGCCAGCTTTGTCACCAAGCTTTCTCGGACCACCGAAGAAAATGGCCCCGGAGTCCAACACTTGGCAAGCCGACTCGTTGAGGTCGATGATGATGTCCGCAATGAATTCGCCCTGCATGCCGGTACAGTGTACCGAAGGGCACTGTTGCGCAACCACACTGCAAAAGCGACCAACACCGCAATCGTCAAAGAGACCCCTTCCATCTCGAAGGAGAGGAGATAGAGGCACCTGCCTGCAAGTTCTCCACTGCGCGCGTGATTCTTCTGCGCGCGTGAGCCTTCTCCTCCGGGAAAACCATCCCGATGTTTATTTCTCCGGGAATTGACAGCGTGCCAGTTCCTTGACGGCTTTCAAGTCAAGTTTGCCCGTGCCCAAAACTGGAATCGAGTCGACCTTCATAAAGTTTTCGGCGGAAGGCACCCAGAGCGGTGGAAGACTCGACTCTTGCAGGCCGCGACAGATCTCTTCCGGACTTTTGGCGAGGTGCTTGTATAGTACGACAATCCGCTCCCCCTTTTTCGTGTCGGGAACCGCCGACACAGCAACCTCAATGTCACCTTCTTCGTCAACGCCAGCGCCGCTCATCTCCAAAATCGCATCTTCAATCCGCAGATGCGGTACCATTTCGCCGCCAATCTTCGAAAAACGACTCTCCCGACCGGTGATTTGAATAAAACCATCCGCGTCAATTTTGGCGATGTCGCCCGTGACATACCAACCGTCCCGAATCACCTCGGCCGTTTTCTCGGGATTATTCAGATATCCTTTCATCACGTTGGGGCCACGAAACAGCAACATTCCCTCGCTGCCGGGCGGGAGATCCTCCCCTGTATCGAGGTGAACCACCTTGGCATCGACACCGGGAATCGGTCGCCCGATCGTGCCCTCGCGGACCCCTTCGCCAGGATTATCCCGGGCCCGACTCGGTGGAATATTGAGTGCCGACAACGGAGAGAGTTCGGTCGTACCATACCCCTCAATCGGCCGGATCCCAAATTTCTTTTCAAAGGCATCGGCCAGCTCGCCCGGGAGTCGCTCCGCGCCGGTCACGAGCACATCGACCGCTGCGAACTGTTCGACTTCGCAGCGTTGCAACAATCCTCGCAGAAAGGTCGGCGTTGCCAGAATGATGGTCGCCTTGTGACGCCCGCAGAGTTTGCCTATCTCACGAGCCTTCAGAGGCGAGAAGTGGTAGATACCCTTCGGTGGCAGCGTCAGCACCGTCCAGAGCGTGCCTGTATAGCCAAAGACATGAAAGAACGGCAGGATGCCGAGCAGGACATCGTCCTTGTGCAAGTGGACCACGCTATCGATTGCCATCACATTCGAACCGATGTTTCCGAGCGTGAGCATCACCCCCTTCGGTTCTCCTGTTGAACCGGAGGTGAAAATAATCGTAAAAACATCCTCGTCCTTCAAATCATGAACACCGAGGTGGCGGGCCAGAAGGCCGATCGGCATTACAACGCCCTGCAGCGCGGCGATCGTTTTGTCGAGGCGTGTGGCCTTCTCTTTAAAGTCCTCGAGGTAGACCAGTTCCGCATCGATTTTTAAATTCTGTTTTTCCAACAGCTTCCGACTGGTGAGCACATGCCGGATGCCAGTCTCGGCGATGCAGTGATTAATCACATCTGAGGAAAGTGTATAATTCAGATTTACCGGCACCCGCCCGCAGAGCGGAACCACCGCATTGGCCATGGCACCACCCACCGATGGCGGCAGGAGCAACCCTACATACCGCTCATCGTCGGCCAACACGTTTCGGAGCAGCAGACGTCTCAGGATGAGTGTTCTGATCAGTAGATTGCGGCCTGAGAGTTCGGTCCCCAGGTCCGCAATTTTTGATCGTCCGCCACAGCGGCGGCACCTCTTTAAAAAGGCAACGGGCAGGTTCATGGGCTGTCTAGGTTCCTCAAGGGCAATTGTTTCTTGAGCCGTTTTCTCGCTCAGCGACGCAACCGCCGCCCGTACCTGTTCGGTACTTGTGACGGCGGTTATGGGCGGCCCAAAGTGGATCGAAACGGGATAACGCCACCTGCGGACTCCCTGGGACAATCTCTCCTGACGATATGCTTCGCGATTACGATAACTAAAGATACTCCCCCACAGCCCGCCAAGGTAGACCGGAATCACGGCCGTTTCGGTACCGCCGACCACCGAGAGCAGGCCAGATCGGAACGGTTGCAATGCACCACTGCGGGTCTTCTGCCCCTCAGGAAACATACATACCAGTTCACCCTCCGCCACGGCCTGGCGGACCGCTTGTAGCGCACTGCGGATCGCCTTGGGGCCATCATCAATCCAGATCACATGCATCATCCGGGCCAGCAGGCGAAGAGGCCAGCCGGCAGCGTAGTTTCGATGCACCACCAGTCGCACCGGACGCGAGGACGCAACGAGCAAAAAGACACCATCCATTCCCGTGACGTGATTTGCAGCCAGCAGGGCACCACCGCTCTCCGGGAGGTGTTCACGTCCATGAATGGTCACGCGATAAACCGTGTGACTTGCCAGCCAGACACAAAATCGCACCGTCGCCTGCGGCAACAGCCAAATCACATAAAAGAACACCGGCAACGTCAAGAGTCCGGAGAACAGGAAAATCGTACGGGCCGAATAGAGTGGTTTGAGGTATGCGAACACTGCAGCGGTACCCAACATGCCGCAAAACGTGATGAAGTTGCTGGCCGCTAAAATTTTGCCGCGGGTTTTGTGCGGACTCCGGTGCTGCATATACGCAGTCAAGGGCACGTCGAACAACCCGGCACCGAGGCCCAATGTGAACAGCCAGAGGCAGGCCCAGACGTGCATCGCCGTCCAGTGATCGTCACTCGTCACCAGTTCGCCTCGAACGGTGAACAGCATTAAGGCGCTGATGGTGATGATACCCGCTCCGAGCGGTAGAATTCCGAGTTCCACCTTCCCGCCGGACCAGATCCCCGCCAACACGCTTCCCAGTCCCACACCGAAAACCATCGCGACCAACAGCGGAACGATCTGCGTCTGGTCCATGCCCCCTTCAAATCCGAACTGGTCAATGTTCATTTGCACGAGGGAGCCGAGTGTCCAGAACAGAGCAATCCCCATCGCAACGCGGAACATGGCTCGATTGGCGATGAGACTGTGCAAGTCGCGCCAGGTTTGCCTCGCTGCCCGCCAGGGAAATTTGATCTGCGGGCTCGCGGCGATCAAACGACCGATCCGCAAACTGCTGAGCCAGCCTAAGACCGCTACACCGATCAGCGCCGTGGCAGAAACCCAGAGGTGATCGAGTCCGCGGTAACCGGTGAACTCCGAGAGATACATCCCCGCGGCAAACCCGACGACGGTCGAAACCACCGTCGTCAAGCCGAGCATTCCGTTGGCTGCAGATATCTTTTCCGGTGCCACGATCTCCGGAATGCTACCCAGTTTTGCAGGACTGAAGAGCGCGCTCTGGCTACCCATCAAAAACACAATCACAAAGAGCGCATAGACATTTTCTAGCTGATTGCAGAGCAACACGGCCGCAATCCCCAGGGCCATGATGAAGATTTCGGCAATCTTACAGCCCACAATCACCTGTCGCTTGCTATAGCGGTCGGCCAGATAGCCGGCCGGGACCGCCAGGAAAAGATACGGCGTGACAAAACAGGCCAGTCCCGCTGAAAGGACCACAGGCGCATCTTCCGGCGACACATAGTCTTTGCAAATGCCGATCACCAGCCAGCGAAACATGTTGTCATTCAGTGCGCCGAGCAGTTGGGTGACGAGGAGGGCCAGAAAACTGGCAGACCAGATATCCCCTCGCGGAGGGCTTGCAGCGGGCGATTGGCGGAGTGGGTCTTGGGGCATGTCGTCAGTCCACCCGTGGTGGGTCAGGCGTTTCATCCCACTCGGCTGCCGAACCGCTACTCGTTCGGCCTGCGGCCAGGGCAAGGTCCTCGATGGCTATGCCGACCGACTTGGCAAGAACCGTTGCCTCATCCGTTGCATAAGACTTGGACCCCGGGGCCCGCGCGTAGTTGCGCGGTACGTTCGTGGCCTTGCCCGCGGAGAGCTGTACAAACGCCCTCTCGACCGCTTCGAGCGCATCGGGCATCTCGGTAAGCTGATCTACCTCCTCTTTGCTAAGATACAGTACTAACACCGGATAAAGATTCCCCTCGAGGGTGGACCGACAGATTTCCAACAGCCATTGGTTGTGGATTCGTTTTCCCCATAATATCCGTCTCTGCGGGTTCAGCCCAGATACCTGCATCACCCCAGTCCTCTGGGGGCTCGAACCAAGTATGCGGGCGGATTGCATCGTCGGGCGGCGTATGGCACGATGGGCACGACCGCTTTGTTTACGACCTGCTTTACCGGAGATTGTCACGTGGCTCGCACAACAACGAAGGAAACCGCCGCCTGGTGCGGATTTGACTTGAGTACCACCGGTTTGGCACTGGGCGTCCGAAGTCGCTCCGGCACGGAGGCCTACGTGCATATGAAAATCCGGGGTGCCACGCGGTGGCATGGGCAGCCCGCTTTCAAGCTGGAACTGGTCCCAAAAATGATTCTCTCGCTCCTGCGATCTTTGGAACAGAATGGCTGGCAATTTCACAAAACAGCGCTTTCCTTTGCCGTGCGGCAGCACGACATGGTATTGCTCGACCAGCGGGGCCAATTGCTGATGCCGGCTTTGAGCTGGCAGTGCAATGCCGCCACCGACCAAGTGGAGCAGTTGCGCGCCGCTGGCGTGGAACGAAAGGTAGGCCGCATCGAACCGCGGTTTATTCTTCCAAAACTCACATGGGCACTCAGCGAGGAACCGGCCATGCGGCGCAAGCTCGCTCAGGTAATGACCACCGGGGACTGGATTGCCGAGCGGCTCACCGGCAAAGATCGCCTGAGCAGCTCCGATGCGATCAGCAATGGCCTGCTGGACCAGCAGACCAAGAAACTGGCCGAGAGTGCGCTCCGCAAGGGCAAACTCAACCCCAAATGGTTTCCCCGGGTGGTACAGAGTGGCCGCAACGTAGGCCGGGTCTCCACCCGCCGCAGCGACGATGTGGAGGCTGGCTGGGCGGAAGTCCGAAGCATCCTCGCCGGCTCCCAGGTGATCGCCTCCCTGGGTGACAACCACGCAACGGGGGTCGGGTGCGGCCTAGCGGAGAAGGATTATGGGACGATTGTGATTTCAGCCGGCACGAGCGGTACGATCAATCGGGTCTGTCCGCCTAAGGTGGAGCTGGCGGGCGAGGCGGCCTGCTTTGAGTTTTACAAGGACCGGATGCTGCTGTTGATGCTCGCCGACTGCTGCAGCTGGTACGATGGGTTCATCGGCACCGATGCGGCCCGCTACAGCGATCAACTCCAGAAGCTCAACGTATTGGCAAGCAAGGCCGATTTGTCCAACATCCGTCGCGTGTTACCCGGGGAGGGGACCGGGTTTTGCCCGCCGAACTGGAAGTCGCTCACGATGGGCGAGAAGGTAGCCAGCGTCCAGGCCTCGATCATGCTGGAACTCTTGCTGCTGACAAAAACAATGCTTGCCGAAGCGCCGGACGCCGGGACGGTAAAACGATTTGTCCTGACCGGCGGTTTGAGCCAGTCCCGTTTTTTCCAACAGGTATTTAGCGCGGGTG
>MPMD02065453.1_pt1 | contig 10302 bp, 10 predicted proteins | sample 1617291 | NCBI WGS metagenome assembly MPMD02 (sample SAMN05944810, study PRJNA350692) | marine metagenome | biome: marine; feature: ODZ; material: water; isolation source: 120 m water sample filtered on 30 um supor filter | place: Pacific Ocean | collected 2012-04-09 | depth 120m m | reverse complement strand
GCCAGCACCAGACGGTTTTGCGCATTACCGGCATTAGCGCCACTGGCACCAAGCCAAAGACCGCAGCCGGGAAGGCCGCGCCAAAGAAAGAAGCCGACAAGGCCGCCGAGCCGAAGGCTGAAAAAAAGAAGGCCGCGCCAAAAAAGGCCGCCGCTAAAACAGAAGCCAAGCCCAAGCCCAAAGCGAAAGCAAAGGCTCCGGCCAGGAAGAAAACCGGGGAGTAGAGTCAGATGGCACATAAAAAAGCAGGTGGCAGTTCCCGCAACGGTCGCGATACAGCCGGTCGCCGTCTTGGCGTCAAGAAATTTGGTGACGAAATCGTCGCCCCCGGCAACATCATCATCCGTCAGCGTGGCACAAAGTGGCACCCCGGTGAAAATGTCGGTATGGGCAAGGATCACACCATCTTTGCACTGATTGAAGGCCATGTAAAATTTCAGCACAAGGCCTCCGGCCGCGTGTATGTAGGAGTGGAGCCGTCGGCGGGTTAAGCTCGCGGCGCTGCCATTCACTATGATTTTAGAAAGGGGAATGGTCAGCCATTCCCCTTTTTGATTCTGGCCTCGAAAGTATTTAAAGTGACGGCATTATGAAATTCCTCGACGAAGCAAAAATTTTCATCAAGAGCGGTACAGGCGGAGACGGCTGTGTCGGCTTTCGTCGTGAAAAGAACATTCCCTTTGGCGGCCCCAACGGCGGCAACGGCGGGCGCGGCGGCGATGTTGTCATTAAATGCGTCGATGGCCTGAACACCTTGATCGATTTTCGCTATCAGCAACATTTCAAGGCCAAACGTGGCATTCACGGCATGGGTTCCAACCGGGACGGGCCGAAGGGCGAGTCGATCATTGTCAAGGTTCCCGTCGGCACCCAGATTCTGGATGAAAATAATGAACATGTCCTTGCCGATTTTACCGAGACAGGACAATCGCAAACCCTGTTGAATGGTGGCGATGGCGGATTCGGCAACGCCCACTTCAAAACGTCTACCAATCAGGCGCCCCGGCGTTTTGACCCCGGCTGGCCGGGCGATGAGATGTGGGTCTGGTTGCGCCTGAAGCTGATCGCCGATGTTGGATTGGTCGGCCTGCCTAATGCCGGAAAATCCACCTTTTTGGCCGCCGTATCGCGGGCCAGGCCCAAGATCGCCGATTATCCCTTCACCACCCTGCATCCAAATCTGGGCGTCGTCGGGGTCGATGAAGAAGAATTTGTCATCGCCGATATCCCCGGCCTGATCGAAGGGGCGCACGAGGGCGCCGGTCTTGGACATCGCTTCCTGGGCCATGTGGAACGTTGCCGCGTACTGCTGCATCTGGTCGATGGCACGGCGCAAGACGTTGCCGATTCCTACAACACCATTCGCGGCGAGCTTGAGGCTTACGGCGGTGAATTGAAAGACAAGACCGAGATCGTCGCCCTGAACAAGTGTGACGCCCTGACGAAAGAAGATATTGCCGAAAAACTGGAAGCCCTGCGCAAGGTCCTTCCCTGCCACCGGCCGGACAATAATGAGACCTTCGGTGCCGATGTGATGGAGCTTTCCGGTATCGCCGGGCTGGGTGTCGAAGGAATGCTGCGCGCCCTTAACGCGGTAATCCACGAACAACGCGGTGACAATATCGAAGGAGTCCGCACGGAGTTCAGGCCTGAACTTGACGGGCCTTCTGCCCATTCTTCGCGAAAAGCCTCGAAGGGGAAGGGCCCATGAATCCGCACAGACAAACGACAGACCTGAGTGCCGCCAGGCGCATTGTCATCAAGATCGGATCAAGCCTTCTGGTCGATGAGGAGCATGGCACCATTCACCGCAAATGGCTTTCTGCGTTGGCCGAGGACGTAGCGCGCCTGAGCGCGCGCACACAGGAGGTGGTCATCGTTTCGTCGGGTGCCATCGCCGTCGGTCGCCGTCATTTGAAGTTTGCCGATGGAAATTTACGGCTGGAGGAAAAACAGGCTTCTGCCGCTACCGGCATGTTGCGCCTGGCTCACGCCTACCAGGAAGAACTGGCCCACTATGACCTGACTCTTGCACAGGTGTTGATGACCCTGGATGACAGTGAAAACAGGCGCCGTTACATCAATGCCCGCAATACCCTGGAAACATTGCTCAGGCGCGGCGCAGTGCCGCTTATTAACGAGAACGACACCGTTGCAACCGATGAAATTCGCCTGGGCGATAATGATCGACTTGGTGCGCGCGTAGCGGCCATGATCAGCGCCGATACGCTTATTCTTTTGTCCGATGTGGATGGCCTGTATACGGCCGACCCCCGCCGTGATGAAACCGCCACAGTTATACCCGAAGTACATGAAATCACGCCCGAGATCGAAGCCATGGCCGGTCAGGCCCAAACCAGCGTCGGCTCCGGCGGCATGGTGACCAAGCTGGCCGCCGCGAAAGTCGCCATGGGCGCGGGCTGCCGCATGATTATCGCCGACGGTCACGAACTCAATCCCGTGCGCCGGATCGAAGAGGGGGCTTCCTGCACATGGTTCATTCCCAAAGGAACACCGCGCACGGCGCGCAAGCACTGGATTGCTGGTACCTTGAATCCAGCAGGGAAACTAATCGTGGACGATGGCGCGTTGAACGCATTGAGGGGCGGCAAAAGCCTGTTGCCAGCTGGCGTGGTCAATGTGGAAGGTAACTTCCAGAAAGGCGATGCCGTCGTTGTCGTTAATGGTGACGGCGCTGAAGTGGGGCGGGGGCTGGTCGCCTATTCAATAGATGACGCCCGATTGTTGATGGGCCACAAAAGTAGTGAAATCGAACACCTGCTAGGCTATCGTGGCGTCGATGAACTTATACACAGGGATAATCTGGTGTTGTCATGACTGAGTTGGATAAAAGCGACATTCCCGCCTTGATGCTGGATATGGGTAAGGCGGCCAAAGCCGCCGCTGTTGAACTGGCGACGACATCAAGCGACGTCAAAAACCTCGCCCTTCGTGAAGCCGCGAAGTCCTTGCGCGCGCGCAGCCCGGATATCATCAAAGCTAACTCAATCGACATGACGACCGGTGAGCAGAAGGGTCTGAAGGGGTCGTTTCTGGATCGCTTGTTGTTGAATGAGGAACGGGTCGAGGCGATGGCCGCAGGCCTGGAATCCATTGCCGCCTTTCCCGATCCAGTTGGCTCTTCTTTGGGACAGTGGGATCGACCGAACGGATTAAAGATTGAACGGGTTGGCACGCCCCTGGGTGTTATCGGGGTTATCTACGAATCCCGCCCTAACGTTACGGCGGATGCCGGTGCGCTGTGTCTGAAGGCGGGCAATGCGGTGATCCTGCGTAGCGGTTCGGAAAGTTTTCATTCTTCCTGCGCAATCGTGGCGTCGTTGGCTGAAGGCCTGTCTGTGGCGGGTTTGCCAGAAGCCGCGATCCAGCTTGTGCCGACCCGCGACAGGGCCGCAGTTGGCGAACTTCTAAAACTGGTCGATTATGTGGATGTCATCGTGCCGCGCGGCGGCAAAAACCTGATCGAGCGCATTACATCGAAAAGCCGTATTCCGATGTTCAAGCATCTGGAAGGTATCTGTCATGTATATGTCGATGGGGCGGCGGGTGAGCAGATGGCGCGCGATATTATCGTTAACGCCAAAATGCGCCGTACCGGCATTTGCGGTGCCGCGGAAACCATTCTGATTCAGCGTAGCGTTGCCCCAACCATGTTGGGTGGCATCGTCGATGATCTGGCTCGTGCGGGATGTGAAGTGCGAGGCGACGAAGAAACCCAAACCATTGACGCACGGGTCATCCCCGCGACCGAGGCCGATTGGGACGCGGAATATCTGGATTCCATCATATCGATCAGGGTCGTCGAAGACGTAAAAGCCGCAGTCGCCCACATTGCCAAACATGGATCGCAACATACGGACGCCATCATTACCGAAGATGATGAGACGGCCGCCGTTTTCCTGAACGAAGTCGACAGCGCCATCGTCATGGTCAACGCCTCGACCCAGTACGCCGATGGTGGTGAATTCGGCATGGGCGCGGAAATTGGAATTTCCACAGGCAAGCTTCACGCCCGGGGCCCCGTTGGCGTCGAACAACTGACCAGTTTCAAATACATCGTGCGTGGGACGGGTCAGTGTCGCCCCCAGTAAAGCCCGGTCAGCGCATCGGCCTGCTGGGTGGCTCGTTCAATCCTGCCCATGAAGGACACCTGCATATTTCGTCGCTTGCCCTGCGGCGATTGAACCTGGATCAGTTGTGGTGGCTGGTCAGTCCGCAAAATCCGTTAAAGCCCGAATCCGGCATGGCTTCCTTGCCCGATAGGGTAAAAGTGGCCCGGAAGGTGGCGTCGGAAGATTCTCGCATTGTTGTGACCGATATCGAAAATGAACTCTCGTCAAACTATACGGTGGATACGATAAACGCCCTGAAACTGCGGTTTTCGGGGGTTTCTTTCGTTTGGGTGATGGGGGCGGACCTACTGGTTCAATTGCCTCGCTGGAGCCGGTGGCGGGCCCTGTTCAGGACGGTTCCCATTGCGGTTTTCGCCCGTCCAGCTTATTCTTCAAGGGCGTTGTCTTCCAAGGTGGCGCGGCGCTTCGCGGCATCAAGAGTCGCCAGATTTCGCGCCAGCGCACTGGCGGATATGAGACCACCGGCGTGGGCTTTTTTGCGTACCCGGTTAAATCGAGAGTCCGCAACCCGCCTCCGTGCCGAGAGCCGGTCACGGAAGCAATAATTGAAGGCAGTGGGATTGTCCCTCTGCCGATAGTAAAGGTTTAAGGAGTCGACCATACCTCTTTCGAAAAAGACGCCACCGGCACCGGCTGAATTGCTGAAACTGGTGGAAATTTCGTTAGATGATGACAAAGCCGTAGGCATTGTTGTTATTGATCTTGCAGGCAAGACATCATTGGCCGATTACATGGTCATTGCCAGCGGAACCTCGCAGCGCCAGGTCGGCGCGATGGCTGATCATCTCCGCGATAAAATCAAGGCAAGTGGCATTCAGGGCGTGTCCCTTGAAGGGAAGGCGACATGCGACTGGGTCTTGATTGACGCCGAAGACATCATTGTCCATCTGTTCCGACCGGAAGTCCGGGAATTCTACAACATCGAAAAGATGTGGGGTGTCCCCTTGCCCGGTGGCGCTGACGACCAAACGCAAGATCGCAGGATGGGATGATCAGTTCCTGTTCGAGATCATTACAGCGTGAGCGCGTTCATGCGATTGCCCTGGACAGGTATACTATTTGGGGCTGTCCCAGATAAGCAATTTTTTGCCGCTCAGGTGATTCCTGTTTGATTCCTGAAAAGAAATAAGGGTCTAGCCGATTCCAGCTAAGCCCTTGATTTCATTGGTTGAGCCGAGGGGAATCGAACCCCTGACCTCAACACTGCCAGTGTTGCGCTCTCCCAACTGAGCTACGGCCCCTTCTTACAATTTTTCCTGTTCAGCAGGCCGCCTGGGGGCGGCGCGTAAAACATTGTGAACAAGGCACGGTTACATACGGGCGGCGGCGCGCCAAGGCAAGGGGAAAATGACAGAATCTTTTGTCAGGATGTCACAAATTCTTATACGGACGCGAGCCCGAAAATTAAATTATGCTTATTTGTCTGCGACGCCGTCGTCGACGTGCTCCAACACTTCCGACATATCGTCGTTGTCTTCGCCCATGTCAGAGGTGTCCTCCATCAGATCGTCATCACTCTGATCGTCCTCCAACTCGGCTTCCAGATCATCGACCTCGTCCGACCCTTCAAGGGCCTCCAGATCGGAATCCTCACTGTCCTCCGGTGCGTCGGCCGCGTCAACGGCGTCCGATGCCGCTTCGCCAGTGGTGGTATCGGTGCTGGGTGTTTCCACTTCAGTTTCCGCTGCCGCTACCACTGGTCGTTCGGTTTCGGGCTTGGCAATTCTGATTCCCTCGCCGCATTTAGGGCATACAGCGGGATTTTTGTTTAAATCAAAAAAGCGTGTCTTGCAGCTCTTACAAGTATGCCTCTTTCCAAGATTTGGCTTCGTCACCCATGATCCTCCGTAACTCGTCTTTTTCAACAGATAATGCCAATTGCCATTTTCTTAAGGCCCTGTCAAAAGCAAAAATACGATGACAGAAATCACCGGTTCAAGTCAACGCTACCTATTGAGCGTAAAATTGTGCTAGAGAGCGCAAAATGCTTTGCGGGTCTGAGCCGGGAAGCATTTGCTTTATCTGGGTTTTTTGGGAATTTGTCGTGTGAAACCGCTCAAATCGCAAGCCGCAAAAAAAATTTCCGGAAATATAAATGTACCGGGAGATAAATCTATTTCCCATCGCGCCTTGTTGTTTGGCGGTCTCGCGGTGGGTGAAACCAGGGTACAGGGTTTACTGGAGGGCGAAGACGTATTGGCCACGGCGGCGGCGCTGCGCTCCCTTGGGGCCGACGTGGAAAAACAATCCAATGAAAGCTGGCTGATTCGGGGACGCGGTGTTGGCGGACTGAGCGAACCGGAAGAAATTCTCAACATGGGAAATTCTGGTACGGCGGCGCGCCTGTTGCTGGGTGTTCTGGCGACCCACCCCTTTTCATCGACCCTTTCGGGCGATGCGTCGTTAAGCGCCAGACCCATGGGCCGCGTAATCGAACCCTTGTCCAGAATGGGCGCGACGTTTAAGTCGCGAAGTGGGGAAAGATTGCCTTTGAGTGTGACTGGCCTGGCCGATCCAATGCCTGTCGACTATGAACTTCCGGTCGCCTCCGCCCAGGTGAAATCAGCCATCTTGCTGGCCGGACTTGGCGCGGCGGGGAAAACGCGCGTGATTGAGCCCAGGCCAACGCGTGATCATACGGAATTGATGTTGCGCCATTTCGGCGCACAGGTGGATGTTGAGGAGTTGGCCGACGGTCGTCGCGCTATTGTGGTTCATGGACAACCTGAACTGACAGCCAAAGACGTCATTGTGCCCGGTGACATCTCCTCGGCGGCTTTTCCCATGGCCGCGGCATTGCTTCTGGATGGATCAAAAATCACATTGGCCGGAGTGGGCGTTAATGTGTTGCGGGCCGGATTAATCGAGACATTCCGCGAAATGGGCGGCGCGATAGAGCTGATTAACCAGCGAAGCGAGGCCGGAGAGCAGGTCGCCGATATTGTTGTCGAAGGGTCGGACCTAAAAGGGATCACAGTTCCGGCGCAACGTGCCCCCTTGATGATCGATGAATATCCCGTCCTGGCGGTTGTCGCTGCCTGTGCAAAAGGGATCACCCGGTTTGAAGGGGTGGGCGAATTGCGGGTTAAGGAAAGCGATCGCTTGAGCGCCACGGCCTGCGGGCTTCAAGCCTGCGGTGTAAAAGTCGAGGAAGGAGACGATTTCCTGGTTATTCACGGTGACGGAAATCAGCCCGCCGGTGGGGCGCAAATAGAAACCTCGCTTGACCATAGAATTGCCATGGCGTTCCTTGTTCTGGGCATGGCGAGCGCCGCGCCTGTGACAATTGATGACGGAAGCCCGATCGAAACCAGTTTTCCGGGATTTGTTGATTTGATGAATGGCCTTGGGGGCCATATCGAGGAGGTTTTAAGAGCATGACCGGCGCACCAAGGACAATCGCTATAGATGGACCGGCTGCTGCGGGAAAAGGAACGCTGGCTAAACGGCTGGCGGAACATTTCAATCTGGCATTGTTGGACACCGGACTTTTGTACCGCGCCGTGGGCGCGAAGGTCATCGATCAGGGCGTCGATCTAACCGCCCCGGAGCACTACCAGGAACCGGCAGGAGAAGTCGCCCGGTCCCTGACCCCCCAGGATATTGAAGCGGATGGTTTGCGCACCGATGAAACAGCGCAGGCGGCGTCGATGGTTTCCGCCGTTCCCGCCGTCAGATCGGCGCTTTTGGACTTCCAGAGAAACTTCGCGTCAAACCCGCCCGGCGGCGCAAAAGGGGCTATTCTGGACGGTCGAGACATCGGAACAGTGGTTTGCCCGGATGCTGACGCCAAATTATTCATATCGGCGTCAACCGAGGTTCGTGCAAAAAGACGTTTTAAAGAGTTGCAGGATCGAGGTCTCAAAGCTATATATGCCCGCGTTCTTGAGGATATGGAGGAACGTGACGCCCGTGATCGTGGACGGGACGTCTCTCCACTGGAGCCGGCCGAAGACGCATTTGAGCTCGACACCAGCGATCTGGATGCCGATCAGGCTTATGCTGCGGCGCTGGATTACATTCAGAACAGATAGACGTTTCTGCTTTTTTGCAGTTTTTGACGATGGCTTTCCCGCATGGTGCGGGGCGGCTTTATTAATTCCATTTTTGTTTAAAGACCGCCGGACACAACCGGCTGGCCGGAAAAACATTTTGATTAAGGATACCAGATCATGGCTCCTGCACCACAGGCAAGCACTGAAGAAACCCCGTTTGATACCGGAGAAAATTTCGCCGACCTCCTTGAAGAATCCCTTGGCGATGGCAATCCGTTTGAAGGTTCAGTTGTAAAAGGCACCGTTGTCGCGGTTGATGGCGATGCGGCGACAATTGATGTTGGCCTTAAATCCGAAGGCCGCGTTGACTTAAAAGAATTTTCCATTCCCGGTCAGGACGCCGATATTAAAGTTGGCGACACCATCGACATATTTGTCGAACGCTTCGAAGATCGTGATGGTGTTGTGCGGCTTAGCCGCGAGAAAGCCCGCCGCGAAGAAGCCTGGACCGAACTGGAAACCTCGTTCAACGCCCAGGAACGCGTCAATGGCACGATCTTTGGCCGCGTCAAGGGCGGTTTCATTGTCGATCTTTCCGGCGCCGTCGCCTTCCTGCCCGGCTCGCAGGTCGATATTCGCCCGGTTCGTGACATTTCACCCCTGATGGAAACCTCGCAACCATTCCAGATTCTGAAAATGGACCGTGTGCGCAACAACATCGTTGTCTCGCGTCGCGCGGTGCTGGAAGAAACCCGTGCCGAAGAGCGCGATGAGTTGATTGCCAACATGTCCGAAGGTCAGGTTCTGGAAGGTGCCGTCAAGAACATCACCGATTACGGCGCATTCGTCGATCTTGGTGGTATCGATGGCCTGCTGCACGTCACCGATATTGCCTGGCGTCGCGTCAACCACCCGTCGGAAGCCCTGCAAATTGGTCAGGTCCTGAACGTTCAGGTTATTCGCTTCAACACCGAAACCCAGCGTATTTCCCTGGGCATAAAACAGCTTGAAGCTGATCCCTGGGAAGGCGTCGAACAGAAATACCCTGTCGGCACCAAGTTTCAGGGACTCATCACAAACATCGCCGATTACGGCGCATTCGTCGAACTGGAACCAGGCGTCGAAGGCCTTGTCCACGTATCGGAAATGAGCTGGACCAAAAGGAATATCCACCCCGGTAAAGTCGTTTCGACGAGCCAGGAAGTGGAAGTCATGGTGCTGGATACCGATTCAGACAAGCGTCGCATTTCGCTTGGCCTCAAACAGTGCGGCACCAACCCCTGGAAAGACTTTGCCGATATGTTCTCTATCGGATCGGAAATCGAAGGCGAAATCAAGAATACCACCGAATTCGGTCTGTTCATCGGCCTTTCCGGCGATATCGATGGCATGGCTCACCTGTCGGATCTGTCCTGGGAGAGACATGGCGAAGACGCCCTGGCCGACTACAAGAAAGGTGACATGGTCAAAGCCAAGGTACTGGATATAAGTGTTGAAAAAGAACGCATCTCGCTTGGCATCAAGCAGCTCACGGAAAATCCTTTCCAAGGTGAAATTTTCCCCCTCAAGAAGGGCTCGGTCGTTACCTGCACGGTAACCAAGATCACCGATGTTGGCATCGAAGTCAGGGTTGGCGAAGGCATGCCAGGTTTCATCCGCAAGGGTGACTTGTCGCGCGAGCGTTCCGAACAGCGCACTGATCGTTTTGCCCAGGGCGACAAGGTTGACGCCAAGGTCATGCAAATCAATGCCGCTAGCCGCAAACTGACCCTGTCGGTCAAGGCTCTTGAAGCCACCGAAGAAAAACAGGCGATGAAAGAATACGGCTCGTCCGATTCAGGCGCATCCCTGGGTGATATTCTTGGCGCTGCCCTGAAGGAAAAGCAGGACACAACCGGCGATGAAAAACCGGCGAAAAAAGCAGTTCCGAAAAAAGTCGCCGCGAAGAAGGCAGAAAAAGCCACCGATAAAGCTGTAGAAGCGGAAGCGAAAGCGGAAGAAGAAGCCAAGCCAAAGAAAAAGGCCGCTCCCAAAAAGACTGCAGCCAAGAAGACTGCAGCCAAGAAGGCGACCAAAAGGTTCTGAACAAATCCACCCGGATTGGCGCAACATGTATCGCGGATATGATTCCAGAAGCGGTAGACATTAAATGG
>MPMD02052821.1_pt1 | contig 10313 bp, 2 predicted proteins | sample 1617291 | NCBI WGS metagenome assembly MPMD02 (sample SAMN05944810, study PRJNA350692) | marine metagenome | biome: marine; feature: ODZ; material: water; isolation source: 120 m water sample filtered on 30 um supor filter | place: Pacific Ocean | collected 2012-04-09 | depth 120m m | reverse complement strand
CCAAGCTCCGAGGTGATGACGTTCAAACAGAGCGTCGACATTGACGACCCAGACGTGCAGTGGGAGCTCCTCAAGAGCGGCGCAATTGAGGGGTATCAGGCCAAGGACGTTCCTCAGCTTCGCGAAGAGCGTCGTATCAGTGCCTCGGTTGGGTCAGAGACGAGCAGCTCTGCTTCGTCAGGTTTGCTTCGTGTCCGCGATCATGGCCCTGGTTCACGTGGCCGATGGCCAACGGCCGGCCAGCGAACGCTTGGCGATTTCGTGCACAACAACAAGTTTGAAGCTATCGCTGAGAAGTGTGAGGAGACCAAGAAGAATAATGAGCCCAATGACAATGTCAACAGTGACACCCTGCGCACTCCTGAGTGCACGACCACAAACTCGTGCGATGAGCGCGAGGAGATTGCAGCTGCCTGGAGCGTTGTGGAAAAGCGCCACAAACAGCGCGTGCGGAAGAAGACGAGCAAGGCGCCGCAGCGGCGATGGGCAGCCCGAGTGGTCGTCAGCAGGACTCCAACACTTAGTGATAACAGTTCAAACCAGTCCGCTTGTCGCGAGGACGGCACGTCCCACCTTCGTGAGCGTCACGTGTTAGTCAACGCGAAAGCGGAAGGAGCGCCACGCTTCGAGGCATCCGCCGATGAGACCGGCGGTAATGCATGTGAGGCAAAATCATACAGCGAAGTTGTTCAAGAGCTCAGAGATCACCGGCATGAGGGCCAAACCGTGGCATTCCTGGAGACGCAGGATGAGAACCTCATGCACGTGAGCGATGAGCCCGAGTTCGTGCCGTTCGAGGTGGCCTTGGACACTGGGTCCGTGGCGCACGTCCTGGACAAAGTCGACGTGCCGGGCTACGAACCCGTGGAGAGCATCGGCTCCAAGAGGAAGCAGACATTTGTGGGCGCCGGAGGTCAGGGCATTGCCAACGAAGGCGAGGTTGACCTCGCGCTCGTGGCCGAGATCGGCCCGAATGCAACCAGGAATATCCGCTCCACGTTCCAGGTTGCAGCAGTGACCCGGCCTCTATGGTCCGTCAGCTGCATCCTCGATACCTGTCCTGAGAACAGCGAGGCCGTCTTTCGGCGACATGAGGCCGTGATTAAGGACGGGAGCGGCAAGGTCATTGCCAAATTTCCTCGTAAGGGAGGCCTTTACGTGGGAACGCTCATGCTCCGCAACCCGAGGCACCCGGGTTTTCGCGGGCAGGAGCAGTGAGCAACGTTTCAGCTTCCGTAAGGCCACCCAAAATTGACCCCGTCCTTGATACTCTCGAGGACACTCAGGGTCACGAGGATGGTGACCCGTCGCAGCGGCCTCAGGTCCGTGGCAATATGGAGCCCTCGGCCGGCATTCGTGGAGCGGCTGAGGTGTCTCATGAGCGCGGACATGCCGAGGAGGAGGCTGCTGAAGAAGATAGGTCCGAGGAAGGCCAGGCGTATCCTTGGATCCATGAGATGAAGTGCCAGAGATGTGGATGCAACTTCATCGGTGGGATCGATGAGCTCGAAGAGGACGTGGTCCCGCCACGTGTGCACATTGATCCAGGGCAGCCCACGGACAGAGACGTGGAGGAGCATCGCGATGCCGCTCACCTGCCATATCGCAACTGGTGCCCAGAGTGTGTGTCAGGCCGAGGGACTGGCGAGCAGCACCGCAAGCGCCCGGAGGAGTCCAAGGTGCCGACGATTGCGTTCGACTACCTCATCATCAACCGCGCAGGCAAAGTTGTCGTTCGAGGAACAGCGGATGACGAGGAGATCGCGTTGAAGGTGCTCGTCGTGAAGGACTCCAAGTCCAAGGCTGTGTTTGCGCATGGAGTGCGCGTGAAGGGGCCTGGAGACGATGGCTACCCGATCAGATGTCTGGCCAATGACATCAAGTGGTTGGGATACAGCGTCGTCAGGCTCAAGAGCGACAACGAGCCGGCTATCCTCAAGTTGCTGAAGGATGCCCTCGTCGCCGTGCGGGTTGAGGTTGCCGAGGACGAGGAGGAGGAGAAGACGATCCAGGAGGAGCACCCTCCTGCGTACGATCACGCCTCCAATGGCCTCGCTGAGAACGCGGTGAAGGCGGTCGAAGGCCTAATGAGGACCCTCAAGATGGACCTCGAGAACAGGCTAGGCCGCTCCGTGCCGAATGAGCATCCGCTCATGCACTGGCTCGTCGAGCACGTCGCCTGGGCGCTCACCACCAGACTGCGCGGCCACGACGGCCTGAGCGCCTACCAGCGCAGCCGGGGAAAAACGTACGGGAAGCGACTCGTGAGGTTCGGCGAGAAAGTCCTGTACAAGCTCCCGGCTGAAGGTCCACAAGCGCCAGTGGACAAGCTGCAGCCTCGCTGGAGGTACGGCCAGGTGCTTGGATACAGCCGTACATCCAATGAGTATCGGCTCATCACAGACGAGGGCAAGTATGTGATGGCTCGCTCAGTGCAGCGCGTGCCTGCCGATCAGCGTTGGGCACCTGAGGCCCTACAGGCGGTGAAGGCCACGCCCCAGGACACCGCAGCACAGGTGGTGCACGGGCCCATCTTCGCGGAGAAGGCGCCCGACGACGGCCCAGCCACCAAGAAGGCACGCGTGCCGCCGCGGATATTGCTCAAGAAGAGTGACTTCGAGCAATATGGTTACACCCCTGGCTGTCCAAAGTGTGACCATGCCAGGACTTGGGGCTGGGGACAGACCACGCTTCATCACTCTGCAATGTGCGTTGCCCGGCTCAGCGCTGAGCTCGAGAAGACTGAAACAGGTCGTCGTCGACTCACGGCTGCTAAAGAGCGCGCAGACCGCTGGACTGCACAAGAAGGCGAGAAGCTCATGCAGAGCGGTGATATTCCTCGTGCCGAGGAGGAGCAAGAGAGGCAAGTCGGCGGTGAGGATATCCCCTTTCCGAAAATCTCTCCCGAAGTGCAGCAGCGCGCCGAGGACGACGAGCTATTCGGTGATGGCAGCAATCCCTTGGCCAGAGACGACAGCAAGCAGGTCCGCGACGCTTCGACTGGTCAGCATGTTGAGCACCATGAAAGGAGTGCTCCACAACCAAGCGAAGGCGAAGAGGCAGACGAGGCTGGTGAGTTCCCTGAAGGCTTTGGCCCGATGGAGGAGGACGAAGACGTGGCTGCGGCGGACGGCCCCAAGGCTATGGAGGTCGGGGCAGTTGACACTCGGACGCCCGCAACCGGGCTTCGTGCCGTGGATGAGGGTCTGTCTAGAGATGTCCAGGCGCCCACAACCGAGCGTCGTGCAGCGGATGAGGGTCTGCCTAGAGTTGCCGAGGTGCGCAATGATGATTTAGACGAAGTTCTACACTTGTGCAGAGCCGATGAAGGCGCATGCGCGGCCATCAAGCGGCATGACGAGCAGATCATGGCCCTGGTTCGTGCGCTCGGAGGGAACAGGCGCACTTACGCTCGTGAACGGCGTGCGCAGCTCAAGAGTGTGGTCAGCGAAATCTACTCTCCGCCGAGAGTGACAGCAGCAGCCAAACTGCTTCCGAACCTGAAGATGCTGCCCGGGTTCGCACTCGATCTCACTACCAAGGACCAGAATGGCGAGGAGTGGGATTTCTCCAAGAGCGCCAAGAGGGAGCAGGCCCGCACTCTGCTCAGGACCAACAAGCCGTTGTTCTTGGTCGGGTCGCCGATGTGCCGTCGCTACAGCTCATGGCAAGCGCTGAACGACTGGCACCGAGATCCAGCGCAGGTGCGGCGCGAGCAGGTTGCGGCCGACGTTCACCTGAGGTTCGTGACAGAGCTGTATACAGACCAGGTCAACGGCGGGCGATACTTCCTCCACGAACACCCAGCGTGGGCGACATCGTGGGACGTGCCCTGCATCAGGCACGTGGCCGGCATGCCAGGTGTTGATCAGGTTGTCGGGGACCAGTGTCAATACGACAAGACAACGCCCAGCGGCAACCCGATGAAGAAACCCACGCGGTGGATGTCGAATGCCCCCATGCTGTTGAGAGCTCTGGGCAAGCGATGTCGAGGCCTGCACGGCCGATGCAGCAGGCCAGGAGGAGGCACCCACGAAGCCTGCAGCGGGAAGATTGCCCGGTGGGCCGCGGTCTACCCCTTTGAGCTCTGTCGGGCGATCCTCACTGGATGCCGCGACCAGCTCCGTGACGACGAGCGCTATACTGTTGGCCTCGTCGGGATCATGCCTCGACCCGACGCAGGCATGAGCCTGAAGCAGCTGCAGCGGCGCATGGCCAGGAAGATGGGCATCGACGTGGATGAGCTGATCGGGGAGATGGACAGCAGTGCCTGTGTCCGTGGCAATATGGAGCCCTCGGCCGACCTTCGTGGAGCGGCTGAGGTGTCTCATGAGCGCGGACGTGTCGAAGTGGACGCCGACGACGCCATCGGCGACTTGCTGGACTGCGAAGGCATCCAGGCATATGTCAATGCTGTACACGCCACGGGCAAGTACAGGGACAGCCTCACGGGCCAACCGCTCGATGACGCATTGGTCGAGGCGGCCAGGCGCCAGGAGTTGGAATATTTCAACTCCCTCCCAGTCTGGGAGCTCCGGCCATGGGCTGAAGCCCGAGCACGACAGGGCAAGCCGCCGATCAGCATCAAGTGGGTGGATGTCAACAAAGGTGACGACGAATGCCCGAACTATCGCAGTCGGCTTGTGGCGCGAGAGATTCGTCGTCCGGGCGAAAGTCCGATATTTGCTCCGACACCACCGCTTGAAAGCATCCGCACAATTCTCAGTCTGGCAGCGACTGACCTGTGCGGTGAGCCGAAGCACGTCCGCGACGCCAACAGCATGCAGCGGACCCAGGTGTCGTTCATTGACATAAAACGGGCTTACCTGTGCGCACGTGTGGATCCCGACGATCCCACGTACGTAGCGCTTCCCGAAGAGCACGAAGCAGCAGGCACCGGACAGTGTGGATTACTCCTTCGCCATCTCTACGGGACGCGAAAGGCTGGAGATGGCTGGCACTGTGAGTACTCTGGTACGCTCGCCAACCTTGGCTTCCGTGTTGGGATTGCCAGTGCATGTGTGTTCTGGCACCCAGAGAAGCGACTGCGCTGCTCCGTGTACGGCGATGACCTGACGACGGTCGGGCCGAAGGCATCGCTGGACTGGTTTCGGACACAGCTTGAGAAGCAGTACGAGCTCACCGAGAGCGCACGCCTCGGCCCTGGCAGCGACGACGACCGAGAAGCTAGGATTCTCAACCGAGTCGTGCGCTGGACAGCCAAAGGCCTTGAGTACGAAGCAGACCCGCGCCAGTGTGAGCGCCTCATCCGAGACATGAAACTGGAGGGCTGCAAGACCATAGGGACTCCTGGTGTGAAGGTCACAGCCCAGCAGGTTGCGGACGACGAGGAGCTCAGCCCCGACAAGGCGAGCCCGTTCCGCGCGGTGGCCGCTCGCGGGAATTACCTCGCAGCGGACCGACCTGACGTCCAGTTTCCGGCTGAGGAGACGTGCAGGTTCATGTCCAAGCCCACAGAGCTCGGCTTGAGTGGCCTCAAGCGCCTTGGGCGTTACCTTGAAGGCAAGCCCAGGCTCATCTTCCGCTATCCCTGGCAGGAAGCCACCCAAGTCGACGTGTACTCGGATACAGACTGGGCCGGCTGCCTACGGACGCGGAAGTCCACCTCAGGAGGAGTTGTGCTACTTGGAGGCCACCTCATCAAGTCCTGGTCGTCAACCCAGGCGCTTGTCGCGTTGTCATCCGGGGAGGCCGAGTACTATGGCGTCGTCAAAGGTGCTGGAGTGGGCCTCGGCTACCAGAGCCTCCTCGAGGACCTCGGCATCGAGGCGCCCTTGCGCGTGTGGACCGACAGCACCGCGACGATGGGCATCTGCGCGCGCCAAGGCCTCGGGAAGTTGAGGCACATTGACACCCACTGCCTGTGGGTCCAGCAACGGGTGCGCGACGGGAGCATCGAGCTCCGGAAGGTTCGCGGGGAGCAGAACCCTGCGGACCTCTTCACCAAGCACCTCAGCAGCGGCGACCGAGCGCACAGCCTGCTGGAGATGCTCGGGTGTGAGTTCCGTGGCGGCCGCGCAGCCACGGCCCCGAAGCTCCGTGGAGCAACCGGGACGTCCAAGGGCGAGATGCTCCACATCGGCGGAGACGTACCCCTGCCCGAGGCACAGCGAAGAAGCCTCAGCGATGCTCTGCTCGTGAGTTGGCACGGGCAGGTGTTCCCGCAGGCAGGCGATGGCGACGCAGGCCTGCCCGAGGCCTACGAGTGCAGCCCAGCGCTGCTGCCTCACCTGCACCGGGACCTCGACGAGTGGTTCCCCCGTGCGCAAGCTTGCGCCGAACTTGAGGTGACAGAGCCTCTCGAGGACGGTCAGCTCGAGGCCGTCGGCGCCGCTCTTGGCGCCAGGTGCAGCTCTTTGGCTCAAGCACAGAAATGTGAGAGAGATGACTCACTCCCTGCGGCGCATGCTACCTTCGGGCAGGCTAGCGTTCGTCGGGATGGGTCATGAGCATCCGAGACAGCATGCCACAGCACCGGTGGCTTCGCGCTGAGGACGATTCGCTGGAAGTCCTGGGGCCCTCGCCGGCCCTGGGCGCCGTAGCGGCGACTGCCGCAGCAGGCATGCGTCATTGCCTGGCCACTCGCGGCACTGCCAGCGAGGGTCACGGTGCCGCTGCGGAGGCCATCGCCGCGCAGGCACTGGCGCAGACTCCCGTGCTGGAAGTCCTGGGGCCCTCGCCGGCCCTGGGCGCCGAGGCGACGACTGCCGCCGCGGGCATGCGTCATTGCCTGGCCACTCGCGGCAATGCTAGCGAGAGGAGCCGGAAAACAGGTTTCGCCAAGAACTGTTCCGGAAAATTGGCCGTGACTCCGTGCGAGCTCTGCAAGCTCTGCGCACTGCGGACAGCGCACGATTCCGACGGAGTCCTTGTCGACATCAGCCATCTGAATTGAGGGTGTAAGCAGTTTTTTCGTTTGGTTGACGGGTTCAACAAATGTTTTCACGGCTTACCATACTTGCAAGTAGCTCGGAACCTGACGAGGAAGTGCCATAATCAGAAAGCGTCGGCATGAGGCCTAGGCGCTCCTCCCTCCGCTTTGGAGGAGAGAAGATTTCTATGGCCCTCTCCAGAGCCTTTGAGGCTTCCTTTTCTCTTGGGATTTAATGGTGGACTCGACTTAGCCCCGAGAGCCTCGCCAGGTTCCAGACTCGATTTTTGGATTTAGATTTATGCTTATGTACAAGCTTGTTCAAACTCAGACATTGTTGCAGAATAGTCATCAGTTCTAACAAATAAGCATGAAGGCCCAGGATATTCCATCCATCAACATGGTAGCAGGAGCAATTGATTTGCAGCCTTCGGGTTCTTCACCGAAGAGAGCACACAGGGTAGCCATGCAAGATACCGATGTGGGGGGCGACATCAACGTCGGAAGCACGGCAGCGGCCGCTGCCGCGACGAGTGCGCCCTCAGCGGCAATGCCTGATGCCAGCGACGGCACCAGTGGCACAGTGGTGGGGTCCTTACCACTGGCGCCGCGGCTGGCAGTAGCACCGCAGTCCACCGGCCAGCAGCTTCTCGACAGTCAGCAAGCTGCGGACTGGGTGCGATGGCTGATGGCGCAAGAGAGCCATCAACGCCAATGGGCCGCCGACATGGCCGCGGCGTTGGACGCCCAACGTCGAGAGCTTGAAATTATCAGCGCTCGCTCCGAAGGACGTCACAACGAAGTGGCCAAGGCCCTGGCGAGCGGAGCGGCGGCTGTGCAGCAGCACGGCGCCGCCGTTGGAGCTGCTGCGACAGCTCTCGAGGCCCGGGTCGACCAGCGGCTGGGCGCGGTGGAGGCCGCGCACGTGGCGCTGGACGCCAGGGTGGTCGCCTACACGAACACCCTGGAGACCCGGCTCAAGGTCTTCGAGGACGAGCTTCGAGGTTACACTCGCGACCTCGAGGCTAAGCTCAGCGTCCTCGAGCAACACGCGACGACGGCTGCTGCCGCCGCTGCCGCTGCTAACGGCGCGTCCGCCCTTCGGGAACGGGACGCGTTTGTCAACATGCAAGCGGGGGCGCCGCTGGCCGAGACGCAGCGCTTGGGCCAAGCGATCAGCGACGTCGCTCAGCGCACCGCAACCGAGGCAGCCACCCTCGCCATGCAGGTGGGCGCAGTTAAGCGCGAGCTGGAGGCGAGGATCACGGCGGTCAACGACGTGATCGACGCTGTGAGCGTGGCGGCCCAGGTGCAGGAGACCGCCGCGGATGCGCAGCTCGGCCGCCTCTCTGTGGATGCAATAGCGCTCAAGAGCGAGGTCAGCCGCCTCCAGCTGGAGGTGACACGCCTTGCCAAGTGGCAGGGGACGGCGCATCAGCAGACTGCTCCTTACGACCGCTTCGCCCCAACCCTCGAGGCAGGGGCGTCGAAGGCAGTGGGAGCAGTCAACATGTGGAGCGCGTATCAAAGCACGCAGAACGCAGGCGAAACGCAGGCTGATGGAAGCTCTGGCGCCCACAACCGAGCTTCGTGCAGCGGATGTGGGTCTGCAGGAGCTGCTCTACGCGAAGATGGCGTGCTTGTCGGCGCGGGAGCAGCGGTTCCGTCGGCCTATGTGGCGCCAGGCTCGAGTTGCGCCTGTGGAGGATACAATATGTGCGGCCAACAGCGGCCGCAGCTCTCACCCGAGGACGTCGGTGCCAGCCCGGCTCGAGGCATTGACGCAAGCTTCCGCCCCGGCGCCCACAACCCGGCCTCGTGCTACGGATGTGGGTCTGCTGGGAGGGGAAGCGAGCCGCACTACGCGGGGACCTCGGCGCCAGACCCATGGGGCACCAGTGACCCATGGAGCGCCGCCCCACGGCTCGCCAGCGCGCGGCGCATCGACAGGTGGACGGTCATCTTCGACCAGAAGGAGGTCAGGAACGTCCCGTCCTACAACGGCAAGGACAAGACTGAGATGTGGCGAGCAAAGATGACGAACTACCTCATGTCCCGCGCGCCGGAAATAGCGCGCCTACTGGCCTGGGCCGAGCAGCAGCCGCAGCCCATTATCACTGAGACGCTGAATGCTCAGCCAGAGCTCTGGGCCATGGGCGTGCAGGGAGCCCTCACGGTGGCTCCGGACATCTGGTCATTTCACCTCTGGGGCGTCCTCAACATGAACCTAGAGGACAAGGCCTGGGAGATCTTCGAGGCGTGTCAGCCTATGAATGGCCTCGAGGTCTGGCGTCGTGTCCTCAAGAACCACGTGAAGAAGACGCCCGCGGAGATGTTAGACCTCGAGACGTCAGCTTCGCATCCGCCAAAATGTCGTCTTCATAGCGAAGTTGATGCAGCCATCTTGAGATGGGAGGCCAATGTCAAGAAGTACCACGATTCGCTCCCTCGTGGGTCTCCCGAGCGCCTCTCAGAGCAGAAGCAGGTCCATGCTCTGACCAGGCTTCTCCCGACAGATATTCAGGAGAGGGTGCTCTGGGAGGCCGGCGGTCTTGACACGGTCCACCAGCTCAAGGAGTGGACGACGAGCAAAATCCGCCTCTCCGCGCATCTTCATCGCGGGCATCCTGGCGGTAACAAGCTGGCCGCGCTCGTGGCCAGCCTCGACGACGATGACGACGACGAGACACGTCAGGAAGTCGAGGACCTCACGGAGGCATCGAGCGAGGCGGAGGTCAACGCTGTCATGGCCAGGAGGGGCGCACGGCGAGCCGTGCGGGCCAAGCGCGGCTCACCGTCGCCGCCTAAGCCGACCAGAGACTTGGTGTGCCCTAACTGTCTCGAGAAGGGCCACACCGGAGCGCAGTGCAAGAAACCACGAGTGGACAACAAAGACCGAAAGTGTTTCTTGTGCAAAGAAAAGGGGCACCGTGCCTCAGAGTGTCCCTCAGCCAAGAAAAGCCGTGGGACGAATGCGCTCACATCTGGCACGGGCAGTGATGAGGCGGTGCATCAGTTCTGTTTGGCGTACGATGAAGAGCCGCCTGTGCAACGTAAATCGCAGGCCCAGTCCGCTTGTCGTGAGAAAGTCGATGACGAAGCCGCCAGGACGCTGGGTTCGTCCCGGGCGCCTGGTTCTGCTGAGGCCTCGGATGAGGCACGTGGAGAGGGCGCCCAGAGTCTGGCTTCGTGCCGGGACCTGGAGTCTGCCAGTCCCGCGCAAGGAAGCTTCTCGTTGGAGGCGAAGTCAGCGGGTCCTGAGCAGGAAGCGGAAGGAGCACCAAGCTCCGAGGTGATGACGTTCAAACAGAGCGTCGACATTGACGACCCAGACGTGCAGTGGGAGCTCCTCAAGAGCGGCGCAATTGAGGGGTATCAGGCCAAGGACGTTCCTCAGCTTCGCGAAGAGCGTCGTATCAGT